>Ga0196964_10001432_pt1 | contig 12125 bp, 3 predicted proteins | sample S1_10metaG_FD_148615 | JGI IMG/M metagenome (GOLD analysis project Ga0196964, IMG submission 148615) | Soil microbial communities from Anza Borrego desert, Southern California, United States - S1_10 | ecosystem: Environmental > Terrestrial > Soil > Desert | place: USA: California | collected...
GAAGTCGTGCGCGTTGGCGGCCTTCGCCGCGGCCATGATCTCTTCGAGACTCGCGTCGGGGCGCGCGTAGGCGATATTTTCCGCGATCGTGCCGTTGAAGAGGAACGTGTCCTGCAGCACGACGCCGATCTGTGAGCGCAGGTCGGACTGGCGGATCTTCTTGATGTCCACGCCGTCGATCAGGATCTGGCCGTCCTGGACTTCGTAGAAGCGGCAGATCAGGTTAATGGTCGTGCTCTTTCCCGCGCCACTCTGGCCAACCAGGCCGATCATTTCGCCCTGCTTGACGTCGTAGCTGACGTCCTTGAGCACGGGCTTGTTCTTGTCGTAACCGAAGACCACGTTCTTGAACTCGACGCGGCCCTCGATACGCGGCAGAGCGACGGAGTCATCTGCGTCGCGGACCTCGGAGACGCTGTCGAGAATCTCGAAGACGCGCTCGGCGGAAGTTATCGAACGCGCCAGGTAGTCGGCGACGCGGGTGAGGAACTGCAGCGGGCCGTAGAACATGCCCAGATACGCGTTAAAGACGGTCAACGTGCCGAGGGTCATTCCCCCAAAGAGGACCTCGTGCCCGCCGAAGTACCAAACGATGTAGGAGCCTGTGCTGGCGATGAACCATAGGATGGGAAAGAGGGTGGTCGAGGTCTGGTCAGCGAGCAGGTCAGCCTTGCGAACGTCGTCGCTGCGGCTTTCGAAGCGGTTGACCTCGGTTTTCTCCTTGGCAAAGGCCTTCACCACGCGCATGCCAGAGAGGCTGTCGCTGACCGCGGCCATCATTCTGGAGCGCATGTGCCAGTGCCTGTGCCAGAGCGAACGGATGCGCACCCAGAAGACGTGCGACAGCAGCATGACAACCGGCACTGGGATGAGAATCAGCAGGGTCAGCTTCCAATTCAGCGCAAAGAGCACGATGCCGATAGCGATCAGCGTCAAGATGTGAACGACGAAATGTTGCACACCGTCAACGAGGACGTTCTCGAGCGCCTGCGTATCCTGGGTGACGCGTGCGATCATGCTGCCGACCGGCCGCTTTTCGAAGAACCTCAGCGAAAGAAACTGCAGGTGTCGAAAAAGTTCGGTGCGCAAGTCGTGGGAGAGGCTCGCCGCGAGCTGTGCTACACATCGTGAACGAACGATTGCTACCGCGTGAGCCAGCAGCGCGGTACCGAGCATCGCCAGGACCAGCCAGCCGAGAAGGCTCTGGCGTTCGCTCATTGAAATGCCGGCGCTGGCTGGAGGCGCGACAACCTTGTCCATGAGCGGCCCCGTCAGGGCAGGCCCGATCAAGCCGAGAACCAGGGCCAGGATCATCGTGACCCATACGAAGGCCGCCATCTTCCAATAAGGTCTGACGTAGCGAAGCAGCCGCAACACGACCTTGCGCTTGTCCACGCAGGCGGGGCAGACTTTGGTGGCCTCCGGCAACAGCAGGTTGCAGCTCGCGCAGCGCTTCTGTTCCTCTTTGTCTTCATCGAGCTTCGGAGGATCTTTGACCTCCTTGCCCTTGGCAACGTTGTCGCGGTAGGCGACGACGTCGTTAAGGTATTTCGTCACGCGGCCGAACTTGCGCTGCTGCGCGTTGGAGAAGCGCACGAGTTCCGTCTGCTTCCCGGAGATCCGGGCCAGCAGCGCTCCGCCGCCGACGAGGCTCTCCATCTGCGGCTGTTTGAGCTCTGAAATCGCGACATCGACGCGCGGGGCCGGCAGCGATCCATTCACGGACGGGTATACGCGGATTTTTTCCTGCGTGACCACGAGCCACTCCTGGCCGTACTCACCATTAAGGGTCAGGTCCGTCCCGATCGCGATCACCGCCGGAGCCTTGGCAGCTTCGGCCTTGAGCGCCTGGTCGAGCGGCGGCGGCAGCGGCTCGATCACCGTCACCAAAGGGGACGATGGTGGAGCCGACGCTGGAGCGACAGGGGTATCAGCCAGAGATGCAGTCATGTAACTCGACAATAACTCACATGAGGAGGCGTTCCGCCAATCAAAAATTTCTCTTCTTTTCAGCGACCGAAGATCAATATATGCCGCAGCGATATACTTTGTAAAGATTAATGTTTATAAATATCGCTTAATGTCTGGCAGGCGGGATTTTACACGCGGCGCTTTTCTTCAACAAATGTGCCGTTAGAGTGTAGCAACTTCGTCGAATAGTAGGTGCTACTTTAAGACCAACCTGAAACGTTCAGCACGCCGGCGTCATTAGTCGTCTAATAAGAGAATGCGGAGGTTGATCGAACGCATGGCGTTGAGACTCTGTGGCTGCCTTTTCGTTGCTGCCGCGCTGCAGATTCACGCTGCAGATCCGACCCCGCCGAAACCGCCTGAAGCGACTACGGGTGAAGACACCGAGTACCGCCGCGCGCATCACCTCTATACGTTGCAGGAGTACAAGCTCGCCACCGAGGCGTTCGCGAAGTATCTGGCGAACTTTCCCAAATCTCAGCGCGCGGAGCAGGCGCGGCTGCTGCTCTCCGAATGCTATTACCAGCTCAAGGATCTGCCCAAGGCGGCCGAACACTTCGACAAGTTCCTGAATGAATTTCCTTCCTCGCCGCGCAGGCCGGATGCGCTGCAGCGCGCGGTGAAGATCAACTGGCAGAACCGCTCATACGCGAAAGCCGTCGAAGCCGCCGAAGCGTTCCTGAAAGAGAACCAGCCGCGCCTGGCGAAGACAGACGCGCCGCCGGCGCTTGCGAAGCAGTTCGAAGACGTGCTTTTTTATGCCGGCGATGCCAGCTACGGCCTGAAGAAACCAGACGCGGCGCGCGGCTACTGGGAGCGACTGCTCAAGGAATTTCCAAAATCGCCACTGCTTCCGGACGCCGCCGAGGGACTCGGCTGGGTCGCGTTTGAAGCGGGGAAGTTCGACGAAGCGCTGAAACAGTTCTCCGTCACGGCCGCGACGCCGGACCACCCGAAAGCCGCCGCGAGCCAGATGATGGCCGGCCGCGCGCTCGACGGCCTCGGAAAGTCCGAGGAGGCGCTCGCCGCGCTGGAGAAGTCTTCGGCGCTGACCGGCGGGAAAGAGATCGCGCGAGAGACGCTTCTCTGGCGTGCCAACATCCTGCTCAAGCTGAAGCGCTATCCGGACGCGCTCAAGAATTACCAGGCGCTGGCGAAGCAGTTCACCGCGCACCCCGACACGCCGGTGGCGCTGCTTCAGGCTGTCGTACAAACGGACGCGCAGGGGCAGCCGGCATCGACGCTGGAGCTGTGCGATCTCTATCTGGCGAGTTTCGAGAAGGGCGCCGATCGTCCTGTCGTGGCCCGATTTAAGGCACGGGCGCTCGTCGCGCTCAAGAAACCGGACGAAGCACTCGCCGCTGCAAAGACGGCGCTGAAGGAGGCCGAGGCGCTGCCCGCAAATTCAGCCGAATGGAAAGAGCAGCGGCCCGCCGCTCTGATGCTGCTGGCGGATTTGTCCGGCGCTCAGGGCTTGAGTCTGTACCAGGCGCTGCTGAAGGACCACGCCGACTCGCGACTCGGGGCTCCGGCGCGCTACCAGGTGGCGTACTGGTTGGGACAATCCGAGCAGCTCAAGGAGGCGCTCGCCCAGGCCGAAGCGCTGCTGAAGGAACTTCCGGCGTCGCCGCTGCCGGCGCAGGAGAAATCGGAGCTCGAAAAGAAGGCGCTGTTCGCGGCGGCCGATTTCGCGTTCAGACTGGAGCCCATCACGCCTAACCCCTCTCCCACAAGGGGAGAGGGGATCAAGGATGCCGCCGAGAAGTATCTTCAAGCTTACGCCGCATTGCCCGGCGTGACGGCAGATCCCTCCGGTTCGCAACTGCCGCTGGTTCAGCTTCGCCTGGCGTGGTGCCGCCACGGTAAAGGAGATCTCGAAGGCGCGATCTCAAATCTCGACAAAGCGCTCGCCGCGAACGTTCCAGGCTTAAAGCCGGAGATGCTGTACCTGCGCGCGCGCTGCCGGCTTGAAGCCAGCGCGAAGGACGAAAAGTACGTCGGCCCCATCATCGACGAGTTGCTGCAGGACGCGAGCGCGCTGTTGAAAGAAGCACCGGAGACGTCGTTCGCAGCGCACGCGGCGCTCGAAGTGGCACAGTTGTTCGCGAAATCTAAACCCGCGGACGCGCTCGTCTGGCTCGACAAGCTGCTCGCTCTGAAGCTCACTCCCGCCCTGAAGCAGGACGGATTGATGCTTCGCGCGCGGTTGCGTTACAACACCGGCAAGCATTCCGAAGCGCTGGCTGACACACAAGCGCTGCTGAAAGACACGGCGATCCGGCGGGAGCTCATCCCCACCATCTATCTTCTTCAGGCGCTCTGCTACGAGTCCGAAGCCGGCAAAGAGAAAGAGGCCGAAGAGGTGTACTCGGCGCTGCTCGCCCTGCAGAAGGACGGCAGTGTGCCGAAGGAATTCGGACCCGACGCGCCGACGCAGATCCGTATGAGTCTGCTGCGCCGCGCGCGTCTGCGCTTTCAGGCCAAACGCTGGCAGGACGCGCAAACGGACTTAAGCGCGTTTTTGAAAGACCGGCTGAAGACGGATGATCCGGCCGAGCTCGAAGCGGCCGTGCTGCTGGCAGTTGCGAAAAAAGAGCTGAAGGACACTGCGGGCGCGAAAGAGTTGCTCAAGAAGCTTTCGAGCGCGGCACTTTCAGGGCCGCTCGCGTTCGAGGTCCCCTTTCAGCTCGGAAACCTTGCGTACGAAGCGGAGAAGTTCGACGAGGCCGCAGCGCAGTACAAGAAGGCGCTCAAGGAGACGGTGAAAGATCTCCCTCTGCCGGCCGTGTCGGCAGCGTGGCTGAACCTGGCGTGGTCCTATCGGCGTTCGAACGATGCTGCGAAAGCCGAGTCCGCGTTCGCCGAGCTGCTGACTCTGGACCCGATGGGACCGTATTCGGCCGAGGCACGCTACCAGCGCGGCCGGCTGCTCTCCGAAGCCGGCAAGATCGAACCCGCGGCGGCGCTGTGGAAGGAACTTCTCGCAAAGCAGGCCGACAGCCCGCTGGCGGAGAAGGCGCTGATCGCGCTGGGCCAGGCGCAGGCGCGCACAAGCCAGTTCGCCGACGCAGTGAAGACCTTCGAGCAGTACATCGCGAAGTACCCGACGGGCGAGTCGCTCCGGGATGCGTGGTGCGGCCTGGCCGAGACACGGCTGCAGACGAAGAACGCCGACGGCGCGCGCGAAGCGTTCACGAAGGCGCTCGGCGCGAAGGGGATCGAAGCGGAGCTCGACGAAGTCGGCGAGCGCGCGCTGCTGGGGCTGGCAGAGCTCTCCCTCCTCAAAGGTGACGCAGGCGAGGCGAAGAAGCTTGCGCTGCGCGTCGTCATCGATCGTCCGGATTCAAAGTGGATGGACGCGGCGCTGTACTTCTGCGCCAAGGCGAGTGAAGACCTGGCCGAGCCGAACCAGGCGATCGGCTACTACCGCAAGCTGCTCGACGAACAGCCGAAAAGTCCGCGCGCGGATACGGCGCGTGAACGGCTCAAGGCGCTCGGCGCCGGGGCGAAGGCGAACACCGACAAACCTCTGAAGGAATAGCATGGAACGGCACCTGGCTCGTGGCTCCTGGCTCTTGGCTCGCCCAACGCACCCGTCTAGCGACGGAGAGGCGTATCCCCATTGCCACAAAGACTCAAAGGCACGAAGGCACAAAGAAAAACCTTTCCTGCTTCGTGTCTTTGCGTCTTTGAGTCTTCGTGGCAAAGGGCTGCGCACTGTTAGCTTCCTGCGTGCGGTGATTCGCCGTGGCTCGTGGCGGCGAACAATAGTCGCGGTGCTGATGGCGCTTTGTCTCGCGTTGCCGCTCGCGGCGCAGGAACCGCCGACTCCAGTTCCCGGCGGGGATCCAATTCCGTTGTTGCCGGAAAAAAAGGCCAAGAGCCTGATCCTCGGCGAAGACAGCACCGTGTGGGACATCTTCCTGCGCGGCGGCTGGTGCATGTGGCCGATCCTGGGATGTTCGATCGTCGGACTGGTGTTCTTCTTTGAGCGGACCGTTGAACTTCGGCGCAAGAAGCACGCGCCGCCCGGCTTCGACAAGGACGTCGTTCACCTTGTGGACACGCGCGGCGTTGATGCGGCGCTGGCGCTGTGCCTGGAGAAACAATCGTCGCTTTCGCGTGTGCTCTACGCCGCGCTGCTGCGCTACGGGACCTCGCGCCAGGAGATGGAAGCGGCGGTGCAGGACGAAGGCGCGCGGCTGCTCTACGACCTGCGACGCAACTGCCGCTGGATCGCGATCATGGCCAACATGGCGCCGCTGTGGGGGTTGCTCGGCACGGTGCTCGGCCTGATCGAGTGTTTCGATACGATCAGCGGCACGGGCGGCCTGGGCAAAGCCGAGGCGCTCGCGACCGGCGTGGCGGTGGCGCTGCTGACGACCGCGTTCGGGCTGATCGTCGCGATTCCGCTGCTGACGATGTACCACTACAACAAGAACAACGCTGACGACATCGTGCGCGAAATCTCCGAACGAGCCGTGGACTCGATCGTGACGCTCGACCGCAAGGCGCGCCGCTCGATCCGCCTGATCGAAGACATCGAAGAGCATTTGGAAACGCAGGAGATGGCCGCCGCGCGAACGCCGTCGCCGGACCTGGATTTGGAGATCGACGAGCAGGGCAGCGCGTTGAAAAGCAGCGTCACCACGCCGCCGCAGATTCCCGTGGTTGGAGCGGAAGGACGCAAGGGCTCGAGCCACGAACTGAATAAAGCCGGGTCGTCGGCCGGCGGGCCAGGCGTGGGGCGCAAGGAAGGCTCCTCTTCGGACCATCGCGCGGAGAAGCATCCGTGAAGGAGCTGAACGAAGAGGAAAACTTCGATCTGCCGATGACGCCGATGATCGACATCGTCTTCCAGATGCTGATCTTCTTTCTGCTGGCGACGACGATCCAGGAAGAAGAGCGCGATCTGCAGATCAACCTGCCGCCCGGCGAGCGAGGTTCAGCGCAGGGCGCGGCGGCCGGGACGCGGCTCTCGATCGGCGTGCGCAAGGACGGCTCGTACACGCTGGGCGGCACGCTGATCGAGTTCTCAGAGCTGCGCAAACGCCTGACGGATGCTGGACGATCAAAGGACAAGCCGCAGGTGTCGCTGCGCGGCGACCGGCAGGCGCCGTATGAGAAGATCGCGCAGGTGCTGCAGCTCTGCAACGAAGCGAACATCGACAAGGTGAACGTGGATTTCAGGTTCGTCGGATCGCAGTGAGGAAGGTGACGGGTGGCGGGTGGCAGGTGACGGGTGATGATACTTATCGACATGTCGCTCCTGCTGTTGCTTGCCACCGACTTTAGTCGGTGGTCCGAGCAGCCTTCAGCGCTCTACCAGCCGGCTTCAGCCGGCTTACCGGTCTGCAAAGGCTTTAGCCAGCAGACTCCGCTCCAGATGTTTTCGCATTCGGCTGAAGCCCTCTGCACTCATCGAAGCCGGCTGAAGCCGGCTGGATGACATATTGTGGGGACCAGCACCACCGACTGAAGTCGGTGGCAAGCAACAGCATTCCAGTGGCAGGGTGACGGTGGCACGGGTGAAAACTGCATCACTCCTAACGCTCTTGCTGCTCGCGAGCTTCGCTCGCGCCGCGGACGAGCGTGTCGTATTGCCGGGCACCGGAACCACGGTACTGGGGCCGGATGACACGCTGGAGTTCGTGCTCCGGGATGTTGCAGCGCCGGTGGAAGCTGCGCGCGCCGCGCCGCAGGTTCGCGCGTGGCTACTGAAGGCGAACGCACCGGCGCCTGTTGAGAACAACGCGCCCAACGGCCGCGCGTTTGTGACGGCCTCCCCCACCCGGCCCGGTGAATTCATCGTTCATCTGCGCGGGCTGAGCTCGACTGAAAAAGGGGCGCTCGACCTTCTGCTGCGCTGGGACACGCCCGGCGGCGCGTTCAAAGGTGAAGCGCGGATTGTTGGCGCCGTCGCGTTCAAAGAATCACTGCCAGACGTCACGCTCGTGATCGACTGTTCGCTGTCGATGGAATTGAGCGACCCGCAGCGTCAGCGCGTCGAGGCGGCGCGAAAGTTCATCGAGCTCGCGCGTTCCTCCGGCGGGATCGGCCGCGTGGGCATCATTGTTTTTTCGGACAAGGTCAAGCGGCTGCTTCCGCTGACTGCGATCGATGACTCCGCGGCGTTCGCGAAAGCGTTCGAAGAAATCCGCGAGAACGGACTGACCGACATCAACGGAAGTATTCTGGAAGCGGTCGCCACGCTGCGCGACGACACAGGCACCGCCAGCGGCGCAATCGTGCTGCTGACGGACGGAAAGCAGGAGCCCGGCGAATACGCGAACGCGCATCTCAAGGCGAAGGAAGCGGCTGTTCCGGTGCATACGATCGGGCTCGGAAAGGGCGCGGACCTCGCGCTGCTCAAACGCATCGCCGAGGAAACCGGTGGCACGTGCTCGGACGCGCAACGCGGCGAGGATCTGCTCAAACTGTACGCAACGATCGCCGGCCGCATCGCGGGCGGGCGTACTGTGTTCAGTGCGCCGCTGGCGGGAAATGGCGAAGCGGAGATCCCCGTCGATGGCGCTTGCCGCTCGCTGCTCGCGCGCATGACCTCAGCGGGTGAGCTGCGCGTTTCGACCGCGGACGCAAACGACAGCACCGGCCTCGGCGATCATCCGCTGATTTTCCGCTCCCAACCAGCGGTGGGAACGTGGCGGCTGCAGTGGCTGCCTTCGGAACGAGATGGCGCGCAGAAAGGTCTCGTGGAAGCCTCGGCCAGAACGCCCCTCTATCCTCTCTTTTTCCGAGCGCGCCCCGAACCAGCGGCCAGCGTCGAAATCGACCCGGACGATCCGCGCATGCTGCTGTCGCTCGCGGAAACAGCCGAGCCACTGAATGGCGCTGTTGTCAGCATCGAGTTGGAGCTGCCGGACAAGCGTGTGCTTAAATTCGGGCTCAGCCGCGACGCAGACGGCGTGTATGCAGGAACGCTCGCTGAAGATTTCTCGAAGCTGCCTCTCGATGCAGCAGGAACGCTCAAGGCGATCGTCACCGGCAAGCGCGCCAATGGCGACGCGTTCCGGCGCGAGGTTCACTCCACGTGGAGCCTGCGGCAGAGCGGAATGCGCGGGATCGTCGCCGCCCCGATCGACTTCGGCGACCGCTGGTCGGGAACAGAAGCGAGCAGTTCGACGGCGCTCAAGTTGCGCGGCCCCGGCGGCCCGCTCGCTGTGACGATTCTGGAGACAGTGCGCGCGCAGAGAGTCGAGCAGCAGCGGCGCGAGACGATCAAGCTCACGATCAAGAAGGCGCCGGGCGAGCTGCAACCGCGGCAGGCGGCGTCGCTGGATCTGGATCTCGCCATTGCGCCGAACGCTCCGGAGGGCGCGTGGGGCGGCGAGATCGAACTCGAGATTCCCGCGCGAGGAAATACGCCTGAGACCACGCTGCACGTGCCATGGCGCGTCAACGTCCGCAAACCCATCCTTGTGGCCGAACCGGCGGAACTCGACCTCGGGGCGCTGCGTCCGGGAGAAAGTGTCGTAAAGAAGGTGCGGGTGCGGACGCTCGGAGGACGTGTGGCCGTAAGCGGGCTCAACGCTCCGGATTTTCGGATGAACGCGCCCGACTGGCGTGCGCGGCTGTTCGGCTATCCTTCTTCTGAGCTGCCATCGCGCGCGCCGATGAACCTGAAGGTGCTGACCTTTCCGCAACAGGTGGATGAGAAGGGAGCGGAAGCTGAGCTTCGGTTCAGTGCCAGCGCAGACGCGACGCGGCAGTCGTACAGTTTCCCGGTCCGTGTTGAAGGCGGCTCAGGCGTCGTGCTCACGATTCCGGTGCGCGTGAAAATCCTGCCGGCGTGGATCGAAGACACGCCGCCGACATTGCCGGCAAGCGAGCCGGGCGACGCGGTCTCGTTCACTGTGCCTCTGGCTGCAAAAAACTTCGCACCGGGGGAGATCTCCGCGCAGCTCGAGGGAGAAGAGCGCGAGCTTCAGTCAAAAGTCATCGCCGACGCGAAGGGCGTGGTGTTCTCCTTTACTGTTCCGGCCGACACACCCGACGGAGCGCTCGGCGTATCCACGTCGGTCCAGGCCGGGCCCGCGCTGCTGCTCCGGCGATACGAGACTCAAGTCATCGCGCCCCAGCTTGGCGTATCCGTCGGCGCGCTCGACCTGGGCTCGCTGTACGCCGGTCAGTCGCGGGAGCTGGAGTTCGAGGTCTCGTTCAAAGGCGCACGGCCCACAGATTTGAAGTACACGCTCCAGGCGGCTCCAGCCAAGCCGAATCTCGGGCACATCCGCTTGCCTGAAGAGGTCCTGAAGCTTTCATCCTCTCCCGCTCAGCTCGCGCCGGGCGAGAGTTCGACTCTTTCACTCGCCCTGAACGTTCCGGGCACCTGCCAGGACGGCGTGTACAAGACGTCGGTGCTGCTCGACACGCGCCTGGGGCGGCGTTCGCTTCCGGTATCGTTCCGCGTGATCTCGCCGATCCCGCTGCCGCCTTTTCACATCGCACCGACGGAGATCGTCCTGCGCGTGATCGACGGTGAACCGCCGATGCCGGCGACGATCACGATCTCATCGCACCTGGACACAGAACTGCCCGTGCGCGTCACTCTGAAGGCGGGAGAAAGCTACACGCGGCCGTCGGCGGAGCTGCTGCGCGTGAAAGGGTCGACCGCGGAAGACAGTCTCTCGCTACTCGTGCCCGCCCGCGGTGAGACGGCGTTTCTGACGCGCGCGCTGCCTGACGTGGCGGACGGCGAGTTCTGCTCAATCCTCGTCGAAGGCGGCGGCGAGCGGCAGCAGGTGGATGTGCGTGTCGAACGCTTCCGCGCGCGAGCGAGCGTTGGCCCGAAGGAAAACGCCGAGCGCTCGTTCATGAACTGGCTGGCGCTGCTGGTCATCCTGCTGCTGATCCTGCTGATTCTGCTGATCCGCGCGCTGGTCAAGAAACGCTGGGTACGGTACGCGGCATACGCAATCGCGGTCCATGCCGCGTTCATGTTCATCGCCGTGCCGACGCAGAAGATCGTGGGCGCGCTGCCAGAATCGGTGCAGCTCACGCTGCTGAAATCGCAGGAAGAGCTCGGCTTCGAACTCAGTCCCGAGCAGATGCGGCGGCTGGAGGAACTCCAGGCCGCGGCTGCCGAGCCAAAAGAGCGCGCGCCGGAGAAGCCGGAAATCTCGGCGCTCGCCGACGCGGGCGGTTCGGAACTCAACGAGTTGAAGACTGAGCCGGGGCCCTCAGGCGCGCCGCAGGCACAGGCGGAGCTTGCTCCGGCCGACACTAAGGAATCGCAGCCGGCTGCGGACGCGCCCGAGGCCAGGCGCGCCGACGCGCGAGCGCTCGCGGATGCCGCGTTGAGCGCCGACGAAGCGCCGCAGATCCCCCGCCCTGCCGAACCGGCGCCTGCGAAGCCAGACGTTGCCGCCGCGCCGGTGGTGGCTCACGTGCCAGTCACAACCCAGGACCGGCCGGAGTTGCCTTTCGCCGACGAAGTCACCGAAGTCCTGCCGCAACCAACATTGCAGAAGGCCGACGCCGCGCCGAGTGCGTTGAAGAGCGAAAACTTCGAGACCGTCGCCACACCTGAAGCGGCTGCTGCGCAACGCCCGACGCGCGAAGCGCCCAGCCGTGAAGATCTGCCGCTCATGGCCGACGCGCCCGAGCCCGTGCAGAAGAAGACTGCGCCAGCCACTCAGAGCGCGAGTTCACAAGTGGCCGCACCCGATCAGCCGCACTCGCACAACGTCGCGCAGAACTTGAAGAGCACGCTTCCGATTCAGAGCGGCACGACCTCGCGTGAAGTAATGGCGCGCTCAGCCGCGCCGACGCAGGCTGCGCAGACACACGTCGGCGCGTGGAAGCCTGCCAACGGGCAGACGCTCGGCGACGGCGGTAAAGGCACTGCCTCCACGCTCCACGCCAGCACGCGGCGCGAAGCAGGGTCGCTGCACGGGACTGCTGATACGGCGCTCGACGCGGGCTCGGCACCGGCAGTGACAGTCGGCGGAGCGAAGTCGGGCGGAAAAACTGGCGACACGGGTGCGGGGCAGACACCAAACGCGCGCGGCACCGGCGGCACGGCAACGGTCGGAACGGGGACGGCGCCTGGCAAGGGCACCGCGCCAGACGGCGGGATCTCACAAGGCGGTCCTGGCGGGTCGGGGCTCGCGCCCGCCGCTATGCCGGGCACC
>Ga0196964_10001433_pt1 | contig 12115 bp, 11 predicted proteins | sample S1_10metaG_FD_148615 | JGI IMG/M metagenome (GOLD analysis project Ga0196964, IMG submission 148615) | Soil microbial communities from Anza Borrego desert, Southern California, United States - S1_10 | ecosystem: Environmental > Terrestrial > Soil > Desert | place: USA: California | collected...
TCGTCCAGTCAGGTATATTATTAGCTTGCTGAACTGGTGTTTGTGTATAATTGCCGCCCAAATTAGCACGAATATTTTTAATATAGTCGCGTGTTTCTTTTGGGGCTTTTTCGAGTCCATGTTTTTGCAAGTTACCCATTCCCCAGTTGTAACTTGCTAGGGTTCGGTCAAGATCTCCGTTGTTGTTCTTGTATAGTTGTTTTAAATAGCGCACCCCACCTCTAATATTCTGCTCAGGGTCAAATACATCTGTTACACCTAAGTCCTTGGCCGTACCCGGCATTAGTTGCATTAAACCACTTGCGCCTTTAGGAGAAACAGCTTTGGGTTTATAAGCACTTTCTTGTTTCATTACAGCCAAAGTAATATTTTCGTCAAAGTCTTCTTCTTTAGAAATGCGCTTAGCTAGTTCTGTGTAGTCGGTTTGTGCTGTTTGCTTTGGCTGTGTTATTGGTTTTGGCTGTGGTTGTGTAGTGCTAGAAACTAAGTCGTCCCAGTCGGGTACTGTGTTGTTAGGTGGCTTATAATAAGTACTCATATTTATAAAGTATCAGGATCAACACCAAATTTATTTATAAATGACTGACGTGCATTTGGGTTATTGCGTATTTTTTTATACATTTCTAAGTCTTGCGGCGTGTATTTGCGTTGTGGTGTTTGTTGCGTTGGTGCCGCATTAGGAGGTTGCACTTGTGGTAGCTGTGTAGTTGCTGGCCTATTACCTAGATAGCCAGTACCTTTTGCTGTCTCCCTTATAACACCTTGCCTAAATGCTTCTGTTTTTGTTGGGTCAAGATAGCGTGGTATTTTTGCGTCTTGCAATAATAGTTCGGCTTGCGGGTCGTCTGGTGCTATGTCAAGCGACTGCAAATATCTCAATGCTGCCGGGTTATCTACTTGCCCATTAGCATTAGTTTGCACACCGTTAAGTGCGTTAAGCTTTGCTTGAGCGTTCGTTTGTGCGGCGTTTTGCACTGGTATATCTTGCTCGCCTGTGTTTGCTAATTGTCCGGTTGTTTTGTCGTAGTTAAGTATGCGCCCGTCACGCAACCTTAAAACACTATACCTGCTAGGGTTTTGTGGGTTGTCTTGTAGAACCGTGCCGCGTGGCAACTTTAATGCGTCTGCTACTTCGTCAGGCAATTCTACGCCTGTGCCTTTCAGGTTACGAGCAATATTGTTAAGTGCATTAACTTGACTAACTTCTAGCTTACCATTTGCTATCATTCTGTTTAGGTTATTGCGTTCTTCCGCTACACGAGTTTTTTCTAAGTTATTGCGCTTAGTTTCTGCTTGTGCTTCTTCTTTAAGCCTGTTGTCTGTTTCAATGTTTTTGAGGTTTGTTTCTATTTGTCTTCTACCAAGTTCGTCTTGTTGGGCTTGTCTCTCGTATTGGTTTTGTGCTGCTATCTCACCCGCCCGTTGTTGTATTTGTGCTTGTTGTTGGCCTCTTCTAAGCACGTCCATACCGCCACCAATGGCACCACCTAAAGCACCGCCTAGCGCTTGACCTAAGTCGCCGCCACCAGAACTAGCTAGTCCTAATAACGCACCTTTACCAATTTGGCCGAGTCTACCCCAAAAGCCTAACTTTTTAAGGTCGCCCACTTCGTTGCGTGCTTGGCTCATTGGGTCGAGTGTTGGCCGTGTACCAAGGTAGCCACCTTCGGTTGGCTCGCTGCCACGCACATACTTAGGCGTATTAGATAGCCCGTCTATATCGTCGCTTTGCTGCGGTGTTGGCATTGGCGCACTAATACCGCTAGCATTACGGCTTTGGGTTGGGGTAAGTATTCGTCCCATTGGTGTCGGCGCATTTTCTATTGCAGGCATAGGCAATGGCACATTAGCCGCTTGGTTAGGCATATCACCAAGCGCAACGCTTCCCGGTGTGGCTGGTGTAGCAATTGGCGGCGGTGGCAAAAACCGTGTTGCTGCTTGTACTTCTGCATTTGGTCGTGTACCCAAATACCTATTAAGTTTTGGTGGTTGCGGTGTTATATCCGGCATTGGTTGAGGAACAAAACCCGTTTGGGCCTGTATCTCGTTTGGCATAGGTTGTGGTATTGGCCGACGTGGTAGAAGATACATAACTACTCCTATTTATCTATAGCTTTTTGGCAAATAACTTGCACTACGTCGTTGGCAGTATCGCCTTGTACCCAAAACTTTCTAAGGTCGTAGCGTTCGCCGCGCTCTAATAACCAAGCATCTATTTCAAATGTAAACTGCTCGCCTTTAGGAATGAGTTTAACGCATGTAGTATTAGTAAGCGGGTCTGTGGGGTTGCTAAATAAGCGCGTATCCTCATTAAAACTTGACCGTCCTACTCTAATGCCATTTGTATTTGACGCGGGTACAATAAAAGTAACCCTTACGGCGTTAACTCGTTCGGTGCTTACTTGCTTGTTACTAGTTACGCCATTGCCTGCGCCTGCTGCTAATGTAATAGTTATCTGCTTATCATGAACACTCATTACTTTTTCTCCTTAGCTTCTAACTTCTTATAAGCATCGACTAAAAACGTGCCTGTAGTACCAAAAAACACAATAGCTAAATGGGTTATTCCTGCCTCTAAAGATAAATGCGCCTGTAGGCTAGCAACTATGTCTAAAGAGCATAGCCCGCCGACCAATAGTAAATATTTTTTCCAGTGAATATTTTGTAATTGTTTAGGCATAATTAGTTACCTGTTGCTAATAAGTCTTTGAATAGTTCGGCTCTATAAAGCACGTCGCTACCATAGTCGCCGCCCGTTGTGGCTTGGTCGGGTGTTTTGCCCGCCTTCAATACTCGCTTCACACCGCCGATCCCCGCATTGTAGGCGCATAAAGCTTTTAATAAGTCGCCCTTAAAATGATCTAAATTAGTTTTAAGTAGTGCTGCGCCATAGTCTAAGCATTCAAGTGGTTGCGGCTTGAAATTGTGCTTCTTCAAAAATTCGCTATGGTAACGCTTATCTATCTGCACGATCCCATGGCCGTTGCCCCCGTCGCCTAGTTTTCTACAATAAGCGTAGTCGGGCTTGCAATTAGTCTCACGGCTAGCCATACCAAGTAAGATACTTGCGTCTATGCTGTATTTAAGGCTTAGCGCGTCAAGTATTTCTAGCCAGCCTTCACGGCGTACTATTGCAAGTTCTTTTGCTATTTCTTCTCTACTAATTTTTTGTTTAGCCATATCTACTCTCTATTTAAAAGTAACCGCACAACCTCGTTATGGTTGCCGTCTATTTTTTGGTTAAGTGTTTTCATGTCTTCTCGAACGTTTTCTTTTAAGTCTGTTAGTTCCCCCCTTAGACTATCGACGCTTTTCGTAAAACTAGCTTGTGCGTCTTGTATTTTTAGTTCTAGGCTGTCTAGTCTCAGACGTTTAGTTTCTAGCTTACTCTCAATATTAGCGTTACGAGTTTGCATGTCTTTTACCTGCTTCTCCATATCCGTGAATTTTTCTTCTAGTTCAGTAATATTTTTAGCAGGCTTCAGGTGTTGAACCATTCCCCAAAGCCCGCCCATAACTACTGTAGCAATACCAATGTAAGTAACGGTATCTGGCCAAGTCATTATTTTTTCTCGTTAGTAGAATTTGTCTTTTCTTCCTTTGGTGGGGCTACCTTTTCTACCCAACCAGTTATCGCGCCGTTTTCGTCCGTAACAGGGTCAAATTTATCTACGTCAACTTTATTAACTACAACTAATTGCAAATATAGTGCGCGTGCTTCTGCTGTACGTGCCGCGCTTCTGTCTTGTGCCGCGCGTGCTTCTATTTCGGCTGTTCGTGAAGCGTCAAAGGCTTGCTTGAGTGCTTTGCTTTGGTCTGGGGCAAGCAAAATTTTCTTTGGTTCTGGCGTGTTTGACTTAGGTTGCTCGGCTGGTTGCTGAGCGTAAGCTGATACGGATAGCCCGACTAGTAAAACTAGTAAAATTATTATTCTTTTCATTGTTAGATCCTTTTATTTGACTCTGAGGGCAGGCTTTAATTGTGTTATGCCTGCTTTGTCTAATAACGTAGCGGTATTATTGAAGAGTGTTGCTAGTCTGTCGTATTCTATTAGTATATCGCTCTGCAACTTATCTACTTCTTGCTGTGTTATTTTGCCTTTAGATACGGCTGTGGCTAGTTGACTTTTTAAGTCTCCAAGCGTACCACCAAATAGGGTAGCGCTAGTAAATAAGTCAAACTGCTTAAAGCCCGTTACTGGGTCAACTTTATCGCTTTGTAGGCCAATACCAGCAACTAGCGTAAGCCTGCTTATATCAAACCCCGTCGGGTGTATCTCTATCTGTATGTGTACCGGAAAAATTTGATCACCTACAACTGTTTCTGGGTTAGGCTTATCAAGTGTAAGAACTTTAGGTTCTTGAGCGAAAGAGGGCATAAAATAAAATAAAATAAATAAAAATGAAAGTAAAAATTTGTGCATACATACCTCCTTATAGATCATTAGTATATAAGACTGCTGCGTAGTCTGTGCCGCCATCAAAGCCGTAGTAGAGCATTACTACCGTTTTCTTATTAGCTGTAGAAGTAATAGCAAGTGCCCCTCCTCCACTCGTTTTTACTGCGGCAGGAAACGTAACTGTGCGGCCTCCAGTAGCATCTTGAATAAAGGTAACCATATATACTGTTCCGGCTACGGGGTTACTAAGTGTTAAGGTGACGTTACCCGTTAAAGTCGTATACTGGTGTTGTCCGTTGTTCCAGTTGATAGTTAATGCAGTACCGCTATTTCCTGCATTGAAAGCAGTGGAAGACAGGCTCTTAGCACTAAATTTGCCGTCCACACTAACAGCCGCGCCGCTACCTGCCGGACTCAAAGTAAGCAAACCAACGGACGACACCGTAAAACTACAATAATTGCTTACGTCATAAGCGGGACGGAATTGCTCAGTAGTTTTCGTAACTTGTAGCTTTGCACCGCCAGTGGTTGAGCCAATGTAAACGTTACCTGAGCCGTTCATCGTGATCTGGCCGTTATTATTAACGGTAAACCAGTTAACCGAGTTGGCGGCGTTCGTAACGTTAATTATCGCGTCATTAGCATCACTAGAAGGAGTATATCTATTGCCGTTAAACGGTATGGAAAGAAAGTTTGTACCGCCGCTAAATTGTTTATTACTAAATGTTTCGCTGCCCGCTAATGTGGCCACTGTGCCTGTTGTTGGAAGAGTTATACTTGTGTTGGCTGTGGTGGTAAGAGTTGTCGTAAAAGCGCCGCTAGTTGTAAAACTACCACCGAGAGTAATGGTTTTTGTTCCGTTGTCAACGCCTGTACCACCCCTTGAAGCAGCAAGAGTGCCACTTGTACCATTGTTAATGTCAACTAATGCCCATACCGCATCTGTACCGTTTGAGGTTAAGGACTGGTTAGCTGAGCCTAAACTAAGCTTATCCCATTTAGGAGTTGCATTACCTACTATTAAAGCACCTCGTGTTACTGTTGCTGCTACAGTGTCAGGGTGAGTAGTCCCATCCAACAGGTTATGCACTTGTGAAGAGGGTAAATTTCTATTTTCCCAATTATTTGTAGAATTGTTGTAAGCAAGATACTGTCCATCGGCAGGAGTAGTAATTGTTGCTGCTATTGCAGTAGTTCCGCTACCCGATACACCGTTAAAAGTCGTAGTATCGGCAATAGCTAGCACTTCGCTTATTTGCCCAACAGGTACTTTTGTAGAACCGTTCAAGCTAGCGTAACCATCAGCAACACCTTTGTTTGCTGTAAGTTCAACACCGCTTAACCTGCTATTGCTGAGTGTACCGCTACTGATATTGCTTGCGTTAAGGCTTGTTAAAGCGCTTCCATCGGTACTAAAGGCTAGCTGTGTACCATCAGAACGTAAAACCGTTCCGGCTGCTCCAATGGTTAAACCAATGCCTGTTCCACCACGAGCTAATGGCACGAACCCACTAGAATTTAAGCCAGCGTAACCGCTGTTTTGGTCTTTCTCGCTTTTTAGCTGAACGTTTGCGCTTAATTGACTGTCATTAATTGCGGTATCAGTAAAAGAAATTGTTTTACGTACAGTGCTTGGAATACTCTGAGTGTAAAAAAGGTTTGTTCCGTTTGTCTCAAATGCCCCGGCAACAGGGGTAGTAAGCACCGCACAACTAGAACAATTAAATATTAGTGGTGCGTCTGTTGTTGTACCGCTTCTTAGGCTAAGGGTATCGTTTAAGCTTTTTGCGCCATACAACGTTTGGCTTGCATTGCTTAGCAAACCTGCTGTAACACTATTACCGGCCAATGGAATAATTATTTGGTTTTGTGAGCTAGTAGGCTGAGTAATACTTGGTGAATTTGCGCCACTTGTAGTAATAGTAAGAGCTTGAATAGCTGCGGTTAAACCGTTTAAGCTTGTAATACCACTACCACCACCGCCTGAGAGGGTGACCCAAGATAGGTTGCCACTACCGTCTGTTACCAATGCTTGCCCGTTTGTGCCGTCTGCGGCTGGAAGCACATAAATTACAGTACCGCCACCGCCCGTTACCGTTGCTGGTGCTATGAAGCCTGTTTGCCCGGCATTTGAGCCTTTAAGCCTTAATGTGCCTTGTATGTTTAAGCGAAAATTTGTGTTATCCCAAGCTAAGCGAGCATTGTTTTGGCTTATTAAGCCCGCTGCACCAACAAAAGGAATGGAGTCTGTTGTTAGTCCGGTTAAAGCAATAGAAGTAACTATTGGTGCTGCGCTAAATGAGGGCGCACTGCTTGTTGTACCTATAAGTACTGTACCTGTTGCACCTGCACTGGTTACCGCTAATGCACCAGCACCGTTGTAAACCACTCCATTTGTTGTGGGTGAAGCTATTAAGTCAGCTATGGGTAACGGGGTTGTTTGGGCTGTAAAGGCACTTGCACCAGCACCTTTTATATATGCGCCTGACGTAATACTAGTTACTCCAGTACCGCCTTTTCCTACTGTTAATATGCCGGTAGTGTCATTAACTATATCAACGGCTGAATAACTGGGGATCGTGCCACCGTGTAATACTTGGTTTGCGGTGCCAATATTGAGTTTAGCAAGTGTTGTTATAGTATCAGCATAGAGTATCTGGCCAACAGTGTAAGAAGTTTGACCAGTGCCACCTTGTACGGCTGTAACTGCTGCATTGGTTGTTAAAACTGTTGCGCTTGCATTGGGAAACGTGAAAGTCTTGATACTTGTTGCTGGGCCAGCGACAGCAAAAAAAGCGTTACCTGTACCACCGCCCCCCGCTGGCAATATTCCGGTGACATTCGCGGTAAGGTCAACTAAGCCATAGACAGGAGCAGAACCGTTGCTCTTAAGTACTGTATTATTTGCACCTATCGCTAGCTTAGCAATTGTGGTTGCGCCTGTAGCATAAGGAATATCGCCCGCCGTATAACTGCTTAAACCAGTACCGCCTTGACCTGCTCCTATTGGGCCAGATAAACCAAATTTGTGATCGCCCGCATTATCAGTAATAGTAAGAGTCGGAAACGTTGTTGCGTTTACAGTAAGCGTTTGGGCTGCGGTACTAGAGCCGTTAATAGACTGAATAGTACCCATACCACCCATCATTGTATCAACATACAATTTAGTAGCAGCGTGAAGGTTTTGAGTAGGCGCACCAGATAGGGTTAACGCGCCTGTCATAGTATCGCCCGCTTTATTAATTGGAGTGTAGGTTAGCGCGGTGGTTATATCGCTACTAGTTAGTGCGCCTAACGCTACTTGGTTGGCCGCGCTTCCTGTACCCATAGAACTATAAAACTGCTTGGTAGTGGTCAAGTTGCCGGGTAGTCTCATTAATGAGCCACCAGAACCCGCAACAATAATGTCTCCTAGTGTTGTTAGTGGGTTAGTTAACCCATTTACCGCTGCTAGTTTTGCGTCAATTTCAGTTCTAGAGTAAGTTGATAAGTCTGTGAAGATAGGCACGCCGCTTGTATTAAATACGGCTATTTGTGTCCAAGAGGCTGTTGTGCCTGTGTCAAAACTTGGTGGTACAGCAAAATTTGTAAATGGCTGATAGGCAGCGACTTTGTTGCCGTCTGCGTCGTAGAAATATGCACTGTATCTTGCGCCTGTAAAATTCCTGCCATTGGTTGTACTGTCAATAGTAAAACTGCTAATTGTTGCGGTAGTGCCGGACATTGAAACGGGCACGGACAAATAAAAAATGCCGTCCTCTGGACTACCCTGTTGTATAGGCTTACCTGCTCCAGTTGACCCGCCTGTAATAAATGCTCTATTGCAAAATATGCGTAAAGTTGTGACCGTACTTTGTACATTTGGGACTGCCTGAGAGCTAACGGTTATTTCTGTAGCGTAAGTTTGACTATAAGCACCTAATAAAATTAAAACTATCAGGAAAACTTTATATAAATGCTTCATTGCTATACCTTCCTAAAGCTGTACTGTCCTTTAATATTTTGGTAAAAGTATTGGCCGACTGAACTAGCTCCTAGTAATTCCTTGTATGTATCTATTGGCACACCGCTATATTGATAGGTGCCGCCTGTCTTAAAGGTTATCTCAAGTGTTTCTGTCTGTTCGTCGTAGCCTACAGAACTAATATTGCTAGAGCTAACTGGTTGCTGCTTCATTTACGCACCTCCAAATAACTTAAATGCACCGTTGCCAATAGCGCTTCCTAGCGGGCCGCCTGCAATACCTGCAATTGCTCCAAGCCCTTGACCAATACCGCCAAGAATACCGCCGCTATAGCCTGTTGGTGGGCGATATGCGCCGAGATACATATTTCCTGCTTGTCCTAGTGCGCCTAGTTTCATTGCTGCGGCTTGTTGTCGCCTTGCTTGTAGGTTTTCAAAAGCGTTTTGGCCAAACTGTTGGGTATTGTTGTAAAAGTCGCTTGCGGCTTGGGCTACCGTGTTGCTTTGGTCTTGGCCGCTTTTACGCTGCATTTCTGCGGCCTGTGCTGCGGCTAGTCCTGGTTGGTTGGCTAGTGCCGTGTTGCTCATAAACTCGCGGTTTCTATCCTTGTCGGCTGCGCTATAGGCTGACTTGATAGCCCCTAGTGTGCCTGCAAAGCCGCCAATAGTGGATATATCCTTGCCGCTTCTTAGGTCTTTGTAGTCTTGTTTTGCGCCCTTTAAGAAACGTCCTGCGCCAAGCCCGCCGTACATATTTGGGTCAAAGTTGTATAAGGAGTCTATGTATTGCTGACCCATACCGGGTTTGACGCCGCCAATGGGTTTGTAGTCGTATTTTGCGCCCCCAAAAAATAAAGACATAAGTTACTCCTGTTTGCCTAGGAAAGTGTGTATTTGTGTGTTAGCAGTTTCTATAATGCCAGCCGCACACGCTTGGCACATGCTTACTTCAAGTCCATTAATATGAATATTTAGTGCTGTTTTGCCTAAAGTTTTGTGGTTATGCTGCAAAATATTGCTAAAAACAAGCAACACATAGTCCTCTTCTTTTGGCTCTATATCTCTATGGCAGTTAGCGCAAACGTCTGTTTCTGGCAAAGCCAACGCTTTGTCTATAGCTTGTTTTGCGCTTACAAGTTCTGCTGTGTTTAATTCTTTGCCTGCTACTAGAGTTTTTTTAATATTATTAATAGCTTGGTCAAGCAAATTAAACGCTGCTATTTTCGCTAACTCTTTATTATTCATTCTTATGTCACCGTGCCTGTCATACCTATTTGCATCATGCTAGGCAAAAAAGGAAAAGGAATAGATGTGCTAGTAACTACAACACTACTAAGAGACTCGCTTGAATTAAACCTGTTTACCGTCGAGAGAATGACTGTTAAGTCTGCTTGCTGCGAGTTGTTATAAGCTGTTAGTAGGTTATTAGCTATTTCGGTGGGAATATCACCTCTACCACCATTAGCCATATCAAAACTTGCGGTTGGTGGAGAGCCTGTTATCACCGGGCGCTGTTCAGGAAAAAACTCTGCTAAACTTTTACCTACATCAATACTATATTCTGGGTCAGGAAAAACTAAAAAGTTTGACTGAATAAAACTCCCCGTTAATGGGTTAAAAAAATATCTGATAAGAAAACCAGACGGTCTTGTATCAAACCTAAAACTCATATAACAAACTTTATGAGTTAACATATTTATATCAGGTAAGTTACATCTTACTCTTATGCCCGTTGGTCTATACTTTACTATTAGTCTAGGAATAACAAACGGTGAAGAATTAGGTTGACCATCTGTGCGTTGACCAGAGTATTGCGGTCTTCCGGGGTCTGTTGCCGCCTGGTCAGCCGGGCTAAGCATAGTAACCGGCGGAAATGTTTCCAAGCGTACATTTCCACCGCCAACACCATCGCCAAGCCCTATTAGTCTCGCTCGAAATTCGAATGTACCGTTTCTAGGTAAAGGAACAATTCGCGAAAGAACTTTTGTTCCTGATGTTTGCAAACTTAGATCGTCAAGTATTCTTTCCCGGGGTAAAACAAGTTTATATGGCCCGTCCATGTTTCTTCTTCGCTCTATTTCAAAAGCTTTAAGTAGATAAGGGCCGCCACTAGCTTGGTTTGGTTGTACAATTGTTATCTGTGCTTCGGCTTGAGTGTTATCTGTCTGTCCTTGTCCGTTAAGAACAGGAAATAAAGCTAAACTAAAACTTAACCCTGGAAACCCATTTACGCCTGCACGGCCACCAGCAACGAAGCCTAAATTAGTTACTTGCGACCTAATAGCAACGCCTTCTCTATAAGTTACCGTTCGCTTAATAGCATAAGACTTGCCTATTACAAGCTCACAAACTATATCTGTTGAGTTTTGAGTGCCGTCTAGGTTACCAGCCCTAAACACTTGATCGTTAACAAAACTTACTCCATCTACTATAACAACGCCGGCATCGTCTGCACCAACATCATTAAATGACAAGCTACCACCTGGGCCAGTGCCACCTTGCCCCGTTGTTGCTCGTTGCCAAGTAGCAAATACCCTTATAGAAACAAGCGCAATACCTGTTGAAATATCAGCCTGTACGGTATTAATAATAATATCGCCTGTTTGTGGCGGCGACGGTTGCATAGTTGGCGGTAGGCCGCCTATTGCTGCGGCTGGTACTGACGCGCTATCTTTAGTCGCTCCTCCAACGGCTACAACCCTAGCCCTTAGTTGTGTTGTGGTGTTTTTAAGCGCGTTTATCTCAATGTCAAGGGTTTGGTTAGCCCCGGCTACTTGGAATTCAGGCTTATCCTTGATCCTGACCTTTGAGTTAGCTATCTCGACAAAACCTTGCCCTTTATCCTTAAACAATGAAACGGCTCTTAAAAGTACAGGCTGGGCTGGCGCTGCCGCTTGTTGTATCCGTACTCGGACAACAAAATTGCCGTCTTCTTGGGTAATGCTGACTATGGAAATAGTTACGTTGAGCAAGTCAAGTGCCATTTGCCCAGCGCGAAATTCAACTTGCACGGTGTCGCTTTTAACAATTGCCCCTGAGTTAGAAGCAATATTTCTAGGCCACCTATAACGCCGTCCTGTTTTCAAACCACGTACACGACAAGTAACTTGTGTTACGTTTAAGTCTTCTATGGGAAACGGGTATTTGACTATGCGGTTGTCGTCCGGGTCATCGTCAACGGCACCGGTACCACTAAATTTTCTGAGTGCTATAAAAATTGTATCCGTACCAACATCAGCAAAAGTCTTTGTGGGGTCTGCTGCGCTTGCTCCTACGGTAAAGTCTGCGTAACTATCGCCTGCTTCGTCCGTGTCGGAGTCTGGCACTGTAACAACTAGGCTCGCTGCTGGTGCTGTAGGCTTGACCGTAAATGTGCTATTGCCCATTACGGGGCTAGCATTGCGCTGTATAGGTACGGCTGTAGTATGGTTAATACCAATTACTGTAGCGTCAAAAGCAATACCAGTTAAATTCTTCTTATGCTTAATTTGTTCGGTGAACGTCGTAGAAGCACCAGCAACAAAAACGCCTTCTTCGTCAAGTAGTGGTATTTTTTTAACTAATTTCTTTGTACCTGACGGGTTAGTCTTAAAAAACTGCAACCGTTTAAGTAGAACTGGTAATGCTGGCGCGTTTGGTTGAGTAATAGTTACTGTTACTTCTGTAAAACCGTTGTCTGTCTCGCCCGTTGCTATTGTAAAAGCAGATAGTTCGGGTATACCTGCCGTTGGAGGTGTGCCACCAGCATAAAAC
>Ga0196964_10001434_pt1 | contig 12111 bp, 9 predicted proteins | sample S1_10metaG_FD_148615 | JGI IMG/M metagenome (GOLD analysis project Ga0196964, IMG submission 148615) | Soil microbial communities from Anza Borrego desert, Southern California, United States - S1_10 | ecosystem: Environmental > Terrestrial > Soil > Desert | place: USA: California | collected...
TCTGGAAAGGCAGAACGTCTGGTGCGGAACGGTCAGCGCGTAATCCGTATTGGGCGCGCCGCCGACACCTTTGAGCAGGAAGTACTCTGTAAAGTTACCAAAGAAAGGATTGCCGGTTCCGAACGCCATGCTGTATCCATAAAGCACCCATAGCACAGACATCAGGCCCATCAAAAAGACCGAGTGCATGATGGTCGACAGAACGTTCTTGCGGCGAACAAGTCCGCCGTAAAAAAGTGCCAAGCCTGGAGCGGTCATCATCAGCACCAGCGCAGCGCTGACCAGCATCCAGGCGTTGTCGCCAGCATTGACGCTGACGTTCGAAATACGTCCTTCTGGCGTCGGGTTTGTGCCGTTGGCGAGCTTTTCAAGGTCTTCCACGCGCTGCTCAATTGTGGGAGCCTTGGGCTCTTCTTTCTTGGGCTCAGCTGCTGCGGCGGGAGCCGGAGCATCCGCTGCTGCCGCAGGCGGTGCGATGAAGAGTCCCAATGAAAGACTGCAGCAGAGCAGCAGCAGTCCCGGTAAGCGCGATAGCGAGGTCATCCAGAGCTCCTTTATTTAAAAAAACGCATGTAGCGTTAAACTGGTTCGTTTGCCCGCGAATGAACAATTAGTTCAGACAAGGGCAAAGCAGATGCCATCTTTCGACCACCTTGCTGCTGCTCATGCTAAGTGTTGTTATTAAAGCACTTGGCGAGAAGAGAACCGAGCTTTTTTAGACGAATGATGAAGCGCAGAAGGCGTGGTCAAATTCGTTATGTGTGGTTAAAAAACAGCAAAGAGATCAAAAACAAAAACCGGCGCCAGGAGGCGCCGGTTTGTTTAGACACGAGGTTGTTGATATATCAGGCCGGTTCGGTGGCCGTCTTCATAGCGCGGGCTGGAACGCTGATCGGCGAACCGTGGATCGGGCTCGCGCCCATGGATTCGAAGTCCGGGTAAGCGCGTGTGCCGTGCTCGCCAATATCCAGACCTTCGAGTTCTTCTTCGGCGCTGACGCGAATTCCCAGCGTCGCTTTCAGCACGAACCAGGAGACCAGGCTCAGGACGAACGTGACGACCCCGGCGACAACCACGCCCTTGATCTGCGGGATGAGCTGGGTCATTCCGCCGCCCATGAACAGGCCATCCGCAGCGACGGCGGCGGGACACAGATCCTTCTTCGCGAACAGGCCGACACAGATCGTACCGAAGATACCGCAGACCAGATGCACCGAAAGGGCGCCCACAGGGTCGTCCAGCTTGACCTTGTCGAAGAACAGTACGGCGAAGACCACGAGAACACCCGCAACTGCGCCGATAATCAGCGAGCTCGGGACGCTCACGAACGCACAGGGAGCGGTGATGGCAACGAGTCCCGCCAGCGTGCCGTTAACGATCATGGACAGATCCGGCTTACCAAGCAGCAGCCACGCAGTAATCGCGGAGGTCAACGTCGCGGCAGCAGCGGCCATGTTCGTCGTGACGGCGATGTGTCCGATAGAAGGAGCGTCCAGAGCCATCGTGCTGCCCGGATTGAAGCCGAACCAGCCGAACCACAATACTAGAGCGCCGAGAGTCACCGAGGTCATGTTGTGACCAGGAATCGCGTTGACTTCACCCTTCGAGCCGTACTTGCCCAGCCGCGGTCCGAGGACAATCACGCCCGCAAGTGCGGCCCATCCGCCGACCGAGTGCACTACCGTCGAGCCGGCGAAGTCGAACATCCCACCCGCTCCCAGCATGCCGCCGCCCCAAATCATATGGCCGACAATCGGATAGATCACCGCGCACAGAATCACCGAGAAGAGACAGAACGCGCCGAACTTGATGCGCTCTGCCACTACGCCCGAAACGATCGTGGCCGCTGTTCCGGCGAAGACGAGCTGGAAGAAAAACTTGCACCACAGGGGAATGCCGCTCCAGGATATGGAGGCATACGCGCCCTTGTAATCTGTGCCGGTCGCGGGACTGTTGTCGGCGCCGCCGACCATGAACACGCCTTCGCCGCCCACAAACCCGCCTACGTCAGTGCCAAACATCAAGCCCCAGCCGATTACGTAGAAACCGATCGAGGCGCAGGCGAACACGATGAAGTTCTTGGCCAGAATGTTGACGCAGTTTTTCGCGCGGCACAGTCCTGACTCAACCATCGCGAATCCCAGATTCATGAAGAACACCAGGAAGCCTGCGATCATGGTCCATCCCGTATCCAGACCGACCTTCAGGTCGCCTTTGGCGGCATTGACATCTGCCAGCGTGGCCGGAGTCTTTGCCGGATCGGGCTTCTCTTCCGCCTTGGGTGCTGCCGGAGCTTCTTCCTTCTTGGGCTCGGCAGGTGCAGCCGCTGGTGCCGGCGCATCCGCCGCCCACACGCGTGAGCCTGCCAGGAATCCACTGCTTAGCCCTATGCTCGAACACAATAACAGCATGACGAACCATTTGGCCGATCCGAGCAAACGTGTCGGTACGCCCATCTTGAGTCTCCTTTCGCCTTTTCCAGAATCCAAAAAAACACCCCGCAGGCAGGCATCGACCTACCCATCTTTCGTTGAGTTCTTCTGAACCAAGTTGTTGAGCGGATAAGGGCAAAGCCGTTGCCAGCTCAGAAAAAACCGCGAAGTTTCCAGCTTCGCGAGGCGCACGAGGGAGAGTGTGCCCATTTTCAGTCACCTGCAGTTTCCACACGGCAAGTTGATGGTGCTGAAAACAGTTCGTCTTGGTGGTTTTTGACTAGCTTTGCCTTCTTTTAAACAGAGTCCGCGCTGGCTGTTGACCTGGGAGAACTGAACTGCTCTGAAAGTCATGCTCGCGCACTTGCAGCTCTGTTGCACATGCAGTCTGCAGTGAAAAAAACAGCGGCGACAGCTGGTTGAGCCAGTTGCCGCCGCCTCGTGCCTTAAATATTCAAATAGAGTTGTGGAGGAAACTATCTGCCGCTGCGGAACGAGAGTGAAAACTCGCTGTGGTTCGCTGACTGCTTTTCGATTGCAGGAATCTTGCGCCAGTTGCGCAGGCCAAAGTAGAGCACAATTGCGGAGAACAGCCACGCGGGAAAGGCTGTGCCGAATGCCATGAGATAAATCGAGAACGTCAACCCCGCGATGATGCCTGCCGCTCCGATGAACATCATCATCATGGAAAGCACGCGAAGGAAGAGGATGGCTGTCCTTTTAGACATCATGACGTAGCTCCGTTTTGCTGAACAAAAGTGCTGCCGGCGTCCATTACAGCGCTTCAGGTCCGCGTTCGCCCGTGCGGATGCGAACGGCATCCTTGAGCTCAATCACGAAAATCTTTCCGTCGCCAATTTTTCCGTCGCCGGATTTAGCGGCCTTCGCAATCGCTTCCACGACACTCTCGACGACCTTTTCGTCACAGGCGACTTCGATCTTCACCTTGCGGACGAAATTCACGGTGTACTCGTGGCCCCGATAGACCTCCGTATGTCCTTTCTGACGGCCGTAACCCTGCACGTCCGATGTCGTAATGCCCTGGACGCCGGCGGCCAGAAGAGACTGCCGAACAGCCTCAAGCTTCTGTGGCTGAATAATGGCAATAATAAGATTCATTCCGATCTCCTTTTCTTTTCTCTGAGTGGGGCCTGAAGCGTCACAGAGCAAGGCTTGAGCCATTACTTTCGCGCGAGAATGTGTCTGGACAGTGGTCTGTTTCCAGCAACCGGCGAATGCGAGAGTCTATTTTTGATCAGTCTGAATCGGCGCAGGCACAAATTGAATTGACGCCAGTAGCATTCGCTCGTCTGGCAGCTAAGCTGAAGATCAGATTTCTTCTGGAGGCAGAAAATGGTTGAGATGAACGTCACCTATGAAGGCGAGTTGCACTGCAGTGCCAAACACGGGCCGTCTGGAAACCTTATCAGCACCGATGCCCCGAAAGATAACCAGGGCCGCGGCGAATCGTTTTCCCCCACTGACCTCGTCGGCGCCGCCCTTGGTACTTGCATGCTGACGCTGATCGGCATTTACGCCAAGCGGCACAATATCGAAGTCAAGGGAGCCACCGCTCACGTGACCAAGGAAATGGTTACCGCGCCCATCCGTCGGATCGGCAAGCTGACGCTGCGCATCCGATTGCCCGGAAGCGTGCCTGTTGAGCAGCGTGCGGCGCTGGAGAACGCGGCTCTGACCTGCCCGGTTTCGAAGAGCCTGCATGCCGACCTGGTCGTTGATGCAAAGTTTGAGTACGTCTAATCCCTGCGGGCGGTGTAGCGTAAAAAAAGGGTGCTGCTATGCCGCTCATTTCCTGTCTGCTTCTTGTTTTTCTTTGCTCAGCCTTTTCCTTCTCTGCTGAAATTCCGCTTGCCTACGAGTTGCCTCGGGACGGCAATGTGTCGCTGGCGATTTATGATTCGCAAGGCTGCATGATTCGCACATTCCTGCATGCCGAGCCCCAGCGTGCGGGTAAGCAGAACATCACGTGGGACGGTCTGGACATGGACGGCAAGCCTGCTGCTGCAGGCCAGTATGAATGGCGCTTGCTGCAGACAGCAGGGCTGCGCAGCGAATACCTGATGAGCGTTGGCACGAGCGTCGGCGCGCAGTGGTATCCGGGCAATCACGATGGCCCAGCCTGCCTTGCTGTCGAAAAGGGTTCATTCATCACCGCGGCGGCTACCGAAGGACCTCCTGAAATCAGCCGCTGCACATTCGATGGTAAAATTTTATGGGAACGCGGCTCGTTCGAGCCCGCCCGCAATCCGCGTGATGTTGCTGTCGGCGGGGGGCGTGTTTTTTACCTGCAGGATAGCGGCAAGATCCAGGTGCTCGATGCGGAGACTGGGCAGTCGATCGGCAAGCCTGTCCTTGCGCTCTTTCCTGTTCGCAAGTTGACCTTTCCGGAATTAAAGGGCGATTCATCGGAGAGGCAGGAATTCAATTTCGATCTGCCCAACGGCGAGTACCTGCTGCGCTTTCATTATGGAGAGAAGGAGCACGAAACCACGCTGGTGGAAGTAAGTCCGAACGGAATGGAGCCGTCTGCCGGGCATCGCACCTTACCTGACAAGATGAAGTGGTGGCAGCTTCCCGCTTCTGCTGCCGGCGCGGCAAAGCCGATTTTTCTTCCGCAGATTTACGGCAATCCTCGCGCAGTCAAAGTTCTCGACGGCAAACTGCGGCTGGCATTCATTCCGCAGGCGGAGAAGGGCAAGAGCGTTCACTGGAATGTCAGCGAAGTTGAAGTGCTCGCTCTGCCGGACCGCGTCGCCGCTTCTCCTGATCAACTTGTTCTCTCGTGTACGGGCGCCGGTGCGGTGATGTGGATCGACGCGCAGACTGGCGCCGTGAGCGATAGCGTTCCGCTCGCAGGCGTGCGCGATATTGCGGTTGCTGGAAACGGTCGCCTGTATGCACTGACGGCCGATTCTGTTGTAAGTCTCTCGCGCGAGGCGAAAACACCTGAGACTCGCGTACGGGGGCTCTCTGACGCGGCGCTCTTCGCAGTCGATGCCCAGGAAACGATCTTTGTCTACGAACGTTCCAGCCAGCAGATCAAACGCTTCGATAAAAGCGGCACGCTCACCGGCACGTTTGGCCGCGAAAATGGGCGGCTTGCCGGCGCGTATCAGCCGCGTGATTTCGCGGGCGTCAGTGGCCTGGCGGCAGACGGCAGCGGCGGATTCGTTATTTCGGAGCAGTCCAGCGCGCCACGGCGCGTGGCGCGGTTCGATAAAGATGGCGCTCCCGTGCGCGAGTGGTTTGGCGGAATGGGCTTTTATGCGCACACGTCGCTGGACCCGCTTGACGCATCAACCGGCTGGCTGCGGCCGCAGGAGAAATCCTGGATCATTAAAGTGCGGCTCGATTACAAAACGCGCGATTGGAAGCCTGTGGCATGTTACCGCTGGGACGAGCAGCTCGATGCTTCGTTCTTCGGCCGCAACCCCGAATACACGCACATCCGCTGCATGCGCCGCGATCTGAATGGCGATGGCGTTCCCGAAACGTTGATCTGGTGCCAGGCTTATCCAGCTCTGATCCTCGTGGAAGACGAAGCGAATAGAAAGTTGCGGCCGCTTGCGGCAATGGGACTGGTCGATGCTGACCTGTTCGACACCAAGAAGCCGCTGCCGGTTGAAAAGTTGCCGCCGTTCTGGGCCGAGGCTATACGCAAAGCGGGAGCGGATCCGGCAGATCCGAAGACACGCGTAAAGTTCGCGCGTTATACCTGGGCTGATGCGAATGGCGATGGCAGCATGCAAGCGGACGAGTTGCAGTTGGCTCCCGGCCCGGTAAAAGATCTGCGCTGTCTGCGCGTGGATTCTGAACTGGCCGTGTGGCAAGGCGGCTTTCACGCGGGACAGAACGGAATTTACGTGCGCTATAAGCCGGTGCGCTACACCGCTTGCGGGGCACCGGTCTGGGATCTGGCAGGCGCTGAAGCCGGATTTAAGACCGCAGGCGATGCGGAAACAGTCAGCATCACACGAAATGCGGGTGGCGAAACGTACGTGCTGCTGCGCGGCGGCGGGGATGGAACGAAGGCCCAAGGCATGTACAGCGACGTGGAGACGCATGGCTGGGCCTGGCCTGCAATCCTCTCTGATGCGAGCGCGTTGCTGAAACTGGATGCGAACGGAAAAGTGATTTGGCGATCGGCAAACAAAGCAGCGCGATGGCCGCATCCGCGCGGGCAACTGATGAGCCCGCGCAATATCAATGGGTTCGTGAAAGGCTGCGTTGCGGTTGGCGATCAGGTCGAGCAGCCTTGTGAGTTCTGGATGGAGGACGGGCTCTACGTCGGCGGGCTGTTCGATGGCCGGAACGGCAAAGATGGCAGCCTGCCCGGCGGTGAACCGGACGCTCTATACACGTGGCTGGGCGTAAAGGCAAAGCGCATCGGCCAGAACAACTTTCGCGAGCACTCGCTTTTTGCCGGAGATGACATGCTGATGGGCGGCGCGGTGGCGGAACTGCCGGATGGTTCGGTCGTTTTTCTGGGCCAGGGCGGCAACAACAATCCGTGTTATCGCATCACCGGATGGGACGGCTGGCATCGTGCGAGCGGAAAAGTTTCCGTCGCTGTGCCTGTGAGCGGTGCAAGCAGGAAGGGGAGTGGCCTCAAAGCTGAGTACTTTGAAACGCTGGACTTTGCCGGCCAGCCCGAAGTTCGCACCGATGCGCAGCTCTGGTTCAGCCCGCAGAAGAAGAAGCCTTGGCCCAGAGAGACTGCCGCAAAGGAATTCAGCGTGCGCTGGACTGGGTTGCTGGAGCCTGTGTTTTCGGAGCACTACACATTGGGTGTTTACGCGCGCGGCGAATTCAAATTATGGCTCGACGGAAAGGAAGTGCAGTGGGCGCCGCAGGACTACCCCAATGAGAAGCTGATCCGCAAATTCCACTCCGTCCCGCTTCCACTGAGGGCAGGAGGCAAAACTGCAATAAAGATCGAATTCAAAGCAACGCAGCCGAATCCGGCGTTTCATCTAAACTGGGAAAGCTTGAGCCAGCCGGTTGAGCACATCCCAACGATCGCGCTTTTTCCGGAATGAGACAGCCTTTGGCGACCTTTAGTTCGGCGCTTGAGGCTGTGCTTTGAAGGAAAAGCGTGTCTTCCCGTTCACGTCGAGGCCGGACTTCTGGCCGTCTTTTTCGCCATCGATGCGGTAGCGCAGATTGAACGTGATGGAACCTTCCACGAAGCGACCGCTGTCGGGATCGAACAAGCAAGTGCCTGCGCCGCGGCCGTCCACGCGCGTGATTTCGACAAGCATGCCGTCATCATTTTCGCCTTTGAGGTCTTTTGAATCCCACACGGTCAGCATGTCGATCAGCGCCAGGCGCCTGCCATTTTTCTCTTCCCACTTTGAGAAAGTCATCTTTGAGCGAACCTGCGCCGGACGAGCCAGGTGAAATTCCGCAATTTTCGCCATCGCGAACGAGTCTTCCCAGCTTTCCCCAAGCTTCACTTCGCGTCCGGCCAGGATCGGGAAAATGCCCTGTGCTCCGCCGTTCTTGATCGCGTCGACGAGGGATGGTTCGCCCTGCACGTCGCTCTGCCGTCCGGCCGCGTCAAGCGTGGCGCGCATTTCGGCATTTTCGATATTCTTAAGCTGCTGCTGGTACGCCTGGAATTTGTCGAGCCCGATGTCGTTGTCGCTGTCGATAACGACCTTATCGTTCTCGACATATTTCATTTTGCCCTTGGCGACGAACAGGTCGGTCTTGCTGTTCTCGACAGAACGTTTGTCGTGATATGTCTGGTCCTTGACCTTGATCAGCACGGGTGTGCCGTCCTTCGCCCGGATGTTCATCGCCTTGAGTACCAGCGTCATGGTGAAGGTTGAGTCGGCCGCGAGAGTAAAGTTTTTCTCTTTCTCTTTGCCGGTCGAGTCACTCACGGCATTGATCGTCCAATCGTATAGCAACGTATCGTTCGGTGCGAACTTCATGCGCAGGTCGGCCGTGTCCGGCTCGGCGGCGCACAAAACAAAGGCAGAACAGATTGCAAGTACGAAAGACAGCTGTGGCAACTTCATGAGACTCTCCGATCAAAAAGGGCTCTCTTAAAGGAGGCGTTATCTATAGGGCAAAATGCTGCGGTTTTCCAACGCTTACTCAGCGTCAGCGGATTTTAGGTCAGTCTCGTTGTAGCTTTGCATGGCTATTCCAGTGACTGCGAGGATGACGATCGCGACGAATCCGTTGCCGAAAACAAATAACCAAAGTTCGTCCACACCGCTTGAAGGTCGATACTTAAAAGGCCAACCGTAAAAACTAATGGTGTAGCCCGGAACAGAGCTTTGCCGTACCTCAGGAACGAAATTTAAATACAGCAGAACTGCCGTGGCAAACGTTAATACCAGTAGGGTATTGAGCCGGAATTGAATCCACGGAGCACGGCTCATTCATTCCACCCGCACCACCAGCCACCACTGTGGATCGACGCCTTTGAGGCGGATTTCAGTGACAGGCAAGCCGCTTTGAGCGATGAGCTGCCGCGTCATCGGGATGAAATTGTAAAACAGATCCCAGGGAAACCATTCGACACCAATAAAGCGGCACCAGTTGAAGTGATCGAAAATAATATATCCATCCGGCCGTACCAGCCGCACGGCGTCGGTGATGATCTGCATCAGCTCAGGCTTCCCGCGCTGCTCAAGGTGGCCGGATTTCCAGTCTTCGGCAAGCCACTCAATCATCTGGCGCTCGTTCGGAAACCAGTCGATCTGCGTCGTGTCCATCCCGCGCGGCTCGGAAACGGCCGTCTGCAGAATGTCGTTTACGGCATGGTGAAAACAGGCGACGTCAAACGTCTTCGGCTTGAGATGCCCGAGCGCTTTCTGCGCGTTCTCTTCGATAATCGATATGGGCATCTTCAGGTGCGCAATTTTCTCGCGAAGCTGCGCGCAGAGCTTGCGGTTGAGATTGATTGTCTGGTAGCTCGCCCGCCCCCCGCTGTAAGCTTCGGCGGCCACGACGACCGGATTGGAGGCGCCGACGCACGGTTCATAAATGCGCAGATCGCGCGGCGGCTTGAGGGCTTCAAAGACTTCGTAATACTGCGCAGCAAGCACGGCATTCAGAACGGGCATGCTGATATCGAGCGGCTTGGGATCTGTCAGCGCCGTCGCTACGCGCCCTCGTATGTCATTAAGCCCGGACAGCTCGGCGCGGTGTGCCTCATGCAGCGAGCGGTTGATATTGCCATCGGTAATTGCCTGTGCGACACGATCGATGTTCCACAGCGAGCCGAGCGGGTGTTCAATAGATTTAGTCTGCATGAAGCTCCCCGGAGGCTCACTTGGTTTTTTCCGGCGCAGGTTTGCGCCTGTAGACATAATTGTAGCGTTGCCGGCTGGTCACGCTGCCCATTATTCCCGAAGCGTATGTCACCGCCACTTCGTATTCCCCGCTTGTTGTGCCTGAAGGTTTGAACGTCACCGGCTTGAGCTGTCCGTTCGGGAGCACGTCGTAACGGCGCGAGCCAGCCGGCTCCTTTCGGTCGAGCTTCATGCGGTCCGTAAAAACGCGCGCGAGATTGACGTTGACTGGAATCGTGCGGAAGTTTTCGGGGATGTACTGCTCGGAGCCTTCTCCAAAAAAGCTGGGCACGCCAACCCAGATATTCTTCTCCTCAGTCTTGTTCTTGTCGTCCACTTTCGTGCCGGGCCTGGGTTCCGGTTGAACGTCGGATTGTATATCGAACTTCGCCTTCACTTCGCCGCCCCACGCCATCGTCGCAGTTTTCTCGGCGATAACATTGAAGCTCGTTTTCTCGCCTTTCTTCAGGTACACGACCTCCTTCGCGCGCTCGAACAGGCCGAAAACAAGGTCGTACGCTCCGGCCGGCACTTTCACCGTGCGGCGCTTGTCGTCGACTGAAAAGGAGCCTTCCGGTCCGGCGACGATCAGCATGTGGATTTTCAGGTTTTCAGATTTCTGCGGAATCTTGAATTTCTCAAACAAATCCACTGTGCCCGTTGCCATCGTCTTCGGCGCTGGCCGGACTTCGACCACGGTGCCGGCCTCATGAACGATTAATTCATAAAATCGCGTGCCCACCGCAATGTACTTCCCGCAGAAACTGACCGGACCCTCGCCGATGAGAATGCCGTCTTTATCCGTGTCGTTGTACTTTCCATTGCCGTTCTCATCGAGCAGTACGACTTTTTTGCCGTCGAGCTCAAATGTTTTCGCGCAGGAACGCAGCAACGCATACTGCTCGTTATCGACAAGCGACTTGAAGCGGAAGCTGTATTCGCTTTTCGAGCCGTCAGCGTAATGCAGTTCGCACGACACCGGATCGGTGTAGCCGTCCGGGCTGATACGCCGCGTCTCATCGTTGCTCGATTTGCCGTCTCCATTCAGATCGACCCAGATAAAGCCCTGCGCCAGCCGCGCCATCAGCGGCACAAACGGCTTTCCCGCCGCATCTTTGCCTTCCTGCGGCAGACCCAGATCGACAGCTGCGCCATCTTTTGGAAAGTCAATGATGCGCTGCAGTTCCGCGTCGAACAGTCCCGGCGATAAAATCTGCCGGGGCTGCGGCAGAAGCACATTTTTTGTCTCAATTTTCTGCCATTCGGCAGGTGGTTCCGGCGCCGGCGCTGCAGCATTTGCCGGCGCATTGGCGGGAGGAGGGGGCGCCTCACCGGCAATTGCGCAAGCGAACTGAAATGAAACGAACAGCGCCAGTGCTGCGTTGCATCGAACGAAAGTCGTAAGCATCTCACGCCTCACTCTGGATAACGGTCCGGCCAGTCTTCAGCAATATGACGCGCCGAAGCCGTTTGTATTGCAGATTTTCGGGTACGTTTGCGATTTCAATACGCCTCCCAGCTAGTTTTACGATTGTAACGCGGGCAGAAATCTTAAAATGGGCGCTCTTTCAGACTTTAGAGGGGATCAGGCTTATGGCTCAATCGGGCGGATTTGGCTTTGGCATCGTGGGTCTTGGCACCATCGCGGAGTTCCACGCGCGCGCCATTCAGGCGATGAGCGGCGGGCATCTGCTGGCCGCATTCTCGCGAAAAGGCGGCGAGCGTGCTGACAAGTTCGCAGCCGACTTCGGCGTTAAGGTTCACACCGGCGACTTTGACGCATTTCTCAAAACGCCCGGGCTGGACATCGTCACCATCGCCACGCCTTCTGGGGCGCATCTGGAACCCGTCCTGGCCGCAGCGAAGCAGAAGAAACACATCCTGTGCGAGAAGCCGCTCGAAATTACGCTCGAGCGGTGCGATCAGATGATCGCCGCGTGCAAAAAGAACCGGGTCAAGCTCGCCGGCATTTTTCAATCACGCTCGCAGGGGGGCGTAAAGGCCATCAAAGCGGCGCTCGACGCCGGACGCTTCGGACGGTTGACGGTCGTCAACGCTCTTGTGCCCTGGTGGCGCACGCAGGCGTATTACGATTCGGGCGGCTGGCGCGGCACGTGGGAACTCGACGGCGGCGGCTCGTTGATGAACCAGTCCATTCACCAGGTCGATATCCTGCAGTACTTTGGCGGCCCCATCGCCGAAGTTTCGGCCTATGCCGCCTGCCTTGCGCATAAACGCATCGAAGTGGAGGACACCGCGGCCGCCGCAGTGCGCTTCAAAAATGGAGCGCTCGGGCTGCTGCTGGGAAGCACGTCCATGTTCCCCGGGGATGCAACGGAAATCCACGT
>Ga0196964_10001435_pt1 | contig 12103 bp, 8 predicted proteins | sample S1_10metaG_FD_148615 | JGI IMG/M metagenome (GOLD analysis project Ga0196964, IMG submission 148615) | Soil microbial communities from Anza Borrego desert, Southern California, United States - S1_10 | ecosystem: Environmental > Terrestrial > Soil > Desert | place: USA: California | collected...
TACAGGAATGCTGATAAAGCTAAAGCCATTCAATTATTGGCATTCCTGCTTTCCTTGATAGTGATTCAATCAACAATCATCGGATATCTATTTACGACAATATCAGCCATGACCAGAGAGGCAAAACATGAGATACATAGAAGTTCTGACAATCGGTAATCTCGCAGTAGAAGTATCACCCCAATCCCACTCAAAGCAACATTGGTTAAAGCGGTTCACTAAGTGGGGAATGAAGCACTTTATCAAGGCACAGGCAGGAAACCTCATCGGCTTAATAACGGCGGCTCTGACTCCTTCTGTATCAATACCTGTAGCGCTTCTGGTTTCCAGCCTCATCTTCTATCTTGCGCTGGAGAATCCTGGAATGGAGTCACTCGCGTCACTGGTAGTCGGTCTAGCACTGGGAGTGTTGATATGAGGTTTAGAGTACCTAACAAAGGTGAGGTGAAATCAATACTGACTTGGGGAAGTGCTTATGCTGCACTGCACATTCCTTACACAGTCTTATATGTTGTTCGTCAGAGTGCCAGATTAATTGTTTTTGTCGCTGGCAGTTTAGAAAATATTTATCATCAATCATTCATCCAGCCGATGAGAAATTTAGTCTGGGTTGGTGAATCTCCACTGTTAGAAATTGGGAGTCAACCAAAGCTGATTGAAGAGGCGATTGAGTTGTTTGACTGGAACCGATTCCGCAGTGAACCGGACACCTTCCCTCACATCAGAATCATTGCTAAAAGTGGTATGGGTAAGACCACACTGGCACGATACCTGATGCATTTGCTCGGTGGTAAGCAAGCCGTCGTTACTCCTAAAGCCAAGCCTGGAGACTGGCAGGGAATTGAAGTGTACGGGAAAGGATTTAACTATGCAGAATGTGAAGCGGTTCTGTGTGAGTTAAAAAACTTAATGTATGCCAACTACCAGGTAATAGACCAAGGTTTGACCCCTGAAATGGTCAATGTAGCTTTGGATGAGTGGAGGCTGATAAAAGAGAATGTCGCGATCGCTGGGGACTTGGTCAAGGAATTTATTACCGTTGCTAGAGATGCCAAAATCCGGTTACTCGCTTTGGCACAGGGAGAGCAGGTCAGCACCTGGGGGCTACAAGGGGAATCGGATTTAGGCGAGTGCTTTACCGATGTCCGACTGGGAGAGTTTGCGCTCGACCATGCCAAGAGACTGAAGCTTTCGAGCAGCGTTCAGGATTGGTTAAGTAAGCAGAAAAGACCATGCATGATTGACCGATACCCCGCAGAGGTACCTAATCTCCAAGGTTTCCAATTCGGTGCTGCCGTGTCACCGATAAAACCGAGTTTCAGCGAACTAGAAACCGCCGAAACGCTCCCCCCGACAGTGTTACAGCCTGCGCTGACCTCTGAAAACGAAGTTCCCTCGACCGCTGAAATGCTTCTCTACAGGGCATTTCGGGCATTTCAGGGGAGTGAGTCGGATTTTATCAAGCAAGTCTGGGGCGCACGAGATTACAAGCTGGGTAAAGCTGAACTGGAAGCGCTGAAGCGGAAGTTCGCTTGACTCCGGCGATGACGATCCTGAACCTTAACAATTAAATAGAGCAATTTTGATTAGGCAGTCGCCTAATGTACTCGCAAATGACGTGCGAAACCGAAGCCTCATGCTTGGTAGCGTAAGCCGCCAGCTTGTCATACTGGTGCGAAGTCAGTCTTACTCTAAGTACTCTGTCCTTTTTAGGCTTTTTTGCCACTTCCCTACCTCCATGAGGTTAAAAACAATCTGTACTCACACTTTTTGGAGACTAGCAAAGGTTGCTACAAGTTGTACAAAAAGCTTAGAAAACCTACAAGAACCTATAAGATTCTCGTCGCAAAAACAAGCAACTAAAGCCAAAGCAGCTTGTAGGTACAGAAGTCCAGCCTTCAATAAGGTTAATCTCAATTGGTAGTACGTTGTAGCGACAACCTAACCTTCTCGCGACGGAAAACCACGCTAAACCATAGATCGCCATGAGCCTTTTACGCGATAATGGTCAAATCCTCTCATTGAGTCTTGACTGTCGGGATGACGGACGGCTCGTCACACACAATAAGTAAGCCCAGCGGTAGCAGCTCCTTGGAGCGCGAATCATCAGCCGCTATTCGTATGATGTTGGGATGTGGAGCCAAGTTAGCAAAAGGGGGAAGGCTTGGTGGAAGCGGAAAGGTTACACAGATGCAGACTTCAGCCTGCAATTGTGTAGACCACTTTTAAAGTATTCTCTATACAAATAGCAAAAGCCACAGGCTGTCGTTGGCACCGCACCTGTGGCTTTTGCGTAATTCAAAATTTAGCTCGGTCGGACAGCGACCGCTCTGTCATGATTATCGCACAAGCAACAACAGAAAATCAGCACGGACAGGGAGACAATTTAGGCGATCGCCCCTCCCACGTCCGCCCTCGGCACTGGCAGGAATGGCGAGACAGCGGTGTCCACCCGGGCATCATCCGCCTCAACGTCATCAGCCTGGAAGGAACCCAGGTTTACGATTACCTCCTAACCGGAGAACTCCCCAGACGGAACGACGGACGCATCAGAGACCACATTCTTAAAAAAGTCGCCCACTGTGAGAAGGGTGGCTGGTGGTGTCAAGGTGAGGGTCTATGGGGTCAGTTCAAGCCGAACAAGCCCCGCAAAAATCACCAGACAGGCAAGTCCATCAAATATGAGGCTCCCCAGCGCTTAGACCCCACCCTCTACCTGCTCAAGGTTCCTAGCCACATTTGGGGCAAGATAGCCGAACGGTACGAACTTTTACCATCGGGGTCGGACTTCTGGCAGTGGGTCTGTGACCATCCCCAGATTCCCATCGCCCTCACCGAAGGAGCCAAGAAAGCTGGCGCTCTCCTCACGGCCGGTTATGTCGCGATCGCCTTACCGGGAATCTGGATGGGCATTCGTACCCCCAAGGATGACCAGGACAACAAAACCGGAGACACTCGCCTCATTCCAGCCCTCGATCGCTTCGCCGTCCCAGGTCGCGAGTTCCAATTCGCCTTCGACCAAGACACCAAACCCAAGACCGTGCAGCAGGTAGCGAAAGCCATCACCGCGACGGCTTGGCCGGTCAAGCAGAAAGATAGCCGCGTTAGCATCATCCAGTGGTCTCCCAAACTGGGTAAAGGCATCGACGATGTTATCGCCCAGCATGGTTATACAACCTTGGATGACCTGTACAACCATGCCGTCCGCTTTGAAAACTGGAAAGCTCAAAGCTACAGTCAGCTAACCCATGAGCCTCACGTCCTGCTCAACCGCAGGTACTTGGGAGAGCTTAAGCTCCCAGCCAGCGCTCGGATTGTGGGCATCAAATCAGCCAAGGGCACAGGTAAAACCGAGAGCTTAATCTCCGTCGTAGCTGAGGCTCAGTCCATCGGTCAGAAAGTCTTGGTACTGACTCACCGCGTTCAACTGGGTCAGGCGCTCTGTAACCGCTTTGGAATTGACTACATCACTGAGCTAAAGACCTCTGACACTCGCGGCTTATTCGGCTACGGTCTGTGTGTCGATTCCCTGCATTTAGAATCTCAAGCCCGGTTCAACCCAGAAGACTGGGAAGATTGTCTCGTGATTATTGATGAAGTCGAGCAGGTCATCTGGCACCTGTTGAACTCTTCCACCTGTCGGAGTAACCGGGTCGCTATCCTCAAGAGCTTCAAGGCTCTACTCCAAAATGCCCAGCGAATCATCGTCGCGGACGCTGACCTCTCAGACACCAGCCTCGATTATCTCATCAAACAATTGGGTGGAAGCATCGAGCCGTACATCATCCAGAATGACTGGACACCCGGAGACGAACACCGCTGGCTTGTCCACAACTATACTGATGGCACTCCAGCCTCTCTCGTGGCACGACTAGAGGATGAGCTACGCCCTCGTACTGAGGTCAAGCTTAAGGTCAACCCAGAAACCGGAGAGGTCGAACTGGATGACGCCCCCCCTGCACGGGGCAAAGTGATGCTCTTGTGTTCCGGGCAGAAGGCGAAATCACGCTGGGGAACTCAAGCCCTAGAAGCTTACTTTCAAAATCTCTTCCCAGACCTGCGAATCTTACGGATTGATTCAGAGTCAATCGCTGACCCTAACCATCCCGCCTATGGCTGCATCGGTCAGCTCAATCAAGTCTTGGTTCAGTACGATTTGGTTATCGCCTCTCCCAGCATCGAGACGGGCGTGAGTATTGACCTCAAGGGTCACTTTACCGCCTGCTTTGGTATCTTCCAGGGAGTCCAAGCGGTTAACTCAGCCTGTCAGATGTTGGCTCGACTACGGGAGTCAGTCCCTCGATTCATCTGGGCAGCTCCCCACGGTATCGGCAAAATCAGCCAGGGTGAATTGTCTGTTACGGGGATTCAGGCATCCCAAAACAGACTTGCACGGGCGAACATCCAGCACTTGCTCGAAGCTGGCCTAGAGGTCAACGGCGAGACATTCCAAACCGAGAGCGTGGAATGCTGGGCAAAGATGGCAGTCCGGATTAATGCTGGGATGATTCATTACCGCGACAGCTTGGTCGAGGCACTCAAAGCAGAAGGTCACCATATCGTCGGTACTCACGAGGCGGAGAATGCCAAAGAAGTTAAGGACGCGGTGACGGCGGCGAAGGAAGAAATTTATCAGGCTCACTGCGACGCGATCGCTTCGATTTCTGACATCACTGAGCAAGAATACGAACTCCTCAAAGACCAACGAGCCAAGACAGCAGACGAGCGACACCAACAGCGTCGGCACGAACTCCAAAAACGCTACGCCAGTCCGACCGTAACACCTGACCTCGTGCAAGTTGACGATGCAGGCATTTATCCAAAACTGCGACTTCATTACTATCTCACGCTGGGCAGAGACCACGTTACCGCCAGAGACAAGCGTACCGCGTCCGCTCAGGTCGAGCAGGGGAAGGGCGATGTGTGGCGACCCGACTTCAACAGGTCTCAGCTTCGATTGAAAGTCGAGGGGCTTGAACTTTTGAATCTCCCAGCTCTACTGGCTGACCCAGACCGAGAATGTAAAAACTCGGACGCTGACCTTCAGGAGATGGCACGAATCGCTAAGTCCAATCCGTCTCAGGTCAGGATTATCTTAGGTGTCACGGTCAGAGAAGCGGATACTCCCATTGTCATCCTTCGCCGCATCCTGGAAAAGCTGGGTCTAACTTTGACCTGCATCAAGAGAGAAGGCACGGGCGAAACTCGTATGCGGGTTTATCAAGTCACAGGTCTCGACGGTCGAGCCGAATTTTTCCAGCGTTGGCTCGAACGGGATATCGCTTTAGCCGCCGCCAGTGATTCCGTACCAAATCATCCGCCGCTGGCACAGCCGTCCACGTCCACGTCCACGTCCACGGTCGGTAATAAAGATATTAATATACCGACCGTGGACGTAACCCCAACCCCTACCACAGCACCTCAGTGGAAGCCTGGAGACAAGCTCCGTTACATCGGCGAACACAAGCCTTTCCAGACTAAGTACAAAAATCTGGTGCTTACGGTGAAGGCGGTTGTCCAGGGTGTCTGCCTCCACCTCGAAGAGACCAAGGACTGGTTTCACAGTTGGGCAGTTGAGCGAGTGGAGGCGGTCGAGGGATAGTCAAATAACCCAGCCTTATCCAACCGACCTGACATAAAGCAGTAACTACCGTTATGTCAAACGGGTTATGAGGGTCAAACAACCGCCATTACTGATTCCGTACAAAATCGCCAGACGGTCACCATACTACATCCTCTCAACAAGCTGGTTCTCACCCGGTTTACTGCGAATGTACTATCGCTTACTGAGAATGGTTAATCAGCTTTGCCTATGAGAGAGTTACAGTCTCATAGAAGTCTCATACATTCAGGGCATAGTCTTATAAAGTCGCATAGATACCCGTTAAGATAGTCTCATAAATAAACTATGCGACTGTACCATGACAACTGAAGCGGCTCTGGTTCATGACGGGGAGTTACACTTACCCAGCAAGAGTACTCCTATTAAAATCGGCTCGGATGAGTGGCGGTCTTGGCTCAAGGATGCAAGAAAGTTTAGATTCTCCCACGCTCAAGGGCATGAAGTTCAACCGGGTAGTGGCATCATCAGCTTCCGAGATTTGACCTTTACAGCTTTTAGGGCTGGCAAAGATAAACCTTACTGGAATGCTCAACGGCGTAAGGGGGGCGACTTGAGAACTCGATACCTGGGACGGGATGAAGACTTAACCTATGAGACTATGGTAGAGGTTGCCCTGATGCTTGACAAAGGTTCTACCAAGGATGGGGGTAAACAGCGATCGCTCAAGCCTCCCTCATTAGAGTCTCATAGTTGTGCGACTGATGAAGAGGCATCCTCTCAGCCCTTGGACGGTGTGACTCGCTGGAATGTCTACGAACGCGCTAAGGGTTGGGACTCCAAACAAAAAGCTTACGCTTGGAGCAAGTGGCAGTGGGTCGGTAGCTGGGAAGCAGAGGAAAAAGCCGACAGCCAGATACAGACCCGGAAGGAACACAATCACCGCAAAAACTCGATGAGTGATTATGGGGTTGTGCCGATGGAGTGGGAGAAACGACTTGAGATTATTTCGCCAGTCACTCAGTCTCATAGTGGTAATTATGCGACTAACAAGGAAACATCCTCTCAGGCCGGAGACGAAATAACTAAATTGAAGGCTCGGATAGCTGAGCTGGAAAATCAAGAGGAAGAACTCCTCGACCTGCAAGAAGAGAATATGCGCTTGCAGGATGAGAACGCCAAACTCAAGCGGAAATTCGAGGGGCTGCCAGAGCGAGAGCAAGAGATGAGGGAGGAAATCAACCGGTTAATGAGGCTTGAGCTGGAAAACAGCAGCCTTAAAACCTGGAATCAAGAACTTCGACAGGAAATCGAAGCGAAACCCTCCCCAGATAAGCTTGTGGAAGAGTATGAGACTGACTATGAGACTATCAAGCCAACCCTGCCTAAGCCCCCAAAAGAAGTAACCCGCAACTGGGTAGAGTTTTGGCGGTTCAAAGCTTGGCTTGAGTCTCGTTAGCAGGAGTTACGTCCACGGTCGGTAATAAAGATATTAATTTACCGACCGTGGACGTGGACGTGGACGTGGACGGCTGCACTCACTTCTTAGCGTTTTTGCTGGGCTGAGGTTGCTCTACACCGTTATCTCGCTCCCATTGTTCCCAGTACGCTTCAATAAACAACCCCAATGATTGGGCTACAGACCAGTGCTTAGCCTCTGCAAAATGTTTTATCCGCTCTCTCATTTCAGCGGAGACCGTTGCTCCAACGGTTGCTTTGTCAGGCTTTAAAGGCATCTTAGACAACGTAAAGGAATACTGACATCCTAAACCGTCTAGACCGTGCTAACCTTTATTTAGACGGTCTAGACTTCGTTAACTACGTAGACTCTTAATGACTGAGCTAGAACCGTAAGCCGTCACGCCGCAGAGTTCCTCAGTCACCCGTAAACCCTCAATAAACAAGGCTATGGCACAAGTAAACGACACAGAAATCAAACCCCAAAACGGCACCAAACCCAGCCAGCCCAGCACTCCCAGCAAAGGTAAGCGAGTCAGAAAATATCGCTCTATCGGTGCTGCATCAGGTGGTGATTTGGCGGATAAGACCGCCTCATACAAGGTGGACACCCAAGGGTGTGAGTGGGGTCAGTTGCCCACATTTAGCTCGTTTGTCACAGACCCAGATGACATCCTTATCAAAGTTAAGGACAGTGTATCGAGCTACATCTGCATCAAGACCAACAGACACGAAATCGACATCGCGTCGGGTCGCGTGTTTCGTGTCTATCTATAAGAATCGTTGGAGTAGTACACCAGTAGTACGAATTGCAGACTCTACTACTGGCTGTGCTGTGAGTCCACCAAGACAAACTACACACAGGAGATTTTAACCCAATGGATGAGGATGAGGACATAGACCGATTGTTTGACTGGATGGGTGATACCTACCAATCAGACAACCTAGGACGCGCTACCACCACCGTCGATTTAACCCAGTACGAAGTCTCATTTTTCCACAACAAAGAACCCAACGGAGATGAATATTTAGACCCATTTATCGTGACCAAAGTTGATGGATCTAAATAATCTTAGCCAGCTACACAGCACCGATGAAATCACTATTCAAATCGTAGAACCTGACATCGGTGCTAGCTGGGACGCTCAAGCCTGGGACGACATATTTAACACTGTGGACATTGAAGCGGATGAGGAGGTTACTACCAACTAAAAGACGCATCTTCTACAGGAATGCTGATAAAGCTAAAGCCATTCAATTATTGGCATTCCTGCTTTCCTTGATAGTGATTCAATCAACAATCATCGGATATCTATTTACGACAATATCAGCCATGACCAGAGAGGCAAAACATGAGATACATAGAAGTTCTGACAATCGGTAATCTCGCAGTAGAAGTATCACCCCAATCCCACTCAAAGCAACATTGGTTAAAGCGGTTCACTAAGTGGGGAATGAAGCACTTTATCAAGGCACAGGCAGGAAACCTCATCGGCTTAATAACGGCGGCTCTGACTCCTTCTGTATCAATACCTGTAGCGCTTCTGGTTTCCAGCCTCATCTTCTATCTTGCGCTGGAGAATCCTGGAATGGAGTCACTCGCGTCACTGGTAGTCGGTCTAGCACTGGGAGTGTTGATATGAGGTTTAGAGTACCTAACAAAGGTGAGGTGAAATCAATACTGACTTGGGGAAGTGCTTATGCTGCACTGCACATTCCTTACACAGTCTTATATGTTGTTCGTCAGAGTGCCAGATTAATTGTTTTTGTCGCTGGCAGTTTAGAAAATATTTATCATCAATCATTCATCCAGCCGATGAGAAATTTAGTCTGGGTTGGTGAATCTCCACTGTTAGAAATTGGGAGTCAACCAAAGCTGATTGAAGAGGCGATTGAGTTGTTTGACTGGAACCGATTCCGCAGTGAACCGGACACCTTCCCTCACATCAGAATCATTGCTAAAAGTGGTATGGGTAAGACCACACTGGCACGATACCTGATGCATTTGCTCGGTGGTAAGCAAGCCGTCGTTACTCCTAAAGCCAAGCCTGGAGACTGGCAGGGAATTGAAGTGTACGGGAAAGGATTTAACTATGCAGAATGTGAAGCGGTTCTGTGTGAGTTAAAAAACTTAATGTATGCCAACTACCAGGTAATAGACCAAGGTTTGACCCCTGAAATGGTCAATGTAGCTTTGGATGAGTGGAGGCTGATAAAAGAGAATGTCGCGATCGCTGGGGACTTGGTCAAGGAATTTATTACCGTTGCTAGAGATGCCAAAATCCGGTTACTCGCTTTGGCACAGGGAGAGCAGGTCAGCACCTGGGGGCTACAAGGGGAATCGGATTTAGGCGAGTGCTTTACCGATGTCCGACTGGGAGAGTTTGCGCTCGACCATGCCAAGAGACTGAAGCTTTCGAGCAGCGTTCAGGATTGGTTAAGTAAGCAGAAAAGACCATGCATGATTGACCGATACCCCGCAGAGGTACCTAATCTCCAAGGTTTCCAATTCGGTGCTGCCGTGTCACCGATAAAACCGAGTTTCAGCGAACTAGAAACCGCCGAAACGCTCCCCCCGACAGTGTTACAGCCTGCGCTGACCTCTGAAAACGAAGTTCCCTCGACCGCTGAAATGCTTCTCTACAGGGCATTTCGGGCATTTCAGGGGAGTGAGTCGGATTTTATCAAGCAAGTCTGGGGCGCACGAGATTACAAGCTGGGTAAAGCTGAACTGGAAGCGCTGAAGCGGAAGTTCGCTTGACTCCGGCGATGACGATCCTGAACCTTAACAATTAAATAGAGCAATTTTGATTAGGCAGTCGCCTAATGTACTCGCAAATGACGTGCGAAACCGAAGCCTCATGCTTGGTAGCGTAAGCCGCCAGCTTGTCATACTGGTGCGAAGTCAGTCTTACTCTAAGTACTCTGTCCTTTTTAGGCTTTTTTGCCACTTCCCTACCTCCATGAGGTTAAAAACAATCTGTACTCACACTTTTTGGAGACTAGCAAAGGTTGCTACAAGTTGTACAAAAAGCTTAGAAAACCTACAAGAACCTATAAGATTCTCGTCGCAAAAACAAGCAACTAAAGCCAAAGCAGCTTGTAGGTACAGAAGTCCAGCCTTCAATAAGGTTAATCTCAATTGGTAGTACGTTGTAGCGACAACCTAACCTTCTCGCGACGGAAAACCACGCTAAACCATAGATCGCCATGAGCCTTTTACGCGATAATGGTCAAATCCTCTCATTGAGTCTTGACTGTCGGGATGACGGACGGCTCGTCACACACAATAAGTAAGCCCAGCGGTAGCAGCTCCTTGGAGCGCGAATCATCAGCCGCTATTCGTATGATGTTGGGATGTGGAGCCAAGTTAGCAAAAGGGGGAAGGCTTGGTGGAAGCGGAAAGGTTACACAGATGCAGACTTCAGCCTGCAATTGTGTAGACCACTTTTAAAGTATTCTCTATACAAATAGCAAAAGCCACAGGCTGTCGTTGGCACCGCACCTGTGGCTTTTGCGTAATTCAAAATTTAGCTCGGTCGGACAGCGACCGCTCTGTCATGATTATCGCACAAGCAACAACAGAAAATCAGCACGGACAGGGAGACAATTTAGGCGATCGCCCCTCCCACGTCCGCCCTCGGCACTGGCAGGAATGGCGAGACAGCGGTGTCCACCCGGGCATCATCCGCCTCAACGTCATCAGCCTGGAAGGAACCCAGGTTTACGATTACCTCCTAACCGGAGAACTCCCCAGACGGAACGACGGACGCATCAGAGACCACATTCTTAAAAAAGTCGCCCACTGTGAGAAGGGTGGCTGGTGGTGTCAAGGTGAGGGTCTATGGGGTCAGTTCAAGCCGAACAAGCCCCGCAAAAATCACCAGACAGGCAAGTCCATCAAATATGAGGCTCCCCAGCGCTTAGACCCCACCCTCTACCTGCTCAAGGTTCCTAGCCACATTTGGGGCAAGATAGCCGAACGGTACGAACTTTTACCATCGGGGTCGGACTTCTGGCAGTGGGTCTGTGACCATCCCCAGATTCCCATCGCCCTCACCGAAGGAGCCAAGAAAGCTGGCGCTCTCCTCACGGCCGGTTATGTCGCGATCGCCTTACCGGGAATCTGGATGGGCATTCGTACCCCCAAGGATGACCAGGACAACAAAACCGGAGACACTCGCCTCATTCCAGCCCTCGATCGCTTCGCCGGCCCCGGTCGCGAGTTCCAATTTGCTTTTGACCAAGACACCAAACCCAAAACTGTACAGCAGGTCAGCAAAGCCATCACCGCGACGGCTTGGCAGCTCAAACAAAAACAATCCGCCGCTAGCATCATCCAGTGGTCGCCAAAGCTGGGTAAGGGCATCGACGATGTTATCGCCCAGCATGGTTGTACAACCTTGGATGATTTGTACAACCATGCCATCCGTTTTGAAAACTGGAAAGCTCAAAGCTACAGTCAGCTAACCCATGAGGCTCACGTCCTGCTTAATCGTCGTTACTTGGGAGAGCTGAACCTTCCAGCCAGCGCTCGGCTTGTGGGAATCAAATCAGCCAAGGGCACAGGTAAAACTGAGAGCTTAATCTCCGTTGTAGCTGAGGCTCAATCCATCGGTCAGAAAGTTTTGGTACTGACTCACCGCGTTCAACTGGGTCAGGCGCTCTGTAACCGCTTTGGAATTGATTATGTAGCCGAGCTGAGAACCTCTGACACTCGCGGCTTATTCGGCTACGGTCTCTGTGCCGATTCCCTGCATTTAGAATCTCAAGCCCGGTTCAACCCAGAAGACTGGGAAGATTGTCTCGTGATTGTTGATGAGGTCGAGCAGGTCATCTGGCACCTATTGAACTCTTCCACCTGCCAGCGTAACCGGGTCGCTATCCTCAAGAGCTTCAAAGCGCTGCTTCACAATGCCCAGCGAATCATCGTCGCGGACGCTGACCTCTCAGACACCAGCCTCGATTATCTCATTAAACAATTGGGTGGAAGCATCGAGCCGTACATCATCCAGAATGACTGGACACCCGGAGACGAACACCGCTGGCTTGTCCACAACTATACTGATGGCACTCCAGCCTCTC
>Ga0196964_10001436_pt1 | contig 12102 bp, 9 predicted proteins | sample S1_10metaG_FD_148615 | JGI IMG/M metagenome (GOLD analysis project Ga0196964, IMG submission 148615) | Soil microbial communities from Anza Borrego desert, Southern California, United States - S1_10 | ecosystem: Environmental > Terrestrial > Soil > Desert | place: USA: California | collected...
AGAATTCAATGCTCAATTCCGCGAAGACTATCAAAATGCAACGCTGAAAGACCTCGTATCCTACTGTAGCAGCTTATATGGCTTGCGGACGTGGGACGAGATTTGCGAACGCCGAAGCTCCCACAAACAGTTACGGGCTAAACGAACAGCCGCCAGCAAAATTGACGATGACGATATGGATGATGACGATATCGATCTAGATTAATCAATTCGATTAAAAAACCTATCCGCTTTTGCTTAACAGCGAGAGCGGATAAGTTTTTTTACTAATTTAAAAATGATTTTTCAGCTAGCGCTGAGCCAGTTATGAGCAGATAGAAAATAACTGCTTAGAAAAACAGCTAACGCTGACAAGTGGGCGACGTAAAAGTTCATAAAAAGTTAAGGAGAATCAAAATGGCTACTAAAACAACTGGAACCACAAATAAAGGCGCATTAGATAACAGCCTCAGCTACGATGAGAAAGAACGGTTAATGGTACTTAGCGTACTTCGCGAAGAGTGCGGTCGTGAGCTACGGAAAAAGGCGCACTACGCCGATGAAGAATTCGATTGGAAAGAACATAATGCCGAGTTCAACGAAGACTACGGTAATTCAACTACCGCAGAACTTTTGAAACTCTGCAAATACTACTACGGGCTTTCAAGCCTTGACGCAGTGCGGGAACGGCGTGCGTACCATCGCAACCAGTTTGCGGCAAGAACTAACAAGGATTAACTGCTAAAAATGCCCCCTAATTTTACCTAGAATTAGGGGGCATTTTTTTCTTCGGACTTTTAGCGACAGTAGCAGCTGCGATCGGGGTCACTGGAAAGGCAACAACTGCGATCGCGCAGTGACGCTGCCCGGAACAAAAGCCCCCAAAAGGCAATAGCACGATTAAAGCTCAAAGCCTTTGTCTTTTTTCTGAGTGCGATCGGGGTTCTCATAGAGAGCTTCTTCCGCTTGATAATCGCTATCTAACGACTCTAGATGCTCCCCAATGGCTTGCCAAATATCTGCATCAGCTTGAGTCAGATTGTTTGCGGCTAGTACTCTATCATCCTGTATCCGTAGCAGCTCTCCCCTGCCATCTGTAGCCACTAGGGATGTCACCATGCCTGCATCTTCTTTCACCAGTTCATAGTCATCGCTCACAGAGTACCTGATCTCTGTCTGTTCGTCGGCAACAGAAAACAACCCACAAGCGTCCTGGAGTGCCTCTACAATCGGCAAAATCTGAGTGGCTATCGCCATTTGAAAGGCGTCTATTATCTCTAGATGCTGTGCAGATACGCCGACTAGCTCCTCTTCATCCACCAATTCATCCACCAAGGCAAGGGCATCCCAATCGACCGCTTCTAAATCAATATCATCGTCATCTAGGCGGGAGTCCTGCTCATCCAACTCGGCACTCAATTTAACCGCATCGGTATAAGACAACCCACTGACAATTTCCCCCTCTGGACTTGCTCGCAGCACCAGGTGATTGTCAGTATTGGCAACTACCCGGACATATCCGCCATCCTCTAGATACACCGTCCAGTCCTTGACGATCTCAAACTCACCCTCAGCACCAGGCTTAGAGACGGCATCGAGGAGCAAATCTTCCATATCCCAGATAAACTCGTTGGCTTCTGGTGTTAGTTCCTCTGGCTCCCCAACAGGCTGACTGTGCGAGCTGTACGTGGCTCTTAGAAATTCCTCGTCATCCTCGTCAATCTGGTCTGGGTCTGGGGACGGCTGTGGAGACATGGAGAAGTGCAACCGCATTAGATTCTCTACGAAGCTATTACCTTGCTCTGAAGCTCGCTCCGACTGCTCTAAATTCTGCTCTAAGTTCTGCCGAATCACCTCTTGCTCGTTCTCGGCAGTGAGCAATTCCTCACTGGCTGCCACCAAATGCGATCGCAGCTTTTTCTTCTGGCTAGGGGACATGAAGAATTTGGCATCGTCCATTGACCCTTCCAGTTGCTGTAACCGCGAAGCAAAATCACTGCAAGCTTCATCCAAGTCCTCATAGACCGCAGGCTCCCCTTTGGTCATTCCGCCAATGTAAGAGTAGACTACAGCATCTACTGCCGTTGAAGCCTTATCCCAATTATCCAAGCTCAAAATCACCCCTACTCCTAATGGGGACTGATAGTTGACCAACCCAGCTGGAACAGGATCGACAACATAAGGAGCAACTGCATCTGCATAATCCTGCATCAAATCGTCCCCACCCAAGGTCAGCCTAACTGGTTCCCTTTCTAGGTCAATGTGGGTAGCTATGTTAATTTTCATGAACCCAATAGCAGCAAAAGCATAATCATCGGTAGCAATGCTTTTAGCAAAATCTATTGCAGCGATAGCCCCTTGATAAAAATCCTGAGTTTCCCCATCCCGGACAATATTATCCACCACCTGCCCTAATCCAGCCTCCCCACCCTTAACACCTAGCTGATCCACATAACTAGGGTCAAGCCTCCCTATACAAGGTAGTGCTGAAGAATAATCAACTGTAGGTTTGCCAAAACTATCTGTTACAGAATAAGTATCTATTTTTGTTGCTAACTTTGCCTCTAATAGCTCCAGCGTCGGCACCAACTCCGTAGCTGACAGCTCTCGATCCATCTTTAAAAACTCGTCCAACCCGGCTAGCAACCCTTGGTAAAAGTCCTGTGTCTCTCCAGCCATTTCCCGGTTTTTTACTAAAGCCGGAAAATTATCTTTTCCAATTTCTTGTGTCCGAGCGATATAGTCAGGATTTAATCTTTGCATAGCATTCATAACCTGTAGCGCTAACCCAAACTATACCAATATTACTAATCTTGCAGAATATGCCAAAAGTATCAATTAGAATGTCGGCAATTCTAAATTAAATATAAAAATAAATAGTAGCGATCGCTACTTAAAAAGTAAGTTTAGAAAAGCAAACAAAAAAATGAACAATGACCAATTAGTAATCGGTGTTACCGGGCATAGACCAAGCAAACTGGCAAAACAAAATTGCTACTCAGATGAAACCCTGAAAAAGTTAACAAGGCTAGCATATCAAAATCTAAAAAAGTTACAACCCAATAAGGTCATCACTGGGATGGCACTGGGTTGGGATACCGGGGTTGCGATCGCAGCCCTGTTGCTGAACATTCCCGTTGTAGCAGCCGTACCATTCGACGGACAAGAGTCAAGATGGCCTCCAGACGCACAAAGACGATATCGCCGCTTACTTGAAAAAATTGAAAACTCTGGCGGTGAAGTAGTAATCGTTTCAGAAGGGCAATATTCTCCCAAGAAGATGTTATTACGGGACGAATACATCGTAGGCAATTCCAACATTCTCATAGCCCTCTGGAACGGGAAAAAGTCTGGGGGAACTTATCACACTGTCTCATATGCCCGACAGCAGAACGTTGAAACAGTAAATCTTTGGAAAAGTTGGAAAAAGCTGTAAATCCAGGGGGAGTAGGGAGAAAGACTTATACCCTCTCCCCATTATTGCTAGCTATCGCTAGCAAGGTAGTAGTTGCTATTAACTACCAATACCAAAATTTATGAGTACCTTCGCAGAATATAACCAATGCAATCTCCAGGCTTTTGAAGTCTGGAAAGCGCAGAAAATTCAGAGTAGGGCAAAAGATGAAACAAGTACCAAAGCCCCTACAGAAACAGAGCTACTTACCCTGGCAGCCAATGAAGGCGCGATCGCCAGACAATGGGCAACACTCGAAATTAGCAGAAGGACATTAGACAAATAATCTATTTAAATTAATTATTGCTCAAAAATAAAAACTCCGCGATTGCGGAGCTGCGAGTGAAACTTCGTACATTTTCACTCCATAATACCATGAGCAATTCCCCAAAAACCATACAGATAGCTAAGAAATCTGCTAATTCAAACTGGTGGAAAGAAGATTTGGTAACTGTTGCCCCTGATACTAAAAACGTCCAATTAACGATATCAAGGCAAAAAGCGACAATAGTAGGCCACCTGTCAGAAACTGTAATAACCCAGCTCCACTGGGCTGGCTACACCGTATTGTCGTTTGAAACCGACGAATATGGAAGCAGCGGTTCCCTTACCGTACCACTGACTCCTACTCTCCGGTGGCAAGGAATACAAACAATTTTAGCCAACAATGGCTATCAGGTAACTGTCAAAACTTGGTAACATTACTTCACGAAAAAATACCCCCTTTAATCAAAGGGGGGACTTTTTTAAAAGGGCGAGGTTTGATTTATTTTTTAACCTGAGTTTGAGACTGGACAAACTTCCGACGATTAGCAGGTTCTACCCAAATAGTACAGAAACCATCCTTGGCTTTCCTGCCATTAATTTCTAAGGTTACGCCCAATTGTGTCGCTTCACTTTTACATTGTTTATTCTCAAGTGAATCTGCATTCCAGCGCATTATGTCACGAGCAAACTTGCCCTCTTTACTCTGTGCCCAACCTAGCGCTTCTGCTTGCTGGGCAGTCAAGTTGACTTTGCCTAAATAACCTCCTTGACTTGATATTGCCATTGCATTACCAATGAAACCACCTATGGCTAAAGACAGCACCACCGCTGAGGCTAACTTTATCCCAGATGATAGATCGCTTTGGGAGGCTTTAGGGACGCCTTTATCAGCCTGCTGCCGCTTCATCAATGTACTAACAGCACCAGCGATCGCAGCCTTTTGAGTTTGAAGTGCTGCCGAACCTGACTCCTGTACAAGGTGAGCAGCCTTATTCAGGTTTTCCTCGAAAATTTGTTTTAAATTTTGAGGAGCGTCTAAGAGCATTAGCTCTAGCCTTCCAGTCGCCATTAGAACTAGGAAGAGAGGATCGTTTGGCTCTATTTTGGCTTTAAGGGCTACTGTCAGCACTTTAACTTTATAGTCGTTGCTCTGGCCGTCAAGTGCCAGGTTTATCAAATCCTGTGGCTCGAAGTTTGAATTAGTTTGAGTCATGGTATTAGGTTTAATTTATCTAACTCTTCGTAGCAACCAACTAGGAAGTTTCTAACTCGCTGTTTACCTAATGCGGTAAACCTAGAATCAGTAAGAGCTTTAGCAAAGGTTAACTGCAAAGCATCTACTTTGTTCCTCTCTGCCATATCAAACCGAGGGAACTTCATTTGAAGGACGCCATTTTCCTTGATTAATGCAGCCAGCTCGTCATCAATTGGCCAGTCATCGTGAATCATTTGATTCCTCACCAGCACATGAGTAATCTTTTTGCCAAATTGGGCGAGTGACTCTTTAAACTTTTCGATGCTGGAATGATTACCAGTACAAACAAACCATTTGCAAACCCTTACCCCATAAAACTGTTGCCCCAGGCTAACTACCTGATTTCGTTGCATCCAATCATTCACCGACATGGATATATTAGACGGCAGATTAACAACGACACTATGCGTCATAGCTAGCTCAAACACATGATCCGCACTCTGACGTTTTCTCTCTTCTAAAGAAAATTCGGCAGTACGATAATTGCCCCCAGGAAAGTAAACCTTGCCCACGTCAGGATTGGTTACATCAGACTCAACAAATTGAATGCTTTTTCCCGCCCCCTTGTGTTGAGCATATTCCAGTAATACCCGGCAAAAAAGACTTTTACCGACGCCACCCTTCTCCCCATCTACAAGGTGCAGAGTCGTCACCAGCTTTTTCTCTTTTTTTCTCCTTAAGAATGTTTCTATGTCTTCAGCCTTGGCATCAGCAGATTGCGGCATCGTGGTTGAACTTGTAGCAACAGACTGACTACCATTAGTCCCATTAGTGCCATTACCTTGACGAACCTCCTGAGTATCCGGTGATTGGGTAGTTACTTCCTGAGTATCCGACTGGTGGGTATCCGGTGATTGGGTAGTTACTTTCTGAGTATCCGACTGGTGAGTATCCGGTGATTGGGTAGTTACTTCCTGAGTACTTAACTGGTGGGTATCCGGTGGTTGGGTAGTTAGATTATAAATCTGTAAGGGTGGAGTATCGAGCTGCTGGGTATCAGGCTGCTGAATATTGGGCTGCTGAGTCTCAGGCTGCTTGGTGTCAAGCTGCTGAGTCTCAGGCTGATGACCGTTGTTCGTAGCAATCATTACTGTACCTCCAATTTTTTTGTCAAGAGCAGAGCTAATTTCCAATGGACTGGTAGTAGAACTACCTCTATGTCTGTTTCTAGGTCTCGGCATACAAATTTTCCCGGCATATAACAAGCAAAACTTTGCACAGCTACAACCTATACCGCAACAGCGTCTAAACCAACTGCTGCGGGGAAAGGTCTCAAATATCCTACTGGTGTTGAATTTCTGACTATGCAAATCTATATTCCTCTGAAGACAGAATCTGCGTCTCTACCTATTGTTAGATATTGCACATTGTTAGTGAAAACAATTGCCTTACACAAGTACAAACGTTGTTGAAGGCAATCTGTCTCACCAACAATTAGAAAAAAATACTTTGTACAACTAGGCACAAAGCGCAACAAGGCGATCGCATCTGGGAAGATGGACGCTCAAAACAGTAGAAGCCAGGATTTACCGTTTAAAAGCTAAAACCGGACATTGAGTAAGTTATGGAAGCTGAACAAAAACGAGGTTTCCTCTCAGGCTAATCCAAACCAATAAAAAACTGATCGCAATCACTAGGAGTGCCAAGACCTTCTAGAAAGAATGAGTCTTCGCCCGGATCTTCAGTTTCCTCTGGATGCCCGTCACTATGAGCTTTGGCTGGATGCTCGTCACTATGAGCTTTCTCTGGATGCCCGTTACTATGAGCTTTCTCTGGATGCCCGTTACTATGAGCTTTCTCTGGATGCTCGTTACTATTAGCTCTGTCTGGATGCCTAGAGGGGTTAGCGTCAGCAGTGCCGTTACCGTTGGATACTATAGCTACTGGTATCGTCTGTTTTTCTATATGAAACAGTTCACGGATACTCTGAGTATAGTCTTCTAAGGCCGTTACTGCTTCCTGTGCCTTAAACTTCAACTGCTCTGGGGTTAATGTAGTCGTCTCCAGGTAAACCAAAGGCAGTAAGCTCAGCCGCAAATGTTGAAAAATCAACGAATTTGCCGATCGCGAATCCAGGTTTATCAAATACTGTAGCAGCATTCCATCAGCAGTACCCTCGTAGGCTTGAAACCTGGGTCTGTAATCAAAGCGCCTTTTCGTTCGCAAAATCATGCTGCTGCCTCCTGTAGACGACTGAAGCACCAAAACAAACCGTAAACATCGATTAAGCGGAATGACAAGGCTTCTTCAACGTAGCGAGACGATTTCAAGTTAAACAGGGTTTCAATTTTCAAACTAGCCTCTGAAGCCCAGTGAATCGAAACCTGCGACTTATTTTGTAAAGTTTCGAGCCTGGTGAGGTTGTATCGGCTAGATTCCCCTTCAAAATAGGTTTCTAGTTCCGACTGTAGGTAAACACTAGAGCCACCACAAATAATCACCTCGTCTAGTTCACGAGGCAAACCGCCATCCAGCCAACGAGTCAGCTCTTGCCAATAATCACTCCGAGAGGCGGCTATCGCCTCCACAATTGACCGAACTTCGTTGGCTTTTAGCTCGGCATCCCGGCTCCTAGCTAAATCTTGGATCATTGGCAAATCCTCCATATGTAGCGGATTTGTTATATCTCCAGTACGTGTTGTCATTATGGTATAGTACGCCCGGAAAATTGCCCTAGCAAGAGCTAATGGTTGCTGTCCACTGGTACGAGCAATCACATTTTCCTCTAGCCGGAAAAACCCTAGCTCTGGACTTTCCCCGGCGACCAGTTGGCCATCCTTGAACGTTAATACAGTAACGTTGCGGTATCCCAGCATCAATACGGCTATGGTGCGATCGCGGAACCAATTTGGGCCTTTTTTAGCAATCCTCGCCATGACCAGACCACTTCCTTCCGGTCGGCACATCACCCGCTCTAACTTCACCTTTAAGTGGACACCTCTAAAAGTGAAGTCGCTCAAGACCTTTACTAATTGCTTTTTAAAGCGATCGCGGTCTTCATATTCACCCCAAGGCAACAAAACTGCCAAATCCAAGCTGACCTCGGCACTCAAGTTGTCACTATCGCCCAAATAAGCTTTTTGGACTACCACTCCTATTGCTGCGGCTGCTTTGTAGACTGCTCGCTCGTATTTAAGGTCTTTTAAGCCCGCATCACCCCTAAAGTTGCGAGCTAAGCTACCGACAGCAAAAACTTTTCCGTTGCATTCCAACCAACAATCATCTTCTGGTCGAGGAATGCCTAATCCCCTAAACTTTGCTCTGTAACTATCCACAGCTGAACGGGATACTACTACCAACTCTGGGGACATCGTTACTAAGTAAGGTTTCTTTGCTCCTTCGGCTTTGGCAATAACCTTAGTTAGAGATGCGCCCGGATCTAAGCTCATCACTATCTTCATGATCTATTTGATTTTCAAAAACTGATTCCAATACCCTAATCAATCCCCCTCACACCCGTACACTATCTTTAGATTGATTGCTCGTTGCCATCCAGTAAATTTTCAGCTAGTATTAATCCAAGAGCTAATATCTATCTATTACAAATTAACAGACCCAAAGCCTAAATATAAACTTATTCATCATCTATCTAAAGAAATAAATCCCAAATCTAGGGATTGAGGAATTTTTGAGGGATTTTTGAGGTAAAAGCCTAAATCTCGTCTTTTTTCGTAATATTTCTTCATATTCATATTACAAAAACTGCCATTTTTTCAAGGCAGACTTCCTCCGTTTTACCTCCTTTTCTGGAAATAGCCACCTTTTTGATGCGATAAATTACACCAATTACGCACCAACTAGCAGGATATCCTTTAGCGGGGGGTTAATACAATATAACGAAATGTTAAGCGATTTCACAGCAAGCAGTGGGTTTGTATTACATAATTTAGCCAAAAAATATTGACCCCCCATTCTCAGCCATTCGCAACAAGATGTAGTACGAAAAATACAAGAGTCGAATAATCAACTAAGTAGGATGTCAAGTGACAATTACGTAACACAAGGGAGTTAGCAGGGTGCGATCGCTGCGGTGTGTCCCGAGTCAAATGTCCTGCTTTAAGTACCATTGCCCCAGTGCCAGCACCAGTGTCAAAATTCTGCTTTAAGTGTCCTCTGCTCTTCCCCGATGCCCCCGCGTCAAATGCCAGTGCCAGTCCAGTGTCGCACCTTCGCTATCGCCAATCCGCACTTCTAATAAAACGGTTGAACAATTTCCGACAATCATGGGTCAAACTGACAATCTATCAAAAACAGCGATCGCCAACTCACTCCACTATTGCCATCGACCTGCCAAACGCTGCTTTGGAATGTCAACCAGGCGAGTTGCTTAGATACTTGCTAGATAGTTGAGATATCATCTTTCTACTTTTCGGCAAAGTTTAGGATGGTTTTATACCACCACCAAAACCAACTAAGCAGAGATCGCCTTTAAAAGTGGCGACTACGCGATCGCTCCCCATTGCCCCAAGCTTCCAAGCTTCCAAGCCCAGCTATAAAGCGCTGTATCTAGACCATTGCTAAAACCCAGTAACTGGTAACTGGTAACTGGCTACCAGCACAACCTAAGAAATTTTCGATTAATCGAAAAAACTACTAAGGTGTTACAGCCAGTAATACACCACTCAGCGAAGCAATCTTTGCGCCGCCTTGCGACGATCGCGACACGCTACTCATTGGCTTGTGGGGATAAATTTAACGCCCCTAACTAACCTACTTTTTACGCTTGGCGGTAGCAAGGAGTGTTGCCCCGGCGTTGCCCGTACAAAGCAGTCGGCTGTACGTATACCTGGATGAACTTGTACGGGCTTTTAGGGCTATCGCCCCCAGAAAGAAATAGGGAATAGGGAATGGGGAATGGGGAATGGGGAATGGGGAAAGTATAAATTCCACTTTTTCTTCCCAACTCCTTACTCACTACTTCCTATCTTGAGTGGCGGGTTTGAGGGCGTCAATTTTACCCCTGTGCCATGCCTGCCCTTGTGCAAGGTGTGCTAATGCCACTGTGGTTTAACAGCTCGGCAGCCAGGTTTTATGAGTGCGATCGCTATGCACGCTATCGCCCCATTGAAAGGTGGGGTAGGGTGGCATATTTATTAACCAGTTACCAGCCCCAATGCCAGCACCAGTATCAACTGCCAGTGTCCCTGGAAAAGGCTTTAAAGTTTGGTTTTACCGTCCCGGCAAACTTAACTTGAATGGCCCTGACTCGTCTAGCCTGGAAATAAATTGACTCATAAATGACTTTTCTTTCACCCGTTTGGGTTACGATCTGTCACCTGCTGGCAACCTATTGTTAAGACTGAACCGTGTGTCTACGTCAGTCATTGTATGCCTCAACGCAGCGAACAAATTACCACCGATCGCGCTTTCGCCCGGTTGGGTCTTATCCTGGCATTTTATGCTTTTATTGCGATCGGCATGGCAGAAGGTGGGTTAGGTGTGCTGCTGCCCTCAATCATGCAAACCTTCTATCTCACTCCGGCAACAGTGACGCTGCTGTTTCTCAGTCAGATTACAGGCTATCTTGTCGCTGCCTTTACGAGCAGCTTGCTGAGCAATCAAATGGGGTTAGCTCGCATGTTACTGCTTGCCTCCAGTCTTTTGACTATTGCTTTAATAATTGGGGCATTACTCGATCCTGCGATCGCTACTACACTATTGGGGATGTATCTGCCTTGGCGCATAGTCTATCTCGTCTTTGCAAGCGTTGTCGGGCTGCTAGTCGCAGGAATGATTTGGGCAATTGCGACTGACTACAAGCCCCTTAATAAGCAGGTGACGGTATCGGGTGGAGATGCCAGGGCAAATCTCCGTACTACTCTCGGCACGCCTGCTGTATTGGTATCGGGTTTGCTACTGCTGGTTTATGTTGGGACTGAAGTTTCGATCGGCAACTGGGCCTATAGCGTTCAGACAATTAGCCGTAAAACACCGGAAACAATCGCAGGTTACAGCATCAGTGCCTACTGGATGGGACTGACAATTGGACGGATGGGAATGGGATATCTTATCAAGCGCCTGGGAACCGTCCGTACCATCGACCTCTCGTTGACCTTGCTGATGGTTGGACTATTATGTTGGTGGTTACTGCCCAATGGGGTGTTGAGCTTACCGGTACTAGGATTTGCTTTGGCTGCCATTTTTCCCATCACCATGTTGCTCGTACCACAACGGGTAGCTGCGCCTTTGGTACCTGCCGCGATCGGATTTCTCACCAGTGTCGCGAGTTTGGGCGCAGCCAGTATACCCACGGGCGTCGGCTTTCTGGCGAACTGGTTTGGTTTGTCCATTATTCCAATTCTGATGTTGCCACTAGCCGCGTTGATGATGTTACTACACCGTTGGCTGGTAAGGAGGTTGGCATTAATCAGCTGATGTGGATAAAAACAGCAATTTGGCTCGTAAAGTTGCACCGCCCCAGTCGGGAGGGGGTGGTGAAGAATATCTCGCGAAGGTGGTATACCGAGGCGAGATGTTTTGATTGTGGCAGAATATTTAATACCGCTACAAACTAGCCGACTGTAATAGCTCCTTAGAGTATCTCTCTAGGGATCATAATAACAAACTTTGCATAGTTATTTGGAACTGCCACTACCTTGATTTGTCCGTTATGTCTAACGATAATATCTTTAACAAAACTCAAGCCTAAACCAAAGGCGTCAGGCTTAGTAGTAAAAAAAGGTTCAAAGATTTTGTCTATCATTTCCTCAGACAGACCCACCCCATTATCATGAAAGATAATTTCCACGTATGTGACTGTGTTACGGGTAGTAACTAGCAGGTGGGGCTTAAAATCCGGGTCGCTAAGCTTTTTCTCTCGGAGCGAATAAAAGGCATTAATAGCTAAATGAACAATCGCTAACCTAAAGTCAGATGACAGATCTATAGCACCGAGGGAGGAATCTAAATTGTAAGTTATGCCTGTATTAAATTGTTTATCAGTAGCCCTCATAGTATGGTACGCCAACTTGACATTCTCTTCAATAAGAGTATTGACTAGACTGGGGACAATAACCGGAGGCTTGAACTGGAACAGCACATCTGTAATTAGCCTATCTATCCTATTGGCTGAATCACTAACCTCATTATTACTGTCTAAAAAAGTCTCAATAATTTCAGCTAACTCCTGGGTTTCTTGAGATGTAAA
>Ga0196964_10001437_pt1 | contig 12097 bp, 22 predicted proteins | sample S1_10metaG_FD_148615 | JGI IMG/M metagenome (GOLD analysis project Ga0196964, IMG submission 148615) | Soil microbial communities from Anza Borrego desert, Southern California, United States - S1_10 | ecosystem: Environmental > Terrestrial > Soil > Desert | place: USA: California | collected...
GTCTGGGCTTTCGTCACTCCCAAGCCCGAGACGACCCCCCGTGCCCCTGCGTCGCCCGTGCTCGCGCACGCTGCGCGCGGAGCGTCGCACCCGACCCATAGCCTGGAAAGGCGGAGCAGGCACCCGGGAGCCCTCACGCGTCTCCTCGCCCGAAGCTCTGCTCGGTCGCCGTGTGCTGGTCATGGTGCATCTTGCACAGCGACCGCAGGTTCCTCGGGTCGAGCCGATCCCTCGGCGACTGCGCGATCGGCACGATGTGGTCCACCACCTCGGCCAGCGTGACCACGTTCCTCTCGTGGCAGAACGCGCACAGCGGGTTCGTCGCGAGGAACGAGTCCCGCACGCGCTTCCAGTCGGCGTCGTACCCGCGCTCGGCGCTCGACCCTCGGCGCTCGTCGATCGCTCGATTGCGCGCGCTGCGGCAGTTGGCGCATCGTCCCTTCTCGGACGTCGTCGCGCCGCATCCGGGGCAGGCGTGGGGGGCGCGGTCAGGCACAGTCGCACTCCGATCTGCGGTACTCCAGCCAGAGGAACCACGCGACGAGCCCGACGATCGAGCACGTCTCGATGCACTCACAGAGGTCACCCACGGGGCACCGCCTCCACCTCGTGCGCCTCGAACTTCGTGAGGCACTTCGGGCAGCCCTTGCCGCTCTTGCGGTACGCCCGCTGCAGCAGCCGAACCACCGTCACGTTCAACAGCACGAGCATCGTGAACCACGTCAGCGCGCCGAGCGCCCACGGGTGCGACGCCTCGACCACGTACGCCGTGGACGTGACGATGCACGCAGCGATGGTCGCGATCCACGCGCACCACAGGCACCCCGTGAGTTCCCCGTGCTCCTTGCACTTGTGCGTCTTCATCTCGCCTCCTCACCTTCCACCGCCACGAGCCCCAGTGCCCGCAGCGCACTCGAAACGTCTGCTCTCACGCGCGACTGCCGACGGTCCAACGGACTCAGCGACGTCAGCGCGGTCAGCCCTTGCAGGAGCGCCACGAAGTGCGCCCGGTGCTCGGGTCGGCCCCACACGCGGTCGAACGCGGCCGCGAAGTGCTCCTCGGCGCGGCGTCGCTCGAACGGGGTTCGCGTGCCGGAGCCGCACGAGGGGCAGGGCACGGCCTTCGTCTTCGTCGTCGGCAGCACGCGGCGATGCGTCGGGACCACGTGCCCGCAGCCGAGCTTCCACGCGACAACGCGCCGCTCGCCGTTCACCGTCTCGACGACGTGCCCGACGACGTACCGCTGGAAGAACCTCTGGTCGGGAGGCGTGGACGGCCGGCGCCCCTGCTTGACCGCGCCGACGTACTGCCGGAGCGCGTCAAGCGTGCGGACGTCGTTCCTCTGCGCGAGCGCCGCGAGCTGGTCGTCGGAGAGTCGCGCGGTGACGCGCTGGACGGTCTCGCGGTGCTGGGAACCGACGCGGCGCAGGATGCGGTCGATGGACTCGCGCACGGTCATGCTGCCCTCGCGATCTCGACGAGCAGGCCGAACCGCTCGCGCATCCGCCTCTCGGCCGTCGCGACGTACTCGGCCTCGCGCTCGATCCCGACCACCTCGTCCCAACCCGCGGCGAGCGCCCCGAGGATCTCGGAGCCGGAACCGGAGAACGGGACGAGGAGCCGCCTCGGCTGTCCGTCGGCGCGCACGGGCGGAAGGATGAGCCGCGCGAGGTACGCGCAGAGGTCGGTCGGCTTGACGGTGGGGTGTCGGTTGCCCGCGCCGCGGTCCGAGCGGTCGGCCTTCGCGGTGTAGAAGAAGCGCGAGGCGCCGCCGGAGTCGCCAAAGCCGATCTCCGCTCCCGACTCACGCGGGCCGTGCGCGAAGACGCGGCGCTCGGGGAAGGCCGCGCCGCCGCTACTCGGACGCTCCCCCGTCTGCGCGTCCAGCGCCGCCGCCGCGTCTTCGTCGAGCAGGACGTTCGCGGGCCAGCGGCCGATCCGCTCGGCCGTCACGTTGCCGTCGGCTCCCTCGAACGTCCCGACCCTCGACACGCCCCGCACCACGGCTGGTAGCGACTCGGCGCCGATCCGCGCCCCGTCCACGTTCAGCCCCGCCACGCCGTGCCGCAGCGCGTTCGCGGCGAACGTCCCGTCGAGGGGCCGCATCGCGAGGACGCAGGGCTCCCACGCGGGCTTGAGGGCGGTGCCGTAGCCGTTGAATGCCGAGGCGGGAGCCGAGGCGGGAGCCGAGGCGGGAGCCGAGGCGGGAGTGGCCGACTCGAAGCGGTGATTGGGATCGTCCATCCACGGCCGCTCGCCGTGCAGGGTGGACCGCTTGACGGGCACGACGTCGCGCGGGCGCTCCGCGCCGAGCGCGTGGTCGATCGCCTTCGACACGTCCAGCGACTTCGGGAACCCCTGCCCGTGCAGCCAGGTCAGCACGTCGCGGATCTCGAAGCCCGCGTCCTCGATGCCGCACGTCAGCCGGTGGAAGGTGCGCGTGCCGCCGAACGCGAGGAGGGGCGCTCCGGGGCGCAGGACGGGAAGGACGAGCCGCGCCCACATCTCGAACCACTCCTGTAGGCGCGCGTTATTCGAGGCGGGCGTCTCGTCCCAATCGGGCGACGCGCACTCGCAGCGGTTCGTCCCGCGACGGTGCTTCTTGCACGCGCGGCAGCACGGGTTCCGCTTGCTCCCGTACACCGGGGCCTCGCGCTGATGCGAGCCGTCACGGAAGCCGTGAGCCGCCATCCCGTGCTTCCACGGCGCGTCCCATTCCTTGCCCATGAACTCCAACCCGTACGGCGGGTCGCAGAGGCAGGCGTCGAACGCATCCTCGGCGAGCTTCGGAAGCTCGTCCTCGACGGCGCCGCGGAGCAGCGTCACTCTCACGCGATCCGCCTCAGGCACCACAAACACTCCACCCGTTCCTCGTACAGCGGGTCCACGAGGTTCCCCGTCGGCGCGTACCACCGGGTCGGACGGTGGACGCCGACCGCGCAGAGGAACCGCCGGATCACCTCCGCACCTCCGGCACCGCCGCGACCTCGTCCGGCGTCGGCTCGGGCGAGTCGTCCACGAACGGCCGCGCGAGGAGCCCGCGAGCGTCCAGCGCGTCCTGCACGTCCACGTCGGGCGCCGGGACGTCGAGGTGGAGCTGGTAGGCGAGGGCCGCGAACTCCTCGAGCTTCGCGAGGTGGTCCTCCGCCTCCGGGTGCGCGATGCACTCCTCGGCGAGCGAGAACATCCGCAGGAGGATCATGCGCTGGACGTCGCGGTGGGCCTTGGGGGACACGCTCGCCTCCTTCTCAGAACCTCGTCGCGACGTCGCCGAACCGCTGGGACGGGCCGTCCCACGAGACCTCGGCGGACCCCACGGGCCCGCGCCGGTTCTTCCCGACCACGAGGTACGCCGCGTCGCCCGCGGCCTGGCGCTCGGACGCGTCCACGACCAGCGCCGCCGGCCGGTGGGGGAAGACGATCATGTCGGCGTCCTGCTCCTGCGCGCCCGAGTCGCGAAGGTCCGAGAGGCGCGGGAACGCATCGACGCGGCCCGTGATCTGCCGGTTCAGTTGCGCCGCGACGACGACCGCGCAGCGGAACTCCAGCGACAAGAGCTTGAGCTCTCGCGAGAGCCACGAAACCTGCTGCTCGCGCGAGGTCCCGCGCGTCGTGACGGCCGACGTGTCGAGGAGCCCGAGGTAGTCCACGACGACGACGCTCGGGCGGTTCGCGGCCTCCGCGCGGGCGATCTCGGCGCGGATCGTCAGGGGTGAGATCCGAGCGCCCTCGCGGATCACCAGGCGATTGCCGAGGGCCGAGATGCCGGGCAGCGCCGCGGCGATCCGCTCGTACTCGTCGGAGGTCCGCAGCACGTCGGAGGAGAGCCGGTCGATCCCGACGCCGGACTGCTGCGCGAGGATCACGAGCGCCACGTCCTCGCGCGTTCGCTCGAGCGAGTAGAACCACACCCGCTGCCCCGCGTCGGCCCAGCGGTGCGCGAGCTGCGCGCACAGCGCCGTCTTCCCCACGCCGGGCCGGGCGCCGACGAGCGTCACGCCGCAGGTGGGAAGTCCGCGGAACTGGTGGTCGAAGGCGTCGATCCCGGTCCGCAGGCGCGACGGCGCCGCGCCCTCGTCCATCGTCGCCATCGCCGCGACGAGGAGTCGGTCCATGCCGGGCGCCTCGTCCTCGCCCCCGGCGTTGCGCGTCGCGATCTCGCGCACGGCCTCGCCGGCGCGGACCAGCGTCGTCTCGACCGAGGTCGCGTCGTCGCCCGCGGCGCGGAGCGTCTCCTGCGCGAAGGCCCGCAGCGCGCGCCGGCAGGACGCCTCGCGGATGATCGCGGCGTGGAGGTCCACGTTCGCCGCCGTGGCGTACGCCGCGTGGAGTTCGGCGAACAGCTCAGCCCGGACGCCGGGCGGGGAGATCCGCTTCGCCTCCGCGTTCAGCGTGACCCAGTCCACCGCCTCGCGCCGGGACGCGAGCGACACGACGCACCGGAACAGGAGCGCGAGGTCGCGATCCTTGAAGTCCTCGGGGACGAGCTTCGCAACGACCGACGCGACGACCCCGGCGTCGCCGAGCGCGCACGCGCCGATGATCTGGGCCTCGGCGTCGTCCACGGCGAAGCGGGTTGGGAGGGTGTCGGTCACCGGGCGCGCTCCCCGCGGCGGTGGGCCACGAACGAGCACGCCGCGCGCTCGATGTCGGGAGCGCCCCCTCGGGAGCTCGCGCGGATCAGGCGCTCCTCGCGGGGGAGCTTCGCGGCGGCTTCGACGGCCGCGGTCCACTCGGGGTCGGTCCGGCCGGTGCCGACGAACTGGCCCCAACGGTTCTCGCCCCACCACGCCTCGGGAGGTCCCGGCGGGGGTCGGAAGGAGCGACCTGAACCTCCACCGCCGTTCCCCCCGCCGGGGGGTAGGGGGGTACGGTCCGGTCCGGTCCGGTCCGGTTGTCCCGCACTGGACCCATCACCGCACCCGTCACGTGACCCGTCACCGTGTCCGTCACGTGATGCATCACCGTCGCCATCACGTGACGCCTTCTCCCTGCGCCACTTGTCCGTCCGGCGAGCGTTACCTTCCCGCTTGGCGATGAGCGGCCGGTACGCGTCCACGAAGCCCCGCAGCCTCAGGTCTCCGTCGTCGCCCGTGATGAGGTCGACGTCCTTCGCCCGCAGGATGCCGACGATCACGCGCGCGACGGTGGGGCCGGAGAGGGTCGCCGCGGAGACCACCGCGACGCCGTCCCCGGGGATGGAGCCGCTGTTGGTCTCCCGGCTGGCCCACAGCCCGAGGCACGTCAGGTGACCGAGAACCGCGGCGTGAGCGGTCTCCGCGCGGGCCAGCTTCTTCTCGATGTAGAGCTCCGACGCGCGGAGCACGCGGGGGTCGGCGAGCGCCCGCGCCTTCAGGATGCCGAAGTCCTCGCGGCCCGGCATCAGGCACCCGCCCTGGCGCGCGCGGACCGAGCGATGTCGTCCCGGTTGAAGATCGGCCGCAGTCGCAGGATCGATCTTCGCTCGGCGGCGAGCAGGAGGTTCTCGGAGCGATCGAGGTATCGCCCCGGCACTCGCGACAACCACTGCTTGCGGCCGCCGTGGACGACGTAGTACGTGACGAAGAGCGCGTACCCTTCGGCCCGCATGTGGCCGATCCTGTTTCCGAGGGGCGAGGAGCCCATGTGGGTTCCGATCCGCTCCAGAGGCGTCTTGGCCGTCTGGCCGACGTATGCGCAGATGACATCCGCACCGCGCACCGCCCAGATCACGTAGACGACGCCGAGGTGTCTCCCGAGGCGGGACTTCTCCTCGGGCCAGCGGAACGGGCCGTGGTGCCGCGGTGTGTTCCGCGCCATCTCGACGCACCGCGCCCACACGGCGGGGTGGAACCAGCCCTCCGGCCGGCGGAGCTGCTCCTTCACGGCGACCTCCTCGACATCCCCAGGTGCCCGCCGCGCGCCGCCGCGTACGTTGTCCAGACGATGCACGGTCCCCGGGAGGGGCGCGCAGCGACGGGCCGTGGAGAGGTTGGACTGCATCGACTGGACGCCGACACACTCCGAGCCTGCTTGGGGCAGGGGGAATGCCGGACGCCGGTCGCGTGCTGACGAGCTACGGCGGAGTGGGTGACGACCCGGGGCTCGCCGCTCACCGGCCCCTCCGTCCGCGCCCGCCGGCGGGCCCGTCGCCAAGGCGTCGCCAACCCGTCGGCGACCATCGCCTCCCCCGCCTCAACCGTCGTGCGACGTCACGCGACGACGCGAGCCCGGTACACTCCGTGTCGCGTTGACTCGCGAGCCCGCGCGACGTACCGTTTCGCCAATGGTTCGCCAACCTCGTCCCCGCGCGAAGCGCCGCTTCGGCAATGTCTACGAGGCCCGGGGCTCCTGGTACGTGCGGTACTCGGTCGCCGGCAAGCGGTTCCACGTGCGCGGCGGGGAGACCCGCGACGACGCGGAGGCGGTCCTCGCACGACTGACGCTCGACCACGCGCACGACCGGATCGAGGGGCGCACGACAGCCGGGCCCTCGACCCTGCGCGAGTTCCTCCCCCGCCTGTGGGGCGTCTGGAAGCCGACCCTGCGCAAGGCGACGATCTCGACGCGCAAGGCGGTCCTGAACCACTACGCGGGCGTCCTCGTGCGTCCGATGCGCGACCTGTCCCAGGTGGAGGCGGAGGCCGCGCTGCTCGGCCGGCTGCGGTCGGGCAAGCGCGCGTCGACCGTCCACGCGGACCTGCGCGTCCTCGCCTCGGCGTGGCAGGTCGCGCTCCGCATGGAGATCGTGCGCCGCAACCCGTGGCGCGGCATCCGGCTGCCGAAGGTGGAGACGGAACCCCACCGGCGCCTGTCCGACGAGGAGCTCGAGCGGCTCTACGCGAAGGCCGCGGAGACGCCGGGCCTGCTCCTGCCCGTCCTGCTGATGGGCGAGGCGGGCCTGCGCCGCAACGAGGTCGTGCAGCTCCTGTGGGGCGACGTCGCCGGCGACCGCGGCACGGTGCTCGTCCGCGCCGCCGTGGCGAAGTCCCACAAGGCCCGCCGCGTGCCGCTGTCCGCCCGCGCGACGGCCGCGCTCGAGGAGGCGGGGAAGCTCGCGCTGCCCACGGCCCGCGTCTGCCCATTCGGGACCGCTCGCCTGAACGTCCACTTCCGCCGCGCGGCCGACGGCGCCGGACTGCCCGACGCGACGCCCCACACGCTGCGGCACACCTACGGACACCGCTTCGCGGAACTCGGCGGATCGCTCTACGTCCTGCGCGACCTGCTCGGCCACGCGAGCGTGCGGCAGACCGAGGTCTACGCGTCGCGCGCGACCGAGGACACCCTGCGGCGTGCGGTCGATCACGCGGAAGCCCTCCGCGCGTCGAGGAGCCGAGCGAGGTCGGACTCGCGGATGTAGGTGCGCCGGCCGATCCGCGCCGGGCGCAGGATCTTCCGTTCGCGGGCGATCATCTTCCGCGCTGCAGACGCCTTGATGCGCAGGCGCGCGGCGACGTCCTCGACGGTGAGGATCGGGTCCTGGTCGGTCGTCGTCATCCTTCCCAACCTCCGGGCGTGAACTCCGCTTCGTCCGGGCTCTCGCCGTTGATGCACGCCGAGCACTCGCACGGCCTGGACGCGAGCTCCTCGACGAGCCGGTCGTCCGGGTCGACCACGACGCGGGAGAACGCGCCGGTGAGAACCCCCGCCCCCTCCTTCCCCGGGTCGCTCACGGGGAAGTCCTCACCAGCGGCATCGCCGCCTTCACGAACTCGGCCGCGACTTGCGGGACGATCGCGTTGCCGTAGGCGCGGATGCGTCCCACTCGGCCGGGAACCCCATGAGCCAGCGGGAAAAACTCGGGTTCAGGCGGCACCCTGCGGGCCTTCCCGTCGGAGCAGACGAGGACGAGGGCGTCAGCCCAGGGGTTGCCGTCTTCGCGTCCCACGCGAGGCACGCTCCCCCGTGACCCGCCTTCTTCCGGTTCCCCGCACCGCGAGGATGCGAGTCGTGCGCGAGCGGCGTAGTCCACGGGGTCAGCGTCGTCACCGCCTGGGCCAGCGTCAGCCCGAAGCCGTTGCCGTTCCCCGTCCGCTCCTTCGCCTCCCTGCGGCGCTCGTTCATCCGGTCCACGTCCGCGACGTCGAAGTTCTGCGCCGTCGGCGTCGGCCACGGCGACAGGGCAAGCTCCGTCGTCCGTCTCGAGGAGTCCGTGTTCCCCGCCGCGTTGTAGTCCTCGGTCCCCGGCGAGCCGGCCATCGGGGTCGGCCAAGGGGCCAGTTGCGCGGCGTCGTCCAAGTTCAGCATGTGACCCTGCGCGATCCTGCGCAGTGCCCCCTCGGGCGAGGTCTGCAACCCTCCGCGGCTCGCTGGGATCGCGTTCGGCGTGGGCCACCCAGAACAGGCGTTGGCGTCGGTGCGGCGCGGAGACGCCCGCAGCGCACAGATCGGCGGCCCCGACGGCATAGCCCACCGCTTCCAGGTCAGCTCGTACTCCGGCGAGCCACGCGCGCCCATCGCCGCTCGCAACCTGTTCGCCAAAGACAACTGGAGGGCGGCACTCCGCGATGAGGCGGAGGAACTCCGGCCAGACGTGTCGCTCGTCTTCCACGCCGCGACGAGCGCCGGCGTCCGAGAACGGCTGGCAGGGGCAACTCCCGGTCCAAACAGGTTCATCTGCTGGCCAGCCGGCGAGTCCGAGGGCGAGTTCCCATCCGGCGATCCCGGCGAAGAAGTGGGCGCGGGTGAAGTGCCGCACGTCGTCGGGTCGGACATCGGCGATGCTCCGGGTGTCGATGGTCGCGGCGGGGTAGAGGTTGCGGAGCCAAGCGGCGGCGAACGGGTCGAACTCGTTGAAGTAGGTCGGGGCCGTCACGGGGAAGTCCTTTCGAACAGCGCGAGTTTCTCGCGCAGGTTCCTCGCGACGTGCCCGTGGACGCGGAGCGCCTTCGCCTCCATCCGCGGCGCGGGAAGGCGCGAGACGGACCCGTGGATGATCTGGAGGAACCTCTGGCGGGGGTCGTCGGAGAAGACCACCGTCTCGATCTGCCAACGCTCGCCCCACGCCGCGTCGCACGGGTAGTGGATCGCCGCCGTCGAGACGCGGACCTCCGGCGTGATCTGATCGTGGGCTAGGTTCTGGCTACCCATCGTTCCCGCCCCCGCCCCCTCCTTCCCCGGGGCCGTCACGGGGAAGTCCTCCGGCGGCACCGTGGTGGGCTAGTCTCTGGAGTCGCAGCGGGCGGTGACCTGTCGATCTCGTCCTCTGCTCGCGGGGGCCGCGCACTGTCGCTGCGGTCCCCGCCCCCTCCGGCGGTCGCGAGCCGGGCCATATCCCGATAGCGCGCCCACAGGATCGAGAGTCCGTGCGACCGGAGTTTGGTTGGCACCCGCTCCTGCATGAAGTAGTCGGCCGACGCATCGAGGTCCACGCGCAGGAGTCGGAGCTTGAGCGCGACGGGCAGGTCGCTCCGCGCGATGAGGAGCGAGTCGCGCGACCAGCGGTGGATCTTGCTCTCGAAGTAGGTCGGCACGCGCTCGCCGCGCGCCTCCATCTCATCGAGGATGGCGGCGAGGTTCACCGCCGCGGGGGATGTCCCGTACGGGTGACGCCGCGGCACTAGCGCCGCCCCCGAGCGCGGATGTCATCGACCATCCCAAGCACGACGCCGAGAAGCACGAGCGCCGCGACGATGAGGCAGATGTGCGCGATGGCGAGGTAGAGGTACGTCACGTCCCGCCCCCGCCCCCGGGGCTCTCCTCGCGGATGGCCCGGTGGTCGCCGCGCCCGATCTCCTGCGCGACGGTGGCGAACCACAGCGTCGTGTCCGCCTGCCCAGCCCGGAGCGCGAGCGCGGACTGCATCTGGCACCACGCGACGACCTTCTCCCGCTCCGCCTCCCGGGCCGAACGGAGGGCGGCGGCGACGATCTCCACCGGCTGGCGCTCGTCCTCGTAGCCGCCCGCGAGGTTCATGCGGATCGCGGTGAGGACGGAGACGAGTCGAGCGGCCTTCTCCGCGTCGGGGTCGGGGCGGTCAGCCATGGACCACCGCCGCTCCGCCGCACGCGCTGCACGGCGTCTGGAGCGTCTTGCCCCCTTCCACCCAGCCGCAGCCGTCGCAGTCGTCGCACCACACCGTCGGGCGCGAGCAGAGGTCGAAGCCCTCGACCTTGCGCATCGCGAGGCGCTTGCACACGTTGACGTCGCACGCGATCGGCTTCACGCGCGAGTCGATCTTCGGGCGGCTCCCGCGCCGCGCGGCGGCGGTCACAGCGTGAACTCCGCATCGAGGTCCGCGCGGGTCACGCGGGACGCCCGCTCCAACGCCTCGCGGAACGCCTTGCACTCGGCCATCGCGGCATCGAGCGCCCGCGCCATGCGGACCTCGTCGCCGTCGAGGAAGACGCCGGGGAGGAGCGCGGCGGGAGAGCATCCGATCGCGTCCGCGATGGCGAGGAGGTTCGTCACGCTCGGCTCGCGGCGATGGCTCTCCCAGTGCGAGATCGCGGACGGCTCGATGCCCATGCGGTCGGCGAGCGCCGCCTGCGAGAGCTTCGACTTCTTGCGCTCGTGGAGGATGCGGAGCGCGACGGTGTCGGCGGGCTTTCTCATCGGGGCTCCTCCAGTCGGGCGAGGGCGTCTCTCAGCGCGAGCAGCGGTTCCTGCACGCGGCACGGCCCGCAGAAGCGGTCGGGATCGAAGTAGTCGCGGCACGAGCCATCCGGCGTGCCGCCCTCGCAGCCGACGTCCGACAGGTAGTCGCCCGTCACCGACTCGACGCGCTTCGCCGCCCGGGCGACAGCCACGAGGGCCTTCGCGTCGCGTAGTGCGTCGCCGATGACGAGGTCGGGGTCGTAGCTGCGACGCGCCGGGATCGACATGACCCACTCGCGCGCGCCTTCGGTTCCGCGACGCCGGCAGAGCGCGACGACCATCTCCTGCGCGCGAGCGATTCGTGTCTCGACCTCGCCGAGCGCGTCCGGCTTCGTCATCGGGCCTTCCCCTTCCGCCCCCGCGGCGCGAGGGCCGCGTCGATCTGGGTCATGAGGAACAGCCGCCGGGCGCGACTCGCGCGGATGCCGTCGCCACGCGGCGCGGAGGCAAGGTTGTTCCGCACCCCGAGCAGCGCGAGTCGGAGGAACACGACGCTGCTCTGCGCCCGCGCGAGCAACCGCCGCAACTCGACGTCGTTCCGCGCGCAGTCCTTCCGGCGGCAGGGAGCCCGGACCGGCTTCGGCTTCTTCATGCTCCCTCCGGCTTGGTGTCGATCTCGGCGGGCGTCCCCTCGACCCGGATGCGGACGTTCGCGGCGCGGAGGAGGCCCGAATGCTCGGGCGGGTCGGTTACGTGCTTCCAGAGGCTCCGGCTGCAAACGCGACTGATCGTGGACAGGCTGACTCCGAGTTCGCGCGCGACGGCCGTGCGGGTGTGGCCTACGGCGACGCGCGCTCGCACCCGCCGGACGGCATCCTCGGTGAGTACCGCGCTCCGGTTCATGGTCCCGAAGTGCGCCGTTCCGTGGCGCACGCGGTCCGCCTGGTTGGCCTGGGGCGTCTTCCACGACAGGTTCTCGACCCTGTTGTCGGATCGGGGCCGGTTTCGAAGTAGGAGTAGCGGTCGCCCGGGTTCGGCGGGACGTACGTCCAGCCCATCGCCTCCGCGAACGAGACGGCCGCCCGCTCCCGCTCGCTCACTTGGCCGACTCCGCGGAGGCGGGGAGATCCGCCGGGTCGGCGACGCCAGCGTTGCGCGCGTCCTCCTGCGCCTTCCCGCAGCACTCGGGGAACCCGTTCTCGTGCGGCTCGGCGTCGTTGCCGCAGTGGACGCAGACGCACTCGGTCTCGACGTCGTAGCCCACGGTCGCGCCGTCGGGAAGGTCGTCGCAGCGACGCTCGATCTTCGCCTTCACTTCACGGGCGACTTCCCACGCGACCTCGTGCGCGGGGACCTCGCGCCACTCCCAGCCGGTCGGACCCGTGCGGCCGCGCGTCCGCGGCTGGACGTCGAGATCGACGTAGACCCGCGTGCGGACGAGGCGCGGCGTCGTCTTCGGCTTGTACGTCACAGCCACACCCCGCACGCCCACACCAGCGCCGCCAGCGCCGCCGCGAGGCCGAAGGAGAGGCCGAGAGATCGCGCCTGTTCGGAGTGGCAGCCGTCGGGCATCATCGG
>Ga0196964_10001438_pt1 | contig 12096 bp, 12 predicted proteins | sample S1_10metaG_FD_148615 | JGI IMG/M metagenome (GOLD analysis project Ga0196964, IMG submission 148615) | Soil microbial communities from Anza Borrego desert, Southern California, United States - S1_10 | ecosystem: Environmental > Terrestrial > Soil > Desert | place: USA: California | collected...
TGCACTTCCGTGAGGTAAAACGTTTTGAGCGGCGCTGAGCCTTCGATCACGTGAACCGGCCGTGCTTTCGTCTTCACGACCTTGCCTTGCACCGCGCCTTCACGTTTCATCGTTCCGACGGCGGCGGCGGCACCCACGGGTTCAGCGTTCACTTTCTCATTGCCCAGCGCTCCGCAGACACTCGCCACGATCTGGTCGGCTTCATTGCGCAGGACGTTGACCACGTGCGGAATCTGCTCGAACGTCGTCTCGGCAGGCACGCGCACCAGCATCGAACGCGGGATCACGTTCTGCAGAATGACGCCGATGATGCCTGAGACCAGCACGATCGTGAAGAGCACCATCATCCAGAACGTCAGGCCCCAGCCGAACTTCATCCCGGCGTGATACAGGATTAGCGGATACGCGAGCAGCCCCAGCCAGATGTGCGCCCGCAGCCACGCCTGCCCGCGCCCGATCTTCCACACACGCACGCGGCGGCGGATGCCGAGCAGTCCGCAGAAGATCATCATCGCAAAACCGATGATGCCGTACGTCAGCCCCGGCCACGTGCCGCCCGTCGGCCCGGTCAGGTTGCCCGTCGTGTAATACTGCTTGCTGTAGAAGACGTAGTACGCCGTCGCGGCGATGAACGCGACGATCGTAAAGACGATCCAGCCTTTGTGAGAACGGTCGATCAGCACGGAAGAGCTCCTGTCGTTCCACGTGTGGCCCGGCGCGGAAGATAATTCCGCCAAGGCGAAAGCTTCAGTTGTGATCAGACGTGCTTGGTCTAATCGCGCATTGTGCTTTCGTCAAGTTAGACGGAAGAATCCAGAATCCAGAATTCTGAATTCTGAATTCTGGATTCTGAATTCTGAAGTTCTACTTCTTCTCCACCGCCTTCGGCGCCAGCTTCACGCCCGCGTCGGTGAGCAGCTTGTCCAACTCGGGCTGCGGGCCGCGGCCGATGACGACGTACTTGCCCTCTGCGTCGTTGGGCTCGAAGACCTTGATCTTCCAGCACTGGAAGCAGACCACGATGTCCACGCGCTTGCCTTCGTGTTCGGCGCGGATGCCGTGCCGCGGATTGAAGCACGCCTGCGCGACGACCTTGTCGTCGGCGATGCCTTTCTCGAGCGCATTCAGCAGCGTCGTACGGCCGGTGTCTTTCAGATCCACCGATCCCAGCACGTGAACGTCGTGGAACGCATTCTTGTCGTTCAGGCGCGGATCGGGATCGAGCGAGTACAGCGTCAGCTTGTCGGCTTTTTTCAGGATGTTCGAAGCCGTCTCCGAGAGCTTGCGTTCATAGTTTTCATCGGTTGCGGCAGACACAAACCCGGACGCGAGTGCCAGGGCCAGAATTACAGCACGCATTTGATCGCTCCTTATCTATGGATTCCAAGCGCAGCACTTTGGCAGGCAATCCGCAATCCGCAATTCAAAATCCGCAATCGCCGGCGTTGACTTGAACATTCGTCCGCAGCGTCCTATGTTGTCGCTTCATCATCCTTTCAACGCGGAGCGCCCAATGAACATCCACGAACACCAGGCCAAGGAACTTCTCGCGAAGTACGGCGTCGCCGTGCCCAAGGGCAAGGTCGCGTTCACGCCCGCCGAAGCCGAGGCCGCGTTTAATGACCTCGGCGCGAGCGTCTGCGCGATCAAGAGCCAGATTCATGCCGGCGGCCGCGGCAAAGGCAAGGTCTACGATCCGAAGGACCGCAAGAAGCTCGTCATGGAAGGCGGCGTCAAGATCGCCAAGTCGGCATCCGAAGCGAAGGACTACGCCACGAAGCTGCTCGGCAACGTTCTCGTTACGAAGCAGACCGGCGAATCCGGCCGGCAGGTGAAGCGCATCTACGTCGAGTCCGGCAGCAAGATCGCGCGCGAGCTTTACCTCTCGGTCGTCGTCGACCGCGCTACGGGCCTGCCCCTCTTTATGGCGAGCACCGAAGGCGGCATGGACATCGAAGAAGTCGCCGAAAAGCACCCGGAGAAGATCCTCAAGATTCACTACGATCCGCGCGAAGGCTTGTGGCGCTTCCAGGCGCTGCGCCTCGCGTACTTCCTCGGCCTGAAGGGCGACGAGATCAAGAGCGGCGTCGCGTTCTTCACTTCACTCGCGAAGGCGTTCGTCGATCTGGACTGCTCGCTGCTCGAGATCAACCCGCTGGTCGTCACGCAGGAAGGCCAGGTCATCGCACTCGATGCGAAGATCAACTTCGACGACAACGCGCTCTACCGGCACAAGGACGTCGAAGCGCTGCGCGACCTGAACGAGGAAGATCCGAACGAGATCGAAGCCAAGAAATTCGACCTCAGCTACATCGCGCTCGACGGCGACATCGGTTGCCTGGTGAACGGCGCAGGGCTCGCGATGGCGACCATGGACGTGATCAAGCTTTACGGCCGCTCGCCGGCAAACTTCCTCGACGTCGGCGGTGGCGCGACGAAGGACAAGGTCACGGCCGCGTTCAAGATCATCCTCAACGACCCGAAGGTAAAGGCGATCCTGGTCAACATCTTCGGCGGCATCATGAAGTGCGACACGATCGCCGACGGCGTCATCGCAGCGGTGAAGGAAGTGAACCTGAAGGTGCCGCTGGTCGTGCGCCTGGAAGGCACCAACGTGGAGCTCGGCAAGAAGAAGCTTGCAGAGAGCGGCCTGCCGATCCAGAGCGCCGGAACGCTGAGCGAAGCCGCGCAGAAGGTCGTCGCCGCGGTGAAGTGACCGTCGTGGGGGCGTCCCGCCCCCATCCGCCGTTGGAGAAGCGCCCGGCGTTCGACCGAATGCAGAATGGGGGCGAGACGCCCCCACGACGGAGGCGCATGTTCGGCGTCATCTACCTCTGGAAAGTACTCCCCGACAAGCGCGCCGAGCACGCCGCAGTGATGAACCGCGTGCTCGAGATCGAACGCGAACGCTGCGGGGAAGTCCTGCTCAATCTGACGCTGGGCCCGAGCGCCGACGGCACCTGCGCTGAAGTGCAGCTTTACGCGGACGCGAAGTCAGCCGAAGAATTCCCGCAGCGTGCGGCGCGCGAAGACGCGGAGCTCAAGCGCCTTTGGGACGCGCTCAATCCGCTCTGCGATCCGCAGAGCTGGCAGACGATCCGTTTTGAAGGCAATGACTTCGTGAAGCAGTTCTTCGCGCGAAAGGAACTCAACAGGACTTGAAAGGGTGGGCGCGGCCCGTCCCACGAAACCCGAAACCCGAAACTCGGAACCCGGAACTCGGAACCCGGAACCTGCCGTCACGGCCCTTCGCCGGACCCGCTCGCCTTCTGGCCGTTCTTCGTGAAGGTGAAATCGGAATCGATCAGCAGTTCGAAGACGCGGCCGGCGACCTCGACGTGAACGGGGATGCCGAGGCTCGCTTCATCGTCCGCGCCGGGCAGCGCGCCGGCCTGGTTGAACTCGGCGCCGAGCGACGTTTTCTTCACCTTCAGGCGCAGCAGCAATTCGCCCGGCTTCTGCTTTTTCGTGTTCGCGATGACTTGCCATGAGGCGTTCAAGTCCTTGGCGCGGAGCTTTGCATCGAGCGTCGCTTCGTAGCGCTTGCCGGCGATTTCAACCGCGACCTGCGGGCCGGGAGAGACGACCAGATCGCCGACGTTCAGGGACGCATTTAAGGTCAGGCTGTCGGCGTTGTCTTTGGAACGATCCCACTTGACGCTGTAACTGATGAAGCCGTTGAAGAGCCCAAGCTGCGCGGCGGGCAGAATCAGGATTTGCCGCGAGAGACTGGAACTCAGGCCCTCCTTGTCGGTGATGGTGAGCGTGATGGTGTAGGTGCCTTCTGCGGTGTAGATGCGGCTGATCTGCTGGCCCGAGCCGAGCGGCGAGCCGTCGCCGAAGTTCCAGGCGTAGCTCGCGATGCCGTTCTCCGGATCGGTGCTCGTGGTCGCGTCGAAGGTGAGCGGCAGTCCGACGAAGCCGACGACGTCGCTGGTAGTGAAGCGGACGACCGGTGCGCGACCGACGTGGATCATTACGGTCGCGGTCGTCGACGCGCCGATGGAATCAGTGACCGTGACGGTCGCGGCGTAATCGCCGGGAGACGTGTAGACATGAACCGGATTCTGCTCGGTGGACACGGGTGACCCGTCGCCGAAGTTCCAACTGAAGGAGAGCGGGTCGCCGTCGGGGTCGGACGCGATTGCCGAGAGTTGGGTCGAGCCGCCGGCGGGGATGGAAGAGGGGGAGGCCGAAACGGTCGCAATTGGAGGTAAATTAGTGACCGTGATAGTGATAATCGCAGGCCCCCCGGTGCCGAGAGTATCCGTAGCACTGAAGCTGAATGTGTCCGTCCCTACGAAATTTGGATTAGGCAGGTAAGAAAAGGTTCCGCCGCTTATCGTCAAACTGCCATGCGAAGGATTCGCAACGACGTTGAAGGACAAATTGTTGCCAATCGCCTCTGCAGTCAGCGAAACTGCGACACTAGTATTGGAATGGGTAGTGGTACTTGCCTGAAGGGCTCTTGGCATCACATCAAATAGTTCACACGTGGCATGATTAGTATAGTTACCGCTTGAGAAGTATCTGCCACCCGTGACTAGCATCGTACCGTCGTTAAGCAATGTCATACAATGATTGCCACGCAACTCAGACATTGAGGATGTATATTTCCACATGCCGCTACTGCTGTTGTAAACTTCTGCAGTCCGGGACCAGACCGCGGTCCCTCCTTGGAAGCGATATCCGCCAGAGATTAGAACCATGCCGTTCGATAGCAGAGCGGCTGACGGAGTTTCGCGTTCCTCGTTCCTCTCGTTTCCGGTAATTGGTAGCCGAGTCACAGGATCATATAACATCGTGTTGAAGCTCGATTCCGCCGAAAGAGTGACGCCGCTTGCAAGTTTCACCAATGCGTGAATCGTACTGCACCCAAATCCTTCGTCTGACCAAGCGTTGAGGACTGGATCGTAGCGCTCCGCCGTCGTTCCAGAGCCAATCATAAGTAGAGTATTGTTGTCCCATGGAAGCAGGTACGAGTAAATTCTTCCGTGATTTAGGTCCGTCGCCGAGCTTAGTGCGTCGGACGCGGGATCATAGGTTTCACATGTTTTCAGGTTCGTGATTGCTCCGTCGTAGCCCCCAGCGATCAGGACTTTGCCGTCAGCCATTATGTGAGCTGCGTGATAGTGCTTTGCCTGCTGCAGAGAGGCCGTTTGCATCCAACCCGATCCCGGAGTGTATACTTCGCAGGGGCGAGTACCCGGTCCTATACCGCCGGTCACAAGCACCTTTCCGTTATTAAGAAGGGTCGTTGTGTGCCCCACTCTGGCGACACTCATGGTTGCCACATCGCCCCATGTCTTTGATGATGGATCGAACACTTCCGAGGTGAGGTTGCTACCGGACTCATTGTTGCCGCCAATGACTAGTAGAGAACCAGTTTGAAGCTTTACTGCAGAGTGGAGATGTCGCGCCACGGTCATCGTCCCTGTGCTGCTCCACGTCGGGTCGATCACGATCGGCAACTCGCACGCGCTCACGTCCGCGCGCAGTGTCACGCCGCTTTCCGTCAGCGCGAAGGTCAACTGCTTGCCGGCTTCGAGGCGCTTGCCGGCCGCGTCCTTTCCGTCTGGCGGGTTGATGCGCAGGCGCGGCACTTTCTGCTCGTCGCAGAGTTCGATCGAATGCGCGGGGGTGAGGCGCGGCTTCAGTCCGTGCGTGTCGATGGCCCACTGGAATTCGAGCGACGAGCGATCGGACGGCAGTTCGCGCACGACGATGAACTCTTCGGTCTTGAACTCGCCGCAGCGGTATTCGACATCGCAGCCTTCGAACGCATTGCGATAGACGAGCGCGCCGTCGTCGGCGATCTCGGGCGCGCTTGCTTTCGCGTTCAGCGGCCGGGCGCTGACGTTCGCGCTGCCGCAGGTGATCCTGACGGGCTGTTCGAACGACGGCGGGAAGAACGGCTCGACGCGTTTGGCGGGATTTTTCCAGCGCGAGTTCGGGTCGGGCGGCGGGGGCATCCTCGGCGAAAGCGTGCCGTCGGCGTGGCGGATGAAGGGGAGCGAAGCGGGTGTTGAAGTCGGCGGCGTGAACCGGACCGGTGTGGCGTGTGGTTCCGCCGCGGCGCGAGGCGCATCTATATTAAGGGGCGTGGGAGTGTCTTTGATGAGCCACGCCGCACAGAAGGCTGCGGCGATGCATCCGAGGATTCGACGAGACATAGCGGGCTCCAGATGAGGGCACAAAGCATGAAGATACGCCTAAGATGCTACGTGGGCGAGGGTTCCGTGTAAATACTCTTGTGGCAGATCGCGGAAACGCTGTTACCGCCAATCTAGCAGGATGCAGCTGGGTTCGCCTGCGGCGTCTCGCCCGACGCGGAGCTTGCCGCTCTGTGGGCAGCCCGTGATGATGCAGGTGCCATTTGGGAGCGAGTTCAGGCCATTCATACCACTATCCTGGAGGCTAGCGACGAGCTTCAGGTGTGCGTCCGGGTACATATGGTCGGTCGTGTACACTCCGAAGTGGCAGATGCGGTTGTGAAAGTCGTCGCCGAGCGAGTTGTACAACTTGTCGTACGCAGCGAGTGCTTCCGGCGGGAACAGGCCCACAAGGCCGGAGTCCGTGATCAGTCCGACGCCCTCGTCCCACTTGCTTGTGACGCTGTCTGGATGACAGAGCGCCGTGAAATCCTGCTTCGCATGCCCAAGCTTGCAGAAGAGGTTGAGCGCCAGCCATCTTCCCGGCTTCAGCGTTATTCGTGTCAGTTCATCTGGATCGTCGAAGCCGCGCAGCATTTCGAAAACGCAGACGGAGGTCTGATTCGTGATTGTGCCGAGGAGGAGTGGTGTGCACTGGCCAAACTGCTCGCGAAGAGCGAGGATTAGTTGGTCAGCGCCTTTGAAGTTTGTATAGATCATCGCGTTACAATATTGAGTCTTGCTATCGAATCTACGCCGTAAATGGCCACCTGTGAAATGTGAGATGTGAAATGTTCGATTCTGTTCGGGGTCGCTGAGCGGGGGATGGGAGTCATGGGAATGATAGGAATGATGGTCAGATTCCCGCGTTCCGGGTGGCGCTCCTGAAAAATCCTCAGATTGAACATTGACGGATCAGCGCCGTCCGTTATCTTCTCCGGTCCCTAAGGGGTTGCTGTACGCCTCCAGGGCTTGAAAGCGGGAAGACACCCGTAAACTCAAAGCCCGAGGATAGCTTCAAGCCAATAGGGTCGAAGTCACAGGGTGCTTGGGAAAGGTCAGGCCCGTTTCCATTTGGGCCGCTTAACCGCAAGTCCCTCTGACGTCGGCTTTTTTGTTTTTGTCCGGTGAAATCCGCTTGAAGGCTCAAAAGCAGATCACTGGCAGAGGAACGGGAACGAGAAATGGACATTCCGATTTTCAATGAGGACGGCGGGCAGGTCGGCACCGTCAGCATCGACGAGAAGAAGCTGCTGGGCGAGAAGGTCCGCACCAAGCTCCTGCACCAGGCCATCATCCGCTACGAGGCCAACCTTCGCGTCGGCACTCACAAGACCAAGTCCAAGGCCGAGCGCCATGGATCGGGCATCAAGCCGTGGAAGCAGAAGCACACTGGCCGCGCCCGCGCCGGCATGAAGCGCTCGCCGTTGTGGCGCGGCGGCGGTAATGCCTTCCCGATCCGCCAGCGCGACTATCATAAGGACATGCCGGTGCGCATGCGCCGGGAAGCCTTAAAGTCCGCAATCCTCTCCAAGATCCTCGACAAAGAAATCAAAGTCATCGACGGCCTCAACTACGACAAGCCCAAGACCAAGCGCTTTACCACTTCACTCAAGAAACTGGGCCTGGCCGGAACGAGCTGTCTGGTCTCCGTCAGGAACCCGGCAGATGCCCTGGTCAAGTCCGTCAGAAATATCGATCGCGTCCGTATCCTTCCCGCTCGAAACCTGAACGCCTACGAAGTCCTCAAGCACAAGCATCTGATCATCAACAAAGACACCCTGGAAAATCTGGCGGAGGTGGTGAAGGCATGAGCCGGAATCGCGCAGCGCATTTACTTCCGGACGCGTACAGCATTCTGCGCCGTCCGATTTTGACCGAAAAGAGCCACGACATGATCTCCGCCGGCGCCGCCGACGAAGACAAGGGTAAGGCGCGCTACACGTTCGAAGTCCACGTGAAGGCCACCAAGCACCAGATCAGGAAGGCGATCGAGACGGCCTTCGGCGTGAAGGTCGAGCAGGTCAACACGATCATCGTCAAGCCGCGCAAGAAAGCCTTCCGCGGCATGGCTGGCAAGTCCGGCTTCACGCGCCACAAGAAGAAAGCGATCGTGCGCCTGACGAAGGACAGCAAGGCGATTGAGTTGATGTAACGCGGGTGACGGGTGGCGGGTGACGGGTGAGTAGGTGGGGCAGACATTCCTGTCTGCCCAAGAATGGAGCGAAGCTCACCTCGAGTGATCCGCGGTTCGGACGGCGAGCCATGAGCGACGGGCCGAACAAGACCGACGAAGCACAGGAAGGACGGATCGACGGGCGCTTGAGCGCCGAGCAGGTGCGATCCGAACAGGCCGAGATTGCAGCGGCCGTACAGACAGGACAGGAGAACAAAGCAGCGGCAGGCTCGAAGACAAACGCAGACGAGATGCCGTGGTGGAAAGAGTGGATTGAACTTCTGGTGCGCGCGGGTTTCTGGGCGCTGCTGATCTACCTGTTCGTGTTCCAGGTGTCGGTGGTCGAAGGAACCTCGATGGACCCGACCTTCCGCAACCACGATAAGCTGGTGATCGACAAGCTGACTTATCGGTTCTCTTCCATCCGGCGCTTCGATGTGGTGGTCTTCGAGACGGTGGATCTGGACAAGCCTGTGGCCAACCGGCACGTGCGGGACTACATCAAGCGCGTGATTGGGCTGCCGGGCGAGAAGGTCACGATCCGCTACGGGCGTGTGGAGGTTGAAGGCAGGGCGCTGAAAGAAGACTTCCTGCCGGTCAGCCAGAGCACGCAGAGTGTGCCGCAGGACACGTTCGTGGTGCCGGAAGGGCACTACTTCGTGATGGGAGACAACCGGCTGGGCAGCCATGACAGCCGGCACGCAGGAATGGGCTTCGTGCCCGCGGGGCAGATTAAAGGGTTGGTGCGGGTTCGCTGGTGGCCCTGGGATCGGGCGGGCTGGCTGAGCCGCGAGGAAGAAAGGCAATTTTGAATTTTGAATTCGTAATTTTGAATTGAGTCACGGTTCAGAATTAGAAATTCAAAATTCAAAATTCAAAATTGGAGTTCTGAGATGCCGCTTCGATTTTACAGACCGATTACACCCGGGCGCCGTGGCGCCTCGGTCATTGATTTCCGCAAGGAACTGACCAAGGGCACGCCTGAGAAGACGCTGCTTGAGCGCCTGCCGAATTCGGGCGGCCGCAATTCCAACGGCCGCATCACGAATATGTGCATGGAGAGCTCGCACCCGAAGCTCTACCGCAAGATCGACTTCAAGCGCAACAAGGACGGCGTTCCGGCCAAGGTCCACAGCATCGAGTACGATCCGATCCGGTCCGCGTTCATCGCGCTGCTGCACTACAAGGACGGCGAGAAGCGCTACATCCTCGCCCCGCTGGGCCTGAAAGTGGGCCAGGAAGTGATCTCTGGCGACCGCGTCGAGCCTGATGTCGGCAATTGCATGCCGCTCAAACACATGCCGCTCTCCGTGCAGATCCACAACATCGAACTGCAGCCGGGCGCGGGCGGCAAGATGGTGCGCGCCGCCGGCGGCGAAGCGCGCTTGCTGGCTCGCGAGAACGGCAAGGCCACGATCGTGCTGCCCTCGGGCGAAATGCGTTACGTCCCGGAAGACTGCCGCGCGACGGTGGGCCAGGTCGGGAACCTCGACCACCAGAACGTCAGCGTGGGCAAGGCCGGCAGAAACCGGTTCATGTTCGGCAAGCGTCCGAAGGGCCGCGGTTCGGCGATGAACCCGGTTGACCATCCGATGGGCGGCGGCTCGGGCCGATCGAAGGGGCATATTCCGCAGAGCCGCAGTGGCGTGCTGGCGAAGGGCGGCAAGACCCGAAAGAACAAGCAGCGCACGAACAACCAGATTATCCGCCGGCGCAAGGGCGCGGCGGTGCAGACACTGTAAACGAACGTCAGATGTCGATCGTCCGATGTCGATCGTCGACAGAGGACAACCGACAATCGACATCGGACATCGGACAATAGTTCAGAACGCGAGACAGACGCAGAGGAGTTGCAGAGCAAATGTCACGATCCAGAAAGAAGGGTCCCTACGTCGACGAGAAGCTGGCTGAGAAGGTGGCCAAGCAGAAGAACACGGGCGGCCGCGAGCCGCTGAAGACGTGGGCGCGGGCGTGCACGGTGACGCCGGAGTTCGTGGGCCACACGTTCATGGTCCACAACGGCAAGCAGCACATGCGCGTGTACGTGACGGAAGAAATGGTCGGCCACAAGCTGGGCGAATTCGCGCCGACGCGCGTGTTCCGCGGGCACTCGGGCGCGGGCGGCGCAGCGAAGCCTGCAGCAGCGGCTCCGGCCCCTGCGGCTCCGGCGGCGAAGGCGTAAGGAACAGACAATTTTGAATTTTGAATTCTCAATTTTGAATCTGGAATTCAAAATTCAAAATTAAGAATTCAAAATTGAAGGGACTGCAATGGGCAAGATTTTCAGAAGCAAAGTGGTCAGCGCGGCGCGCATCGAGCGCAAGCATGGCGGCGACGAGAATGCGCCGACAGCGAAGCTGGTCTACCCTGACGGCTACTATGGCGCGTCACTGCGCGGCATCCGCATGGCGCCGCAGAAAGTGCGCCTCGTGGTCGATCAGATCCGCGGCAAGCCGGTGGAACGGGCGCGCGAGATCCTGCGCTACTCCAGCAAGCGCGCGGCGTACTACCTCGACCGTGTGCTGCTTTCCGCGCTGGGCAACGCCGACGCCAAGAGCGAAGGCCGCGTCAGCGCCGAAGACCTGATCGTGGCCGAGTGCTACGCGGACGAAGGCACGCGCCTGAAGCGTTTCATGGCCGGCCCCAAGGGCGGCGCGCGGCCGATCCTGCGCCGCTATAGCCACATCACAGTCGTGCTCGGCCCCGCGAAGCAGGAAGAGAAGGCCGAGAAGAAGGATAAGAAGGGCAAGAAGGAAAAGGCGGCGTAACGGCAATTTTGAATTTTGAATTCTTAATTCTGAATGGGCGCTAAAGGCGCCGGTTCGAGAAATTCAAAATTCAAAATTAAGAATTCAAAATTGCAGTTCGAGGAGGCACAGCAGTGGGACAGAAAGTTCACCCCTACGGATTCCGGGTCGGCATCACGCGCCCGTGGGTGTCGCGCTGGTACGCGCGCAAGAAGGACTTCGGCAAGTACCTGGTCGAAGACCAGCGTATCAAGAAGTTCATCAAGTCGCGCCTGAAGCAGGCGGGCCTGAGCAAGATCGAGATCGAGCGCACCGGCGATGAGACGCGTGTGTACCTGTACACGTCGCGCCCCGGCGTCGTCATCGGAAAGAAGGGCTCCGAGATCGACAAGATGCGCGAAGAGCTGCAGAAGTTCGCGAAGGACGGTTCGGGCAAGAAGGTGCAGGTGAACATTAAGGAGATCACCAAGCCCGAGATGGACGCGCAGCTCGTCGCTGAAGGCATTGCCGAGCAGCTTCTCAAGCGCGCCAGTTTCCGCCGCGCGATGAAGAAGGCCGTTGAAGCGACGATGGCGCAGGGCGCGCTGGGTGTGAAGGTGATCGTGGCCGGCCGCCTGGGCGGCGCAGAAATCGCGCGCACCGAGCCGTACATGGTCGGGTCGCTCCCGCTGCACACGCTGACGGCGGATGTGGAGTACGGCTTCGCCGAAGCGGCGACGACGTACGGCGTGATCGGCGTGAAGGTGTGGATCTACAAGGGCAAGATTCAGAAGCAGGAAGCCGAGATGGCGACGGTGACGGAAAGCTAACGGAAATTTTGAATTTTGAATTCTCAATTTTGAATTGCCGGGGTGCGGCGGTTCGGAACCATTCAAAATTCAAAATTAAGAATTCAAAATTGCTGTTTTAAGAGGTGTTCTCATGTCGTTGATGCCGAAGAGAGTGAAGTACCGCAAGAGCCAGCGCGGCCGCATCCGTGGCAACGCGACGGCCGGCAATTACGTGGCGTTCGGAGACTGGC
>Ga0196964_10001439_pt1 | contig 12095 bp, 12 predicted proteins | sample S1_10metaG_FD_148615 | JGI IMG/M metagenome (GOLD analysis project Ga0196964, IMG submission 148615) | Soil microbial communities from Anza Borrego desert, Southern California, United States - S1_10 | ecosystem: Environmental > Terrestrial > Soil > Desert | place: USA: California | collected...
CTTCGCCGAAGCGGCTGAACAGGAAGCCGCCGACGAAGGCGCCGATGACGCCGAGCACGAGGTCGAACACCAGGCCGCCGCCGGTCTTGTTGACCAGCTTGCTGGCGATGAAGCCGGCCACGAGGCCGAGCACGATCCAGGCGAGAATAGACATAGGGTGCATCCTTCCACGACGCCGGCTCGCGCCGGCCGTGCCCTAGGAAGGTTCAGCTTGGGGGTAAGGTTCCGCTCATTCGGCGGCGGCGGGCGCGTCCTGCGCCAGGGTGCAGACCTTGGTCTCGTCTTCCCAAAGCTCGGCCGTGCGGCATTGCGGCCGGTCGCTCAGGAGCTTGCGGGCCTGGACCCAGGCGTCGACCAGCGTGGTTTCGGCCAGGACCTCCATGTACGGGACCTGCCCCTCGCGCTCGTAGACGTAGCAGATGTAAGGCATCGGCCCTCCTGGAAGGCAGGGTGATGCCTGTTCGGCGAGCGCCGGTCTGTCGGGAGGTCGACGCCGGAGAGACGACGGCTCATCTGTCGCAGGGGGTGGACAGGCCCATGCGGTCGCGGTGTTGCTTGATCGCTCGGCGGCAGTCGCAGGCGACGGTCTCCAGCCCCTCGAAGTCGACCAGCTCGAACACGCCGCGCGACTGGCGGATCAGGCCGCGCCGTTCCAGGGCGCCGGCGATGGTGCTGACGGTGGTGCGCTGCACCCCGAGCATCCCGGCCAGGTATTCCTGCGTCAGGTGCAGGGCCGGCCCGACGCAGCCCCGGTCGTGGCTTTCCAGCAGCCATCGCGCGCACCGCGCCTCGACGCCATGCGTGGCTTGGCAGACCACCGACTGGCGGGCCTCGGCGAACATGGCTTCGGCGTAGCGCCACACGAGCTCGCGGAACCGGGGACTACGCTGGGCGAGGTCGCGGCAGACCGCGGCGGGGGTGCGCCAGCCCCGTCCTTGCAGTTGCACCAGCACGGTCAGGAAGCTGACGCCGCTGCCGCAGGCCTCGACCAGGCCGCCGGCGCCCTCGCGGCCGACCATGGTGGTCTCAACGCTCTTGCCCTCGTCGGTGTAGGAGACGATCGACAGCAGGCCGTGCTCGACCCAGGTGACCGCATCGACCCGGTCGCCGGCCTCAAACAGCACGTCGCCAAGCTTCAGCTCCACCGGCCGAGACTCGCGCTGCAGCGTCGCGCGCTCTTCCGCGCTCAGAGCCGCCAGGATCGCATTTTCGGCGTCTTCCACCCGGTGCTCCCAGACCGACGACGAAGAACCGCCCGCGCGGCGTAGCTGTTCCGGATCGGTCGAACGTTGGAACGCGAGGCTTGGCCGCCCGTTTTTCCCCAACGAGTCACCGGAGTAGAAAATCATGACGACCGAACGGGTTACCGAACGCAGCGACGGCGTGACCTCCGAACGCACGGTGGAGCGCGACCACGGCACGACGGTGGTCGAGCGGCGTGGAAGCGGCATCGGCGGCATTCTCGCCCTCGTCCTGCTGGTCGCCGCCATCGCCATCGCGGCGATGTTCTTCATGAACATGAATCGCCAGAACGCGATCGAGACCGCGGCGGTCGCCGATGCGGCCGAGAGCGTCTCCGGCGCGGCCGACAGCGTCGCCGACGCGGCCCGCCAGGCGGTTCCGGCCGGCTGATTTGCGCCTGATCCCCGGCCGCGCGCCTGACGGCCGGGGGATTGGCGAAGCGGCGCGGGAGGGGCTATGACCGCCCCATGAGCGACACCCCTCCCGACCGCCTGTCCGTGAACCCCGACAGCCCTTGGTACGACGCCGCCGCCCTGGAGCGGGGGGTGGGCGTACGCTTCAAAGGGATCGAGAAAACCAACGTCGAGGAATACTGCGTCAGCGAGGGCTGGGTGCGCGTCGCCGCGGGCAAGACCCTGGACCGCAAAGGCCAGCCCCTGACCCTGAAGCTGCAAGGCTCGGTCGAACCCTACTTCCGCGACGACGCCTCCGCCTGAGGCCTCACGCCGGGACGAAGGTCCCGTGGAAGCCCGCCGGCAGCGCCACGTCCGCCCTCCAGGTGCAGACCGGCCCGGCGTCGAGCCGCGAGGCTTCGAACACGTGCAGCTCGGTCGCCCGCGCCGCCAGGTTCACCGTCGTTCCGACCAGCCAGCCGTCGCCCTCGGCGGTCGAGCCCGGACGCGGTACGAACACCGCCTCCTCGACCACCTGACGGCCGCCGAAGTCGAAGGTCTCGGTGCGCTCCTTTCGCCAGTCGGTGACCGCCAGCCCGCGCGGCAGCGGACGGCTGTCGCCGGTGACATGCCAGGTGAAGCGGCGGGCCAGCCCCGCCCGGCGACGGTCGGTCTGGGGGAACTCGGCTACGGCCCGGGTCCAGTCGATCCGCGCCCGCCCGTCGGCTCCCAGCACGATCATTCCTAGGTGCTGCGGGCGGGAGACGAACGGCTCCCCCCTGGCCATGGCGCCGATGTCGTCGGACACGTGGCGCACGTCGGGCGCGAAGCAGCCGTCGAAACGGATGGTGCCGTCCGCCTCGCGCCAGGCGTCGCCCAGGTGGAAGAAGGCCAGCGGCGGCAGCTCGAACACGCGGCGCTTGCCGAGGTCGTCCTTGTCCAGGACCAGCACCACGGTCCCGAGCTCCGGCCGCCAGCGCAAGCCCTCCATCACCGGCAGTTGGAACTGCTCCTGAATCCAGGGTTGCAGCACCAGGATCAGCTCGCGCTCGGTGGCCGTGAAGTCGTGCAGATAGCAGGCGCGGGGCAGCTGTATCGGCGTCGCGGCCTCCAGTTCCCCGGCGGCCGACAGCCGCCAGACGATCGCGCGGTCTCCGGACAGGCCCAGGTTCCACACCCGCCCGTCCGGCTCCACCCGCGGGTGGGCCAGGAAGGGGGCGCCCGCGGTCTCGTCGCTCAGTCGCACCGGCCCGCGCGTCTCCAGCGTCCGGGGATCGACCGCGGTCGGCGACCCGCCTTCCCACAGCGCCCACAGCCGGTCGCCGAGCGCCAGCACCGAGGTGTTGGCGGCGTTCAGGTCGTCGGGGCCGGAGATCCGGGCAGAGGCGGCGCCGGCGGTGCCGAATCCCGGGGTGACGATGGCGCCCGCCGCTTCGTCGGCCCGCCGCTTGGGCGTGTCCACGAAGCGCCCGGCCAGGGTCGCGTTCCCGTCGCGAATGCGGAACGCCCGCACCAGGCCGTCGCCGTCGAACCAGTGGGCGCGGGTGTCTCCGCGCGTGAACCGGGCCGGCCCGTTGCGGTACAGGGTCCCCGTCAGACCGGCCGGAGCGCGGCCGTGGATCAGGCGCAAGGAGCGGAGAGGGAGGTCGCCGCCTACGTCCGCCACCGCCAGCGCCCAGTCGGCGGCGGCTGCGGCGAAGGCCCGGTCGAAGGGGAGGGCGGCGACGGCGGCGCTCGCCGCGGCCGCGCCGAGCAGGCTCCTGCGGGTCGGAGTCATCTGCAAATCCTCAGCGGATCGTGAGGGTCTGGGCGGCGCCTTTGGCGCCCACCTCGAAGGCCGCAGCCGACCACGGCGCCGGGCCGACGCGCGGCGGGGCGTTGTTGGAAAAGGCGAAGGGCTCGATCGGATAGCCCACCAGGTTGGTGTTCAGGCGTCCGTCGCCGTTCAGGTCGTGGAACGCCTGCACCGCGTAAGTCCCGGGCTTCAGGCCTTCAAAGCGGGCCACGACGTTTCGGCCGTTTGCGGGGATGTTGAGCGTGCGCAGCGGCTTCCGAGAGTCATAGCCGATGCGGCTGTCGTACAGCGCCGCTTTGACCGACCCGGTCTTAGCGCCGACGTCGAACGTGATTTCGACGGCGGCCTGGCTTTCGGCCCGGGCGCCGGTCGGCGAGGCGGGGAGCGCGAGCAGCAGGGCGATGGCGGGTGCGATCGTCAAGGATTTCATCGGTGGTCTCCAGAGATGTGCGTGGGCGGTCGAGCCGCCGTCGCTTGGTCAGTCGCACGGCCCTGCGCCGCCCTGAACCGGAGTTGCGCCGACGCCCGCCGCCTCGTCGTGAACGGCCGCGCCTCCCCGTTCACGCTTCGTGAGCGGTGACGCGCCTCACGCCCGCTCCACGAAGCTGTCGATCACCTTCTTCTCGCCGGCCTTGTCGAAGGCGACGGTGAGCTTGTTGCCTTCCACCACCGCGACGCGGCCGTAGCCGAACTTCTGGTGGAAGACGCGGTCGCCTTTCCGGTAGCCGGCGCCGGAGCCCGGGTCGGAGACGGCGACCAGCTTGGCGTCGCCTTCGATGACGGTGTTGCGGCCGGCGAAGGCGGCGGAGCCGCGCTGGACCCCGGCGAATCCGGCGCCGCGGGCCTGGGCGCGCTTCCAGCCGGGGGAGGTGTAGCCGGAGCCGAAGTCCGGCGCGTCGTCCCAGCGGCTGGCGGCCTGCTGCATGCCGGGGCCCCCGCCGTAGTAGCCGGTGTCGGACGCCGCCTCGACGTGGGCCAGGGGCAGTTCGTCGACGAAGCGGCTGGGCAGCTGCGAGGTCCAGCGGCCGTAGACCTGGCGATTGGCGGCGAAGGTGATGCGCGCCTGCTCGCGCGCGCGGGTGACACCGACGTAGGCCAGGCGGCGTTCCTCCTCCAGGCCCTTCTCGCCCTTCTCGTCGATCGAGCGCTGGGAGGGGAAGACGCCTTCCTCCCACCCGGGCAGGAACACCAGCGGGAACTCCAGCCCCTTGGCCGAGTGCAGGGTCATGATCGTCACCGCGTCCTCGGGATCGCCCCCGCGGTCCAGGTCCATGACCAGCGACACGTGCTCCAGGTACCCCTGAAGCGTGTCGAACGCCTGCATCGACTGGACCAGCTCCTTCAGGTTGTCGAGGCGGGTCTGGCCGGTGGCGCGGTCGGCGCGCCACATGTCGGTGTAGCCGCTCTCCTCCAGCACCGTCTCGGTCAGGGCGGAATGGTGGGCGGCGTGCGACTGCGCGCGCCAGCGGTCCACGTCGCGCACGAAGTTGGACAGGGCGGTGCGCGTGCGCGCCGGCAGCTCGTCGGTGCCGATCAGCCCCCGCGCGGCGGTGAAGGCCGATACGCCGTGGGCGCGGGCCACGGCCAGGATGCGCTGGACGCTGGAGTCGCCGATGCCGCGCTTGGGCGTGTTGACGATCCGCTCGAAGGCCAGGTCGTCGTCCTCGGACTGGATCAGGCGCAGATAGGCGTGGGCGTCGCGGATCTCGGCGCGCTCGAAGAATCGCGGTCCGCCGACCACCGCGTAGGGGATCTGCAGCAGAACGAAGCGTTCTTCGAAGGCGCGCATCTGGAACGAGGCGCGCACCAGGATGGCCGCCTCGCCGTAGCGGCGGCCCGAACGCTTCCAGGCCTCCAGCTGGTCGGCGACCAAGCGGCTCTCCGCCTCGCCGTCCCACACGCCCTGGACGCGGACCTTGTCGCCGCCCTCCGCCTCGGTCCACAGCGTTTTGCCGAGACGCCCCTTGTTGGTCGCGATCAGGCCGGAGGCCGCGGCCAGGATGTGCCTGGTCGAGCGGTAGTTGCGCTCCAGCCGGATCACCCGCGCGCCGGGGAAGTCGCGCTCGAAGCGCAGGATGTTGTCCACCTCCGCGCCGCGCCAGCCGTAGATCGACTGGTCGTCGTCGCCGACGCAGCAGACGTTCTTGTGCGCGCCGGCCAGCAGCCGCAGCCACAGGTACTGGGCGACGTTGGTGTCCTGGTACTCGTCGACCAGGACGTAGCGGAACCGCCCGTGGAATTCCTGAAGCACGTCAGGATGCTTGGTGAAGATCGTCAGGTTGTGCAGCAGCAGGTCGCCGAAGTCGCAGGCGTTCAGCACCCGCAGACGGTCCTGGTACAGACCGTACAGCTTCTGGCCGCGGTTGTTGGCGAAGTCGTTCTCGGACGCTGGCAGCTTGTCGGGGGTCAGCCCCTTGTTCTTCCAGCCGTCGATCAGGGAGGCGAACGACCGCGGGGTCCAGCGCTTGGCGTCGATGTTCTCGGCCTCGAAGATCTGCTTGATCAGCCGCTCCTGGTCGTCGGTGTCCAGGATGGTGAAGGACGACTTCAGGCCGACCAGCTCGGCGTGGCGGCGCAGGATCTGGGCGGCGACCGAGTGGAAGGTGCCCAGCCACCGCAGGCCCTCGGCCTGCAGCCCGATCAGGTGGGTGATCCGCTCGCGCATCTCGCGCGCGGCCTTGTTGGTGAAGGTGACCGCCAGCAGCTCCCACGGCCGCGCGTGCCCGGTCGCCAGGATGTGCGCCAGCCGGGTGGTCAGCACCCGCGTCTTGCCCGTGCCCGCGCCGGCCAGCACCAGCACCGGTCCCTCGGTCGCCTCCACCGCCTCGCGTTGCTCGGGATTCAGGCCGGACAGGTAGTCGGGCGCCGGCGCGGACGGGCGTGCCAGATCGGAGATGCGGGGGAGGGGGAGGGAGTCGGACATGGGAGGTGCGGGAACATAGGGTGTACGGGGCGCGGGGGAAACGGGACAACTTGCGCTTGGCCGTGGCGTCGCTCGTCTGGGCGGGGCTTTGCGGTCAGATTACAGTTTCGTAATGGAGGAGGCGGGCGCACACTCTCGAGCGCTTGAGGGGGGATTCGGGCATGACCGACCAGGCCGTGCGGGACGACGCACTGGACACGGGGCCGCTCGCCAGCATGCCGGGGTTCCAGATCCGACGCACGCATCTGGCGGTCATGCGGCGGTTCACCGAGGCGTTGGGACCCGAAGGGGTCGCACCGGGTCAGTACAGCCTGCTGAAACTGATCAGCCTGAACCCCGGCCGCACCCAATCGGCCTTGGCCGCGACCCTGGGGTTCGACCGGTCCACCATGGTGCCGCTGCTGGATCAGCTTGAGAAGCGCGGTCTGGTGGCGCGCTCCCGCCGAGCCGACAACCGTCGCAACAACGAGGTCGTGCTGACCGCCGACGGCGAAGCCTATCTGGCGCGGATCGAGCCCGCAATGATTCAGCTGGAAAAGGGGTTCGCCGCGGGTCTGTCTCGAAACGACGTCGCGACCCTGCTCCGGCTGCTCGCCACGGTGCGCGAGGCCTCGGGCGGCTAGCCGGGCGCCTCTCCCAGACGCGCCAGCAGTCGGGCCGCCTCGGCAAGCAGGCGCCGGTCCGCTTCCGGCAAGGCCGCGAGCTCCGCCTCCAGCCGTGCAAGGCGCCGGTCGCGGGCCTGCTCCAGCATGGCGCGCCCCTCTGCGCTCGCTTCGATCCAGGTGCTGCGCGCGTCCGCCGGATCCGGACGGCGGCGGATCAGACCCTGGTGCTCAAGGTCCTTGACCAGCCGCGACATGGTCGGCGCGCTGACCTGCTCGGCCGCAGCCAGTCGTTTCAGGGTGGTTTCGCCCCCGAACGCCAGCACCGACAGGGCGGACGCCTGCGGCCCGGTCAGACCCGCCTCGGCGTCGGTCCGGCGCAAGCGGCGCAGCAGGCGGATCGCCGCCGAATGCAGCTGTTCGGCGACGTCTCGCGGTGTGCTGTTGACGGAGCGTGTGGACATATAGTTAGCTTTGCTAACGAAACATCATTGATGATGCCGCTCGACAAGGAGGCTGTCCATGTCCCTCACGCTTTCCGGCCGCGATCTGGTGCAGGTCGCGCTGAACACCGCCGATCTCGACCGCGCGATCGGCTTCTACCGCGATGTGCTCGGCCTTCCGCTGCTGTTCGAGACCAACGGCATGGCCTTCTTCCAGCTCGGCGACTGCCGGCTGATGATCGCCCGCGGCGAAGGCTCTGGAGGCGGCGGCTGCCTGTACCTAGACGCGCCCGACCTTCCCATGCTGGCGGAGGCGCTGGAGCGGCGCGGGGTGACGTTCCTCGGGCCGGCGGAGACGGTGCAGAAGACCGCCCAAGGCGAACTGAAGCTGCGCTTTTTCCGGGATCTTGACGGGAACCTGCTGGCGCTGATGGGAGTCATAGCTTGACGGGGCCGATCGGGGCTTCCCCGGCCCGCTTCAGCGTGCTCAAGCTTCGTCCATGAAAACCGACGGTCCCAAGGTCCAGGGCTTCTTCGACGTCGCCACCTCGACGGTGACCTATCTCGTGTGGGATCCGGGCGCCAAGCGCGCGGCGGTGATCGATCCGGTGCTCGACTACGACGCCGTCGAGGGCACGCTATCGACCCGATCGTCCGACGCTGTCCTGGCTGAGGCGGCGCGCCTGGGACTGGCGATCGAACGGGTGCTGGAGACCCACGCCCACGCCGACCACCTGAGCGGCGCGCGGAGGATCAAGGACCGGACCGGAGCGCGGATCGGCGCGGGCTCGCGCATGACCGAGGTCCAGCGCGCCTTCGCCCCGGCGTTCGGCGCCGCGCCGGATCCGTCGGCGTTCGACGACCTGTTCGAGGACGGGGCGAGCTTCGCGCTCGGCGGCCTGCAGGTGAAGGTGCTGCACACCCCCGGCCACACCCCGGCCTGCGTCACCTACCTGATCGGCGATGCGGCCTTCGTCGGCGACACGGTGTTCATGCCCGACTTCGGCAGCGCCCGTTGCGACTTTCCCGGCGGGGACGCGCGCACGCTGTACCGCTCGATCCGACGCATTCTCAGCCACCCGCCGGGGACACGGCTGTTCGTCGGCCACGACTATCCGGCCGCCGCCGGCCGCTCCAAACCTGCGTGGGAGACCACGGTCGCCGAGCAACGGGCCTCCAACGCCCACGTCAGCTACGGCGTGGCGGAGGAGGAGTTCCTGGCCCTGCGCGTCCAGCGCGACGCCCAGCTGAAGCCGCCGGCCCTGCTGTTCCCGGCCCTGCAGGTGAACATCCGGGCGGGCCTGGCGCCGGAACCCGGTCCCGACGGGCGGGTCACCTTCGCCCCGCCGTTGAGGGTCTCGGCCTAGACCCGCCTGGCGCGCACCGCACGTGTCGGGCGCCCGTCGGGGGCGCTGCGCTGGAACAGGGTGCGGAACTGCTCGCGCTTCTCGTGGATCGAGGCGATCACCAGCCCCATCGGCACGCCGAGATCGACCAGGGTGTTCTCGGCCAGCTGCAGGCTGGCCTCCACCGTTTCCGGCACCGCGTCGGTGGCGCCCAGCGCGTACAGCCGCTGGGCGTGGCGCTCGTCGCGCGCGCGGGCGATCACCACCAGGTCGGGGCGGGCGGCGCGGGCCACCCGCACCACCTCGTCCACCTTGCCGGGCGCGTCCATGGTCACCACCACGGCCGGGACGGTGTCCACGCCGCAGCGCTTCAGGAACTCCGGCCGCGCCGCGTCGCCGTAGTAGATCGGCGTGCCGGCCGCCCGCTCGGCCTCGACCAGACGAGGGTCCGAATCCACCGCCGCGAACGGAATATCGTGGAAGCTCAGCAGCTCGCTCACCAGCTTGCCGACCCGGCCGTAGCCCACGATCAGCACGCGCTCGCCCGCCGGTTCGTCGATTTCGGAAAGGCCCTCGGGCATGGGTTCGTCCGGCGGCGCGATCCGCCGACCGACCCGTTCCGCCAGCCAGGCCATGAACGGCACCGCGAACAGGCTGACGGTGGCCGACACCAGCACCGCTTGGGCGAAGCCGGGATCGACCAGCCCGCCGGCCAGCGCCTGGCCGATGATGACGAAGGCGAACTCGCCCGCAGGACCCAGCACCATGGCCGCCTCGAACGCGATGCGGGTGGGGATGCGGAACGCCTTGGCCACGCCGAACACGGCGACGATCTTGATGGTGGTGATCGCCGCGGCGAGGGTCAGGATCACCGCCGGCTCCGACAGCACCACGTCCAGGTCCAGGCCGATGCCGACCGAAACGAAGAACAGCCCCAGCAGCAGGCCCTTGAACGGGTCGATCGCCACCTCGACCTCGCGGCGGAACTCGGTCTCGGCCAGCAGCAGCCCGGCCACGAAGGCGCCTAGCGCCATCGACAGGCCGCTGAGCGCCGCCGCCGTTCCCGCGCCGATCACCACCAGCAGGCAGGCGGCCACGAACAGCTCCTGGCTCTTCGAACGGGCCACCGACTGGAACACGGGCCTCAGCGCCAGCCGACCGACCAGCACGATCGCGCCCAGGCCCAGCGCGGCGGGAACCAGCGTCAGCAGGGCGGTGGAGGTCGAGCCGCCGCCCTCGGCCTGCGCCAGCACCGCTACCGTCACCAGGATGGGCGCCACGGCCAGGTCCTGGGCCAGCAGCACGCCGAAGGCCGAGCGGCCGACGCCGGAGTGCAGCTTCTTGCGCTCGCTCAGCACCGGCACCACCAGGGCGGTGGAGGACAGGGCCACGCCCAGCCCCAGCGCCACGGCGCCGGCGGGCGGCTGGCCGAGCGCCCAGGCGCCGAACGCCAGCAGGGCGCCGCAGACGACCACCTGGGCCATGCCGAAGCCGAACACCAGCCGGCGCATGGCGCGCAGCCGCTCCCAGCTCAGCTCCAGGCCGATGGTGAACAGCAGGAAGACCACGCCGAACTCGGCGAACACCTGGATCTCGCGCGGGTCGGAGATGGTGAACACCCCCACCCACGAATGCTCGGCGGCGAACCGCCCCAGCCCGTCCGGCCCCAGCAGCACCCCGGCCGCCAGAAAGCCCAGCACCGGGCTGATCTTCAGGCGGTGGAACAGCGGCACGATCACCCCGGCGGTCGCCAGGAAGACCAGCAGATCCTTGTAGTGCTCGGGTGCGACGTCGCCGTGCATCGGGTCTCCGTTTCCGTTTGGGAAGACAGGCTAACCGCGCTCGCCGCGATACGCATCCGCGACATGGACAAAAATTAAGCCGCCCGACCGCCCCGCCTCAGGCATTGTCGGGGCTCAATCAATGTTCCGGTCGCGTGTCCGGGGGGAAACGAGAATGAAGAAGATTTGGCTTTGCGCCGCTGCGGCGGCGGTTCTGTCGTGGGCGGGCGCGGCCTCGGCCGACGAGCGGCACGAGACGCGGACCTTGACCCAGGTCGAGGCGTCGGGCGTCGGCTCGACCGCGGGCATCGTCGCCAAGCGCTTCGGCAAGTGGGGCCTGGACGTCGACGGCATGGACACGAGCGTGAAGCCCGGCGACAGCTTCAACCTCTACGCCAACGGAAACTACCTGAAGAACACGCCCATCCCCGCCGACAAGGCCGCCTACGGCATGTTCTACGTGCTCTACGACCTGTCGCAGGCCCAGCTGAAGGCGATCATCGAGGAAAGCGCTGCGGTCTCCGCCGCGCCGGGCTCCGAGATGGAGAAGATCGGCGCCTTCTACGGCAGCTTCATGGACGAGGCCCGGGTCGAGGCGCTGGACGCCGCCCCGCTCGCCGCCGACCTGCGGGAGATTCGCGACGCGAACACCCACGACAAGCTGGCCGGCCTGATGGGTCGCAGCCTCTACGGCTTCGGTTCCAGCTTCTTCGGCGCTTACGTGTTCGACGACGCCAAGAAGCCGACCGAGAACGTCCTGCACCTCAGCCAGGGCGGCCTCGGCCTGCCCGACCGGGACTACTACCTGGTCGAGAGCTTCAAGGAGAAGAAGGACAAGTACCAAGCCTACGTCGCCCGCCAGCTGGCTCAGGTCGGTTGGGAGAACGCGGGCCGGGCCGCGGCCGACATCGTCGCGCTCGAAACCCGCATCGCCGAGGCCAGCTGGTCGCGCATCGAAAGCCGCGACGACGACAAGACCTACAACCCGATGACCATCGCCCAGCTGAAGAAGGCCGCGCCGTCCTTCCCGTGGGCGACCTTCCTGAAGCAGGCGAAGCTGTCCAAGGCCGACCGAGCTATCGTCGCCCAGAACACCGCCTTCCCGAAGATCGCCAAGATCTTCGCCGAAACGCCGGTCGCCACCCTGCAGGCCTGGCAGGCCTTCCACACCGTGGATCAGGCCTCGCCCTACCTGTCCAAGCGCTTCGTGAACGCGCGCTTCGACTTCCGCTCCAAGACCTTGAACGGCCAGCCGCAGATCACCCCGCGGTGGAAGCGCGGCGTCACCCTGGTCGACGGTTCGCTCGGCGAGGCGCTGGGCAAGGTCTATGTCGACCGGCACTTCCCGCCGGAGTCCAAAGCCAAGATGGACAAGCTGGTCTCCGACCTGCTGAAGGCCATGGCGTTGCGCATCGACGGGCTGGACTGGATGAGCCCGGCCACCAAGGTCAAGGCGCACGAGAAGCTGGCCAAGTTCACCGTCAAGATCGGCTATCCCGACAAGTGGCGCGACTACGCGGGCCTGAAGGCTGACCCGACCGATCTGTACGGCAACGTCGCCCGTTCCAGCG
>Ga0196964_10001440_pt1 | contig 12089 bp, 8 predicted proteins | sample S1_10metaG_FD_148615 | JGI IMG/M metagenome (GOLD analysis project Ga0196964, IMG submission 148615) | Soil microbial communities from Anza Borrego desert, Southern California, United States - S1_10 | ecosystem: Environmental > Terrestrial > Soil > Desert | place: USA: California | collected...
GCCAGCAAATGCTACTGTAGAACAACAGGGGGGAATTACTGTTGCTCAATTGATGACCCGCCTGAAAACCATATTAAGTAATAGCCAATAATTTTTACAATTATAAGCAGTTAAGAATGGAATCTCAGCCGTTTATCATCTGTAGCGTAAACCGTTCATGTTATGGGATCGAAGCTTTTGCCGTTCAGGAAATTTTCTTTCTGCCCGAATTGACTCCGGTTGCAGAAGCACCGCCGGATATCGTCGGGATGCTAAACCTGCGAGGCGAGATTGTGCCCGTGATCGATTTGCAGATCCGCCTTGGGCAACAAGCGCAAGAATATAAAATCACTGATAGTGTGGTGATTCTGAATTGTGACGGATTTCGGATTGGCGTTATCGTTACACAAGTTCACGAAGTTCAGAGTATTTCTACCGCCGACATTAAATCAAACCAGTTTTATGGGGGAGAGGACGGAAAGCTGAACGGTTCAAGCATTACGCTCGCTTCACAGCGTAATGCTTCTGCTGCCCATTTTGTGTTCGGTATTGCTCAGGTGGGAGAAAACCTGGTGATGCTGCTCAACTACCAGAATTTGCTCCAGTACACTTTAAGGCTTAAAGAAAAAAGCGCTGATAATTTCAACTTTACACAATTTAACCAAAGCGATCGCGCAGCCAACGGCGTCAGCAATCTCGTATTCTGCCCTAATGCCACACCTGAAGAACGAGTGATTTTTCGCGATCGCGCAGAAAATTTGCTCCAGGCAGCGGAAAACGAAGATTTCACCGGACTAATACCAGTGGCCGTTATTGGTTTAAATGGTGAATATTTTGGGCTTGAACTTGAGGCGGTACGTGAGTTTACTGATATTGGTAAAATCACGCCTATTCCCTGCTGCCCACCTCATATAATCGGCAATATTAATCTGCGAGGTGAGATTGTGACGTTAGTTGATATTCGTGGTCTTTTGAATTTGCCACTCGCTACTGCTAGTAAGGTGCCTAAAGCGATGGTGATTCGTATCGATGATTTAGTTGCTGGGTTAACGGTTGATAATGTCTTTGATGTGATGTACTTGAATCCGTCGCAGATAATGCCAATACCAGCAGCAGCCCATTCGATGAATGATGAATATATTAGAGGCACTGCTATCTATCGGGAAAAAATGATGAGTATTCTAGAATTGCCCAAGATTTTAATGAATGGTGGATTAAATGTGGATGAAGAAGTGTAATTAATGGTTAATTGTTTTGGCAGTTAGACATTAAATATTGATGCTCTAAAAAGTAATATGTAAAGCTAGGAGGAAATAATTATGTTTAAAGATTTAAAATTAAGAACTAAAATGTTTCTCGGATATTCAGTTCCAATTAGCCTGTTTATCCTATTAGCTATACCTGTATTATCTAGCGTTAATCAAGTAGGAGCAGCATTTAAACAACAGAACATTTCAATGAGTGCCATTGAAGGAGGGGATGACATGGCTATTGCTTTAGCGAAAATGGCACGGGATCTACGAGGATATCTTGCTAGTAACGATGAAAGCTTTTTAAGAGATTATGAAAACGATAAACAGATTTTTCTAGAAAAATCAGAAGCAGTAGGTAAGGTAATTGAAAGCTCAGCTCAAAAAGAACGTTTGCAAAAGATGATTGCGCTAGGAAATGAATACGATACTGATTTTGCTGCGGTAATTTTTAATTTATTAAAGCAAAAAAAACAGGCAGAAGCTGTTAAAGTTTTAATAACGAGGAAAGGCTGGGAGATAGTTAAAAAATTTGATGAAGTAAATAGGGAATTTGACAGTAAAGAACACGAGAATCTTGACACACTTAGATTAAAAGCAGAGTCTAATCTTAATTTTTTAGTTATAGCAGTTGGAATGGGTACATTCTTAGGTATATCTTGTGCCATCGTCGCTGCTTATTTGATTTCTTCTGGGATTGCTAAGAAAATTGCTGAAGCGGTGGCAGCTATCGCCTCTTCTTCCAATCAGATTGCGACAACAGTAGAACAGCAGGAACGTACCGCTAGCCAGCAAGCTATCTCTGTAAATGAAACTACAACAACGATGGATGAGTTGGGGGCGTCATCGCGACAGTCAGCTGAACAAGCAGAAGCGGCATCTGTAGCAGCGCGGCAGGCGCTTACTCTGGCAGAGGACGGAAACCAGGCGGTGGAGCAAACTTTGCAAGGTATGTCGGACTTGAAAGATAAAGTAAATGCGATCGCTCAGGAAATTCTTCACTTAAGCGATCAGACTAATCAGATTGGCAACATCTCCAGTCTGGTGAATGACTTAGCCAACCAGACTAATATGCTAGCGCTGAATGCAGCCGTGGAAGCCGTGCGTGCTGGCGAACATGGCAAAGGGTTCGCCGTTGTAGCCACGGAAATTCGCAAGCTGGCAGATCAAAGTAAAAAATCGACACAGCAGATTAATCATCTCGTCGCCGATATCCAGCGTGCTGTCAACTCAACGGTGATGGTGACTGATGAAGGCACAAAAACTGTGTACGAAGGAATGAAAATTGCTGCAAAGACAGCTGACTCATTCGCTGGTGTGGCGGAGGCGGTTAATAACGTCGTTTTGAACAACCAGCAAATCTCGCTCAATATCAAACAGCAAGCGATCGCTATTGGACAAGTGGTGACGGCGATGAATAGCCTTAACCAGGGAGCCACAGAGACTGCTGCGGGTATCACTCAAACCAAACGTGGCACCCAGAACCTCAACGAAGCCGCTCAGAAACTTAAAGTTGTCGTTTGAAGGCGATCCGCCCTAGCCCTAAAAGTATCGTTTTGTAATTTAAAGCTTTTTAATGTAGGGTAGAAACTGCCTACCTTACTACTTACCAAACGCTCGAAGTTACGTCGGTCAATAAACCACTTACAGAATTTTTGAGGAAATTACTAAATTCTGATATGAATTAATGAACGTAAAATCAATGCTTCAAATTTCAATTAAATAGCCCAGGACATTAGAGAATTAATGTAGCAACGGAGACAATGCTATTACCATTATGGCGTTATTTTAATCAAAATCGTTAGAGAGGAACCACAAATGTTCGGCAATGTTAAGCTTCGCAACCGTATGCTACTTGGATATTCTATCCCTGTAGTTTTAATGCTTTCTATAGGTGGTATAGTTTATTCTACTGCAAATCAAATATCCCAAGCATTTCGACAAGCCGATCTATCTAAAAGCGCTCTTTTAGGAACTGACATTATAGTAATTGGCGCATCTAAAATGGAGCGTAGTACCAGAGGCTATATTTTAACTAGAAATGATTCTTTTTTGGGCTTGCAAAAAGAAGGTTATAAATTAGCTCAAGAGGGAGGAGAGAGTGCTGAAAAAATGATTGAGAATTCAGATCAAAAAGCAAAGTTTAAAAAATTAACTGAGCTTGTAAATGAATTGAATAGAACTAATATACAGCTAATAAATTTAACAAAGAATGGCAAACAGCAAGAAGCAATAAAGCTCTTTTCATCTTTAAGAAATAGAGATATAACAGAAGAAATCGAAAACTTAAATGACGAATTTAATACAAAAGAAACTATGATAATGGAGGCGGCAACTAGAAAAGCGCAAAGTGCTATTAATTTTTTGATTGTAGCTACAATACTGGGTACATTATTTGCTATTGCTATTGCCATTACGGCTGCTTTCCTAATTTCGTCAAGCATTGCTCAAAAAATTAACCAAGCTGTGAGTGCGATCGCTAGCTCTGCCTCAGAAATTGCTGCCACAACTGAACAGCAAGAACGCACAGTAGCGCATCAAGCAATTTCAGTAAATCAAACTACCACAACAATGGATGAGTTAAATGCCTCATCCCGCCAAGCAGCTTCTCAAGCAACGGCAGCAGCAGAAAGCGCCAGCCAGGTGTTAAATTTAGCAGAATCATCCGCTGAGGGTGCTAATCAGGTATTAAAGCTAGCAGAATCATCCGCACAAGCTGCTCGTCAAGTTTTGAATCTAGTGGAGGGAGGAAATAAAACAGTCGCGGAAACTCTTCAAGGTATGGCTAGCTTGAAAGAAAAAGTGGGAGAAATTGCTCAACAGATTATGCGCTTGAGCGAACAAGCTAATCAGATAGGTAGCATTACCAGTGTAGTTACTGATTTAGCCAATCAGACAAATATGCTTGCCCTGAATGCAGCAGTAGAAGCAGTACGTGCCGGAGAAAATGGGAAAGGCTTTGCCGTTGTTGCTGCAGAAATTCGCAAGCTAGCCGATCAAAGCAAAAAATCAGCAGATAAAATTAATACCCTCATTTATGAAATTGAAAACTCCATTAGTGCCACAGTAATGGTTACAGATGAAGGTAGAAAAAGCGCTGATGAGAGCATAAAAATTTCTGCAAGAACAGCAGAAGCTTTTACAAGTGTCGCGCAAGGAATTAATGACGTTGTTTTACAGTCCTCTGCTGGAGTGGTTAAAGCGATAAACGATATCGTGTTAAGTAATCAAGAAACTGCACTTACAGCTCTTAATGATGTTGTTGTCAATAGTAACCAAATTTCGCTTAGCGCCCAGCAGCAAGCAGTAGCTATACAACAGGTAGTAGAGGCGATGAACGCCCTCAACCAAGGGGCAGCCCAAACGGCAAGTGCTATCAGCCAAACTAAAGTCGGATCTCAAAAACTTAATGAAGCTGCTCAAAACCTCAAAGCAATTGTATAGTTCCAAACAAACCTCCGTTTAAATATGTAATTTAAACTTATGTGTACAAGCTATTTAGGCAAATGTACTGAGGGCGTAAATAAATATATAAGAGTAAGATAAAAATAGGTACTGAAATATTATCTCCCAGTAGTGTATTTAAATAACCCAAAAATGGGGAGTAGGTCTATGTTTAAAAGAATGAATTTAGAAACAAAATTGTTTTCTGCCTTTGGACTTATGGGCGGAATTGTTTTAGCCGTTGGAGTAGTAGGGTGGAGTGGTAGCAACAGGCTGAGCAAACATATAGACACCCTCTCTAATAATACTTTGCCCAGTGTGACAGCTCTGTGGAAAATAAATGAAGGGCAAACACAAATACAGTCATCAGAGCGAGCTTTACTCAATGTCTTGTTGACTCGCGAAAATCGGCAGGGGGAATTGGCAAGAATCAAAGAAGCTTGGCAGCAGATTGATGAAGGCTTCAAAGAATACGAGAGATCTCCACAAACTGAAGAAGAAAAAAAAATTTACAAAGATTTTATTCAATCCTGGAAAGTGTGGAAACAAGACCACGATCAATTTTTACAAATTTATCAAAATTTTGCCCAAATAGGTGTTTTTGATCCGGAAAACAGAAAAAGAGAGTTGCTGAGTCAAGGTAAGCAAAATTCGCCAGAAATGTCTAGGGCAACGTCTGCGGATATTCAATTAGACAGACTCACTGCATTAGCAGCAAATGAAGAACTAATTTCGTTTAATTCCGCAACGAACTTGATTTTAGAAGTGATTAAATACAACGAGCAGTATGGGACAACAGCCAAAAATTCTGCTGAAAAAGATGTCAATCAAACTACTTTCTGGGTTTTTATCGGGATGGTGATTGGGCCAAGTGCTGCGATTATCTTTGGCATCATATTAACTAAGACGATCGCCAAGCCACTAGGTAATAAAATTAGCGGAATTGTCAATTCTATAGTCTCTTCCTCAACAGAAATCGCTGCAACAGTAGAACAGCAGGAACGTACTGCGGGTCAGCAAGCTGTCGCCGTTAGTCAAACTACCACCACAATGGATGAATTAGGTGCTTCCTCTCGCCAATCAGCTGAACAAGCCGAGGCTGCTGCTACGGGAGCCAGACAGGTATTAAGTCTGGTAGATGGCAATAACCAGATGGATAGCTCAAATCGTTACGGGGATTCCAGCCTCAGAGAAAAAGTTGGGCAAATCTCAGAACAGATTTTGCGTTTAAGTGAACAAACTCACCAAATTGGAACAATTTCCAGCCTGGTGAGTGATTTAGCCAACCAAACGAATATGCTGGCTCTCAACGCAGCGGTTGAGGCGGTAAGAGCTGGAGATCATGGTAAGGGCTTTTCTGTAGTAGCGGCAGAGATTCGCAAACTAGCGGATCAAAGCAAAAAATCAGCCGATCGCATTAATTCCTTGGTTGTAGATATCCAAAGCGCTACTAACTCCACAGTGATGGTGACGGACGAAGGTAGGAAAACCCTGGAAGCTGTTGTGGCAGCTATTAACAACATTGCTTTACACAACCAGCAAATCTCGCTGACATCTAAGCAACAAGCTGTTGCTATTAGTCAGGTAGTCGAGGCGATGAATAACCTCAACCAAGGAGCAACCGAAACTGCTAGCGGCATCAGTCAAACTAAAGCTGGCACCCAAAGACTAAATGATGCCGCCTTAGCTCTTAAGGCAGTTGTATAAAAGCTAGTTTCCGAACTGGCAATAAGGTGTAACTATGAACCACGCATCTGTCGCGAAATGTAGCTTAGGTGCGGGGGAACGCTCCCTACAAATAATAGTTTCTCGTTAAAACGTAAACCACATATTTTTTTTAGCTTTAATTCCACTTTTTTTTAGTGGAATGCTAAAAAATAAACTTTTGGGGCTTTTATTAGTTTTATTTGTGGTATAGTATGCCAAGTTGATTTTGGCTCAAATACTACTTAAGTGATTTATATCACTTTTTCTAAACCTAAAAAAGCCATGCTAAACTTAACCCTTAAAAATCGTATTTTATTAGGGTATTTAATTCCCCTACCTTTGTCTATTGTAATTGCTACATTAATCTACTCAACTGCCAATCAATTAACTATCATAAATCGCGATGTAAATGTTAATCGTGAGGCTATTGAAAAAAGCGATTCAATAGCTTTTCATGCTCAGAGGATAGAGCGTTCAACACGAGGCTATCTAATTAACAGAGAAGCCCGACATTTAGAAGGTTTTCAGCAAGGCAAAAAGTTATTTGTAGAGGAAGCTGAAAAGTTAAAGAAGATGGATATTATTAAAAATGATGAAATAAATAAGATTTTTCAAAAAATATTAGATGCAGGCAATCAGCTAATTGAACTAGATGAAAAGATGATTAATTTAGCCCAGGCTGGCAAGATAGCTGAGGCATCTGAGTTATTTTCCCAGGACAAAAGTAGTGAACTGGTGCGTACCCTTTACGAGCTACAACTTGATTTTAATAGAAAAACTCAAAAAATTATTCAAAAAGAACAGTCTTCTCTAAATCAAAGAATGGAGTTTATTAATATCATAGCTGTGTTAGGTACAGCGCTATCTGCTATAGCGGCAGTAGGTTTTGGTTTATTCATAGCATCACGCCTCACTGAGAAAATTAATCAAAGTATCAATAATATTGCTAGCTCTTCCGCAGAAATTGCTACTACCGTAGAGCAGCAGGAACGCACGGCTGTCCAGCAAGCTATTGCTGTTAATGAAACTACTACTACAATGGATGAATTAGCTGCTTCCTCACGCACTTCATCTGAGCAAGCCGAGGCAGCAGCTTTCGGAACTAAGCAGGTGTTAGATCTGGTGCAGGGCAATCATCAGATGCCTAGATCAAGCCTTAATGGGAAATCGAGCCTGCAAGAAAGAGTAATTCAAATTGCCGAGCAGATTGCCATTTTGAGCGAACAAACTAATCAAATTGGCTCAATTTCAAGCCTAGTAAGTAATTTAGCTAACCAAACTAATCTTTTGGCTCTTAATGCTGCTGTAGAGGCAGCACGAGCTGGAGAGCAAGGCAAAGGTTTTGCCGTAGTAGCCGCAGAAATTCGTAAGTTAGCGGACCAAAGCAAAAAATCAGCGGAGCAAATCAATTCTTTAGTTTTTGATATTCAAAAGGCTACTAATTCTACTGTAATTGTGACAGGGGAAGGTAGAAAAACTGTTGAAGATATTGTTATGGCTGTCAACCATATTGCTGTAAACTCTCAGCAAATTTCTATTACAGCTAAACAACAAGCTATTGCTATTAAGCAGGTAGTAGAGTCAATGAACAGTATTAATCAAGCGACATCGCAGACGGCTACTGGCATAACACAAACTAAAATTAGCATTCAAAAGCTTAATGATGCTGCCCTAGATCTAAAGGCAGTGGTTTAATTAGATAAATATCAATATATGTTTGATTTGAGATTATCGTTCATTCGCAACTTCGATAATCTATTAAATGCTCACCATGCTGGTTGTATGGTTAAAAGTAAACATATACCAAAACTTATATTTAGCTTTGTTAATCTATTTAATAGATAATAGCAAAAATATGGCTAGAATGGCAATATATACACGCAGGATTTTAGGCTTTTGGATAGGTTAACTAAGTTGGCTCGATCTGTATTTAATCCTTGGGGCTTGAGAACTAAGGCAGTAGTTATAGCGATCGCACTCGGCACCCTGCCAGTGTTAGGGATTGGGGCGACGGCTTTTACTTTTGCTAACCGTTCCATTACTGAACAGATGCTAGCGTCTAAAAAAGCTAAGGCGATCGCGCTAGCAGACAAGGTTAATAGCTTCATGTTTGAACGCTATGGAGATATTCAGATAATGGCGTCTCTTGCTATTATCGCCGATCCTCGTATTAGTAAACTCGTTTCTTATCAGCAAAAACAACAAACCCTAAATCGCTACATAAAATATTACAAAGTTTATGACAGTATTGCTGTTGCAGACTTAACAGGTAAAACGATTTTGCAAGGTACAGGAATACCTGTTACTGACATGGGGAATCAAGATTATTTTCAGGCAGTTCTTAATACGAACCTTCCTGTAATTTTCCCTCCAAGGAAATCGGATTTTTCGGGAAAACTATCAATGTTTATAGCTGCGCCTATCAAGGATATAACTACTGGTAAAGTTATTGGGGTGATTCGCTCAAGAATGCCAGTTGAGAATGTAGAAAAAAATATTAAGCGTGTTTTATCGGGAAATGAAAAATACTACGTTATTGATGCTTCTGGTAAGTTTTTAATGGCTCACGAATCGAAACAAGTAGGAAAAGAAGCTGCTTTAGAATATCCGTTCTTTGCTCAACAGGAAGCGGCAAAAACCGCAGATGTTAAAGTCGAGATTTCGACTAGCGATAAAACGGAAAAATTAGTCGCGATCGCTCCGACTCAAGATATACAAGGGATGCCAAACCCTAATTGGGTAGCACTGATTGAGACAGATACAGCAATTGCATTTCAAACCCAGAGAGAACTGCTGGTAACTATAGCGATCGGAACCGTATTGACAGCAATTATTGTAAGTGTGATCGCTGCTATGCTTGCAAGTCGCGCTACTAAGTCAATCACCGAAATTGTTAATGTAGTTGCCAGTTCTTCCTCAGAAATTGCTACCACAGTCCAGCAGCAACAATACACCGCCAACCAGCAAGCAACTTCAGTCAACCAAACGACCACAACGATGGCGCAATTAAATGCTAACTCCCAGCAATCAGCCGAACAAGCCGAAGCAGCAGTAGCCATTACTCGAAAGGTGTTAGCATTAGTAGATAGTAGCATGGTAATGGATAAGTTTTCCATCGCCGGAGAGTTAAGCCTTCGAGACACAGTAGGAGAAATTGCTCAACAAATTCAGCGCTTAAGCGAACAGGTTAGCCAGATCTATCACATTACCAATTTAGTCAGTAACCTAGCCACCCAGACTAATATGCTAGCCCTAAATGCAGCAGTAGAAGCGGTTCGCGCTGGTGAGCATGGCAGAGGCTTTGGTGTGGTCGCCGCTGAAATCCGCAAACTTGCAGATCAAAGCAAAAAGTCGGCTGAAAAAATTAGTAGTTTAATTGCTGATATCCAGAATGCAACTAATTCGACTGTAATGGTAACAGATGAAGGTAAAAAGACTGTTGAAAGCATTGTTGATGCTATTAATAACATTGCTATCAACTCTCAACAAATTTCGCTGAATGCCAAGCAGCAATCAATTGCCATTCAGCAAGTACTGGATACGATGAGCAACCTTAACCTCGCTGCTAAACAAACAGCCGACGGTATCACACAAACCCAAATTGCTACGCAAAATCTCAAATCAGCCGCTATAAATCTGAAAGCTGTAGTGGACTAAAAATAACAAATTTCATCTTAAGAAGTTATACATTTTATTTTAGCTTGACTGATTTTTCATTCTCCCTTAAATAACACAGTCTAATAGGTGATTAATACAGTGGATTACATCACAGAAAGTAAAGTTCAATCTGGCGGTTTATTCCGCATCAAAATACTGATAATTCCATTTGCTCTTACAGTTATACTGCTAGGCGGTATAGGCTGGTACATTTGGGAATCATCTAAAGTTGCCCAAGAAACTCGAATTCGAGATAAGCGGATTCAAGAGTTAAGCGGTGAACTGATGTATCTTGACGAAGTATTAACGATGTCGGCGCGTATGGCAGTTGCTACAGGCGATCTGAATTGGGAAAAGCGTTATCTCAGCTTTGAACCCAAAGTCGATGCTGCTTTTAATGAAGGTACGCAACTGCTACCCCAGGTTTTCAAGAGTGAAAGTATGGCGGAGGCTACCACTGCAGCTACTAAACTAATTGCAATGGAGCATCGAGCCTTCGATTTAGTACGGCAGGGAAGGCGTCCAGCGGCGGCAGCTCTTTTGTCGAGTATAGATTACGAACAACAAAAGCAGATGTATTCTAAAGCGATGGAACAGACGATCGCTGCTATGAAGAAGCATATAGACGAATCAATGCAAGCCCAAACTCACCAGGCTTCTGTGGCTGTAGCGATCGTTATCCTAGCTCTGCTGATCCTAGTTGTTGCTTGGAGCAGTGTCCTAAAAACGCTCGTTGGCTACATCCAGACGATCAAAAATGTGCAAAGTGCTATTTCTAGCACCACAGTACAAATTGTTTCTACCATCGATCAACAAGAGCGACTGGCAACACAGCAGGCTACAGCCGTCAATGAAACTACTACCACAATGGATGAGTTAGGTGCCTCATCCCGCCAAGCAGCCGAGCAAGCAGAATTAGCATCAGTAACTGCACGTCAGATGTTAGAACTGGCAGAATCATCAGCAACAGGGGCACGCCATGTATTAGCCCTAGTTGAAGGAGGTAGCCAATCAGTAGGGCAAACAGTGGAGGGTATGTCTACTATCAAAGAGCGAGTCGGGGCGATCGCACAGCAGATTATACACTTGAGCCAGCAGGCCTACCAGATTGGCAACATTACCAACCTAGTGACAGATATAGCTAATCAGACTAATATGCTTTCCCTAAATGCAGCCGTGGAAGCTGCCCGTGCAGGAGACAACGGCAAAGGCTTTAGCGTTGTTGCTAGCGAAATTCGCAAGCTAGCTGACAAAAGCAAAAAATCAGCAGACCAAATTAATAATCTTATTAATGATATTCAGAGCGCCATCAGCTTGACGGTGATGGTAAGCGATGAAGGAAAGAAAAAAGCTGAGGAAGGTATTAAAGTTTCTCAAAAAACCTCAGAAGCTTTTTCTAGTGTGGCTGAAGCAATTAATGATATCGTTTTGAAAAATCAAGAAATTTCGCTGCTATCTATCAATGATGTTGTTACTATCTCTCAACAAATTTCTTTAACATCTAAACAGCAAGCTATTGCCATTCAGCAAGTGGTGGACGCTATGAATAACATTAACCAAAGTGCTGCCCAAACCGCCTCTGGTATTACTCAAACGAAAATTGGCACGCAAAGGCTTAACGAAGCTGCTGAAAATCTCAAAGCAGTGGTTTAAGGAGGTAGGCATCAATAAGGAAACTTATATAATGTTTTTCCTAGAACACGCTGGATCTGAAGCCGTGGCAGCTGTGAAGAAAGTGGGCGACTTCACTAAAGTACAGGCTCGTGTCTTCGACGCCGTGTATGCGGGGTTGAAATGGTGAACCGAGATGGCTTCACAGTCGCTACCAAGATTCGTCACAATAGGAAATATAACGAATTGCCTCTTGTTTTGGTCACATCCCTTGCCTCAGACCAGGATAAACATAGGGGTGCAGAAGCCGATGCGATCGCCTACATCACTAAAGCAGGACTTACGCCATTATTGTCGTTTTGCCCCGCGTTTCCCCAACTTTGAGGGATTAGGGGGGGAATTAAGTAAGCCCTGTAAAGGTAACTTTAATCAGGAACTGTT
>Ga0196964_10001441_pt1 | contig 12088 bp, 16 predicted proteins | sample S1_10metaG_FD_148615 | JGI IMG/M metagenome (GOLD analysis project Ga0196964, IMG submission 148615) | Soil microbial communities from Anza Borrego desert, Southern California, United States - S1_10 | ecosystem: Environmental > Terrestrial > Soil > Desert | place: USA: California | collected...
CCGGTCGATCGTCGCGGTCGACCCGATCTCGGCTTCGTCGTCGTCCATGTCACCCATCAGCAACGCGATCTTCGTCGGGGTGATCTGCGTGGTCGGCGACACCGGTTCGCGCAGCAGCTCGACCGCCCGGTACTTGCGGGTGTTGACCGCGGACCAGCCGAGCGTGACGAGCAACGCCTCGAGCTCGTTGAGGAGCGACTCGCGGATGTGCCGGTCGGTGGACGGGGTGGTCATGTGACGTCCCCGGCGGAGACCTTCACGAACCACACGTCGACGTCGAACAGGCCCCGGGACTCGACCTTCACCCGGTCGTACCGGTCACCGCCGATCGACACCCAGTCGAAGTCCGAGACCTCATCCCAGTCCTCGTCGAGAAGGACGAGCAGGTGCTGGTCCGGGTTGAACGCACCCAGCGACGTGCCGGCAAGGACGGTGCCGGTGGCGCTGGCGATCGCGACGGGGACCTGCACCGTCGCGGGGGCGGCGGGGGTGGAGGGGAGCGGGTCGGAGAAGTCCCACGGTTCGCCCTGCTCGTCGGCGTCGGCGTCGGCGTGGACACCGGGGTCGGGCAGGTGGAACGTGGCGCGCATCGCCGGGTCGTTCGGGGTGCCCATGCCCATCGCCAGGTGGATCCCGTCGCGGAACTTGTCGGCGTTGAACCGGGGGTGGGTGCCGGCCATGGTCAGGTCACCCAGTGGGTGAGCGCGGCGAGCATGTTCTCGTCGCGCAGCAGCAGCAGGTCCGCGAACGACGCCTCCGCCGCGTAGCTGTCCTCGAGGAGGCTGGCCTTGAGGATGGCGAGTTCCTCCTTCGCGCCCTTGAGAAGCTCGATCAGGAGCTGGGCGGAGCGTTGCGTCTCGAACTCGACACCGGTGGCGGCGCTGGCCCGGAACACGGTGTCGAGGTTGCGGACCTCCGCTTCGAGCGCCTCGAACGCCGCGTACATGACGACGAGCTGCTGGTGCTCGCGGGGCATGTCGTCGTCATCGTCGTCGACGGGGACGATCGTCTCCCCGTCGGGGTCGACACGGAACCCGGAGAAGTGCCCGTGGACCTTGGCCCGCCAGAACGCGTTGGCGAGCCGGGACACCCACTCGGGGTCCGTGGCGGACACCAGGGTCTGCCCGGGGGGGTTGACCGCGTACTTGAGCGGCTCGACGAGGTCCTCGAGGTCGACGGCCATCACCCCTCCTCGGGGTCAGGGGTCAGGCGGGCGGCACCGCGCCCGGGGCGGGACCACCGGTGGCGGGACCGCCGCCGACGGGGGCCTTGCCCTGGGCGAACGCGTAGATGTCCTCCTCGCCGAACTCCTTGCCCATCTCGGCGGGCTGGGTGACGGGGTCGGGCGACGGTTGCGCACCGGGCACCTGGGCGGTGCCCTCACCGGGTGCGGGGGTGGGGGCACCGGCGGCGGCGTGCGGGCCGGGGAGGGGCCCGTCGGTCAGCTCGGCGATCCGGTCCCGGAGGATCTCGAGGCGCTTCGGGCCGACGTCGGCGGCCTTCGCCCGGTCCAGCAGCACGCCGAGCAGCGCCTGGGAGTCGATGCCCTTCACCTGCTTCTGGAACCGGGTCCAGTGCTCGCCGAGCAGCGCGGTGATCTGCTCGTCGGTCATCATCGGCGCCACCGACGCCGCGGGATCGACGGGTGCGACCGGCGCCGTCGCGGCGGAGGCGGGTGCCGGCGCGGCCGGCGGGGACGGAGCCGCGGCCACCGTCGGCGCGCTCTCGTCGACCCGGCGGAACACCCCGGTGAGGAACGGATCGAACTGCGGGTTCGTGTTGTCGTGGTTGTAGAGGCGCTCGCGCACCGTGATGCGGAACGTCTTGCCCGCGGTGATCCGCTCACGGCGCTCCGTGCCGTCCGCGTTGAGGCGGATGATCCCCCACTTCGCGCGGGTCGTGTGCTGCCACGTCTCGAGCTGATCCAGCTCGGCTTCCGTCATGATCATGGTTCTGTCCCTTCACAGGTGGCTCTGGCCCCTACCGGTCCAGATGGTAACCACCGGGGCTGACACGCAGACGGACGGGGCCCGTAGACCCCGTCCGTCTCCCGTCATCCCCCCTGGATGATCTGCGCTCAGGCGGCGAGCGACGTGTCGACGAACCGTCGTGCGGCCTCGGGGCGGTGCACCGCCATGCCGACCTCGCGGCGGCCGATGTAGTGCCACTGCCAGCCGAACTGCTCGGTGCCCTCCTTGGCGACCAGCGTCCCCCAGAACCCGACCTTGGAGGCGTCGGTCGACACCACCATGAGCTCGTTGCGGGGGAAGTACGACCGCTTGTTGCGGTCCCGGAAGTTCTGGAGGCGCACCACGGGGATGCCCCGGTACCGGCCCAGCATGCCGGTGCGGACGATCTGCTCGTTGGTCTCGGGGTAGAAGTTCCCCGAGTCCTCGAGCTGGTCCATGATCTGGTTGACCATGGACGGCCGGCCGACGATGGCGATGTTCGCGCCGGGGGTGACGATCTCCTCGCCGACCTCCGTGATCGCCGTGTTGAGGTCGGCGAGCTGGAGACCGTTGGAGGCGACGTAGTAGTCCGACGAGGACGGGATGGCCGCCTGGAACGCCCGGAACAGGCGGCTCGAGATCGACGCGTCCATCTGCTGGATGGCGTTCTGCACCATCTGGTTCATCACCCGCGAGAAGCCCATCTGGACCCGCTGGTCGAGCTCCTGGACGTGGAAGCCCACCCAGTCCGGGGTGAGCTGGTACACGTCCTGGGTCATGGTGCTCATGTCGATCTGGCCGCCGAGCGACACCCAGAACACCTCGACGCCGTACACCGTCTCGACGGTGATCCGGTCGCCGACGGCGGCGTTCTCGACGGTCGAGAAGTTCGGCAGCAGGTTCTCGTGCTGGAACCCGTACCAGACCTGGTCGGTGACTTCCTTCGCCATGGCGGCGCGCCACACCGGGTCGTGCCAGTTCTCCATGGCGTCCTTGTCCGCCGCCTCGTAGGCGGCGAGCAGCTCCGCGTCGTCGACGGAGGGCGCCTTGGGGTCGGTGACGATCGTGGTCATCAGGTCCTCCTCAGAACCGGAGCTGGACCTCGACGAAGTCGAGGTCGGAGTCGACGTTGGTGACGACCAGCCACCCCTGGGCGTCGGTGGACGTCTCCGCCCAGTAGCCGTCGGTGTCGTTGCCGACACCGGGGGTCAGCAGGTTGCCGACGGCGATGGTCGGGGTCGCGATGGACAGGCCGGCGACCATGATGCGCCCCTCGTAGGTGCGCAGGCCGTTGCCGATCGTCCGGTCGACCGTGTTGGTGTAGAGGGCGCGGGTCTCCTGACCGCGCCACACCTGCACCGGCCGGTTCGCCGGCACCGTCGTGATGTCGGCGTCCCGGGTGAGGACCGGGTCGACACCCCAGTAGCCCTCGATGTGGCCCTCCCACCAGAGGATGCCGCCCATGCCCGGCTCGGGCTTGTTCTGCGCGCCGGTGGCGAGCACGGCGACGTGACGGCCCTCGGCGTTGACGGTGCCGCTCGCCTTGACGGGGGCGCCGATCACGATGGGATCGTCACCGGTCACCCACCGGCCGAGACGGTTCTCGGGGATCGGGAGCTGACGAGGGGTGAAGTTGCGGCCGCTCTGCATGGCTCAGGTCTCCTGTTGCTCGAGGCGCTCAGACGGACGGGACGTGGTCGAGGGCGACGCCACGCCGGCGGAGGTCGGTGATCTTCGCCACGGCGGCGGCCGGGTTGGCGTCGCTGCCCGGCCGGCGGGCGGCGGCCGTCGCGATGGGCGACGGGGTGGCGAGCGGGTCGCGCCGGGTGGAGCCGGCGCCGGCGGCCTTGAGGTCGTCGACGAGGGACGCCCACGCGGGGTCGTCGAGCTCGGCCCACTCGTCGGCGCGGGCCTCGACCCGGTCGGCGGGCACGCCGAGCTTGGTGGCCTCGTCGACGCGGGCGGTGCGCCGCTCCGCCTTGACCTGCTCGTCGGCGATGCGCTGCGCCTCGGCGGCGAGGTACGCCTCGACCTCGGAGGCGGCGGCGGCGGCGGCGGCGAGCTCGGTGCTGAGACGGTCGACGTCGGCCTTGGCGGAGGTGACCTCACCCTCGAGCTCGGCGACACGCGCCTTGAGGGTCTCGGTCTCGCCGGCGGCGTCGCGGTCGGCGAGCGCCGCGGCGACGGCCTTCTGCACCTCGGCCTTGAGCTCGTCCTCGGTGTAGGTCTTGGGGTCGGCCACGGTTCCCTCCTGGGCGGTCGCGGGGGGCGGCGTGTCGCACAGGTCGCACGGCTCGTGCTTCGCACCAGGCGCTGCCTTGGCGAGCAGGAGGTCGTGGGCGGCCTTGCGAGGATCGACGCCGTCGCTCATCGCCCCTGTTATCGGCGCGTGCCGACGACGGTTTCAGGAATCGGTGCAGGAGGCGACGACGACGGCGCCGTGGGGGTGGGTGGTGAACCACCCGGGGAACTCGTCGTGAAGGTCGAACTCGGCCATGATCTCGTCGCGGGCGGCGGGGTCGTCGACGACGATGATGTGGACCCGGTCGGGGTGCACGCCGAGGTAGGTGACGAGCTGGTCGGTGGCTTCGATGAGCGCGGCCGGGGTGACGTCGGAGACGACGGTGGCGGCGAGACGGCGCGTGTGGGCGACGCGCCGGGACCGGTTGACGCAGCGGCGTTTCATCGGTGCCGGCGGGGTCCGGTGCGGTCCCGGGTGAACGTGACCCACGTCCAGGTGGGGTCGTCAGCCCATGGGACGCGCCGCATCGTGTACCCCTCCTTCATGGCGATGAGGTCGAGTTGGTCGACGGCGTCGGTGTGCACGTACCGGCCGAGGGTCGGGGGGTGTTCGTAGCGGAGGATCGCTTCGAGGGCGGCGCACTCCCAGCCGCAGGTGAACGCATGGTCGTCGAGTGTGCCGCCGTTGGAGGCGCACACGACGAACGGCATGACGAGCCCGAACTCGCCGGTGTGCGGGTCGGGGTGGTCGGTCATCGTCGGCGGTGCTGCCAGCGGCGGGCGTTGTCGAGGATGCGCATGCCGAGCTGCCGGTCGGGGCCGGTCTCGTTGCGGGACTCGGGGCGTTCCCGGATCAGGTAGTGGGCGTCGGGGGCGGCGCACACTTCGGCGCCGGCGAGCCAGCACCGCAGGAACAGGCACCAGTCCTCCCAGGCGGGCCAGTCGAGGAACCCGCCGACTTCGTCGAAGGTGCCGTGGTGGACCATGGTGCCGATGACGAGGTGGTTGCCGCCCCACAGGGTCGGGTCGTTGGGGCGGCGGGGTGGGATGAGCCATGGGTCGTCGAGCTCGAGGAGGTCGCGGGGGGTGCCGGGTGGGGCGGTGAAGTGTCGGATCGACGGTTGCACCAGCCGGGGTCGGGTGGGGTCGTCGGCGACGACGGCGGCCATGTGCGCGATGTAGTCGCGTTCGAGGAGGTCGTCGGCGTCGCAGAACACGAGCCATGACGCGTCGGTGGACGCTGCGCCGGCGTTGCGTGCTTCGTGGAGGGTGTCAGCGTGGTGGTGGACGACGTGCGCGGGGCGGACGGTTTGGTGGTGGGCGGCGGCGACGGCGTCGGCCGCGTAGGTCTGCCACACCGGGTCGTCGCCGAACGTGGCGACGATCACAGCGACGTTGACGGTGCTCCCTGCGGGGGCGTTCATCCGAGGCTCGCGAACACGTCGTGGTAGATGGGACCCCACACGTCCCAGGACTGCTGGGCGGCCCAGGTGAGCGCCCAGTCGGACAGGGCGGCGAGCTCGTCGGGTCGTTCGTGCAACCGGATGACCGCGTCCGCGATCGCCTTCGGGGAGCAGTCGACGGGGTGCAACGGGGCCCGGGTGTGGATGACCTGACGGTTGCGGGTTGCGGGGATCAGCGTGTTGGCGGGCAGCCACCGGTTCTGGGGGGACTCGTCGGACATGAGGACCGGCATCCCCAACCCGAGCGCCTCCTGCACGGGCAGGCACAGGCCACCGAACCGGCGGGGCATGACGTACAGGTCGGCGGCGACGTCGAACGTCTCCCAGAAGTGCTCCATGGACCGGTGGTCGACGGTGATGCCGGGGCCGTGCATCGGCGGGTTGGTGTGCCGCTGGGATCGGATGACGAGCTCGACACCGGTGCGGGCGTGGATCGTGTGCATGGCGTCGATGAGGGGACGGGTGCCGTTGCGGTCCTCACCGGTGGGGTGGCCGACGGTGTGGAGGATGCGACGCAGCTCGGTGCGCCGCCGGGCGGGCAGGTGGGCGCGCAGGGTGCCGAGGTCGACGGGGACCGGAAGGTGGGCGTGGCGGCATCCGCCGACCCCGGTGGTGACGTCGTCGAAGTGCCACAGCGACGGGGCGGCGAGCAGGTCGGGGCGGGGCAGGTCGCTTTTGACGAGGTACTCGAGGAACTCGAAGTTGTACTGGAGGACGGTGCGGACCCCCTTCTCCCGGGCCCGGTCGAACAGCCAGTAGTTGTACGGGGTCTCGCAGGTGAACACGACGTCGACGTCGTCGAGGAACGCGTCGATGGTGTCGTCGGGGTGGTGGTACTTGGTGGGGTAGAGCCGGTCCCGGTACAAGCTCACCTGGTCGGACAGGCCGCCGTACCGGCCGACCTCGGGTTGCTGCCCGGAGCAGTGGGACAGGTCGACGATGAGGGTGCGGTGCGGGTGCATGTTCCGCCAGAAGCACCAGGTCTGGACGGCGAGACCGGTGCGGTCGGCGCGTGCGACGAGCCCGATCCTCACGAGAAGATCCCGTCGACGAGGTGCCAGAACGCGAACCCGGCGACCGCGGAGCCGGCGGTGTAGAGCACGAACGGGGTGGCCTTCGTGCCGGTGACCTGGTGCACGTGTTCAGCGACGACCATCATCACCACGCCGATCGTCACGAGTGCCGCCCACACAACCGGGCCCATCAGTCCACCCGGGTCGACGTCGCCGCGGGGGCGCCCTCAGGAGTGGCGGTGTCGTACTCGAAGCGCATGTCGAACTTGGGGTCGTCGCCGCGCCCGTCGAGGTGGGTGCTGCGCTTCATGTCACCGTCGGGGGCGTACAGCCACACCCGGAACAGGTCCCAGCCGGGAACACCGTGCTCACGCCACTCGTAATCGAGGACCCCGTGCATGACGTCCTCGATCATGGTGCGGGACTCGCGCCCGAAGTAGGTGCGGGTCAGGTGCCGGTAGAACTCGGCGGACGCCAGGTGCGGGCGTTGTGACCACTGGGCGGTGCGCAACATCGGGACGTCACGCACGATCACGGGTGCGAAGTCGAGCATGAGGTGGACGTGTTCGGGCTGGACGCCGGCTTCGTGGTGGAGGCGGATCACGTTGGCGGTGCCGTCGCTGATCGCCGCGCACAGCGACGCCCACGGAACCGGGGGTCCGCACAGGGGGGTGTCGTGTTCGACGAACAGGATGTGCGGGGTGGTGACGTGGTGGTCGAGGGCGTTGCGGGTGAGGTTGCCCTGGTGGATGTGCCGGCCGGCGGGGACGACGAGCACGTTGTGCCACTCGGTGTTCGCGAGCCACAGCAGCCGGCGCAGGTACTCCTCGTAGTCGGCGGCCCGGTGGCGTTGTTCGTCGCGGACACCGTCGGCCATGACGATGATCTCGGCGGCGGTGAGGTCGGCTTGGGCGCGGATCGAGTCGATCGTCGCTTCGATGATCGCCGTGTCGGGGTGGGCGGGGATCACCGAGGTGGGGATGATGACGGTGATCTGGTCGGCGACGTCGCCGGGTCCGGTGGGGCCGTGGGCGGCGAGGTCGCGCAGGTTGTCGCGCAGCCCGTAGGCGAGGTCGCGCTTGTACCGCTGCCACCAGGCGAACACGGTGTTCACGGTGAACGGCCAGGCGTCGATGCGGCCTTGCATGGTGGCCGGGTCGGTGATCGAGTCCCAGTCGTAGATGATCGGGAACGGCACGTTGTCGCCGAAGATCATCTCCCAGAACCCGGGCAGGTAGTGGGGGTTGGGGGGGAGCCCGTCGGCGAGGGGAACGCAGCCGGCTTCGAGCGCCTCGAACAGGCGGAACGAGTCGGGGCTGACCGGCCCGGATGGGCAGGCGACGAACTTCGACGCGGCCATGCGGCGCAGGTACTGGTCGCGGGGCATCCCTTGGGTGAACCCGGGGGTTTCGACGACGTCGACGGTGATCTGGTCGGCGAGCTTGCGCAGGGCGCGCACGCAGTCGTGGCGGCGTTCGTGGGTGACCTGCCCGGCGAAGGACACGTCGACGGGGCGGGGATCCTCGGCGATGATCTGGTCGGCGAGGAGGCGGGGGGTGTCGGGGTGGTACCCGGAGCCGATGTAGCGGACGACCCCGTTGCTGATCCGGTCCCAGGACATGCCGTCGATGTTGCGCAGCGGGGCGGGGTGCCCGTCGCCGCGCCGACCGGGGCGGGGGGTCATCACCCAGCGGATCAGCCGGGGGTGTTCCACGGCGGCCCACGGGAACAGGGACTCCTCGTCGGAGGTGACGATGAGCAGGCACCACTCGAGGCGTGCCAGCTCGGCGTTGAGCCGGTCGATGTCGGCGCGGTGGTGGTGGAACCGCCCGGAGATGACCACGACGGCGCCGGTGGTGTCGACGGTGTCGAACCCGGTGTGGTGGGTGAACGTCGGGAAGTGCGGCGGGGTCCACAGCTCCCCGGCGAACAGCAGGTCGAGGACACCGTGGTCCCACATGCCGTGGGCGAGGACGTCGTCGTGGTAGGAGACCCACACGACGGGGATCTGGTCGGTCACGACGCTCCTTGAGGCGGCAGGTACAGCATGTGGACCTCGTGGTCGGTGCACAGGTACGTGTGCTCGTAGCCGTGACCGGCCATGAGGTCGTTGACGGCGGTGATCCCGTCGCCGATGTCGTACATCTCGGCCATGAAGTCGGGGTGGATGGACACGAACACGATCGGGCGGTGCTCGGTGAGGGTGTGCTCGGCGCCGCGCAGCACGAACAGCTCGCCGCCTTCGACGTCCATGGTGACGACGTCGGGGATGTGACCGAGCCGGGCGACGAGGTGGTCGAGGGTGGTGATCGGGGTGTTGCGACCGCCGTGCTCCCAGAGGTGCCGGAACCCGTGGTCGGGGACCATGGGTCGTTCGGTGCAGCGGGGCCACCCGTCGACGGTGCCGCGTTCGATGTCCGTTTCGGGGGCGTCGACGTCGGCGACACCGAGCAGACCGACGTAGTGGCCGAGGGGGCGGTGGTCGAAGTTCGCTTCCCACGTGTAGCGGATGCACGGCCACACGTACGGGTTGGGTTCGATGAGCACGACCTGCGCGCCCCAGGTGGCGAACAGGGTGGGGAAGTCGCCTTCCTCGGCGCCGACGTCGTACACGACGTGCCCGGGTTTGATGAAGTGGTGCATGGCGGCGAGACGGGTGGCCTCCCACCACGGCCACTCGGGGCGGCACGCCCGGTGCGGTGGGAGCAGCACCGGCCACCGGCCGTTGATCCAGGTCAGCTCGGGTTCGGGTCGGTCGGTCACAGCATCCCTCGGGTGGTGAGCGTGTCGATGACCTGTTCCATGCGCCGCGTGTACGTGTGGTGCTCGAGGACGTGGGCGCGACCGGCGGCGGCGATGCCGGTCCGTTCGTCGTCGTTGGCGAGGTAGTGGCGGATGAGCTCGGTGAGCGTCTCCCAGTCGCCGAGCTGCCAGGTCGCGAGGTGGGTGCCGGCGGTGTAGTGGGTGCCGTCTGTGACGCCGTCGACGTGGGGGTGGATGAGGAACCCGCCACGGCCGAGGGTCTCGGGGACCCGGTCGGAGATGTACCGGCTCATGGTGCGCCCGCCGACGCCGGGCACGAGGCAGGAGTCGCCGATGAGGACCTTCACGGACGCGTACAGGTCGCGGAGGGGGGCGCCGCGTACGGCGTGTTCACCGGGTGGCGGCCAGAACCGGACCTGGCGGGCGAAGCGGCGTTGCAGGAACCGGATGAGCTGGGGGCGGTGCTGCCACTCGGGGTGGTAGCCCTGCCAGGAGCCGACGAACGCGATGTCGGACACGAACCGGTCGTCGGGTGTGCCGGGCTCGCACTCGTACAGCGACACCCCGGGGGGCATCCACAGGTGGTTGACGCCGGCAGCAGCCCAGCAGTCGTCGTGGCCGCCATCGGCGGTGATGACCAGGTCGCACCGGAAGAACGGGTGCTCGCCGATCTCGTGTTCCCGGTTGAGACCCCACCACCGGTCGAGGTGGTAGCCGACGGTGGGGACGTCGACGTCGCGGCACATCTTGAGCGCCTGGTGCTGGTCGTCGTCGGTGAGCCCGAACTCGTGGGCCCGCCAGGTGCGGGTCCACAGGACCATGTCGAACTCGGTGACCCGGTGCCGGTCGCGCAGCACGTCCCAGGTCTTGGGGTCGTTCTCCTGGAGGGTGACGACGGTGTGGCCGAGCCCGTCGAGCGCCTTGCGCAGCTCGTTCTCCGTGGAGTGGTCGGGCTCGAAGTTCCCGATCTGGCCGACGATCATCGGGCGCGTTCTCCTTCCCCGTGGGGGATGTCGTGGGCGTCGCACGCGGCGATGAAGATGCGCCGGGCGATGGGCACCTGGGCGACCGCCCACCCGTCACCGGGGGACTGGTGCCACTCGTGGCGGATCGTGACCCGCCCGTCGTAGACGACCCGGTGGTGGTGGGCAGCGGCGTGCCGGGACAGCCAGTTGTCCTCGTAGTACAGGGGGGTGGGGAGCCAGGGGCCGGCGTCACCGTGGAGGGCCCGGTAGGTGGGGCAGTCGGCGAGCTCGTCGAGGACGGTGGCGCGGGCGACGATGGCGGATCCGGCGAGGTAGGCGGCGTCGACGACGTCGGTGTAGTTGTGGCCGTTGTCGCGGATCCGCCAGCCCCGGTGGTCGGCGCGCCCGTCGCGCCCGGGGAGGATCCCGCCGGCGGTGATGCGCCCGTCGGAGGCAACCTGGCGGGGGCCGACGAGTCCGACGTCGGGGTGCTGGTCGAGGTGGCGGCACAGGTGCTCGAGGGAGCCGGGGGTGATCGTGACGTCGGCGTTGAAGAACGCCATCTTGTCGTGGTGACCGCGGTGCAGCCGCCAGGCCAGGTTGCACGCCCCGGCGTACCCGATGTTCGTGTCGACGTAGTGGTAGTGGTGCTGGTCAGGCAGGTTCGCGAACGACGAGTTCTCCAGCAACGAGAACGGCATCGCGTCCTCGGGGTCGACGTCGACGACGGCGAGGGTCCACGGGTCGGGTGGTGGGTGCGCGGTGACGCTGCGCACGAACCCGGTGAGCCACTTGGGGGTGCGGTAGTTGACGACGACGACGAGAGTCCCCTCCACCGGGCGGGACGTTACCGAGCGGCCGTCACCGCTCCGGGGACCATCACCGTTCGGCGCGGCCGGCCACCGGGTCGTAGCTGTCGGTGAGGCCCATGACGTAGTCGGACCAGACGGTGTTGAGCGGCCCGGTGAAACCGGCCTCGGCGAACATGGACAGGTCCTCGTCGATCATGTACGTGGCGAGCGCGTAGTGCTCGGCGCAGACCGCGACCTCGACGCTGTCGGGGCGGGCGTCGTGGGCGAGTTGGTGGACGCGCAGCGCGTCGTGGCCGGACCCGACCTGGTATCCGAGGAGGCGGGCGGCGGCGGTGACGGTCAGGCCGTAGGCGTCGATGACGGCGTGGAGCAGGGCGCGCCGGTGGGCGATGAGCCGGTGCGACCCGAACCCGCGGCCGCGGCCGGGGGGCTTGCGGAGGAGGACCGACTCGGGGTGCAGCTCGTCGTTGGCGGAGTCAATGAGCCCTTGCGCCCATCGCAGCCGGTACGTGTCCGTCATCGGTATGCGCATACACGAATGCCGTGTATGCGCCACGACCCGGCCGGGATGTTTCACGTGGAACACACGTTCGGTCAGAACAGCCGGGACTGGCGGGGCGGCGGGTTGGCGGCGGCGGCGAGCAGGGCATCGCGCCACAGCAGCGCCCAGCGCATGCAGTTGGCGCACGACCTGCCTTTGTGCGTGCAGTCGGTGAGCTTCGTGAGCTTGCGGGCGTTGAGGGACCAGGCCATCGAGTCGCACGAGGTGAGCAGGTCACCGGTGGCGAGCACCGCGGTCATCTTCAACCCGAACCCGTGGAGCCGCAGCCCGAGGTCGGCGAGATGCTGGATGATCAAGCGCCACCGCGCCGGCCATCGCGT
>Ga0196964_10001442_pt1 | contig 12085 bp, 26 predicted proteins | sample S1_10metaG_FD_148615 | JGI IMG/M metagenome (GOLD analysis project Ga0196964, IMG submission 148615) | Soil microbial communities from Anza Borrego desert, Southern California, United States - S1_10 | ecosystem: Environmental > Terrestrial > Soil > Desert | place: USA: California | collected...
GCGAGGTCATCGGCGCCTACCCCCGGCCGATCTCGCGGGAGTTGATCAGCCAGCGGACCGAATACCTCAAGAGCAGCCGTGACGCCTATATCTCGCGGCTCGGCGCAAAGAAGCTCGTCACGACAGGCCGTGACGGTGTTCGCGCCAGCGACACGCTGTTCGGGTGATCACCATGTCCCTTCGCCAGCGCCTCAACCAGCAGATTTCCCGTTCCCTCTCGGCGGTCAGCGGTTCCGCCGGGTCGCCGGACGCGCCTCCCCTGCGCGAGCCGGCAACGCCGTCCGGATCCACGGTCCCCAACCAGATCCGGACGGCGCCCCTCATCATGCCCTGTTGGCAGTGCTGGCAGCGCGTCGCGGCATGCGATCGACCGGATTGCACCAGGCGGCCGCAAGAGCGGAAGTGCCCGGAGCTCAACACCGAAGGCAAGGCTTCTCGGCATGATCCTGGGAGGGCGAAGTGAGCGAGGCCAAGCTGAGCAAGCAATGCGACGCGTGGAACGCCAAGCACCCAGTCGGCACAAAGGTCAAGGTCAGGCTGGACAGCGGCGAGATCCGCGAGACCGTGACGACGTCGCCGGCGGGAGTGCTGAGCGGCCATTCGGCGGTCATCTGGCTTGAAGGGATCCGCGGCTGCTATCGGCTCGATCGGGTCACGCCGCTCGCGAATGTGGATCCGGTGCGAGTTGCAATCGATGCGTTGCGGTCGCTATCGGATGAGCAGCGCGCGGAAGCGATCCACCATTTCTGCACACACTGCGGCTCCGAGAATCCTCGCTGCCAATGCTGGAACGACGAATGAAGCCGGTGGAAGGATGGAAATGAGCGAGCAGCCGAGGCTGACCCTAGACGAGCTTCAGACGATCTTCGGCGACTTCATCCCGATCGAAGCTGCGAAGCTGCTGCAATCCTGGACCGGCACAACGGACGATCTTCGCGCCGAACTCCAGAAGCTGACCATCGGCCGCGAATGGCGCTGCTTCCACTGCGACGAAGTCTTCACCGACCCGCAGCTCGCCCGCGATCACTTCGGCGCCGAACAGCTCGCCACGCCTGTCTGCCAGATACCGGACCTGGCGCACCTGCTGCGGCTTCAGGAATACGAACTGCGCGGGCATCGCGAGGAAGACAGCAAGCTCATCCGGGAAGCCTACGCGGCCGGCGCCGATCATGCGCGCAAGCTGCAGGACGAGGAAGAGAAGGGCTATGCGCGCGGGCTGAAGGATGGGCGCGGTCTGACCGACGAGTTGGTGAAGCAGGTTCGGCGGATGCTCGCCCATGATGGATTCGGCGGCACAGAATTCCGAATGGCGGCGCACGGTGACGCGCGGCGGGCAGTCGTGCATTTGCTGAAGGACTTCCCGGAATGAAACCGCTCAAGCCGCTCGCCCCCGGCCGGATCCGATGCTGTGTCCCATATTGTGGCCGCACGTTCAAGCTGCGCGCCGGCGAGGAAGCGGACACCGAGACAATGTGCGGCAGGCACTGGCGGCTCGGCGACAAGGCACTGAGGGTTAAACGAGCGCGGTACATGCGGATGATCAGCCGCGGTGTCCAAGGGCCGGAACTATCGAGGGCCTATTACCAAGCGCATCGGCTCTGGGAGTTGGTGAAGGCGCAGGCGATCGAGCGGGCTATGGGTGCATGAACTGGATCTATCTTCTCGGCTTTGATCTCGCCTGCATCGCCGGAGGGTCCTGGCTGATCATCAACGATCACCAGTGGTTCGGCGGCTTTTTGTTTCTTCTCGCTGCAACGACAACGATCAAGACGAGGGCGTGATGGCTGACAAGACCGGCATCGAGTGGACGGACGCGACCTGGACGGTCGTGCAGGGCTGCGACTATGAGAGCCCGGGCTGCAAGCACTGCTATGTGCCGGCGGTGCTCTGGCGGCTGATGCACAACCCGAACCCCGAGATCGCGGGGCCGCTGGCCGGGCTGATCGAGAAACGCGGCGATACCTTGGTCTTCACCGGCAAGGTCGCGATGCGCGAGGACCGGCTGAACTGGCCGCTCTACTGGTCGAAGCCGCGGCGGATCTTCGTGCCAAGCCATGGCGATATCTTCCATCCCGCCGTCACCGATCATTTCCTCGACAAGATCTTCGCCGTCATGGCGCTCTGTCCGCAGCATACCTTCCAGGTGCTGACGAAGCGGGCGGGTCGAATGCGGGCGTATCTGGCTGCTGCTGGGCGGTTCGAGGCGATCCAAGCGGCAATTGAACGCCTTCGCCTTGGCGAATGGGGCGAAGGCGATACCGAAGACGCTAGCGATGCCTGGCCTCTGCCGAACGTTTGGCTCGGCACCAGCGTTGAGGACCAGTCGCGGGCGGATGAGCGGATACCGCTGCTACTCGACACGCCGGCGGCGAAACGGTTCCTGAGCTGCGAGCCGATGCTCGGGCCGGTGGATCTGACAAAGCTGCATCCCGGCGGCGCGCAGACGCTTGATGCGCTGGCTGGCGTTTCCGTCGATCCGCCATATTTCGATTGGCCCGGCATCGACTGGGTGATCGTCGGCGGCGAGAGCGGCAAGGACGCCCGGCCGATGCATCCGGACTGGGCGCGGTCGCTGCGCGATCAGTGCAAGGCGGCAAGTGTGCCGTTCTTCTTCAAGCAATGGGGCGAGTGGGGTTTCGACCCGCGTACGATCAGCGCGAAGGGTCGCAGCTTCCATCACTTCGAGGACGGCACGATCGTCCAGAACTACGGCAAGAAAGCCGCCGGCCGCCTGCTCGACGGTCGCGAGCACAATGACATCCCCACCCCATGAGGAGACCTAACACCCATGTCCGGTGAACTGAAGCATACGCCCCCACCCTGGGCTCACGGTTTCCACCTGTTCCGAGATGGCTCCGCGTGGTGCGCGGTCGGCCCGCACTTCATCGACCTGATGAAGTCCAAGGCGGGCTTCGGCGACACGCGAGAGGACGCCGTTGCGGATCTCTGCACGCAACTGACCATGGACCCGTGGTGGCGCAACAAGGCGCTCCCGACCCTCGACAAGTTCACCGTGCACCGCCGCGCAGAGCACACTGACGGAGACCAGAAGCCATGAAGAAGCAGACCAGGATGAAGACGGTCAAGGCTTGGGCGGTTGTCGAATGTGACGGCAAATTAGAGCCAGCACCGGAAACAAGCCTGCTTCTGATCTTCAGCAAGCCCACAGCCGCGAAACGGTCAATCGATGGAATCGGCCACTATCGCATCGCCCGTGTCGAGATCCGGGAGATATCCAAGTGACGGACAAGGCCATGCGAGATCCTAGGACTGATCCGGTGAAGGGGGATGTGCTTCGCAAGACGCGCTGGAACGGGAAGATCCTGGAGCGACGTGTTGGGCAACTTCGTGGCCGGGATCATCGTCGCAAGGTGCCGGTAGTGCGGTTCTTTGAGTGGCACATTGATGAGGACCGCTGCAAGCACTGTGGTGCCGATCTTGCCAACTGGCGCGCCTGGGCCAAGACAGCCACCGTCATCAAGCGAGCGGAGGAATAGCCCATGGGCAAAGGAGACACCCATCATGGCTGACGTAGACCTGGTGAAGCTGCGGGAGTTGGTGGAGAAGGCAACGCCGGGACCATGGGAGCTTTGGACTTCGTGTTCCTGGCGGCGCTTCGGAAGCCGGGGTGGGTCGCACGTCTGCGAGCCTATCCTGCAACACTCCGACAATCATCCCGATCTGTTCTTCAAGAACGGCGGCGAAATGGGTCCGGACGCGCAATTGATCGCCCTCGCCCCCGACCTCGCCCGCAATCTCTTAGCCCTGAGCGAGGAGTGCCGTGAGGCCGAAGTTCAACGGGCCACCATGGAATTGCGCGCCACCGCAGCAGAGCAGGCCCTCCAAGCGATGCGGGAGAGGATGCGGGAGATCAGGGAGATCGCCGGTGCGCCCGTTCTAACGGCTGGCGGCGACCCCAGAGATCGCAGCTTGCCGAGCCGACTTCGCGAGCGTCTCGACCGCATCGCAGCCATCGCCTCCAAGGAAGAGGAGAACTCCAATGCCTGAATGCTACACCTGCGGGCAGATAGGCAGTCACTCCGCCGCCTGCCCTGAGCGTGACACCAAGCCCTCCGGCAACGCCGGAAGCCCGGAGCCGTTCAAGGGGCTGTTGCCGAAGATCGAGAAAGAGCGTTTCGCAGTTGAGTGGGCGATGCGCTACCCCGGCACAGAAGGCCGCGATTGGGCCGCCGCCAAAGCAGCGGCGCAAGTGATGTGGGATGCCGCATGGCAAGCCGCCCGTGCTCTACCAGTCCAGCCGGAGGGATGGGTGCCGGACACGGATGACGTAACCACGCTGAAGCACATCAAAACCTATCTCAACACCGTCACTGTTCATCGGAACAAGATTGGCCCGCTCGCCACAAAGGCGCAGCAATGGTCTCATGCCTTGGGGGATATTCTCGCTCGCCTCTCCGCCTCCCCCACCCCGAGCCCCGCACCTGCGCGGCAATACTCGGTTGATCGCTACGTTGATGGCATTCTGATGTCTGAAGGCGCGGACGGCATCATTGCGCAGACCACCGAGGAAGCGATTGAGAAGGCCAAGGCGCTGTTCGCAAGCGACGCGCAACCCGGCGAAATGGCGCGAACGACGTTCAAGGTGGCCGGGATACAGCGCGCCCCCGCGCAGCCCGGAGATGCAGCAATGCGAGCGGCGGAGAAGATCGCGCGTCGTATCGAGCGAAGCTTGATCGCGACATACATTGGAGACGATTGCCTCAGTGACATCGCCTCCATCTTGCAGCCCTACCTCTCTCCAGTGCCGGGGCTGACCAAAGACGAGCACGATTTCCTTCTGGTCATGTGTTCCATGGTCCGCCGCGCCATCGGCGACGATCCTGCTGATCGCCTCCTCGCCATAACCCGGCGCCTCACCTCCCCCAGTGACCAGAGCCGATAGGACAGGAGAAGGAACACATGGTTTTCAGCAGCGACCCGCCACGCCGCATCGTCCGAACGATTCCAGGCCAACGCACCTGTGGGGACGATGATGTTTTCGTGGACGATCAGGGCGGCCAATGGGTGCGGGCTGAGCCGGATGATCGAACCGGAACTGCCGCAACGCGTTGCGCCACGCTTTGTAATGGATGGATTCTGCCATGACCCTATCAGCCGCAGAGCTGGCGTCCCCTATCGATCTGAAAGCCGCGCTGTCATGGCTGGAGCAGTGCGCGCTGTTCTTCGAGGCTAGGGCAACGGACGAACGCTCCGAAGATATTGAATGGCAAGCCAGCGTTGCCAGCGCCAGAAACGCGCGCCGCATCGCCACTCTCCTCTCCCGCCTTCAAGACGGAAGGAACGCTGTGTTGGAGGAGGCGGTGAACGGGGGGCTGGAGAAGGCGGCGAAATACATGGATGAGAAAGCATGGCCGGGACACGCCGCCGCTATACGCAAGCTGAAGGGACCCGCAGCATGAAATGCCCGCATTGCCGCCAGGAGATCACACTCGATACGCCGCGCGCTGGGAACGTTCTCGGTGCCGTACGCGCGCTGTTCGATGAGACGCCGGATTGGACCGCAGAAGAAATCCGAGCTCGCATCAACATGCCGAAGAAGCAAGTCTACAACTCGGTCGGCTATCTGGTCCGGCGGAGAATCGTCGCCAGTCTCGGCTATGGCAAGTACCGACTGATCGCGGAGAGGGCATCACTAAAGGAAGGCACGCCGTCATGACCACCAAAGCCAGTGAGTTCGATGAATTGGCGGAGAAGGCGGCGCAGGGCACCATCACCGTCGAGAAATATGATCAGCCCGGCAGTAGCATTTGGTTGGCAAGCAACGGGAACCCGCCGTCCGCCTCTTACAACATGGCGGATTACGTCGAGGAAGATGACGGCGCCTTCATCGCCTGGTGCTTCAACAACCGCTCCATGATCTCCTCCGCCCTGCATGCGGTGGAGGGGAGCGAGGCGATGGTGGAGAAGGTGGCGCTGGCGATGAACGACGAGCTGCGTTGGCGCCCGACCATCATCAAGCACGCGGACGGGATTTCGCTGCATGACGTGGTGCAGGGCGATATTCCGCGTCTCGCCCGCGCCGTCCTCAAGGCCATCACCGAGGAGATGAAGGATGCGTAAGAAGATGAAGCGGGTTGCGTGTCCGGCTTGTTCCCGCGCAATCGGCCTTCGGAACAATGGGCAGATTGCGAAGCACCTGAACAAGCACGGATTCCCGTGCAGAGGGCGGCTCTCTACTCTCGTCGCCAAGACCGAAATCCGGGAGGTGTAACCATGTCGCTCATCAAGAGGCTGGAATCCGCTTCTGGCCCGGACAGGGAGCTGGATCGGGAGATCTACGAAGCCACTGGGCACTGTGCTCATCGCGAGACGGAATGGCATTGGTCGGACGGGCACAGCCACGAGAAGACTTTTGTATGCAAGACTTGCGGTAAGGCCGTTTACGGCGACAGCCATATCCCCGCCTTCACCGCCAACGTCCAGGTCGTCATAGATATGCTGGTGCCGGAGGGGATGAGTTGGGAGGTCCGCGCGTCGGCTGTAGGTGACAAGGGGCAAGCGAGGATTTGGGATTACATGCGCCAGCCCGGCTTCAAGGGCGGCTCGCTTCCGGGCGGCGGGGATATCGTCGTGACCGGCTGCGCCACCCCAGCCCTAGCCCTGGTCATCGCCGCCATCCAGGCCAGGGGCATGGAATAGGATGAGCGAGAAGCCGATCAGGGTGCTTGTCTGCGGAGGTCGAGATTTCGATGACCGCGACTTTATCTGGAACACGCTCTGCGATCTCGACATGAAGCGCGGCCCGTTTAGCTGCGTGATCCATGGGGCGGCGACCGGCGCCGACACCGAGGCGATGATATGGGCGCAGGCCATGGCGGGTTCGGGACATCAGGTTAAGCATCTGCCGATGGCTGCGGAGTGGGGCAAATACGGCAAGTCAGCGGGCCCCAGGCGCAATCAGCGCATGATCGACGAGGGCAGGCCGAATCTGGTTATCGCGTTCCCAGGAGGTCGCGGGACGGCAGATATGATACGGCGCGCGAAGGCGGCCGGACTAGAGGTGCTGGAGCCGAAACCATGACCCCCTCTCCGGAGACAAAGGGTAGATGAGCGAGACACCCTACACGCCCGAGTCCCTTGCCGAACGCTGGCATTGCTCACCGCGCCATGTCCAGAAACTTTGCCGGACGGGCTCGCTTCCTTGCTTTCATGTCGGGAAGCTGCTTAGGATTTCGGCCGCAGCGGTAGAATCGTATGAGGCGGGGGAATGTCACAGCCAACCGGCAAGCTCGTCAACTACCGCGGAATCTGGTGCATCGCCTGGTCCGTCAATCGCCGAACTCGACGCCGTTCGCTCGGCACGCGAGACCGCGCGGAGGCGGAGATTGCATTCCAATCCTACCTCGCCGACGCCAAGCGGACCACCCGACCAAGCCGCGTAACCTGCGCCGATTGTCTCGCTGGCTACCTTGAAGCCACTCCGAAGGTTGAAGGCCGGAAGGCCCTTTCATGGTTCGGCCCGAAACTGCCGGAGCATATCGACAAGGCGGCCTGTGAGGATTACGCCAAGCTAAGGACCAAGCTCGGCATCCGGCCGAAGACCATCCACACCGAACTTGGGCTGCTCCGGTCCGCGCTTATCTGGGCAGAGCGCGAAGGATGGCTGACCAAGGCCCCCTACATCCACAGGCCAGACCCCGGCGAGCCGCGCGATCGATGGCTGACCAAGGACGAAGCCGAGCGCCTGAAGGCCGGATGCGTCATGCCCCACGTCCGGCTTTTCGTCGAAATCGCCTTGAACACCGCAGCCCGTCCAGGGGCGATTCTGGATCTCACCTGGAGTCAGGTCAGCTTTGACCTTGGGAGGGTCGATTTCAACGCTCCAGGACGCTCCAGGACGCGCAAGGGCCGCGCCAACGTCCCGATGACGCCGACGCTGCGGGAGGCCCTAGAGCGCGCCTACAAGGCCCGTAGAGGCGACTACGTGATTGAATGGGCGGGTGACCCGGTGAAGAAGATCAAGAGAGGGTTCGCCGAAGCGTGCCGCCGGGCACGGCTGCAAGGCGTGACGCCCCACACCCTCCGGCACACCGCCGCAACATGGATGGCAGAGGCGGGCGTTCCCATGCGCAAGATCAGCCTCTACCTCGGGCACACGTCAACCGAGGTGACCGAGCGTGTCTATGCCAAGCACTCGCCGGACTACCTCAAAGATGCCGCCGATGCCCTCGAAGATGCACAGGGCTCTGTCGTTCAGGATGAACCTCTGGCCGAGAACGAAACGGCAAGACGTTCGCAAAAGCGCGCACGTCGTTCGTGAAATACCGGCTCTTTCCTCGCCATTCTCCTAGGCTCAAAGCGTTCGGGACGCAGGGGCCGGAGGTTCGAATCCTCTCACTCCGACCATTTCTTTTCAATTACTTAGCGGACACTGACCGCTGATTTGCACAGGGTGCGCTGGGGGAGGATGAACCTCGCATGCTCCGCCGCCCGATCGCTCCCCACCTGAAGATCCGTGACCTGGACGACAGGGAGAGGCTGAACGTCATATGCCCCTCTTGCGGCAAGATGATCGGGTATCAGTGCTATGACGTGAAGCTTAGGTTGCCGGGGGAGATGCTGGTCTTGCGGTATGTCGTTCGGCATTGCTGCACCAGGTGCGGTGTCAGGGCGCGGGGAGAGCTGGAAACCTGGCCGAGGAGCGGTGCCGAAGGCGGGGACGGGCCGTCGAAGTCTACCGCTTCTTCTTCCGCGGCTCAGGATCCCCGACGAACTGAGCCATGAAGCGATCGACCATCTTGGAGTGCTCGCGCAGCTGTCGCGCCTCCTCCGCCCTGCGCTTCTTCTCCGCGGCAACGTGCTCGCGGTTGTAGCGCGCCGCCCATTGCTTGCGCCCGGCCGGTGTCAGTGCGTCCCAGGCATCGCCGGCGCCGTGCTCGCGCGCGAGTTCCTCGACCTGGCGCAGGGTCAGCGGCTTAATCGGTGCCGATCCAGGCTTTGCCATCCCACCATTCTAGCGCATGGGGCCGGATCCGCGTGAAGGGGCCGTCGGCGGTCGGCGCGATCTCCGGGGCCCAGTCATGCCGGCCGGTATCGGCATCGTCCGGCGGCCCCCAGGCGCGCCAGGGACCGGCATATCCGGCAGGCGGCGGGGCGAACGTCGCGGCAGGCTCCGCGCCCGCGCTGGTCGGCAAGAGCGCGATCGCGGCCGAGGACGTCAGGAAATGACGGCGGTTCATGCGGGATTCAAGCCGGCTGCTCGGATTGCGTTCCCATGCGCAGCGTCAGTTTCCTTGCCGCCGGCGAAATGCTAGCTTTGCGCGAAATCGTCGCCAGCGAGGGGGTCCAATGCCCGACCTTTCGACCGATCTACACGTCAAGATGCTCGTGGCAGCCAAGCGCAAGCATTCCATCGTTCGCCGGATCGCGCGGTCAATCCGCAAAGCGATGGAGCCGCATGTCTACGGCCTGCAATGGGGCGTGATCGAAGACGTTCCGCCGCTGCTTCACACGCTCGAGCACTGGCTCCGGCCCTACGTGAAGCCTGATCAGATCGCGGTCGAGATCGGGCCGGGCGGCGGCCGCTGGACGAAGCACTTGCTCGGCTTCCGGCAGGTCTACGCGGTCGATTACTACGAGCCGGTGCTCGCCGAGCTGAAGGCCAACTTCGGCAAGCACAAGAACGTCACCTTCATCCGGAACAATGGCACCGACTTCCCCGGCATCCCCGATCACTCGGTCGATTTCCTGTTCTCGTTCGGCGCCTTCGTTCACATGGACTTGCCGGTGATCGAATCCTATCTCGACAACATCCCGCGGATCATGAAGCCGGGCGGCAACGTCGTGATCCACTACAGCGATCAGAACAAGATCATGGCGCAGGAGAGCACCGGCTTCAGCCACAACACGCCGGAACTGATGCGCGCGGCCGTGCTGGCGCGCGGCTATCGCATCCTGCAGGAAGACACGACGTCGCTCTGGCATAGCTCGCTGATCAGGCTGACCACGGGCTCGACGGCGTGAGGCAGACGAGATCTCGCGAAACGTCGGCGGTCAGGATCCGCTTACGCCCCTGAGTCATAACCTGGCGCCCGTCGATCTCCCATCTCTGCCGGATCCACACGGCGTCGCCCGCCTTGGCCGTGACCGGAAATCGATCGGTTATCATCGTCCCGTCCGGCTGCGCTCGGATGTCGACGATCGCTGTCGGCGCCCCGGAAGACGGCGGGCGGCCGATCCAGATGGCGGCCTTGCCGATGCTTGGCGGCTGCAGAACGGCCGCAAGCGCTTGGCTCGCCGGCAGCACAGCACCGGCCGCGAGGGCGCTGAGCAACATTGATCGGCGGGTGAGCGTCTGCTTCATGGCTGGATCCTTGGGAAGCGCCCGCCCCCGGGGAAGGGCGGGCGTCGCATTGTCCTTTAGGGGTGTCGGCTTTCACCGACGGGTCTCATGATCGCCTCCATCGTCTGCCGATGATGGTCGGGCTCAGGATGAACGGCGCTATTCTACTTCAAAGGGCACAGCCTGTTAAGCACAGCGTCGGTTTCGGAGCAAAAACAAGAGCGCCCTCCCCGTTTCCAGGGAGGGCGCCAGTCTGGGAGGATGAGAAGTCGGACGATCAGGCGGGCCGCTCGTCGCCGTCGGCAACCTGTTCTTCCGTGACAACGAACGTCCCCTTCGCAGGATGCGGCAGGCTGAACGACTTCTCGCCCGAGCCGCCGTTGTAGTTGCCTTCCACAACGACGGGCTCGCGGTCATCTTGCGTCACCGTGGCGCGGTATTTGCCGTTCACGTGGACTTTCACGGTCGTGGTCATTTCGCTTTTCTTTCAGCTACGGATTGCCGCTGATCCGCGCGGCCCGGTTCTCTAAGCCGCCCTCCCCGGCCGCATCGTGAGGCGCGTCTGCAGATAGCCTGGATGCTCAGAAAGCCACGCCGCCGCTCGGGCCTGCGCTTCGACAAATGCCGCTGTCGGGATGGCCGATGCCTCGAACCGCATTTCGTGCGTCCGGCATTCGGTCGGCGCCGATGCAAGGCATGCGACCAGGATGGCCGTGTAGAGCATCAGCGCCGCCGCACGATCCGCAGCGCCCGCCGCCAGAGATCGCGCGGCACGGAATCTTCGAGCTCTTGGCTCGGCCCGTCACGACGGAGCGCCGCGACGAGCCGATCAAGGATGCAGCCGTCACTCATAGAACCCTCTCGCCCGCAACATCCGCAGGCAGTTCTTGCAGGTGACCCGGTGCGTGAGGATGGACACCAGCTGCACGAACCGACCGGCCCCGCACCAGGCGGGACCGACGCGGCCGTTGCGGGCGTGGATTGCGGTGCTCACGAGGCAGCGCCCTCGTTGATCTTTGCCTGCACGGCGTCGATCATCTGGTCGAGAGCGGCGATCGTCTCGTCGTTGACGTCGGGCCGGTTCTCTTCCTTCAGCCGCTTGCGCTGGCTGATCAGGTTGCCGACAAATTCGGCGAGCGAGATGCCGGCCGGCAGGGCCTGCATGATGAGCGGGATCAGAGCGGCAATGGCTCCCATGGTCGTTCTCCTTGATGGGTTGCGGGATGGTGGAAGGCAGCCGGCTTACGGCGAGGCAGGCGCGAGCGTGACCCCGAATGCGCCGAGGACACCGCGGGCCTCACCGATTGCGCCTTGTGCCACCGTGATCAGCCGTCCGGCCGTGCTGGGATCGCAATGCTGGCCGGGCGGCAGGTTCGGCGCATCGCCAACGATGCCGGTCGCCTGGTCGCGCCAGCACTTCAAGGCCTCGTCCTTGGCCTTCTTCAGCGCGTTGGTCGCGGCCTGTGTCACGGCCGCGATCTTCTTCTCGACATCGTTCGGCAGCTTGTCGGTCGCGATGGCGCCGGCAGCTGCGGACAGCACGACGCCATAGCCGAGATAGACCGTCTCGACCTGCTCCCGCGGACTGTAGGCAGTGTTGCCGGACGTGCCGACCGGGGCGGCGCTGCAGGCGACGAGCGTCAGGGCCGTCATGCCGATCAGCAGGACGGGCGCCAGGCTCTTGACCGTGTTCTTCGGCGCCAAGAAGACGGCGCTTCCGAGGATGCCGGTGACGATCAGCGTCCAGGTGTCGGAATCGTTTGGAAGATACGGGGACCACCG
>Ga0196964_10001443_pt1 | contig 12085 bp, 9 predicted proteins | sample S1_10metaG_FD_148615 | JGI IMG/M metagenome (GOLD analysis project Ga0196964, IMG submission 148615) | Soil microbial communities from Anza Borrego desert, Southern California, United States - S1_10 | ecosystem: Environmental > Terrestrial > Soil > Desert | place: USA: California | collected...
CCCGCCTTCATCTCATCCACGCGCGGCAACAACGTTCCGCGCTCAGCAGCGCCAATGGCAAAGCCCGCGAGGTCATAATCGCCCTTGCCGTACATGCCCGGCATTTCCGCCGTTTCACCGCCCGCGAGAGCCGCCCCGGCTTGGCGGCAGCCTTCGGCGATGCCTTGCACGACGAGCGCAGCTTCATCGGCGTTGAGTTTTCCCGTCGCGTAGTAGTCGAGGAACATCAGCGGCTCGGCGCCTTGCGCCGAGAGGTCGTTCACGCACATCGCGACAAGATCGATGCCGACCGTCTCGTGACGGCCGCTTTCGATGGCGATTTTCAGCTTGGTGCCGACGCCGTCCGTGGTGGCCAGGAAGATGGGATCCTTGAACCCCGCCGCCTTGGGGTCAAACACGGCGGCAAAGCCGCCAAGCCCCGCTTCCGCGCCAGGCCGGGCTGTGGATTTCGCAGCCGGCTTGATCAAGTCGACCAGCCGCTCGCCCTCATCGATATCGACGCCGGCGTCGCGGTAGGTCAGTCCGTTAGTTCCGTTGGTTTGGGTCACGCGTCAGGTCCAGATGCCGCCGCATTGATAGGCGATTCCGCCCCGGTTAGGGTCCGCGACCATCCAGCGCGCATCAAGAGGTACCGTAATGAAAGCCACGCCCATGGCCGCCTTCGTCGCGATTTTTCTAGCGGCCTTGTGCGCGTTCGCTCCCGGCGCGGCAAGCGCCCAGGGTACCAACGTCTATGCAGTATCGGGCGTCTACGTGGACGAGGCCGCCGAGAATTCCGCCGCCGCCCAGCAGGCCGGCTTCGCTGCCGCCCATCGCATCGCCTACGAGCGGCTGGTCCGCCGCCTCACGATCCCTGAGGAAATCGCAGCGCGCGGCTTGCCGCAGCTGGACGGCCCGGCCATCGAGCGGCTGGTGTCGAGCGTGGACGTGGAAGAAGAGCGCCGCTCGGCGACGCGCTATATCGGGCGTCTTGCGGTACGCTTCGATCCCAACGGCGTGCGCGCGCTGCTGCGCCAAAACAACCTCACCGTCGTCGACACCCGCACCGCGCCCGTGCTCATCGCGCCGGCCGCCGCGGCAGGCACGGCGCCGGAAACGGCGGCGCTGTGGCGCGACGTGTGGGTCCAGGGCGGCTTTGCGGACGAACTCGTCCCGCTCACCGTCGGCCCAGACAGCCTGCAAAGTCCGCCTGCGTGGGATGCCGCCGCGCCGTACGCGCAATCGGCGGGCGCTGCTTCGGCGCTTTTCGCGACGCTTCGCGTGCAAGGCTCGACAGCCAGTGCAACCCTGGTGGAAGTGAACGCGAGCGCGCGCCGCGATCGCGGCGAAGTCACCGCGCGCATCAATGGCTCGGACACTGCCGCCATGCGTGCAGCATTCGCATCGCTTGCCGAACAAGCCAGTGCACGCATTCAGAACGAGTGGAAAGCGCGTGTCGCCACCGGCGGGAGCCAGCGCGCGCGCGTGTCGGCGTCGGCGATCTACCAGAATCGGCGCCAGTGGGAGCAGATCAAGGACGGCCTTGAGGGCGCCGCGCAAACTCTGATCTCGGAGATCCGCATCGAAGCGGTTGGCCGCGAAGGCGCGCTCGTCTCGTTCTCGTTCGTCGGCGACCGCAATCAGCTCGTGAACGAGCTTTCGCGCCGCGGCGTCAGTCTGGAAGAGACCGCGCAAGGACCGGTGTTGCGCGTCACGCGCTGACGACATGCAACAGCCGCGCCTGTTCGAATTCCGTATGGGCGAGCGCTCGCCCGACACGCTCGTGGTCACCGAAGCCAATCGCGACGCGGTCCGCCTGCTGACGGACTGGCGCGCTTGGCCCAACGGCTCGCTGGCGCTGACGGGCCCACAAGGCGCGGGCAAGACGCATCTCGCACTGGCGTGGGCGCTGGAAGCCGGCGCGCGCCAAGTCTCCCCCACCGCCGCGCCTGACGATGCGGCCGCCATCTTCCAGGATTGCGGCGGGCGGCTCTTCATCGACGACCTGGATGGCGAGCGGGACGAGGCCATGCTCTGGCGTGTCCTGGACCTTGCCCGAACCGAGGGCGGGGCCGTGCTGCTGGTCGCGATCGACGCGCCCGCAGCCTGGCCCGTCGCCATTCCGGACCTACGTTCGAGGCTTAATGCCTTGGCCGTGGCCCGCCTCGGCGAGCCTGACGAGGCGCTCATGGAGGTGGTTCTGCGCCGGATTTGTCGCGAACAATTCATCCTATTGAGCGATGATGCGGCCAGGTTCCTCGCCCGCAGGCTGCCCCGGACCTTTGCCGCCGCCCATCAGATGGCCGCGGCGCTGGAGGCCGGTCTTGTCCGCGGCGCGAGGCCGATCAGCCGCAGAGCGGCTGAGAAAGCGCTGGAAAAAGCGCAGGCTGGTTGGGGCTCGGGAGACGGTTAAGCAATGTCGAAGACGCGCAAGAGCAAGCGCGAGACGGCGGAGAATCCGCCGCTCATGAAGAGCCCCCAGCGCTTCATCAATCGTGAACTCTCGTGGCTCGCGTTCAACACGCGCGTCCTGGAAGAGGCTGAGAACCCGAGCCATCCGGTGCTCGAACGGCTCCGCTTCCTCTCGATCTCCGCCAACAACCTGGACGAATTCTACATGGTTCGCGTCGCGGGCCTCTACGAGCAGGTGAAGGCGAACGCTTCGATCCTCAGTCAGGACGGGCTAACGCCCGCCGAGCAGCTCGTGCGCGTACACGCAGCGGCTGCCGATCTCATCGCGCGCCAGCAGGAGCGTTGGCGCAAACTGCGCACGGAGCTGCGCCAGACCGGCATTTCAGTGATCGACCCCGAAGAGCTGAGCAACGCCGAGCGCAACTGGCTCAAGATGGTGTTCATGGATCAGGTGTTCCCGCTCCTGACCCCGCTCGCGGTCGATCCGGCGCACCCGTTTCCATTCATCCCCAACCTCGGCTTCGCCATCGCGCTCAAACTGCGCCGCGTGTCCGACGGGCGCGTGCTGAATGCGCTGATCCCGGTGCCGACGCAGGTGAACCGCTTCATCGAAGTGACCGAAGCGGGGGCGCAGAAGCCGGGCGTTGAGGGCAAGCGCGCGCCGCGCCGCTTCGTCACTCTCGAAAATGCGATCATGCTGTTCCTGGACGAACTCTTCCCGTCCTATCAAGTTGACGCGCAGGGCGCGTTCCGCGTGGTGCGCGACAGCGATATCGAAATCCAGGAAGAGGCCGAGGATCTCGTGCGCGAGTTCGAGGCGCGTCTCAAGGAGCGCCGCCTCGGCGACATCGTGCGTCTCAAGGTCGAAGGCTCGATGCCGGAGGATTTGCGCGCCTTCATCGTGCGCGAGATCGAGGCCAATCCGCGCGACGTCATCATCGTCGACGGCATGCTCGGCATGGCCGCGCTCGCTGAACTCGTGAACCTCGAGCGGCCGGACCTCAAGTTCACGCGCTACGAGCCGCGCTCGCCCGAGCGCATCAAGGATTTCGGCGGCGACGTGTTCGCGGCCATCCGGGCTAAGGACATGCTGGTGCACCACCCGTACGAGTCGTTCGACTCGGTGGTGCAGTTCATCCGCCAGGCGGCCGCCGACCCCCAAGTGGTGGCGATCAAGCAGACGCTCTATCGCACCTCGAAAGATAGCCCGGTCGTCGCCGCGCTCGTGGCCGCGGCCGAAGCGGGCAAGAACGTTACTGCGCTGATCGAGATCAAGGCGCGCTTCGACGAAGAATCCAACATCCGCCTCGCCAGCATGCTCGAGCGGGCCGGGGCGTCGGTCGTCTACGGCTTCATCGACTACAAGACGCACGCGAAGGTGAGCCTCGTCGTCCGCCGCGAGCCTGATGGTTTGCGCACCTACACGCACTTCGGCACCGGCAATTATCACCCGATGACGGCGCGCATCTATACCGACCTCTCGCTTTTCACCTGCGAGCCCGCGCTCGCGCGCGATGCGGGGCGCCTGTTCAACTTCATCACCGGTTATGCGCGCCCCGCGCATCTGGAAAAGATCGCCCTCTCGCCGCTCAACGCGAAGTCGACGCTGCTGGGCCTGATCGACGACGAGATCGAGCACGCGCGCGCCGGCCGCGGCGGCGCCATCTGGGCCAAGCTCAACGCGCTCGTGCATCCCGAGATCATCGACGCGCTCTATCGCGCTTCGGGCGAGGGCGTGAAAATCGAACTGATCGTGCGCGGGGTCTGCTGCCTCAGGCCCGGCGTGCCGGGTCTCTCGGAGAACATTCGCGTCAAGTCGATCGTCGGGCGGTTCCTGGAACACTCCCGCATCGTCTGTTTCGGCGCCGGAGCGAAGCTGCCCAACCCGAACGCAAAGGTCTTCCTGTCCTCGGCAGATTGGATGCCGCGGAACCTGGAGCGGCGCGTCGAAGTCATGTGCCCGGTTGAAAATCCGACCGTACACCAGCAGGTTCTGGACCAGATCATGGTCGCGAACCTCAACGACGAGGCGCAAAGCTGGTACATGAACCCGGATGGGTCATTTAATCGGGTCGATGTTTCGAAACTGCCTGACGAACCGTTCTCAGCGCACCTCTACTTCATGCGCAACCCGAGCCTCTCGGGGCGCGGCCGCGCGATCAAAGGCGACGCGCCCGTCGCGTTCGACCATATCGGCGCGCGCGGGTACTGACGCGACGCACCCTCTCCCCGCGAGGGGAGGGGGCGGGTGGGGTGAGCCCCGCCGATTGGAAGCAAGCGATCTTCGTTCTCATCGCACCGCAGAGCGCGACGCCTTCAACGCGTCGCGCTTCTCCGCGCCCCCCAACCCCCTCCCCTCGCGGGGAGGGGGAGTTTGGTCATGAAGACGCTCCTCGACTCCGAAGACGCCGCCGTCATCGACGTTGGCTCAAACTCGGTCCGTCTCGTCGTCTATCGCATCGACGGCCGGGCGATGACGCCTATCCTCAACGAGAAGGTCATGGCTGGCCTCGGGCGCGATCTGTCGCGCACCGGCGCGCTTTCCAAGGACGGCGCCGACATGGCGCTGCGCGCGCTCCGCCGCTTTGCGACGCTTCTGGAAGCGCAGGGCGTGACCAGCAAGTTCGCTGTCGCCACCGCCGCCGTGCGCGACGCCAAGGACGGGCACGCGTTCGCCAAGCGCATCAAGGACGAAACCGGTCTTGACCTGCGCATCCTCGATGGCGCGGACGAAGCCAAGCTCTCGGCGCTTGGCGTGAGCGCCGGCGCGCCCGACGCAAAAGGCATCGTCGGCGATCTGGGGGGCGCCAGCCTCGAACTTGTTGAAATCGCCGCATCCGGCCCCGGCCACGGTGAGACGTTTCCGCTGGGTCCGCTGACGCTGATGGACGGTGAGGGCTTCGACTACGAGCGCGTGACCAAAGAGGTCGAGCGCATGCTCGAGGGCGCGCGTGTTCTGGCCAAGCGAGGCGGCGACTTCTTCGCCGTCGGCGGCGCTTGGCGCGCGCTCGGGCGCATAGACATCGTGCTCAGCAATCATCCCATCGGCGTGTTGCATCACCACGAGATGAGCCGCAACGAAGTGCTGAAGGTGGCTGACGTCGTGCGCAAGCAGAGCAAGCGCTCGCTCGAACGGCTCGAAGAGGCCGCTGCAAAGCGCGCCGAGACGTTGCCGTATGCGGCAGTGGTGCTTGAGCGCGTGATGATGCTCGGCAATTTCGATCGCGTCATTCTCTCCGCGTTCGGCTTGCGCGAAGGCGTGCTGCTCGAACGCATGAGCGCCGAGGCGCTGGCTACACATCCGCTCATCGCCGCGGCCGAAGCGCTCGCTGGCCGCTGGCGCTCACGGGGGTTCGGCCCGGCCCTGGAAAACTGGATGGCGCCCATGTTCGAGGGCCAGCTGCCTGTTTTCGCAACCGCGCGCGAAAAGGTGCTGCGCGGCGCCGCGGCGCGGTTGGCCGATGTCGGCGGGCCGCTGCACCCTGATCAGCGCGTGGAGATCATGTTCGATCTCATCCTGCGCGCGCCGCTCGCGGCCATCAGCCATCCCGAGCGCGCTTTCCTCGCCGCGGCAATCCATCACCGCTACACCAAGGCGCAGCCGCGCCACGCCGCTGCGTATCTGCGCCTCCTCAACGAAGAGCAGCAGGCCGCCGCCGCCGCACTTGGCGCGTCGCTTCGCCTCGGGGCCGACCTTTCCGGCCGTTGCGAGACGCTTCTGGCCAATTTCGAGATCGCCGCGGTTGACGGCAAGCTCGTGCTTCGGGTGAAGAGGAAGATGGCGCATCTGGTCACCGAGACCGCGGCGCGCCGGCTGGAAGCGGCTGCGGCCGCGCTCGGGCTCACGGCGGAGACGAAGGTCACATGAGCGAAGAGAACCCACCCGATCGCCTGTCGGTGGATCCGGATAGTCCCCATTACAATGAAGCCGCGCTCGAACGCGGCGTCGGCGTGCGCTTCCGCGGCCAGGACAAGACCAACGTCGAGGAATACTGCGTCAGCGAGGGCTGGGTGCGCCTCGCCGTCGGCAAAACGCTCGACCGCCGCGGCAAGCAGCTGACCATCAAATATACCGGGCCCGTGGAGCCTTATTTCAAGGACGAGCCCAGCGCCTGACGGTAAGAGTCTCCACGAAAGAGGCTGCGCGTGAGCGAGGAACCGGGCGGGCGGAAGCTGGCGGCGATCATGGCGATCGATCTCGTCGGCTATTCGGCGCTCAGCGAAACCGACGAGGCTGAGGCGATGTCCACCGTCGCGCGTTTGCGCACAGCGTTGGATCAAGTCGCGCGCACGCAGGGCGGGCGCATCTTCAACACGGCCGGCGACGGCTTCATGCTGGAGTTTCCGAGCGCCTCGGGCGCGCTCGCGGCCGCTGAACTGCTCTGGGGCGGCGTCGACCGGCGCAGCGTGCGCGTCGGCGTGCATGTCGGCGACGTGCTCATTGCTGAGGGCGGCGACCTCTTGGGCCACAGCGTCAACGTCGCCGCGCGCCTGCAGGAATTGGCGCAGCCGGGCGCGGTGCTCGTCTCGATCGACATTCAGCGCGCCGTGCGAGGCGCGCTCGCGCGCCGCTTGCACGCGGCCGGATCGGTGCAGCTCGATAAGATGGCCGAAAAGATCGAGATCTTCACGCTGGAAGCCATCCCCGCGTCCGGATCGGCGAGCCGCCGCGCCGACCACATCCTCGTTGTGCTGCCGTTCGACAATGAGAGTGAGCACGCGGAGATGACGTACTTCTCCGACGGCGTGGCCGATGAGATCATTGCAACACTGCTGCGCCAATCGAAGCTCAAGGTGATCGGCCGCACTTCGGCGTTCCAATTCCGCGGCGAACGCAAGCGTGAAGCGGCGGCCGCGCTCCGCGCCACGCATGTGCTGGACGGCGCCGTGCGTTGCGCGGGCACGCGGTTGCGCGTGGGCGCGCAGCTCATCGAAGCCAGCAGCGGCATGGCGATCTGGAGCGAACGCTATGACGGCGAGCGCGAGGAGGCGTTCAGCCTGGAGGACGACATCGCCTCCAAGGTCGCCGCCGCGCTCAGCCACACGCTCGCCGAGAGTCAACGCGCCGCGCAGCCGATCAATCCGGCCGCGTATGATCTCTATCTGCGCGCGCGCCAAATCTGGCTCATGCTGAGCGATGTGGACGAGGAGCAAGCCGAGACGCTGCTCGAACGCTGCGTCGCAATCGCGCCGGACTTCGCACCGGCTTGGGCGACACTCGCGAGCGTGCGCGCGTTCCTCCTGCCGCGCGACCGCGACCGCATCGGCGAACCACGCCACACGGCGGGGGTCGAAGCGGCCGAGCGGGCGCTGGCGCTCGATCCCAATTGCGCGCAGGCGTTCGCCGCGCTCTCTCTCCTGAAGCCCGCGTTCAGCGACTACGCGGAGAAGCTGCGTCTCGTGAATGAAGCGCTGAAGCGCACGCCGAACGACGCCTCGCTGCATGTGGCGCGCGCCGCTTGGCTCTACAGCGTTGGCCGCATAAAGGAGGCCGCCGCCGCGCTCGAGATCGCGAGCCGCCTCGATCCGCTCGGCCCCGCTGTGGAGGGCCTGCGCGCAAGCTTGATGACGACGCGCGGACACGTGGGCACAGCGCTTGAAACCATCGCCGCGGCGTGGGCGCGCTGGCCGGATTCTCCGTTCACCTGGTACATGATGATCGTGACGCTGTGCGCGGCGGGCAGGCTGGACGACGCCGAAGCGTTGACCGCGCCGGGCCTGCCGCCGCGCCGCGGCGTGACGGAACGTGACGTCGAAGTGCTGCGCAGATTCGTGGCGTTGTTACGCCTCGAAGGCGATGCGCGCCGCGCTGCTTGCGAGCGAGCGCTCTCCCACCTTGCGTCCGGCGACGATCCGCTGCCTTTGTCTTCGTGCCTGGTCGCCGCTGGCGCCGGCTGCGCGGAGCAGGCGTTCGACGTGATCGAGCAGGCGCTGGACAAGGGCCGCCCGCTGCGCCCGGATGCTCACGACGTGTTCGGTATGGCGCGCGGGCAGTCGGCGCTGCAATTGTTCGTCTCTAATTGCGGCGAGCCCATCTGGAAGCATCCCCGCTTCCCCGCGCTCGCCGCGCGCCTCGGCCTTGCTCAGTATTGGGCCCAAAGCAACAAATGGCCGGACTGCGCCGTGGCGGTTGACTACGACTTCAAGGCGAGCTGTGCGGAGGCTGTGGCGCAGACATGAGCTAAGTGCGCTCCTAGGCGTGTCGGCCTGCCAAAGTCTGGCCGACAGCGCCTGACGCCGCCCGTACGCAGGCGCTGGATCAGCAATTGCGCGCAGCCGCCGATCGTTTGGCTGGCAGGGCGGGCGGCTACACCGCATCCGCTGGGACGACGAATAGCTCCAAGCCGTACCGGTGCGCCCGGCGCGGCTCACAGCTCCTCGATCGCGACTTTGCCGTTCTTGAGCTTGAGGGCGATCTTGCCGTGCTTCAGCGCCAGCGCGCGTTCGCCGAACACTTTGCGCCGCCAGCCGCGCAGCGCGGGCACGTCCGCCTCGTCGCAGGCGGCGATGGCTTCGACATCCGACGCCGATGCAATGAGCCGCGGCGCCACTTCGTTCGCGTCCGCTTCGTAGCGCAGCAGCACTTTCAGCAATTCCACCGTAGGTCCTAATCCCGGCGGCACGGGCGGAGGACGATCGTACTTGAAGTGCGGCCGGTTCGGATCGGCGAATGCGCGGTCGAGCGCTTGCACCAGGTCCTGCGCAGCGCGTGAGTTGCCGAAGCCGCGCGGCACGGCGCGCATGCGGTCGAAGTCCGCCGGCGCCTTCGGTCTGTGTTCCGCGATCTCGTAGAGCGCTTCGTCCTTGACGATGCGGCCGCGCGGCACGTCGCGCTGTTGCGCCTGGCGCTCGCGCCACGCCGCGGCGACCTGCAGCGCCAGCACGTAATCCGCCGACGTCTTGCGCAACTTCAGACGCCGCCACGCTTTCTCGGGCGTTGTGTCGTAAATTTCGGGATCGAGCAGCGCGGCGTGTTCTTCGTCGAGCCACGACAGGCGATTGTGCCGTTCCAGATGCTGGCGCAGCCTGGGATAAAGATCGCGCAAGTGCGTGACGTCCGCCAGCGCGTACGCAAGCTGCGATTCCGAGAGCGGCCGGCGGCTCCAGTCGGTAAAGCGCGAGGATTTATCCAAGCGCCGCTTCAGCACCTGCTGCACCAGTGCATCGTAAGCGATCGTGTCGCCATAACCCGTCGCCATCGCCGCGATTTGCGAGTCGAACACTGGGTGCGGCAGCGCGCCCGCAAGGCGCTGGAAAATTTCCAGGTCCTGCCGCGCGGCGTGAAACACCTTCAGCACCTTTGCGTCGCCCATGAGCGCGAGGAAAGGTTTGAGATCGAGCCCCGCCGCCATCGGATCGACGACGGCCTCGACGCCCGGAGCCGCCGCCTGGATCAGGCACAGTCTCGGCCAATACGTCGTCTCACGCATGAACTCGGTGTCGACAGCCACGAAGTTCTGTGCGGCGAGCTCCTCGCAGAGCACGGCGAGATCCGCCGTCTTGGTGATAAGACGCATGAGCGCTGGTTGGGACGCGCCGCCCCTTGGGTCAAGAGCGGATGGTGGCATCGCCTTGCCGCCCCGGCAAAGCGCGTGCTTAATGAGCCCGGGATAAGCCATGGTCTGTGGGGTGAGGCATGTTGACGGCGCCGAGGCAGTGGCCGGCCATTCTGGCGGCTGGCCCGGTGCTGGCTGTCGATGTGTTCGACAGTTCGGCCTGATCAGGAAGCGGACGAGCAGGCCGCCCAAATCATCGGCACCGTCGCCACGCGTTCTTCGGCGATCGGCGCATTGGCCAGCAGGCCGTCACAGTCGTGCTCATCGATGAAGCTTCGCTTGCGCACTACGACTGGCCGTTTCCCGTACCGTACGAACATCAAGCCGCGATCGCGGAGACTCTGGCCGTTCGATCCGGCCGCGATATTCTTCGACCTGAGCTATATGCGCGCGCACGGCGAGGACCGCGAAGCGCACGTCGCAGAGCTTCGCGATCGTCCCCTGGCGATCACCGCCAATGGCGGCCCGCCCGTCTATATCGGCGAAGTCGGCGATCTGCAGTCCCAATCGGCTCTGCCGCCGGATCAACATCGCAATCCGCTCAACACGCTGCAAAAGAGCCTGCAGCATGTAACCGGCGAGCAGCAATAGGCCTCAGTTCGTCGCGAAGCCCTCGGCCAGCGCGCCATCGGCGATGCGTTGGCGCAGGTACTCATCGTCATGCGCGGGCAGGATGACGAGATCGGGTTCGGCGGCGGCGAGATCGTGCAGCGCCCGGATCTGCCGGAGCACCGCGGGCCGATCTGGATCGACTTCGGGGATGAGCCAGCGGATGAAGCGCGGCCGTCCGCGCGCGTTCTCGATGCTCGCCATCACCCACGCGATGTCGCCGATGAACAGGTACTCGCGCGCTTGCGTGCGCGCGTAAATGACGATCGTGCCTGGCGTGTGCCCGGGCGCGGCGGCGGCCACCACGCCCGGCGCGATGCGCTGCGGGGTGCTGAGACTGAGCGGCGATGCGTTGGCGATCGCGGGGGCCAGCACGCCGTTCGGCGCGTGTTGCGGCAGACCCGCAAGTTGGGGCGCCGTCAGCCGCACGCGCGACGCGATTTCCTCGGGGCGGGGATGACGCGCGAGCGCGATCACGTGATCCAGGTGCTCGTGCGTGATCAGGACGTGGCTGGCCTGCGTCATGGCGTCGAGCACGCGCTGGTATGAGCCGGGGTCGAACGCGCCTTCGCCGTCCGTCATTTCGTTGGTTGTCGCTTCATCGACCGCGCCATCGATCACGACCGCTCCGCTTGGGCCTGTGATCTGGAACGCCGTGTACGTCATGCGCACGTCGCCGCGAAACGAGCCCGCTTCTGTCGCGAACGAAGGCGCATCGCTGGCGCCGACGAATTCGACGCGCACGTCAGACGGCAGCGTCTCCGGCGCGTCGTTGGCGACGAGCGCGCGATAGGCGGCAAGGTCGAACTCGCCCTCCGCGTGCGCGGGCGCTGCGCCATCGAGCACCGCGTACCAGGCAAGGCCCGCAAGCGCGGCGAGCACGACGAGCATTCCGATCAGCCATTTCATGGCGCCATCCCCCAAGTATCTTCCCGCGGTCCAGATAGCACGATCTTCATGCGCTCGGGCGGAAATGGACGCGCGAGCGCGGCGGCTTCCTCGGTTGTGCCTTCGAGCCAAATGTCGATTTCATCGCCCGTCAGCATGACTGGCATGGCTTCGGCGTGGATCGGCCGCGTCAACTCGTTCGCCTCAGTGGTGAGGATTGCGTAGAGGAGGTGCGTGCCGTCGTCCTTGCCGCGCACGCCCGTCCACGGCCGCCAGATGCCGGCAAAGCAAAACAGCGGGCGATCCTCCGCCAGCGCGAACCAGTGCGCCACTTTGGGCTTCGTGTCGGTGTACTCGACGAAGCTCGTCGCCGGCACGACGCAGCGGAAGCGCGGCTGATCGAGCCAGCCGCGCCAGTAGCCGGACTTGAGATTGCGCACGTTCGTGACCGGGCGCTTGCCCCCGCCCGCGGGCGGGAAGCCCCAGCGCATCGTCACGATCTCGCGCAGGCCTTCCTTCGATGTCGCCGCGACGGGCGCGAGCTGGTCGGGAAATATGGCCGGCAGCGGCGGCTGGTTCGCCGTGCGGTCGCGCATGGCCCGGACGTAGGCGGTGAGCGCCTCGCGCGACTTGGTCATGGA
>Ga0196964_10001444_pt1 | contig 12082 bp, 7 predicted proteins | sample S1_10metaG_FD_148615 | JGI IMG/M metagenome (GOLD analysis project Ga0196964, IMG submission 148615) | Soil microbial communities from Anza Borrego desert, Southern California, United States - S1_10 | ecosystem: Environmental > Terrestrial > Soil > Desert | place: USA: California | collected...
CAGCTCAGCGCCGACCTCGAAGCGGCGCTGAAGAGTTTTGATCTCGAGCAGGGCAAACGGCTGCTGGACAATGCCTTCGATCTGCTTTCCGGTACGCCGCAGGGGCCGGACTATGTTGAGCTGAAAAACGATTACAACCGCATGGTTTCACTGCGCGACCGGATGGTTAAAGGCATCAAGGCCGGCAAGTTCTCCGATCCGCGCGTGACTTATCGCAATCAGCAGTACGTTGCGGTGGACTGCACGGACAAGGGACCAATCATTGAGGCCGGCACGGGAAAGGTGCCGATTCCATGGTCCGACATCGCGGGCGAGGACATTGCTGAAATCGCCAAGCGCGCCAGCCATTCCGAAAACGGCCTGGAGATGCTCGAACTGGGAATGATTCGCTTTTATCTAGGAAAATATTTCGACGCGAAGAAGGCTTTGACCGAAGCCCAGCGCCTGGGCGCTCCCGTGTCGCGCTTCCTGCCGCGCGCCGAAGCAAAACTGAAGGAAACGGCGGCCAAGCCTGAGCCGGCGCCTGAAGTCGTGGCGCCGCCGCCGGCGACCAACACCAAGCCCGAGCCTGCGGCAGCTGGCGGCGCGGACCCGGAGATGGTAAAGGCGCTTGCGGACAAGGGTCTGGAGATCAACCGCGGGATCTGGAAGCTGCAGAACAACATCTGGCAGGCCTTCGGCGATCCAACCGACTCGAATACGACGCTGATGAGTCTCAAGCGCTCGCTCAAGAAGACCTTCAGCAAGGTGTCGATCGAAGTGCGCGGTACTGGCGATCAGGCCGGATTCAGCTTCGGCAAGGACCGCCGTTTTGTGATCAAGCCCGACGGCGGATGGCAGCGCGTCACTGTCGAACGCAAAGACAACCGCATCGTCTTCACGGTGGACAACGCGCCGCGCGAATCGGTCGAACCCATCGGACAGGGCGTGAACGCCGACAACCTGGTGAGTGAAGGCATCATGTACATCCGCTTCCAGGGCACGAAGGGCGAGTTCCGCAACCTGACTGTTGTTGAGTAACTTATCAATCCTCAACAACGCAACACCAAGACACGAAGATTCGAATCTCGAAATCCGAATTTCGAAATCCGAAACAAACTCAAATTCCCGAATGTTCAAGGCTCGAAACTGCAGCGCCAATCGACTTGACCACCTAGTCATATCCGGTTCCTCCAATTCTCTCCGTGAGCTTCGTGTTCTCCGTGTCTCCGTGTTGAAGTCGTGAAGAGCCGGTGCAGTTTCGAACATTTGGTTTTCGAGTTTTGGATTTGTTTCGAGTTTCGAATTTCGTGCTTCGGATTTTTTCCTGCCATTAGCAGCCTCATCTTTACGTGAACGTCGCAAGCGCGTTGCGTTGCTGAACAAAATTTCCGCAGTTTGCGTCAAAAATTTTTCAATTCGCACGCGGAAGTCTTGACAGAGCGCATACAAAACGAGTATTGAACGTCTTTCGCAAACTCGCTGCGCGGTCCGCAGAAAAATTGCGGCTGATTCTCCCAAGGAGAAATGATGAAAGAAGGCATCAAGTTCGACGGCAAAGTATTGATCATCGGCCTTGGCGCGGTCTCGCGCTGCACGATTCCGCTGCTGATGAAGCACATCGATGCGCCGCCCGACCGCTTCATAATCCTTGATTTCGCCGACGTCGAAGCGCACGCGCGCCCCTTCAAGGAAATGGGCGCCAACTTCGTCAAGGACCGCGTGACGCGCGAGAACATGAGCGAGCTGCTCTCGAAGCATGTCGGCTCGGGCGATATCATCATCGACCTGGCGTGGAACATCGGCTGCACCGACATCCTGCAGTGGTGCTACGACCACAACGTCCGCTACCTGAACACCTCCGTCGAACTGTGGGACCCCTACGAAGGCGCACCCAACCAGCCGCCGACCGAGCGCACGCTTTACGCGCGCCAGATGTCCATCCGTAAGATGGTGGCCTCCTGGAAACCCAAGCGCGGCGCAACCGCGGTGCTCGACCACGGCGCAAACCCCGGCCTCGTCTCGCACTTCACCAAGGCGGCGCTCGAAGACATCGCTCAGAAGTGGCTGTCCGAGCACAACGAACAGGGCGAGCGCCGGCAGCTGATCGAAGAATTCTACAAGAAGCGCATGTTCAACCGCCTCGCGCATCTGCTCGACGTCAAAGTCATCCACATCAGCGAGCGCGACACGCAGATCAGCAACGTTCCGAAAGAGCTGAACGAGTTCGTCAACACGTGGTCGATCGAAGGCTTCTACGAAGAAGGCATCGCGCCGGCCGAAATGGGCTGGGGCACGCACGAACGCACGCTGCCGCCGCGCGCGCAGATGCATCTTTCCGGCCCGATGAACCAGATATGCATCGCCAACATGGGCTGCCGAACATGGGTGCGCTCGTGGGTGCCGTGCGGTGAAATCGTCGGGATGGTGATCCGCCACGGCGAAGCGTTTTCGATTTCCGAAAACCTGACTGTGCGCGAGGAAGGCATGCCCGTCTACCGCCCGACGGTCCATTACGCCTACTGCCCCTGCGACGCCGCGATTGCCAGTCTGCATGAGCTGCAGATGCGCCATTACAATCTGCAGCCGAAGCTGCGCATCATGAACGATGAAATTACCGACGGCCGCGATGAACTGGGCTGCCTGCTGATGGGCCATGATTACAAGAGCTGGTGGATTGGCTCGAAGCTGGATATCCACGAAGCGCGCAAGCTGGTGCCCGGGCAGAACGCTACGACGCTGCAGGTAGCCTGCTCAGTCATGGCCGCGACACTGTGGATGATCAAGAATCCGACGCAGGGTGTGTGCGTGCCTGACGATCTGCCGCACCGCGAAATTCTCGCGACCGCCAAGCCGTACCTGGGACCGTTCGTTTCTGAAGCCGTGGACTGGACGCCGCTGAAGAACTGGCACAGCCCCTTCGAACGCTACGGCACGCAGCGCCCGCCCGACGAAGACGTGTGGCAGTTCAATACCTTCCTCGTCCGCGGCCTGGGTTGATTCTTTGTTCAGCGCAGCGGAGACGCTGGGAAACGGCATGAGTAAGAAACGTGAAGACTCCAGAATAGCGTTGGAGTCTTCGACAAACGCCGCATTATTTGACAAGTTCACCGACCAGCAGGATTGCGCCGGGATAGAAGGCCGTTCCGTTGAAGCGTTCCGGCTTATCCATCTTCTCGTTGCGTTGCGACAGAATCTTAGCCTTGTCAGGCTGCTCGGGATGAATCTCGATCTTCACCGAATGCTCGGCGTCCGGCAGGTCGCTGGCGATCAGTAGCGTCGCGAGCCGGTGATAGGTGCAGAACGCATCAAAGCGCGCAACCGTGCGCGGGGGCTGATTGTCGAGCGTGATCGTGACCTGGCCGCAGTCGGGCCCGATGATGTCATAAATCGCGCAGCGCGTGCCCTTGAATTTGAACACAATGCTCTCCCCCGGCTGCGAACCCTTGTGCAGCGACGTCATGCGCTCTTTCCAGCGCTTGCCGAAGTCGTCCTTCTGCGGATCGAGAAAGACAAAGCCCTTTGAGAGCGTCGCATCGGTGATCGGCAGCAGCTTCGCATTCTCGTAATTGGCGGCGCTGAATGGCTGCGGCAGCTCGTGCGCGCCGGGCGTTTTGGAAGCCTCCTTGATGGCGGGAAGCGAACGCACGATCGCCTGCAGGTAGAGCTCGTGTCCGGTCTCGGAATACGGATGAACGCCGTCATTGGCAAAGACGACCTTGTCGCCGAGCGCTTTCTTTTCCTCATCAGTCTTCGGCAGCGGCGCCTTCCACAGCAGCTTGCCTTCCTTTGCCAACCGCGCGACTTCCATGGCCATGTGAATGGTCGGGATACCGTACGTGTCGGCGAGTTTTTCCATGGCGCTGGCAGAGCGCTGGAATTTTCCTTCGAGCATCGGAGGGGAAAGCTGTTCCGTGAGCGTGTAGACGAAGCAGATGTCGCAGTTCGGCAGCGTCTTCCAGGTCTGGCGCACGATGCCTTCCATGCAGCGGTAAATCTGCTCAGGCGGCGCGCCGCCATCGTTCACCGCGAATTCAACGAAAAGCAGATCCGGGTTTTTATCGAGCACGTCCTGCTTGAGACGGAAGACGCCAAGGTCCGATCCGGTTCCACCGATAGCGGCGTTGATTTCTGAGAACTTCGCGTCGGGAAAAGCCGCTTTGAAGTGTGCCAGCGTCTTTGGCCGCCAGCCGTTCTGAGCCGTGATCGAGCCGCCAAAATAGGCGATCTTCACGTCCGCGCCCGCAGTGGCCGCCTTAGCGAAAAAATTTGGCAAGCCCGCGCGTGGCCTGCACTCCTGCGCCGGAACGAGCGCGAGATCTTCGCCGGCGCATGTGGCCGGCAAAAAAACAAAAATTGAGAAGAAAAGGGAGGCGATCAGCCGCATGACGAGAGCTCCTCATAGTTTGAATTGCCGGATCATACAGGGACTCGAGCAGAGGTCTATCGTTTGCGCAAATGCCCAGCGGGCCTGGAGGTGAAGATATGCATATCATCGGATGGATTTTCTTCGGGTTAGTTGTCGGTGCGCTCGCGAAGCTCTTCATGCCCGGACGCGATCCGGGTGGGATTTTTGTGACGATGCTTCTGGGCATCTCCGGATCACTGCTCGGCGGTTTTATCGGGCGGGCGATCGGCGGAGCTGGCACGCCGTCCGGCTGGATCGGCTCCATCGTCTGTGCGATGCTGCTGCTGCTTCTCTATAGATTGATTGTCCGCCCGCCGACGCACCGGCATCCGTAGTTCCCGGTGCTTGATGCGGAATCGAATCACTGTGGGCACTGCGAGCCCGAACACTGCGGCTCCCTCTCCCCTTGCGGCCTGGCGGGAGAGGGATGGGGCGAGGGGTTAGCCGCAGCAGAAGTCAACGCGTTGCCAATCATCAGCCGCGCAACAGATCGAGTCAGTTTGACTTGTCAACGGCCGTTAGGTTATCAGCCCTCTAACGCCCTCTAACACCCTCAATGGCCTCAAGAGCCCTTGCGTCCCAAAATCAAAATTTCATCCGTCGTAAGGTTCCCGATTGCGGATTGGCGATCGGGCGTTTCAGTGCAGTTTAGTGCGATTCGATGCAATTGAGTGCCATTCGGTGCAGTTGAGTGCGATTCAGGTAATTTGAATGCATTTCGATGCTTTTCGACAGCTAGACTTCCAAAATCAATATTTCATCCGTCGTATAGATGTAACGCGACTTGCCAGGTAGCCTCCCGCTGGGACCGCCGGCGTCCCGCTCGAACAGCCGGCCTCCCGCTGGGACCGCCGGCGTCCCGCGGGCCCGTGCGCTCCGGAGGAGCGCCCGGACATTAGCCGGTGGCAAGCGCGCAGCGCGTGGCCACCGGAAATAATCGCCAATCATTGGTTCCGCGCCTTGGAAGGGCGCCGCAACAACGCGCGGTTCATCCGGCGCCCCGCTTGGGCGCTTGATCGTAAATCGACGCTGTATTCCGGGCGCGCTCGCTGCCGCTCGCTAGCCGCCCGGCTAATGTCCAGGCGCCTCTCCGAGGCGCCTAGTGGCGCGAACTTCAGTTCGCGAGTGTATGTAACGCCAATTTTCAATTCGCGAATCACTTTACACTCACGGGTTTACTCGCCGCTTGAAAAGCGGCGTTACATCGCGGCCACAGCACCATCGAAATCAATCTCTGCGTACTCTGCGCTCTCTGCGCCTCTGCGTTGAAGTCGTTATTCCGTTTGGCACCCGTCAAAAAGGGGGACAAGTGTGACGAAGCGCCCGAGCCGCCGTTTCTTGACCGCTGGTCAATGATGAAAACGTTGCGCACGCAGTGGCTCAACGGGATGATTGAGGGTTTCGGATAACGCTCCGGACGAACGGCACCGGAGATCGCCGTAGCCATGACGAGCAGGCGGAAATCTGAAAAATGCCGTACGTTCTCTACGATGGCGTACAACAGTATGTACAACATGCATTGTGGAGGATACTTCATGAACGTACTGCGTTGGGTTGCCGGGGTCGTTGTACTGGTAGCGGCTCCTCTATATGGAGGCGAGGAGCGGGTGCAGGTCAGTGGGCGCTACCCGCACCTGGTCATGTTCAACAAACAGGGCGAGTGCGGCACCGGCGCGGTGGTTGAATGGGCCGGTAAGCTCTGGGCAATCACCTACGCGCCGCACAAACCGGAAGGCTCGGACGATAAGCTCTACGAGATCGACGCCGACCTCAATCAGGTGATCCGCAAAGAAAGCGTCGGCGGTACGCCCGCGGCGCGCATGATCCACAAGGAATCCAACCAGCTTCTGATCGGGCCGTACCTCATCGACGATCAGCGGAAAGTCCGCGTGATTCCGCCGTCAAAAATGTTTGGCCGCATCTCGGCCGTGACGCGGCACCTGACCGATCCGGCGAACAAAGTTTATTACTTCGACATGGAAGGCCTCATCTACGAAGCCGACGTTAAGACGCTTGAAGTGAAACTGCTCTACAAGCGCGCGATTCCCGGCTGGCACGGCAAAGGCGCGTACACCGCACAGGGACACCTTGTCATCGCGAACAACGGAGAACACGAAGCGGCCAGCGTAAACAAGTTCAAACCGTTCGACTACCAGGTTCAGTTCGAAATGGGCGGTGAGAATGCCGGAGGCCTCGGTGACTGGGACGGCAAGACATGGAAGCTCGAAGAGCGCCGGCAGTTTACTGAAGTGACCGGTCCGGGCGGAATCTACGGCACACCCTCGCCCGAAGCGCCGCTCTGGTCTGTCGGATGGGACAAGCGCTCGCTGCTGCTGAAAGTCCTCGACGGATCCTGGCAAACGTACCGCGTGCCCAAGGCCGATTACTCGTATGATGGCACGCACGGCTGGCACACCGAGTGGCCGCGCATCCGCGAAGTGGTTCCTGAAAAAGACGGCAAAGCCGCGAAGCTGCTGATGAACATGCACGGCGGCTGGTTCGACTTCCCAAAGACGTTCAGCGCGAAAGACGCCTCGGGCCTGAAGCCGGTTGCGTCGTACCTGAAAATCACGGGCGACTTCGCGCCTTGGAAAGACAGCATCGTCTTCGCCTGCGACGATGTCGCGGCGTCGGGCTTTTCATCGAGCGGCTTCGATCCGCTCAACTCGCTGAACGGACAGTCGCAGTCGAACCTGTGGTTCTCGACGTGGGACAACCTGGCGCAGTGTGGACGCCCGGCCGGCTACGGTGGACCGTGGATGGGCGACAGCGTGAAAGCGAACGCGCCTTCGATTCCATATCTTTTCGCAGGCTACACGCAGCGCGTGCTGCATCTCTCGCACGAAACGGACGCGGATGTTGCATTCACGATCGAAATTGACGCCGATGGCAAGGGTGCGTGGAAGGAACTCCAGAAGATCAGCGTGCCTGCGAAGGGTTACACCTTCCACATCTTTCCTGCCGACACGGCAGGCCAATGGGTTCGTCTCAAGACAGACCGTGACGCCGCGAACGTGAATGCGTACTTCCACTATGGGCCCGGCGGCGGAACGGCTGAAGACCGTTCGAAATTTGCGGCGCTGAGTGATGTCAGTGACGCTGCCCCGTGGATCAGCGCCGTCATGCGCGCCGAAGGGGAAGGCAAATGCAATCTCGCAGTGCTCGCCAATGCCGTGGATAACTCTGGCAACGCCAGCCCCGCCAGGTTCGTCCAGGTGGACGGCGAGATGAAAGCCGCGCCGATCGAAGCGGAGAGTAAGTCCGCCAAATTCCTGCAGGAAAAAGTCGTTGTGAAGAAACAGCAGTCAATCACGAGCGACGCTGCGTCCATCATCGTGGTCGAAGACAAAGTGCGCTACCGACTGCCGAAGTCAAGCGATGCCTACGACAAGGAATTCGCTACGGGCTGGCCACGCACCGTCCGGGAGGTCGTCACAGAACGCTCGCTGATGAATGCCGGCGGCAGCTTTTATGTCCTCCCACGCACGAATTCGGGCGGCGTGGCGCACATCAAGCCAGTCTGCACGCACAACAAGCGCATCGTCGATTTCTGCTCCTGGCGCGGCCTGATGGTGATGAGCGGGACGCGAGCTGACGCGAAGGCGGACGGCCACTATTTCAGCTTCGGCGGCGACATGCCGGGGGGCCTCTGGTATGGCGACATTGATGATCTCTGGAAGATGGGCAAGCCGAAAGGACAGGGCGGGCCGTGGCTGGAAACGAACGTGAAAGCCAACCAGCCCAGCGATGCGTACCTGATGACCGGCTACGAAAAAAAAAGCGTGAAGCTCAGCCACAATTCAACGCTCTTGGTGAAGATGACGCTCGAAGTTGATTTCCTCGCGACCGGCGAATGGAAGGTGTATCAGACGATTGAAGTGCCAGCGGGCCAGACGCTGACTCATGAATTCCCCGCAGGTTACTCCGCGCACTGGATCCGCGTGCGCGCCAACAGGGATTGCCGAGCGACCGCGGCATTCACCTATGAATAACGGTAAGGGTTGAACCGCCAAGACGCCCAGGCTCCAAGGGGAAGTGGGCAAGTGACGGTGGGCAGGGGAACAGGAAAAAATAGAAGCACGAAATGCGAAGTTCGAATTCTGAATACCAAATGTTCGAAACAGCTCGGCGCTCACCCGTTTCGAACATTCCATCATTCGAACTTTTGAGCATTGTTTCGGATTTAGAAATTCGAATGTCGGATTTAATGTTGGAGAGCAACGATTGCTGAATCGCTCTTTACCGACTCCTTGCCGCCTCGGCGTCTTGGCGGTTCTAAGCAGTTCGCTTTTTGCCGGCGAGCGGCCGGAGCTCGGCGAGACGCTGAAGCCGTCGCGTGAAATCGTCTACAAGAAAGTCGGCGACCGCGAGCTGCGCCTGTTTGTATTCGAGCCCACTGGACACACGAGCAACGATGCGCGCCCGGCGCTGCTGGCGATTCACGGCGGTGGTTGGGCAGGCGGCGCGCCGAACACAGAGTTTTATCTCGCGAATGCGATGGCTGAGCGCGGCATGATCGGCTTCGCGCTCGAGTACCGCTTGATCAAAGGCAAAGCATCGACCGTATTCGAATGCGTCAAAGACGGCCGCAGCGCCGTGCGCTACTTGCGCTCTCACGCCAAAGAACTCGGAATCGATCCGAATCGAATTGTCGTCGCTGGCGGTTCGGCTGGAGGTCATGTCGCCGCATCGACTGCGCTGCTCGACGAGATCAACGAAAGCAGCGACGATCTTGCGATCGACCCGCATCCAAACGTGCTGATTTTGCGCTACGCCGTGCTGGACACGTCGAAGGAAGGATATGGATCAGGAACGATCGGCGCGCGCTGGAAGGAGCTTTCGCCGCTGCATCACGTCCGCAAAAACATGCCGCCGGCACTGCTCTTTCACGGCACGGCCGACACTGTGACGCCCTATAAGAACGCGACAGATTTTCGCGATGCGATGATCGCCGCCGGAAACAAATGCGAGCTAATCACTGCTGAAGGCGCCACTCACGGCCATGTGCGGCTCGATCCCAAACGTGCCGCGCAGGCAGTGGTGGATACGGTGAAGTTCTTGAATGGGCTGGGATACAAGCTGAAGGGGTGAATAACCGCTCCACAGAAGAGACATCGAGAGTAGTAAGGACCTCGAAGTTCCAAATTCCGAAATTTGAAACAAGTTCAAATGACCGAAAGACAAATGTTCGAAACGGATGGCATCCACCCGTTTCGAACATTCGTCATTTGAGATTTTGAATTTGTTTCGGATTTCGAAATTCGGATTTCGAGTTTACTTCGCTTTCACGTCGTAACACAGCAGCACGTCCTGGTCGCGAATGTAAAGTTTTCCGCCGGCGATGACCGGATGCGCCCAGCTGTGGGCTTTGCTGCGATCGGGCGGATCGAAGCGGCCTTTCTCTTTGTACGCTGCCGGCGTGGCTTCGACGAGGGCGATGCTGCCGGGGCCGCTTTCGCCGCGCATGTACAGGTGGCCGTCGGCGTAGGCGATGGCGCCCTTGCCGACACCTTTATCGCTCCAGGCAACGTTGCCCGTCTTCAGTTCCATGCACGTCCAGCCGCCGGAGTCGTTGAAGCCGTAAACGTGATCGCCGACTCGGATGACGCCGCCATGATGATTCTTCATCGACTTGTTCGCGTAAATCTGGTTTGTGCTGAACGCGCCGTTCTCAGCTTTCACTGCGAATGCATTGCAGCCGACGCCATAGCCGCTCGTGACGTAGACGAGGCCTTCGTGATAAATTGGCGTGCTGATCACGGCGGTCGCACCAGCGCGGTCAGCGCGCCAGAGCAGCTTTCCATCCTTCGCACCGATGCCCGCCACACTCTGGCCGGTCAGCTGCAGGTACTGCGGCACGCCGCCGATTTCGGCCGGCACAACCGAGGAATACGCCGCTGCATCCTTATAATCAGCCGTGCGCCAGACCAGTTCGCCGGTGGTCTTCTTCAGTGCAAGCACCGTGCCCTTCGGTCCGCCTGGCGTGAGAATAACGAGTTCGCCGTCAATCAGCGGCGATTCGCTATAACCCCAGCCCGACATCATTTTGCCGCCAAAGTCTTTTTCCATGTGCTTGCGCCAGACTTCGGCGCCGGTTTTTCCGTGGACACAGACGATTTCGCCGTACTGGCTCATGCCGATGACCACATCGCCCGAAATCGCCGGCGTGCAGCGCGTGCCTGGATAACCGCCGCCGCCACCCACGCCGCCAACCTTCGCCGTCCACAGCACTTTACCGCTGAGATCGAGTGCGATGATGCAGCTGTTGCCCTGCACGTCGCCCATCGTGAAGACTTTGCCGCCCGAAACAGAGACGCTCGAAAAGCCCGCGCCAACTCCCGTTGCGCGCCACGCCAGCGGCGGCCCCGCAGCCGGCCACTGTTTGAGCAAGCCTGTTTCGGTCGAGAGTCCGTCGCGCTTGGGGCCGCGCCACTGCGGCCAGTCGCCTTCTCCACCAAACGCGGAGATGTTAATCAGAACCAGGAGAAGAAGTGTGCGAAGCGCGGCCATGCAATGTTCTCCGAAAGGGTGAGCGCTAAAGGCGCTCTGAGGCATTTTCGCCAGACGCAGGTTTCTGACAAGCACGTTCAACGCGGCAAGATGTGTCATCAGGTGTGGTCCTCTGATAATACAAGACTCACCTTGTGAGGGATTTACTGCGCCCGGAGTTAAAAATCAGGATGACCCTGCCCGGTCTTGCCCCTGCGGCGGAGAGGGTGTAAACTCCTGACGCTCTTGAAATTGCATTTATGTGGGAACAGGCCATGCGGCTTCGACTTTTATCTTTGTCTCTGCTCGCGCTGGCGTGCGTGTTTTTTACGCCGGGCTGCGAGGAAGCGCGCGGTCTGGACCCGCGCGAGCGCGCCGCCATGACCGTTGTGTTCGAAGAAGCGCGTGCGCTTGACGAGCAGGGCCGCTACCACGAAGCGCTCGTGCGCTATGAAACAGTGCTCGCGCGGCACCCGCAGTTCATGTCCACTCGTCTGAACGCGGCGATGGCGGCGTACGATGCGGGCGCGTACGAAAAAGCGCGCGGCCATTTCGAAGTGCTCCACAAGTACGGGCCGGGCGACTGGTTCGTAATTCGTAAACTTATCCAGTGCTGCGAGCGCCTCAACGACAAGGAAGGCGTCGAAAGCTACCGCGCGAAATTAGAAAAGCTGCGCCAGCAGGCGGCTGGCAGCGTGGTGCTCAAGCGCTATGAAGGTCTCACTCGTGATTACATCCCGGTTGGATCGATGCATCTGATCGGCTATGAATTCTTCGAGCCCAAAAAACACGGGCGGCTCTGGTTTTTCCGGCTCGAAGACAAGAACAAAGCGCCCGTGACTGCATTCCTGCTCGAAGCCACGCCCTTTCACGACAACAGCGGCAGACGTTTGTTCAGCCTGACCGAAGCGACCAACGGGTGGATGCGCATCTGGCACGTCGGCGTTGAAGGCCGCGAGTACGCGTGGACGCGCGATGTTGTGCTCAGCTGTCTGCAGGGCAAGCGCCAGCCGCTGGTGGTCAAGCCGCTGCCCGCCGATTACGAAGTGCTCGCTGCGCCGGACTCAGCTCGGATCCCAAGTGAAGGAAAAGAACCACCGTCAGAGAAAGCGCCGATAGACGCAGAGAAAAAGTAAATACAGAATCCGAATTTCGAAACTCGAAACAAATTCAGATGTTCAAAAGAATTAAGGATTAAAACGTCGC
>Ga0196964_10001445_pt1 | contig 12082 bp, 22 predicted proteins | sample S1_10metaG_FD_148615 | JGI IMG/M metagenome (GOLD analysis project Ga0196964, IMG submission 148615) | Soil microbial communities from Anza Borrego desert, Southern California, United States - S1_10 | ecosystem: Environmental > Terrestrial > Soil > Desert | place: USA: California | collected...
GCCCCCGGATGAGAGGCAGCAACGATGCCGTCGCGCGGGCCTGGGCTCGCCGCGCCTGGAGCGCCGGCCGGTCCGGCAACGGCAATCTGTGGTTCGAGGGCGACACCATCTATTCCTACGGGCGCCACTTCCCGATTGCCCGGTTCACCGAAGCCCTGGACGGGTCCGGCCCGGTGGTCCTGTTCACCACCGATACCTACAGCCCCACCACCGCGCAGCACAAAGGCGACGTTCGGGCCGCCCTGCTCTGGGCGGGCCTGGGGGGCCGGACCTTCGATGTGCCGTTCCTGGGGATCGGCTATCGCCCCGAGGATCTGGCCGACATGCACGCCGCCAACCTCGCGGACTATGAGCGGCGCATCAGCGAGGCACACGCCAAGGCACGCAAGGCGACCAAGCACCGCGACGTGCATATCGAGACCGCCAAGCGGCTGCGCGCCGAGCGGGACCGCTGCGCGGCGGCCTGGAAGGTCAACACCACCACCGCCACCGCTGCCGCCGACTAACCACCATCAGGGGCCGCCTCACCGGGCGGCCCCGCCCTTCTGACAGGAGAGGACGCCATGACCAAGCTAGACCGCCTCAACGCGCTTCGCCGCGCGTTCGACCATGAGGGCGAGTTGACCGGCTACGCCGCGGGCGCTGCCCTGGAGGTCATCATGGAGAACTGGACCGCCGCCATGCGAGACGGCGCCACACTCTCCGAATTGGCCGGCGATATCGACCGGCTGAAAGAGCGGCTGGACGAGTTCAAGGCCGCCGCACTCGCCTGACAGGAGAGGACGCCAATGCGAACCACTGTCCTGACCGAGAACAGCCCCGACCGCCGCCCGGGATACTACCGGCTCGTACTACGAGCCGAGGAGCGCGGCGAGGTGTTCCACTACACCATCATTGACGGCATCCCCGAAGACAAGATCGCCGTTGCCCAGAACGTCGCCGCGGGCACGCTGGAGGCCGCCGACCGGATCAACGAAGTTCTCACCGAAATCGGAGAGTGACACCCCATGATGCCCAAGAACGATCTGCCCCCCCACGACACCCAGAGCCTCGCCACGCTCTACGCCGCCGGCATCGCCGCCCACCTGATGGTCGAACCCAGCCGCACGCTGCGAGCCACCACACAAGCCGAAATGCAGGCCGCCGGGGACGCCCTGATCGCCGCGCTCAAGGGGTGGCTCGACCAGTTCACCATCGACAGCCGCGACCCCGAGGCCCGCCGCGCCCTGCGGACCTACTTCTTCAACAAGGCTGCTCCGGGCGAGGGCACCAAGCTCCACTAGACACGCCCATCATGTCAAGTCTATCTTGACGACCCCAGAAGAGAGAGAGGAAGAACAATGCTGCTCGACAAGCTCAAGCTGCTGTTCACCCCAGGTCGGGCAGTGCGCCGCATGGCCCGCCGCACCCGCGTCCTGGAGGACGAGACCACGGTCATGGTCTATACCGAGAGCCTGATCCGGGCGCGGCGCCGGTTCCTGGTGCGCGTCCCCAAGGCCGTGCTGTTCGGCGGCGATCCCCGGGCGGTCAGCGACTTCATCGACACCGCGCTGACCCGGGCACCCAACGGGACCAAGCAGACCACCATCTTCGTCGAGCCCGGCGGCGCCGTCCTGGCGGTCAAGAACGGCGCGCTCCAGGAGGAACTCACCATCCAGGTCGGGGTCAGGCCCGAGGATCAGGCCGAGCTGGAGCGCCGCGGGCTGCACGTCCGGGGCGAGCCCAAGAAGTTGTGGAAGGACAACGACGAGTACCTGGAGGAAGAGGGCGACTACACCGAGCGGGCCGCCGGCCACATCGCCGAGTTCGCCGCCGCGGACCCGCTCGGGGCCGAGACCGACGACCCGCTGGCCGCCGCGAGAGCCGACGCGCCGCGCATCGTCTCCACCCTGTAAGAGAGGATGAGACCCCATGAGCACCAAGCGACCCGATGACGGCGTGCCGCTGTTCGTGCGCGCCGAGGTGCGCGGCACCTATGTCCGCAAGTTCATCGTGCTGGCGCCCCGCTCCCTGCTGGAGAGCGGCGATCCAGAGGCGGTCGGCCGCTTCGTCCAGACCGCCATCACCGACAACCACACCCGCAGCCCGGTCCAGGTGATCGACGGCGGGGCGGTCCTGGGAGTGCAGACCGACAGCATCGACGAGAGCATGGCGGTCGGCATCATGCCCGGCCCGGAGGCTCAGGAGATCCTCCAGGCCGCCGGCATCGACCCGGAGAAGACCACCAACCTCACCCCCTCCTCCTGGACCAACGGCGAGAGGGACGGGCCGAACAGCAGCGACGGCGACAAGGAGGAAGAGGACAAGGCCGCCCAGGAGTTCCTCGCCAAGCTGCGCCGCCACATGGCAGCCGGCGGCCCGGTGGGCAGCGCATGACCACCACCACCACCACCACCACCACCGTCTGGGTGATCAAAAGCCGCGACCCGCAGGGCCGCGGGTTCTATGTCGGGGTCGGCGGGCGACGGGTCAAAGACCCGACCCAAGCCCGCCGCTACGAGAGCCGGGAGCGGGCCGAGGCCGATGTCCGGCTCTGGACACAGGTCCTCACCTCGTCCCGGCTCTACGTCATCGAGGAGATCGAGGTTGAGGACGAGGACAGGGGCGACAGCGATGGCCAAGAACACGTTTGAGACCGAGATCGACCGCCGGGTCGGCCGCTGGCTGCGCGAGCAGCGCCTTGCCCGCGGCGCCACCCTGCGGGACATCGGCGAGGAACTCGACATGACCGAGAGCGGCATCAGCCGCGCCGAAAACTTTGGCAAGGGCCTCACCGTCGGCCGCTTCGTCCACTGGTGCAACGTGCTGGGGATCGATCTCAGAGAGGAGGAGAGACCGCCGCCATGAGCTGGCCGGAAGCCTTCGTGCTGGCGGTGCTGTCCATCAGCGTTGCCGCCAGCCTGACCACTTGCTACCTCGCCCCGTTCTCATAAGGAGAAGAGGCATGGTCTACTTACTGCACTTCGACCCGCCCTACAAGCACGCGGGTCATTACCTGGGCTCGACCCCCGATGACCGCCTGGAGGAGCGGTTCCGGGAACACTGCGCGGGGCGAGGGTCCAAACTGACCGCCGCGGCGCGAGCCGGCGGCAGCGATCTCGTGCTCGCCCGCACTTGGCCCGGCGGCAGGCAGGAGGAGCGGCGGATCAAGGGCCGGGCCGGGCACGGCTCCAATCATAGTCACCGCAGATTGTGCCCGATCTGCAAGGCAGGACAGGAGAATGCCAGGAGCGCCTAGAGTAGAGGATGCCAGGAGACTTGTCAGTATCTCTGCCAAGGAGTTCCATGCTGCCTATGAGAAGGCTAGGGAGAGATACGACAAGTATACCTGGAATAACCTAGATTACAAAGATGCCGTCGAGGCAATCTTGGCGGCTCACGATGAAGAGAAGGAAGGAAAGAAGACAATGGGACGTAGCAAGAGCGACGACAAGGCGTTCGACAACATCGATGTCGAGATCCGGCGCGAGGGGCGCGAGCTGGTGCTCCCCGGCGAGCCGGTGCCGATGACCTATCAGGCCGGCATCAAGATGCTGGAGCGCAAGATCGAGGAGGAGGAGACCGAGGTTGCGGTCAACGAGCAGGTGACGGGGTTCTGGCTCGACAGCGCGGTGGCCTTCGCCAAGGCGATGCGGCGGATCTACGGCTGGGCGCAGGCGGTCCCGACGCCGACCTTTTTCGGTCCCGAGCCGCCCCGGATGCTCGATGTTGAGACGGGGGTGAACGAGCGGACCAAGGTGATCTGGGGATCGTTCCAGCTTCCCAACATCGCGGGCCGGCTGGAGACCCGGCTCTCCCGCAAGGGGCGGCAGGCGCTGTTCACCATCGCCGGCTCGACCAAGCGCAAGCACCTGGGGGCGATTGCGGAACTCGCTGATCTCACCCGTCAGATCGTGCGGGAGGAGAGCATCTACCGGGGCAAGGCGTTCACCGTGCCGGTCGATGACAACGGCAACATCAGCAACGACCCGACGGTGCAGCCCAGCTTCATCGACACCTCCAAGGTGGACCCGGCGGGCCTTGTCTTCCCGGAGATCACGGCCTCCCAGGTGGACACCCTGCTGCTGGCGCCGATCCGCCACACCGAGGCGGCGCGGCGGCTGGGCATCCCCTTGAAGCGGGGCGTGCTGCTGGCGGGGCCCTTCGGCACCGGCAAGACGCTGACGGCTGCGGTCACGGCCCGGATCGCCGAGGAGAACGGGTGGACCTACATCACCGCCAAGACGGCCAAGGCGGTGGCCAACCTCGCCGAGTTCGCCCGGCTCTACCAGCCCTCCGTCATTTTCGTTGAGGACGTGGACAGCGTTCTCGGCGGCGAGCGGAATGAGGACATGAACACCATCCTCAACACGATCGACGGGGTGCTGAACAAGGGCGATGCGGTGATCACCGTGCTCACCACCAACAACGTCGAGGCGATCCATCAGGCGATGCTGCGTCCTGGGCGGCTCGACGCGGTGATCATGGTCGATCCGCCGGACCGGGCGGCGGCCGAACGGCTGATGCGGATGTACGGGCGCGGCCTCATCCCCGAGGACGAGGCCCTCGACGGGGCGGCGCGGGAACTCGCGGGCCAGATCCCGGCCACCATCCGCGAGGTGGTGGAGCGCTCCAAGCTGGCGGCGCTGCACCGCGCCGGGGGCGGCGGTGGTGACTTCTACCTCCTCGACGCCGACCTCACGGCGGCGGCGCGGGGCATGAAGCACCACCTCGATCTCTTGAACCGGCCGCTCGATCGGGTCCTCAGCCCGGCCGAGAAGCTGGGTCAGGCGATGGCCGAGCTGGTCAGCCGGGCGGTGTCGGGCGAGGACGCCGAGACCGAGCACGACGTTGACGACGTGTTCGAGGTGGCGACCGATACCGAGAGCCGGGTGATGGCGCTCCATGAGAGCGTCTCCGAACTCAAGGCCATCGCGGCGGAGAGTGGCGGTGGCGGTGGCGGTGGCGGTGGCGGTGGTCTGCCGGCCGATGCCGCCCGGATGCTCAAGGACACCTATGCACGGGTGAAGGACGTGCAGGAGGATGTCGAGGAGATCAAGGAGAAGGTCTCTTAGAGCGCTCTAAGCTGAGCGGGGCGGGGAGCAGCGCTTCCCGCCCTTCTTCTTGCGGTGTCTGAGCATGACAGGAGGGGTCTCCGATGAAGGTCAAGATGGACAACGGCGAGGAGGTGGAGTTCCGCCTCGTCAAGGGGCCGGGCAAGAGGCTGCCGGACGGCAGCCGGGGCGATGCGATCGGGTTGCAGGCGCGGCTCAAGGACAACAAGACTTGGTGGTGGCTGCTGCTGATCGAGGCCGACGGCACGTTCTGGCGCCCTGGCGGGGTCGATGAGGATCTCGGGATCAACCTCAACGACCAGCTGTCGATCGAGCCGGAGGCGGGGAAGGTCAAGCACCGGCAGAAGAAGCAGGCGAAGGCGAAGGCGAAGGAGGAGGAGGTGGCGTGATGGGCCGAGCAGGACGGGCAGAGAAGCCCCTGGGCAGTGGGCGGAGCAAGTTCCTGGTGATGACCCGGGACGGCGGCAAGACCCGGGAGGTCGAGTTCTATCTCAGCCCAGCCTCCTCTGGCCGGGGGGTGGCGTTGCGGGCGCTGGTCGAGGGCCTGACCAGCAACGGGGGCTCCGGGTGGTGGGTGCTGGACATCCTGCCCGATGGTCAGGTCAAGCTGCACAGCGGCATGGATGGTGCCACTCCGTTCGAGTTCGACGGCTTCGACGGCAGCCGGATCAAGCTGCGCGATGAGCCGGGGTAGCAGGAGAGGAGGACAAGACAATGCCGAGTTACGAGATCGTGGCCAGCCCGGACGAGAAGGTGGCGCGCAAGCCGCCGGTACGGGTGCGGCTGGAGGACTACGATGGCGAGGTGCAGTTGATGGTCGAGGTCGGAGCCGGAGCCTGGGCCGCGGTGGCGACCCTGACCCGGGATGGAATGTTGAAGCGCATCCGGCGTTCGGGCAGCACGGCGGAGAAGGAACTCCAGCGGCTGGGCTTTGTGCTCGACGGCCAGGGGCAGATCATGTTTGCGGAGTAGGGTGCGGCATCCTGTCGCGCGTCTGGAAGAGGAACCGTTGGTCGGTTCTGGGGGTTGTGGTTGCGAGGTTGCTGCTCGGATCTGTGTGTCCCCCACACCCGTTCGGCAGCCAGACACCAGACTTCCCCCGGTCGGCCAAGGACCGGGGGATTTCTTTTTATTCCGCAGCCACTCGAAAGTCCCCCCTGGCGGCGGCCGATGCCGCCGGAACCCGGGGCGGCACCCCGTTGATGCAGTTGGTCCTGACGGCGTAGATGCGTTCGGTGCCCTCGGTCTTTTTGAGGGGGATGGTGATCGGCTCGATCCAGGTCGAGATGCCGCGGTAGCCCCGGTTGGTCCAGTAGTCGGTGATGGTCCGGGCGAGCCGCTTGGCCCCCGCGAGGGTCAGCGTGTCGTAGGTATAGGGTGTCTGCTCTGGCATGTGTCCCCCATGCCTGATGCTGGTCATGCCCCCTCAAAGGAAAAGGCCCCCGGCAGCAGTGACGGGGGCCTCCTCAGCAGAGCAATCCATCGGAAGACATCTTCCGATGGTCTAATTCGACACCAAGCCGATCCGAAAATCAAGCGAATTCGCGGACCCGTTCGGCAGCCTGGGCCTGGGCCTGGGCCTGGGCCTGCTTCTGCTTCACGAGGCTGGCGATGGTCCGCTGCTGTCCCAGGACACGATGGACGCAATCCAGTGCGTCGAGGAGGAGCTGGATGTCGCGGAAGAAGCTGGGCCGGACCAGCAGACCGTGCTGGTCGCCGTCGAGGAAAGCAGGGTAGCGCTGGTAGAGGGCGACGTTCTCAAGGAGATCACGAGCCCGTCTGGGGAGGGTACGGAAGAGGGCTTGGTGGATGAGCTGGAGGGTGGCCCCTCGCGCGAGGTCGCGGGGCCGTTCAACGAGGTCCGGCGTTGATCGATCTCCTCGGGCGAGGTCGCTTGCGCCAGGGTGCGGGTCGAGACCGGCGATCTTGGCTTGGACGAGGCGGAGCTGGGCATAGTCGGAGCCTGCCTTGTGCTGGTCTTCGCTGATGGCCCCCTGGGCCAGCAGCACGTCGAGGGGGCAAGAGAGCGGGATCTTGGAGTGGTCCGAGGAACCGGAGAGGTAGTGCCGGATGGCCTGCACCTTCTCCGGCCCGGGATCATCCGCCCGCTTGGGCTGGACCAGCCGCCCCGAGCCGGGGTGCCGGTCGCCAATCTTCCGCTTGCGCCCGCGGCGCTTGGGCCGCGGTGACGACAACACGACAGTCGTCTTGGTCAGCATGTTCATCCGCCAGTCCCCCAGGCAGTGAACCTCCCGCGACAGGAACTGTGGAGACTTGCTCAACAGTTGTCAATGGAATTGCGATCCAATCGCCGATCATCAGGCCGCGGATCGGAATGCCGTGGTCTTCCAGCACGTCCAGGACCCCCTCGACCTGGAGCCGCCGCTCGGTGCCGGCCAAGTGCTCGATGGCCTGGGCAATCCGAATGCGGATCGCCCGCTCCCCCATGACCCCCATCGCCTGTCCCTCCGGGCTTGGGTTGGTGATGGCCCCGATCCTGGCCGATTTGGGGCAGGGAGGTCAACCTAATTGTATCTGGCGGAGGACATCGCCTGCCACACCCGCTTGACGATCACCTCCGGGTCGTAACCCCCAGGATCGTCCAGGATGTTGGAGGGGAGCATCGAGCGGAGCTGGCTGATCCCGGCCTGGGTCATGGCCGGGGTGATCTCGGTGTTGACGGTGATGGTTGGCGGCGGGGCTGTCCCACCGAAGGTCTTGCCCTGGAGAGCGTAGAACTTCTCAACCAGGGAGCGCGGCACTTCGTAGCCAATCAGGTCCTTGATCCACCCCTTCGGGGGTGGGGCCTCCACCCCCAGCAACCGGAGCTGGGCGTAGGTGAACCCCCCGGCGTTTCCCCCGCCGCGAATAATCTCGCGGGTGAGGACCACCTTATCATCCATACCAGGGTTACTCCCTCTAAGGTTCCTTACTCCCGAACCTTAGCAGTTTACCCCTATTCTACCCCTTAGACCCCATTAGAAAAACTAATCAGCCCGGTGGTGGAGGGAACCGAGGAAGGGCAGAGGACGACCAGCCCCAACCCCAAAACAGGGTATGGGTCCGGTCCCTGCCCTCCCCGGTCAGCCCGTATGGAGCCAGTCCCAGAGTATAGGGCGCCACGCATTCGGCCTAATTCCCGGCGTGGCGGAGATCGCTACTTGCGACAGCGAAGAGGGCTGCCGGCTCCCGCGCTTCGATCCCTTCGGACTGCGCTTCGGGCTTTGGGAGCGCCCCACAGTAACCCGGTGGTCCCCACCGCCCTGCCGTCACTTCTCAACCGACGACGGTGGATCAGACCCGGCTATCAGATGCCGGGAGCCTTGTCAAACCATTTCACCCCAAAATCGGGTCCTCGGTCATCCACGACGGCGGCGCCGACCAGCGGCTGAACACCCCGTTGACCCATTTCAGCACCAGCTCGCCCTCGGCGGGGCCGTAGTTGGCCTTCTTGGTCTTGAGGTAGCGGATGCCGGTCTCGGGGTTCTTCGACAGGTAGAGCCGGCTCCTGACCGTGTTGTTCCAGGCGGTCGAGCCCGACAGCCCGGTGCCCGAGCTGGCCCCGGCGACCGAGGGGTGGGAGGTGAGCAGCACCGCGCCGTGGGCCTCCATCGCAATCGCCCGGAGCTTGTTCAAGAAGCTCCTGACCTGGGGCCGGACGTTCTCGTTTCCCAGGAACACATCCGCCGCGGTGTCGAGGACCACCAGCTTGGAGCCCGACGCCAGCACGGCGTTGCGGATCTGGGCGTAGAGGTCGGTGGTGACGCCTTCCGCCTCCTCGCCCCGGAAGCTCATCAGCGCGTTCTCCTGGCCGACCCGGGAGCAGAGGGTCAAGCCCGTCAGCTCCTTGGGTGTGGCGAACATGGCGCGGCAGATGGCCTCCTGGCGCCGCCGCAGCTCGTCGGCGTCGTCCTCGCAGAACAGCCCGAACCCGGGACAGGGCAGGGTGCGGAGGCCCAGCCAGTCCTGGCCGAGCGCGCACGCGGTCAGCAGTTGCTGGGCGAGCAGGCTCTTGCCGATGCCGCCGTCGCCCGACAGCAGCGTCACCGACCCGAGCGGGATCAGCCCCTCGACGATCCAGCCCCGGGCCGGGGCCTCAGAGCCGTCATTCCAGTCCTGTGCCGGGCGGATCAGCTCCAGCGGCGTCGTCTTGCTCAGATGCGCGATGCTCACGGGCGTCCCCTCTCCGTTGCAGCGTATTGTTCCAGTCGCCGTCGCCGACCGGCGGCAGCGCGATCGAGGTATCCACGCCTTCCAACGAATAGGTCCTGACCGCCCGCTCGGCGGCCTGCCGGCCGGCGTCGTTGTTGTCGGCGAAGATGAGCAGGCGCTTCACACCCGAGGGCAGCCTGATCTTGTCCATGCGCGAGCAGCCGAGCGTGGCCCAGACGGGGAGCGCAAAGAGCTGCTGCGCCGACAGGGCGGTCTCGACGCCTTCCGCGAGGCCGAGGATGTCCTCGACCCGGTAGGTGTTGCATTGCACGGTGCCGTGGCCCAGCACTCCGTTGGTGATCTTGGCAGGGCGGATGCTGGCCTTGCCGAGCCCGGTCTCGTGGAGAAAGGTGCGCTGCACTCCGACCCAGCGTCCGCCCTCGGTGATAAGGGCGATCAGGCAGGGGTAGGGGGCCGACTTGGGGTGCTCGGGGTGGGGGCTCCAGGTAAAGGCGAGGTCGGGGGGGAGCAGAGTGGTGTCGATGCCGCGGAACCGCAGGTAACGCTCGGCGAGGCTGCCGCTCAGGCCGGCGGCGCCCCGCCACAGCCGGCTGGCCCGGTCGATCTTCTCCTGCGCCTCGTCCTGTTCCCGCCCCGTCCTGGGCCGCCGCTGAGGGGCCTCTGCCCGCGGCCCGGCCCCGATCCCCTCCCAGAGGCCCAAGGCCCTCAGCGTGTCAATGACGAGCGTCTGCGGGCACCCGGCATGGCAGTGGACCAGCACCAGATCCCCCCGCTGGTCGATCTTGAGGCTGGGGGAGCGGTCGGTGTGCGCGGGGCAGCGGGCCATGCCGTAATGCCCGTGCCACTTGCCTTTGAGGGCGAAGGTCAGCGTCTTGGCGGCGTCCATCGTCATCAGCGGATGTCCAGGATCGAGAGCTTGGGCTTGGGGCCGCGCTTCCCGGCGGGCGGCAGCGCGCGGCGCAGCTCGGCGGGCAGCCGGCGGCGCAGCTCGACCAGGGTGGCCGGGGCGAGATCGGAGCCGGTGATCGCCGGGTCGAGCAGCAGCCACTGCCACGCGATGGCCTCGATGGCGTGGGCGAGGCTGACGCTGTGGCCCGCCCAGGCAGCCCGTGTCACCTCCTCCAGCATCTCGTGCGGGGTGAGGCCGCGGGTGGTCCACCACAGCGCCTGCTCGCGGGCGATCTCGATGGCCCGTTCCCAGAACTGCGGCGTGATGGTGGTGATGTCGTCCATGCCTGTCCCCACCGGCAAGAACAAAGGACCGATCTTAGGGATCGGCCCGGTGAGGCGCCACTCAATAAGCCGATGGGAGGGATCGTGTCAAGATTGGCTTGACGACGCTGGCGGCGGCGGCGGCGGCGGCGGCGGCGGGAACAGCGCCGTGTCCCGGCGCGGGATGGTGTAGCGGTCGAGGATCTCCCGCACCTCCTCGATCGAGCTGGCGTAGTGGATCTGGACCCGGAAGCGGCGCCACACCTCCTTGGTCTCCTTCTGGGCCTTGGAGGGGCTGCCGCCCGGAGCCTTGAGTTCGATGCCGAAGGGGGCGTGCCAGATGAACAGGAAGTCGGGCATCCCGGCTTTCGTGCCCATCGATTTGAGCTTGGCCCCCTCGGCGGCCGAGCGGACCCCGCCCGAGGGGATGTGGCTCCACCAAGGCCCCTCCGGGGGCGCCGGCAGGACCGTGGCAAGGTAGCCGGCGACCGCCCGGTGCAGCCCTAGTTCTGGTTGGCCGCGCCGCCGCCGCGGTTGGGTCCGGGTCCGCTGCTTTGCTGCCGGCGCAGCCATGCCTGCCAGTCCCAGCGGGGGAGCGGCTTGACGGGAAGGTTTTCGGCCCAATAGCCGGCTCCATAGGTGGCGGGGTCGTCGGGCCGGCCGGTGACGGCGGGCCAGGGGTGCTCGCGGTCGGCCGCGGCGGCGGCCAGCGCGCTCATATTGGTCCGCGGCAGGGTCGAGGCGCCGTCGAGCAGCTCGTAGGTCAGGTGCGCGCTGCCGTCGAAGTGCTGGCGCACCCGCCCCGAGCGGACCAGCACCTCCTTGGCCGCCTTGGCGCGGTGGATCGGCAGGTCGAGGATCTCGGACATCTCCTTGAGGGTCGGCGTGGGTGTGCCGACCCGGGAGCAGATCAGCTCGTAGACGGCTTCGATCTCAGCCGGCTTGGGCAAGGCGGGCTTGGTCATGGGAAGGCGGTCTCTTGGTGGTCTGCTTGGGGCGGATGTAGAGGTCGGGTCGCAGCTCGAACTTGCTGACCCTGCCGTCGCAGGCGCGCTCGACGGTGAGCACATGCTGGGGCGGCACGATGTCCCATTGCCCGACCGCCTGCCGGCTGATGCCGCACAACCGGCCGACGCGGGCAAAGCCGCCGGCCTCCAGCGCCGCCCGCTCCCAGGCCGCCCGTGCCTTGTCGCGCCACGGGCTGGCCGCCCGCTCTCGCCAGTTCATCGTCGCCGTCTCCTTTGAAGAAAGCCTCGCAATGCTCCATCAGATGGGGAAAAGCCTTGCTGCGTCAAGGGCTTCTTGCGGGTCGTAACTTTTTTCTTGACAAGGTGGTCTTGCCGGACCACCTTGGTTCCAGTCTGGAGACAGACGGCTAAACTGAGGAGTAAGTGATGAGCGTTGGAATGCGTGAGGAGCGTCCAGTTCCGGCCGGTCGTGGCGGCGGCAAGCCGCCGGCCGGGGGTGGCAATGGTGCGGCGGTGGCGGCTGGGCCGGACCCCGAGCCGGTGGTTCAGGTCGTCACCCCGGAGATGGCGGCGGACTGGCTGGAGCGGAGCGGCAGCTTTAGGAACCGCAGCAAGCGGCCGGCGACGATCGACCGCTATGCAAGGGACATGCGGGCCGGCAAGTGGGCGATCACG
>Ga0196964_10001447_pt1 | contig 12071 bp, 14 predicted proteins | sample S1_10metaG_FD_148615 | JGI IMG/M metagenome (GOLD analysis project Ga0196964, IMG submission 148615) | Soil microbial communities from Anza Borrego desert, Southern California, United States - S1_10 | ecosystem: Environmental > Terrestrial > Soil > Desert | place: USA: California | collected...
ACCATGCCGCCGACGCAGAGCGCCGCGAGCGACAGGGCCGTCTGCCGACGCTTGGCCTTGGCGCCGGTCAGCGAGCTCTCGAACAGGCGCACCATGGAATCGAGCAAGCGCTGGTAGGCGGCTTGCACTTCCGGGCTGCTGCGCGCGGCGTCCGATGGCAGCGCGATCATGGGGCACTGACCGTCGAGATCGCCGAGATGCTCCTTGGAGAGGTAGCCGTGGACCATTTGCGAGGCGGCTTCGCGCGTGGGCTTGGTTGGATCGATGCCGGCCTCCGCGCGCCACTTGGCGCCGCGGCCCGTGAGGAAGCTAGACACGGCGGCGGCGAATAATTCCTCCTTGCTTCGGAAGTGATTGTAGAAGCCGCCGCGCGTCAGTTCGGCGTCCTCCATCACCATGTCGATGGTGACGTTTTCGTAGCCGTGACGGTTGAACAGGATGCGCGCGCACTCGACGATGCGGGCGCGGGTTTTGTGCTTGTGATCGGACGCGTAGGGCAAGCAATTCTCCTTTGCCTTTGTAGGCCCATTCAAAATATGTTCTTGATCATATTTTGCCGCAGGCGCATCACCAGTGCACCGAATTTCTGGAGGCCAACTTGAGTAGTGCATTCACGGGCGGTTGTTTGTGCGGCGCGATCCGCTATTCGTGCACGGCAGAGCCGGCGATGGCGGGGCACTGCCATTGCGAAGATTGCCGGCGCTCGAGCGGTTCGGGACGCTGTTCACATATGGCCGTTCCGGAAGCGAGCGTCACGCTAACCGGTGAGGCGCGCGGATATGCGCGCCCGGCCGACAGCGGAAATGTCGTGACGCGGCATTTCTGCCCGAACTGCGGCGCGCCGGTTTTCTCCGTGAACTCGGCAATGCCTGGGATGATGTTCCTGCGCGCGTCGAGCCTCGACGACATGGAGGTCTTCAAGCCGCAGATGCATGTTTTCACGTCACGCGCGCCGAGCTGGGACAAGCCCACGGAAGGCCTGCCGGCTTTCGCAACAATGCCGCCCGGCATGTAGGGGCCGACATGAAACGTTTCATGCTGCTGCACTATGGGTTCGAGAAGCCGACGCCGGAAGTGATGGCGGCGTGGAATGCTTGGTTTGGCTCTGTGAAGGATCTCACTGTGGAGCACGGCGGGTTCCGCGGCGGGCGCGAGCTTTCGAAAAGCGGCGCCAAGGAGCTGCCGTTTGGCGCCGACTCGATTACGGGCTACTCGATCCTCAATGCGGAGAGTCTCGATGAGGCTGAGCGGCTGGCGCAGAGCAATCCATTCGTCGCCAGCATCCGCATCTACGAGATCATGGCGCACTAGGGCTCGCCCGGCCGGCCCGGCGTGACGCTGATGGTCATGGGCGGCGCGTTGTCGGGCCATGTTGCGACACAGGAATTCTTCTCTGAGCAGGCGCCGCACGCGATGACGCCGCACGACAGCGGCTGGGGCCGCAATGGCGTGGCGGTGTGTGACCTCAAGCAAGCGGACGAAGCGCTGGTTCTTTCCGCTGTTAAGGGCGCACATGCGCTTGCGGCGCCACAATCGAGGGCAAGACGCACGAAGTAGTGCGTTTGCCCGATTGCGAGATTGGCGAAGCAGCGCATTCTCTGTCGCAAGGTTGCTGGGCGGCTGCCTCATTTCGCCTCAAACGCGCGAGCGCGCGATCACAAGTTTGTGGACGCGCGTCCGAGGTGGACCCCGCCCGCATCTGAGTTGTTAGATCAGTGCTGAACCAGGCTCGGAAAGGTTCTGTTCAGCATTACAGCATTAACGTGAAGGGACCGGAGTTCAGACCAATGCTCGAGAAGAAAATCGGCGAGCCGTGTCCGACCTGCCAGACGCCGCTGCAACGGCGCCGGTCCACATTTCGCACCATCGTTGGCGACGTCGCCTTCTGCGCCCGCTGCTGCTCCTCGTTCGAGCTGGCGCGCGAGGAGGATGACGTTCTAGCCGCCATGGGCCCTGAATTCGCGCCGATCTGAGGCGCGCGGAGGTTGAGCTGACGGCGGGTGCACTGCCCGCCGCGCTAGCCCATCATCGATTGTCCAGCTGCGGGCGCACGGCGGGCCAACCCGTGGCGGGTGATGCGATAGGGCCCGCCGTCCTGGCTGCGGGTGACGCGGCGCCGGCGGAGCCTGCGAAAGACCGCGAGCGAGCAGTCGTCGAGGCGCCAGCCATCGCGGTTGAGCAGTCGATCTCGACGATGTCGCCTTTGTCGTCCTTGCGAAATTCGATGCGTCCGCCCACCGAGGCGCGAATGCGCCTCGGCACTTTTACATGAAGAGCGGATCGGCATTCGCCGATCCGAGGGCGAGCGCATGCAGCGTACGCTGCTCGTACTTTGAAATGTTCACGGGAATTGCCTGAATGTGAGCGTTCGCGCGTGTTTGGCGCTGCGCGGTTCAGAGCGGGTTGGCAGTCACGAAGACGCGGCCCGCGGCGTTAGGCAATCTCGGTCGTCATAGGCGGCGCGGTGTGCCAGAGCCCCGCGCGCCCAGCAAGCCTGCTCGCTTTTTTGTGAACGCATGCCCTTGCGTCTTGCGGCCCCTCACGCGGCCTCCCATCTGCGGCGCTTTCGAGGGGATATCATGACCGACGCCTCACCGCTCTCGCGCATTCGCGCGATCGATTATTCCGTCATCTTCGCACGCGACATGCCTGCGATGCGGCGCTTCTATGAAGACGTGATGCGCTTTCCGATCGAAAAGGTGCTGTACGAAGGCTGGGTCGAGTATCGTGTTGGGTCCAACATTATGGCTCTGGCGTACAAGACCGTGAACGAAGCGGACGAGCCGATACCCGCGGGCGCTGCAGCGCTACAGCTCGCGTTTCGTGTCGCGCCGTCCGATGTCGATGCATGCGCCGCGGCGCTGGAGAAGGCAGGCGTTGCCATCGTGCAGCCGCCAACGAACCAAGCCTGGGGCCATCGCACGTTGTTTTTCCGCGATCCTGACGGCAACCTTTTGGAGATCTACGCGGATATCTGAGGCGCCGGTTTGCGCACCCTTGCTCGGCTTGCCCAACGCACCGCGGTGCGGAGCGGCCAGATTAGCTGCGCCAGGGCGCCGTGGCCGATCTCGTCACGCACGCCGAGCGGGACCGCGCACGGGCCCGGGACGTGATAGGTACGAAAGGCCTGGTCGAACACCGAGAAGACCGTGGCGAAATTCACGCCCGCGCCGTCGGAATCGCGGATGTGATGCCAGCGGTGCATGGCGGGCGAGACGAAGACGCGGCCGAGCCGGCCGTAAGTCCAGGGCAGGTCCATGTGGATGAACATGCCGTAGTAGTGGCGGATGAGCATGTTCGCCGCGAGCGCCCAGGCAGGCAGCCCGAGCAGCGCGAGCGCGCTGGTGTCGATCAGCGCTGTGGTGAAGCGGTTGAGCGGGTGGAAGCGGAACAGCGTCGTCCACGTCATTGCAGTGTCGCTGTGATGGATGGCGTGCGTGGGCCAGAGGACGCTCGTGTGTTCGAGGCGATGGCGCCAGTAGCCGACGAAGTCGCCGGCGAAGACGGCGATGAAGAGCACGAGCCATTGCGGCGCCGCTGACCATTGTGCTGGCGAGAAGAGCAGAAGCCCGTTGCTTTGGAGCCAAACGCCGACAGCGGTGACGAGCAGCGCGAGCAGTGGCGCGATGAGCGCAGCATCGACCGCGAGCAGGATCATGTTGGTGCGCACTTCGCTTGAGGCGGCGCGCGCGGTGCTGAGTGATTGGAACCCGCGCGCAGCGAGCGCGATGGCGGCGAAGATGAGCGCAGGCCAGAAGAGCGCGCTGAATGCGGTCCAGAGTGCTTCAAGCATGTTGGAAAAAAAGTTCGTCATTCTGGGGCTCGCGCAGCGAGAACCCGGAATCCAGGGGCAAACGACGAGCTCGTTGCCCCTGGGTTCCGGTTCGCACTGCGTGCGTCCGGAATGACGAGGAACTGAATGATCATCGCGCTCATAGTAGCTTCGCCAGCGCCTCGCGGAAGGGGCGGTCGCGCTTGAGGAACACTTCACGGCTCATGGCTTCGCGGCGTGTTTCGTAGCGTTCCGCGTACAGCAGCACCCAGGTGCGCCCGCGCGTGGATCGCGCGCCTCTGCCGGCATTGTGTGCGGCGAGGCGCTGTTCCAGATCCACGCACCAGCCGACGTAAGTGACGCGCTTGTCGTTGGTGAGGTTGCCAAGGACGTAGACGAAGCCGCATTCGGCGGTCATGGCGGCGTGACCGGGTTTCGCAAGCGATGAATCGCGAGCCACGACAATAACGACCCGACAAGCGCGCTCACGACAGCCGCGACGGCCGTCAGTATAACTCCTAGAGTATCGGCGACTGCGTTAAGCGCCAGAAGGATCGCAGGAGTAATCGCGGAAACGACTATGAGCGCGCCAACGACTAGCTGCGCAATGTACCAGGTCCGATAGAGGACCTTGGGCACGCGCACGCCGCGCCTGTGCCACGGCGTGGTCGTGCTCATGCAAATCCGCCAAAGTTCACGAACTTGGGTTCGAGATACTCGTCCAAGCCCTCAGCACCGCCTTCGCGGCCGAGGCCGGATTGTTTCCAGCCGCCAAAGGGTATGACTTCGTTGGAGAAGATGCCGTCGTTGATGGAGACCATGCCAGATTCGATGCGTTCGGCGACGCGCCAGGCGCGGTGGACGTCCTTGGTAAAGAAGTAGGAGGCGAGGCCGAAGGGCGTGTCGTTGGCGATGGCGACGGCTTCAGCCTCGGTCTTGAAGCGGATGAGCGGTGCGACGGGGCCGAAGATTTCTTCGCGGTTTACGCGCATCTCGCGCGTGACGTCGGCGAGAACGGTGGGCGTGTAGAAGTGTTTGCCCGCGTCGTGGCGCTTGCCGCCGGTGAGCGCGGTGGCGCCGGAGGCGAGCGCCTCGGCCACCATGCGCTCGACTTTCTCGATGGCTCTTTGGTCGATCAAAGGTCCGATCTCGACGCCTTCCTGATCGCCTGGGCCGACCTTCATCTTGGCGACGGCGTCGGCGAGCTTCTTGGAGAAGGCGTCGTAGATGGCGTCTTCGACCAAGATGCGGTTGGCGCAGACGCAGGTTTGACCGGCGTTGCGGAACTTCGACATGATCGTGCCACGTACGGCAAGATCGAGCTCGGCGTCGGCGAATACGAGCAGCGGCGCGTTGCCGCCGAGTTCGAGCGAAACTTTCTTCACCGTGGAGCCGACGCACGCGGCGCCGAGCTTCTTGCCCACGTCGGTTGAGCCAGTGAACGAGAAGTGCCGCACGAGATCGCTCTCGCACAGCACTTTGCCGACTTCGTTCGCGTTCTCGGTGGTGACAATATTGAATACGCCTTTGGGCAAGCCCGCTGTCTCGCCGAGTTCAGCGAGCGCCAGCGCCGTCAGCGGCGTTTGGTGCGGCGGCTTCAGCACGATGGTGCAGCCGGCGGCGATGGCGGGCGCGGCTTTGCGCGTGATCATCGCCATCGGAAAATTCCAGGGCGTCACCGCCGCGCACACGCCGATCGGCTGCTTCAGCGTGATGTAGCGGCGCGTCGGTGTCGTCGTGGGAATGACGCGGCCGTAGGCGCGCTTTGCTTCTTCGCCGAACCATTCCATGAAGCTAGCGCCATACGCGGCTTCGCCCTTGGCTTCCGCGATCGGCTTGCCGCCTTCGAGCGAGATGAGGCGCGAGAGCCGATCGATGTCGGCCATCATCAAATCGTACCAAGCGCGCATGATCGTCGCGCGCTCCTTGGCGGACTTGGCGGCCCAGGCGGGGAAAGCCGCGTGTGCAGCGGCGATGGCTTCCTCGGTTTCGGCGGCGCCAAGATCGGGAACCTCCGCTATGATCTCTTGGTTGGCCGGATTGTAGACCTTGAAGCGCTTGGCGGCGGCGCGCCAGGCGCCGTTGATGTATGCGTCGGAGCGGAAATTCATCGGCTGGTCCATCAGGCTGCTCGCAGCGACTTTGCGCAGGCGCAACGCCGCTGCAAGAGCGGCGGGCGAACATTTATGGCGCGAGGCGCGGCGTGCGCCTATAAGCCGTTCCAACAAGCAGTGAGTCAGCCATGGCCTGGAAAGACGTTCTTGTCATTGTTTCCGAAGCAGAGGCCGACGCGCCCGCGCTCGCGCTTGGCGAGGCTTTGGCGCGACAAAATGGCGACGATTGCCACATCGCGGCGGCGTTCCTGACGCCGTTGCCGGACGAGCCGCTGGCGTATGAGCCGACGGTGGTGGCCGGCGTGTGGGCCGAGCTGCTCGGGCGCGCGCGCCAGGAGGCGGAGGCCGAGCGCAATCGGGTTGAGGCGCGGCTGAAGCAATTTGAGCGCGCGTACGAGCTGCGCAACGCGGAAGCCCTGTCGCGCGATCTTGGACGCGTGGCGGCGGTGCATGCGCGATATGCGGATGTTGCTGTGATGACGCGGCCGGGCGATGGACCGGGATCGGAGCTGCGCGAAGAGATCATCGAAGGCGTGCTCTTCCACTCCGGCCGCCCGGCGCTGATTGCGCCGCCGGGCTGGAACGGGACGAGTATCGGCAAGCGTGTCCTGGTGGCGTGGGATGCGAGCCGCGAAGCGACGCGCGCTTTGTCTGAGGCGGACGATCTGTTGGAATTCTCCGAAGCGGTGACGGTGCTGACCGTGGACGCCAAGCCGAAAATGTTCGGCCATGGCGACCAGCCCGGCGCGAACATTGCTGGCCACTTGTCGCGCCGCGGCATCCCCGCAGAGGTGCGCAACGTCGACAGCATGGGCCGCTCGGCGTCGCTCGCGATCCTGGATGAGGCGAAGAACCTCGGCGCCGATCTCGTCGTGATGGGCGGGTACGCGCATTCGCGTCTGCGAGAGCTCATGTTCGGCGGCGCCACGCGCGAATTGCTGCGCGCAGCGGACGTTCCCGTACTGATGGCGCATTAGGGGCTGGCATGGAGTTCAATCTGTCACTGTTCGACGGCATCCTCGGGCTTGTCCTGTTGGCCGTGATCGTATGGGTCGCGCTCAAGCTCGCCACGCGCATCATCCTCGGCCTCGTTCTCATCGTGATTATCGGCGTGGTGTTCTTCGGGTGGCACATCGGCGGCTTCTCGCTCGGGTAGCTCCGTCCTTTGTGGGCGGAGACAGACCGGAGCGCTGCGAAGGTCAGAGGCGGGTGCTGGCGCGGTGTTCGAAAATTTCGCGCCGCTACCCCTCGCCTGCTTCGCTTCGCGAAGCTGTCCTCTCCCACAAGAAGGGGAGAGGACCTAAAGCGCGCCGTTGAACGCGAAGTTCGAAAGCCGCCGCGTTGCGACATCATATTCGGCGCCGAACGTGATCGTGCCGCCGTCGCAAATCTGGACGGCTTGCGTGCGCCAGTCGAAGGGATGGTCCGGGTTCGGTGCGCGTTGGATCGCACTTTCGTTGACGCCGTTCACATAGATCACGCGTTTTCCGCCGATCACGAAACCGGCGTATTGACGATGGTAGCCGCCCGGCGAAGGGCTTTGGCCAACTTTCTCGAGTTCGCGCGCGAGGAGGAGGATGAGGTCGTTCTCCAGCGCATCGACTTCGGCGTCGGTCGGCGTCCACACGTCTTCGACCGGGCCGGGTGAGATGCGGCTGCATTGGCGCGCAAGCGTGCGGGCCGCGTCGCCGCCGAGAATCGTTCGCGTGTCCGCAGTCCAAAGTTCGGCGACCTCGTCTTGCGCGGCGCCGGGCGACGGTTCCGATGGCGTCGGCGCGCAGGCGGCGGCGCCGAGGAGTGCTGCGAACAGGAGATGCTTGGCCGAAATCATGTTGCGAGCCTAACCCCTTGTGTCACCCCAAGGCCACACCTAGTTGAAGGGCACAACATCGCTCATGCCACGTTGATCAGCCGCAATGGGGTTAACGCGGGACGCCGTAAGGGTCTGTCATGGATATGGAAAAGCTCACCGAGCGTGCGCGCGGATTCGTGCAGGCCGCTCAAACGATCGCGCTCCGCGAACAAAACCAACAACTCGATACGCAGCACCTGTTGAAGGCGCTGCTGGACGATCGCGAAGGCCTCGCGGCCGGGCTCTTGCGCGCCGCTGGCGCCGATCCGCGCAAGGCGGCGGATGAAGCGGACGCCGCGGTGCGAGCGCTCCCGAAAGTGCAGGGCGGCAACGACCGTATGTATATGTCGTCCTCGCTGGCGCGGGCGTTGGATGCAGCGGAGCAGGCGGCGACGAAGGCGGGCGACTCGTATGTCACGGCTGAGCGCCTGTTGTTCGGCCTGGCGATCGCCGAGGGCAAAGCGAACGAAATCCTGAAGAAGGCCGGCGCGACGCCGCAGAAGCTGGAGCAGGCGATTCAGCAATTGCGCAAGGGCCGCACGGCGCAGTCGTCCTCCGCTGAGGATCAGTACGATGCGCTGAAGAAGTACGCGCGCGACCTCACGGACGATGCGCGCAAGGGCAAGCTCGATCCGGTGATCGGCCGCGACGAGGAAATCCGGCGCACGATCCAGGTACTGTCGCGGCGCACGAAAAACAATCCGGTGCTGATCGGCGAACCGGGCGTTGGTAAGACGGCGATCGCCGAGGGCCTGGCGCTGCGCATCGTCAACGGCGATGTGCCCGAGAGCTTAAAGCACAAGAAGCTGCTGGCGCTCGACATGGGTGCGCTGATCGCCGGCGCAAAATTCCGCGGCGAGTTCGAGGAGCGGCTCAAGGCTGTGCTCTCTGAAGTTACTTCCGCCGAGGGCGCCATTATCCTTTTCATTGATGAAATGCACACGCTCGTTGGCGCGGGCAAAGCGGACGGCGCGATGGACGCCTCGAACCTGCTGAAGCCGGCCTTGGCGCGCGGCGAACTGCATTGTGTCGGCGCGACCACGCTGGATGAATACCGCAAGCATGTGGAAAAAGACGCGGCGCTCGCGCGGCGCTTCCAGCCCGTGTTCGTGGAAGAGCCCAGCGTCGAGGACACCATCTCGATTCTGCGGGGCCTTAAGGACCGCTACGAACAGCACCACGGCGTGCGCATCTCGGATGCGGCCATCGTCTCGGCCGCGCAGCTTTCGCACCGCTATATCACGGATCGGTTCCTGCCCGATAAGGCGATCGACTTGGTCGATGAGGCGGCCGCCCGCTTGCGTATGGCGGTGGATTCCAAGCCGGAGGAGCTGGACGAGCTTGACCGGCGCCTGGTGCAGCTGAAGATCGAACTGGAAGCGTTGAAGAAGGAAAAAGACGAAGGCTCACGCGATCGCGCGCAGAAGCTTGACGTCGAAATCCGCGATCTTGAAACGCGCTCGGGCGAGCTCACGGCGGCCTGGAGCGCCGAAAAGCAGAAGCTGCAAACCGCCGCCAAGGCGAAGGAAGAACTCGATCGGCTGCAGACCGAATACGAGAACGCCGTGCGGCGCGGCGATCTTTCGCGCGCGTCCGAGCTGAAGTACGGGCGCATTCCGCAGGTCGAGAAGCAGGTCGCTGAGCTGGAAGCGAAGGGCGATGGCGGCCTGGTGCAGGAAGTGGTCGATGCCGAGGCGATCGCCGCGGTCGTCTCACGCTGGACCGGCGTGCCGGTCGAGAAGATGCTCGAGGGCGAAAAGGCGAAGCTCCTGGCGATGGAGGACAAGCTCCGTGACCGGGTCGTTGGTCAGGAGCCGGCGCTGCGAGCTGTGGCTGATGCTGTGCGGCGAGCGCGGGCGGGTCTGCAGGATCCGAACCGGCCGATTGGCTCGTTCATGTTCCTGGGGCCGACGGGCGTCGGTAAAACGGAGCTGACCAAGGCGCTCGCGGAATTCCTGTTCGATGACGAGCATGCGCTGACGCGCGTGGACATGTCGGAATACATGGAGAAGCACTCGGTCGCCCGGCTCATCGGCGCGCCGCCTGGTTATGTGGGCTATGAAGAGGGCGGAGCGCTGACGGAAGCGATTCGCCGTCGGCCGTATCAGGTGATCCTGTTCGACGAGATTGAGAAGGCCCATCCGGACGTGTTCAATGTGCTGCTGCAAGTGCTGGATGATGGGCGCCTCACCGACGGCCAAGGCCGCACCGTCGATTTCAAGAACACGATCCTGATCATGACGTCGAACGCCGGCGCGCAATTCCTGGCCGATCAGCCCGAAGGTGCGGACGTGGAGGACGTGCGCGATTTGGTGATGGGCGAAGTGCGTGCACGCTTCCGCCCGGAATTCCTGAACCGGGTCGATGAGATCATCCTCTTCAAGCGGCTCGAAAAGGCGCAAATGGGATCGATCGTGGACATCCAGCTGAAGCGGCTTGAGCGTCTGCTGGCGGCGCGGAACATTTCCATGGAACTCGATGCGCGCGGCAAGGGCGAACTTGCCAGGCGCGGCTACGATCCCGCTTGGGGCGCACGGCCGCTGAAGCGCGTGATCCAGAAGGACGTGCAGGATCCGCTCGCGCGCTTCATTCTCGAGGGCCGCATCAAAGATGGCGACGTCGTGCGCGTCACGTTCGACGGCAACGACTTCCTGTTCAACGGCGAAGCCGAGCGTAAGGCCGCCTGACGGCCCCCTTACGGCTCAGTGGCCTCGTTGTCGTCCGTCGCGCGTTCGACTGCGCCCGCGGCGTCGTTGGTGGCGCTTTCGGCCGCTTCGCCGACTTCTTCGGCGGCTTCGCCCAGCGCTGCGCCGGCTTCTGCGCTCTCTTGTTCGGTGGAGGCTTGCTCGGCATCGCCAGGATCGCTGGCGGTTTGTTGCTGGTCGCAGGCGGCGGCAAGGCTGAGCGCCGCCGCGGCGGCGATGGCGGTGAGCAGTCTCATCTGGTCCTCCGATAAGGCCGGCGCGAGGCGCGCGGCGGTTCGATAACGTGCGGAGGCGCGCGTGGGTCCATGTGAGGAACGGGCTGCCGCTTTGGGAATTGAAGCTCGGGAGCGCTCCGTGACGCTGAACCTCAAAGCCTGGATCGAGCTGGCGCGGCGCGAGATCGTGCCGATCGCGGTTTTCCTCACGATCGCTCTTCTCATGCTCGCCTTCGCCGAGATTACCGATGAGGTGACCGAAGACGAAGGGGAGGTGCGCTGGTTCGACGACGGGCTCCTCTATGCGCTGCGTACCTCCGACCCAGCCGATCCGATCGGGCCGCGCTGGTTTGAGGAGAGCGTCGTCGAGATCACCGCGCTGGGCGGGTTTGGCGTGCTCGCGCTCGTAACGCTGATGGCGATCGGCTACCTCCTGACGCTCGGCAAGCGGGCGTCAGCGCTGATGGTGCTTGTCGCGACACTCGGCGGCATGGCGATCAGCGAAGGGTTGAAGGTCGGCTTTGCGCGGCCGCGGCCGGATTTGGTGGCGCACGCGGTCGATGTCACCAGCATGAGTTTTCCGAGCGGACATGCGATGCTGTCGGCGGTGACGTATTTGACGCTGGGCGCGCTGCTGGCGCGAACGCAGGAGCGGCGGCGCGCGCGCGGCTACATCTTGGGCGCCGCTGTTGTGCTGACGCTGTTGATAGGGATGAGCCGCATTTATCTCGGCGTGCACTGGCCCACGGATGTGCTGGCCGGCTGGTGCCTGGGCGCGGCTTGGGCGCTTCTCTGTTGGTGTGTCGCGACGCTACTCACGCGACGCGAGGCAAACGCCTGATCGCGAATCGCGCAACCGGCTTGGCGCCTCGTTCTGTCCGTGAAACAGTAGCCTCACCATAAGCGGCGCTGCCGCTGGGCGCCGCCGGGCCCCTCGTGAGGGGAACCAAAGGAGAGCGCTCATGCCTGAAAGTAAGTTGGCAAACGTGGTGAGGGCTATCGCCGTCGTCGGTCCGACCGGGGCGGGCAAGACGGCGTTGACGCAAGCTCTGGCATCGGCCGCCTCGGGTGGCTCGGGCGCTGTCCCGACCGCCGCCGGCCAGTCCAGCGAAACGGTTTTCACCGCGATCGACTTCATGGGCGATCATTACGCGCTGATCGATACGCCCGGCGCGGTCGATTTCACTGCGGATGCCGATTTCGCACTACCGGCCGCGGACCTGGCGATCGTCGTCGCCGATCCCGATCCCGACAAGGCGGTGCTGCTGCAGCCGTTCCTGAAGGCGGTGGAAGAATTCCAGATTCCGCATGCGATCTTCATCAACAAGATAGACACCGCGCGTGGACGCATTCGCGATTTGCTCGAAGCGCTACAGCCGATGTCAAGCGTGCCGCTAGTGGCCCGCCAGATTC
>Ga0196964_10001448_pt1 | contig 12070 bp, 8 predicted proteins | sample S1_10metaG_FD_148615 | JGI IMG/M metagenome (GOLD analysis project Ga0196964, IMG submission 148615) | Soil microbial communities from Anza Borrego desert, Southern California, United States - S1_10 | ecosystem: Environmental > Terrestrial > Soil > Desert | place: USA: California | collected...
AACAGGAACTTGTTCCCCCCAACCACAACCATGGAATGCCGAGGCAGGGTGATGCCACTGTGCGGCACTGCCCTGTCCGGGAAGTCCGGGATGGAGAAACGGAGCGGCAAGGTAGCGGGAGACCGTCCCTAAGTTTTGCGCGGGAAGACCATGATGCTGTACAAGCGTTGCAGGCAACCGGTGCACCTTACCAGGGCAATCTGTCAGGTCGCGAAGCTTTTCCTTCATCATTCGGGATTCCTCCCATAGCGCAGCATATTTCTGATTGACTGCCGCAGCCCGGAAAATGAGGCTTTTTTCGTCGTTCCAGCGCAGCGCTAAACCGGGCAGCCTGTTTACGGGCGATTGGAAGGCCGGGACATTTCCATGGTGCAGCAGGCAAATAAAGCAGCTCCATTCCGGCACATGCTGCTGCCGGAGCGCACATTGCCGCAGCCGTGAAATATCCTGTCGAACCCGTGTATGCCAGCGATGGAAAACGCTGGTTTTACCCGGGTGTATCAGGACAAACGGCCAGGTGTTTGGTATATTTGCCAGGCCATGACCGATCCTGGTTACATACGCTCGCTCAGAAAGCCGACCGCGGAAGACCCGCTCAGGATACTCGTGAGCGCCTGCCTGACGGGCATTACCTGTGGCTTTGACGGAAGCAGCAACGGAGAATATCCCTCAGTATTAAAACTGCAGCACTATGGTAACGCCCGGCTGATCCGGTTTTGCCCGGAAGAGTTTTCCTTTGGCACGCCGCGCGAAATGTGCGATATCTATGGCGGCGACGGAAACGATGTGCTGGATGGAAAAGCCCGGGTACTTACGCCTTCGGGCGCCGACTGGACGGAAGGTATGATAGCGGCTTCTGTGCAGATGCTGGAGATCGCCAAAAGAGAAGAGGTGGAACTGGCAGTATTGATGGATATCAGCGCGGCCTGTGGCAGCCAGGTGATCTACGAGGGCAACCGGTTTGCGGCAGAGAAGCAGTACCAGATCGGTGCGGGTGTGGCGGCGGCACAGCTGATACGGCATGGATTCAAGGTGATCAGCCAGCGGGACTTTGCCTCCCTGGAGCTGCTGTATGCCCTGCTGGATCCGGAACACAGGATCGATGAACAGGCAATCGACCACCACGACCACCCCTGGTATAAAAGCTATTTTGCAGACAGGCTGTCAGAATAGCCTAAGCTGTACCCCTTTCTTTTTCCGAGGGGGCTTTGCATCGCCGAAAACGGTCTTGCCGCCATACTTCCAGCTTTCCTCTCTTTCCTTAGCCACCAACTCTTCAAACTTGTCGTTCGGGATAAAATCTTTTTCTACCCGCTGCGCGAGCGTATGGAGGTTGCGGATAGCTTCGTTCTTTTCCTGCTGTCCGATCTTTGCCAGCCGCAGCGCGGTATCGAGCGTGCTGATGGTCTCATCATATACCTTAACAGGCACAGGGAAGGGATGACCATCCTTGCCTCCATGCGCAAATGAAAAACGGGCCGGATCCTCGAACCGGGAGGGCATCCCGTAAATAACTTCGCTGACCAGCGCCAGGGATTGGATGGTGCGCGGACCGACACCTTCCAGGAGGAGGAGGTTTTCCATGTCCCTTACTTCTTTTTCATGCGCCACGGCGAGCACACTGCCCAGACGCTTCAGGTTGATGTCTTCCGCCCGCACATCGTGATGCCCCGGCAGCACCAGCCGCCTTATTTCGTCCATGACATGGTGCGGCTGCTCCGCCACCAGCTCCAGCATGCCTGATTTTGCTCCGGCGGCTTCTTTATCGGTCAGGTTCAGGATGACTCCCTGAGATTCCCCGACAATGGAAGTATGCGGTGCCTCCAGGAAAGAGTGAACATTGGCGGAATGCCAGTGGTAACGGCGGGCCATGCCAGTCGCATCGTTCATGCCCTGCTGCACCACGGCCCAGCTACCGGAGCTGCTTAGAATAAAGGAATGGAGATAAAGCTGAAAGCCATCCTGGATGGCGGTATTGTCTACCTTGGCCGAAAGCCTGCTGCTACGGATGAGGGAGGCGGCGTCAAATCCGGCGCGTTCGCCGATGCGCTGCAGTTCCGCAGGCGTTTCCCGGCTGTGTCTGCCCTTGCCCCCGCAGATATAAATGCCCAGCTCATCGGATTTTTTGTTGACAGCTTGCTTCAGCGCACCCATGACGGAGGTGGTAATACCCGAAGAATGCCAGTCCATGCCCATTACGGCACCCAGAGACTGGAACCAGAAAGGATCGGAAACGCGGGAAAGAAAGGCTTCCCTGCCAAACTGAAGAATGATCGCCTCTACGATCGCCACACCCAGCCGGCTCATTCGCTGGTACAGCCAGGGCGGTACCTGACCGTAATGCAGCGGAAGATCGGCATAGCTTCTGCTCATTACAGTAAGTTAGCCCAAAAAAACTTAAGGGAATTCTAAATAAAGGTCAGTCTGCACGCACATAATGATACGCTGCCTGGGCCAGCTTTTTCCATTGGGCCTTATGCTCAGATGGCACCTGCACCCATTCCTTCATTGCCCGTCCTTTCCCGGAAGGATCGAACAGGACACTACCCGGCAGGGCCAGCGCTGCGGCATGTTCGTTGCCGCCTAGCTTGAATACCATGCACTGCTGAAAATAACAAACGAAGGCCTTGCCCCCTGTCTTAAAGCAGGGCTTTCCAAACATCTGGCTTCTCTCCGCGTCCGGGCACGAACCGGCTGCCCCTTCGTACGCTTGCTCCTCTGGTGACATACACGCTTTGCTTACTTCTTTAAAGCAGATTCATAAACGCTGATCCAATCGGCCGGCGTCAGTTTTCCGGCCAGTTCAGCGATCAGTGCAAAAGGTATCTGGTCGGGCTTTTTGAAGCGGATGCAGCTTTTGCCCATGTCCGGCTTTGTCTTGCTGTGCTTTGGATAGGCGGCGGTGAACCACTCCAGCATTTCCGGACTGCCATAAAGACCCATATGATACAGGGCGATGAAATTCTTCTGGGAGGCAATGCTGATAAAAGGCAGGGGCTGTTTCGGATCGCAGTGGTAGCCGGCAGGATAAAGCCGGTGCGGCACTACATAGGACAGCATACCCGAGCTGATCGTTTCCTCGAATCCTTTGGGAAGATGTTTCCTCATGGTTTCGCGAAGCTTCGTCATCGGTTCGATGCGGTCTTCAGGCAGTGCGCTCAGATACGCTTCCGGGCTGGCAGCTTTTTCAGACATATAAAGGATACAGTACTGTTAGTTGCGTAAAAATAGCAAATTGAGCAGTCTTGGCATCTGTTTTCCGTCCTCATCCACGAACCATTCCTTCAGGTCAATGCAGGAAAAGCCGTTGCTGGCGGCCGCAGACCAGTATTCGGAGAAATGGTGGGTGTAGCAGGTTACTTCAATGTTCTGTCCCTCCGCTTCGAAATTGGCTTTACCCCCGATGTATTGTTTGAAGGGATGAAGTTCGGAAAGAAAGAAGGTACCGCCAGGCTGTAACAACGCCGCAGCCTGTGAAAAGATGAAATCGAGGTCGCGAATATGTTCCAGCACGAGGTTGACGCTGATATGATCGTACCGGGCATCGGCGACCGGCCAGGGCCGGGTCAGGTCTGCCTGAAGGAAACGCACATTGGGGCTTTCTACCTTTTCCCTGGCGATCTGAAGCATCCCATCCGAGAAGTCGACGGCGGTGACATGATCGGCATGCTGCGCGAAAGCTACCGTGTTCTTGCCGGTGCCGCAGCCCAGCTCCAGGACAGAGGCGAACTTCTTTCCGATAAGGAACTGAAGGACAGCTTCCCGGTCGAGGTCGCGGGTGCGGTTGCGCATGAGGTCATAAGTATCGGACCACACGTTATAGGCACTATCTACATTCATGGGCGCAAAATTAAGGAATATGCTGGCACTCTATTTTTGCCGGGGTCTTAGGTTGTAACAGAAAAAACCGAATGCCATGAATCAGGAAAAAGACCAACAGGAAAAAGACCGGCAGTCTTCCGCCGATGAAGGAAAGGAAAGCGGCGTACGCTCGGACATGAGTGCAGACAAGGAAGGTGCGAGCACCAAGGGCGTTGCCTCGGACCCGGGGAAGCCATTTCCCGATGCCGACGCCCTGACGGACCCGACGACCGGAAAGATCAGGAAGGACGAGCAGGCAGGCTGAAGGACGCTGCCCGCCCCAAATAGAAAGGGCTGCCGAATGGCAGCCCTTTCTTTCAGGAAACCGGGTGGATGTCCACCGGGAAAATCCGTTATTGTTTAACCAGCTGTCTGGTGATCTTCTGACCATCAACATTCACTTCCACCAGGTAGACGCCTGTTGCCAGGTTCGTTACCGGAACAGTGAGCTGATTGGCGGCAGAAGACATTTCCGTTTCAATCATTACAGCACCGGTCATGGACAGTACCCTTACACCAACCTTAGCATCTGCCGCACCGTTTACACGGATGTTTACAGACTCAGAAGCAGGGTTCGGAGCAAGTTCCAGGCTCAGCACTTTGCTGATCTGCGCCTTCTTGCCGAGCTGCAGGTAGAAGCGGCCTTCGTTGCTGCCATTTACACTGAATGTGTATTTGGTATCCTCGTCGAGCGCAACGCGGTTGCCGGTGTATGTATCCATCAGGTATACTACCTCGTCGTTCAGGTTCCAGTCGGAAACCGAGATGGTGTAGCGACCGTCGTTGATCCTGGTAAGGCCGACAGGGATGCTGCTGCCTTCTGCATACGGACGGGTATCAACGGCAAGCTTGGTACCTTCTGCACTGTTCGTGTAGAACTCAGTGCCCGGGTTATCCATCTTCACGCCATCGTTCGCAGCTTCAACGGAGGCAGTTGCATTCTTATCGAAGTATACACCCAGTTCGTCGATCTCGCCCTTGCCGTTCGCCAGGGTCAGGATCAAGCCAACAGGCACATCTTCACCTTCGCCGCGGAAGAAAGCAGCAGCCACGGATCCGGAAGTAGACTTGTCATTTTCAGTGAAGCTCCAGTTGAGGGTAGAGTTCGGATTGCCTTTCGCAACGAACGCACCGCACATAGGAACAGTGATCTTCATCGCGCTGCCGATCTTAGTTACCCATCCGCCAGTACTGTTGTTCAGGCTTGGGTTCCAGTAGTAGATCGTGTTCAGACCTGACGGAGGATTGTTGATACGCGCCGGAGACGGATAAGGGTTGCTGACAACCACCAGGCCGCTGGCACCGGTAGCTGTGCTGAAGGAAACATTACCCTGGTTAACGGCGCCGGTCAGATCTATCGTTACTTCACCCTGTGGTTTGAACAGGCGAACACCAGTATAGCTGTTCCAGTTATCGGTAAGGTTGTCGAATCCTTCCCAGATACTGGTTGACTGCAGATTAGTCGTTGTGTTTGCACCCGTTGCGGAAGTAGTCGGATCGTAGTACCACAGGTTCTGTCCGCTTCCGCCGGTAAGGTTCAGGGCAACGTCATCGTTGATCTGGCTAACGGGGATTGCAGAAGAGAACGGATGGCCCAGGAGGCGAACGCTGGCAGGCGCGCTGAGTCCTGCTTCTACTGTTACATCGCCTACGATTACGCCGGCCGGCATTTTCTCGATGAAGGCTGCATCAGCGGTACTTGCCTTCAGTGTCAGGTTGCCGTTAGTGTACAGCGTACCATTAGGCGTTGACGATCCACCAATCTTCACCGAACCGTTATCATCTATATTCAGCGCATTACCCAGGGTAGCGGTCGAACCTTTGTTCACGGTAAGCTTCTGAATCGTGTTGGTGCCTGGTGTAAAGTACATCGTCTGGTTGTCGGTACCACCTACAACCACCTGGTCGTCGCTATTCATGGAGATATTACCGGTACCGTACAGCTTGCCGCTGATGGTCAGCTTGTTAGCGCCGGCGCTCATATCCAGGGTAGCACCAGACTCGATATTGAACGCTTTCTTTACATTGGTTGTGGTAGCGGAAGCCGCGCCGACAACGTTAAGACCGTTGTTGTAGCTGGTGGCTGAAGCAACATCGCCATTCATCAGTGTTGTACCGAACGGAATGATCTCAACATTGTCGATAGCCAGACCGTCGGCGCTTGTACCTGAAGCGTCTACCCAGCGGATCCAGATAGCCGAGCCCTCAGCGACGGTTGCAACGATGGATGCCATATGCTGCGTTTTGTTGCCGCTGGCATTTCCGTCGATAGCGCCATTGCCGGCAGTATTCGGAGAGGTAAAGGTCAGGTTGGTCGACGCATCGGTCCAGGTAGCAGCGCTGTTGGACATGTACTGGTTAGCGTCGTTCAGCGTGTAGGCATCCAATGAGTATTGAACCTTGATATTGTCGCTTGAAGCGTCGCCGTTCCTCCACTGTTCACCCGTATAGCGAACCAGGATCGAGGTCCATGGAGAGAGGTCTGTCGGCTTAGTCTTGTTCACCAGCTTCACACCGAAGGAGTTGCTGCCCAGGGAGCCAAGCGCGCGGTCGCTGTTGCCGGTAGAACCGTAGTTCTTAACACCTTCTGTAGAAGAAGAACCGTTGTCGGCAGCTACGGAACCGCTTGCATGCCAGCCGAGCGGCAGTGCGTTGGTCGTTGTAGATACGGTGTCGAAATCCTGGGAGTGCACTACGCCAATACCGGTCTTAGAAATTGAAACGAAATCTACTGATGTAGTACCGGTAGCCTTGCTGGAAATTGGACCGAACATGATAGGCTCGGTAGGAGTCTGTCCGCCGTTGTATTCCCAGATAGCGATCTGGTACTTTGTACCGGCTTCGAGGTTTGTGATCACCAGGGAGTCAGCTTCACCTTCGCCGAAGCCATCGATGTTGGCAACAACATAGTCGCCGGTAGCGATCGCATCGCCATTTCCGAAGGCAGCGTTGCCGTCATAGGTAGTATTATCCGTCGGGTTGGTACCAGAGAGTGCAGTTTTAGCCGCAACAACGATACGTCCTGCGCCACCGCCGTTCACCCATTTAACCATCATGCTGTTAGCCGTGATGCTGGTCGCTTCAACCTTGATATTCTTGGATTTCTGGCTTCCGCTTGGTGCAACCAGGGTAGTGGTAGCGTTGATAGAAGCGCTAAGGGTATTGTAGATCCTTCCGTTCTGCAGCTGTGTGTATGGGTAAGCATACACATAATATGTCACACCTGATTTCAGCTTGGAGATCGTGAACGGAGATGTCTGCGCACTGCTTCCGCTCAGATAGATGAACATAGCCTTACCGTTTGCCACGGAATCAACCGCAGTCGTGTTGATATAACCGGTCTTTGTAGAAAGAGCGGTGTAATTGACCGTGTTGATCGGGTCGTAGGCAAGCGGAGCGCCTTCGCTGACCACGATCAGTGTGCCGGTATTGCCGGTTGCACGGGTTACATTGAACTTGAATGAATTGCTGCCGATCGTGTTGAACACGACGTTTGCCGGGTTACCGGTGTTGCCGGAGATAGTAATTGTATAATCTTCCGTTTCACCATATCCGTAAGCGCCGCAAGGCGTAACGCCTGCTGCGTTCGTAGTCTCGACCATAACAACTCTCAGGCGGGTGTTGCCAAGGGTAGCACCAACCGGAATGGTAATGGTGCCGCTGATGGTAGCACCGGGAGCAGAAACAAAGGAAGAAGAAACATAAGCCTCTTCACCGGAATCGCTGAAGTCGCCGTTCTGGTTGTAGTCAATATAGATCTTGGCATAACCGGTCATCGGATTACCACAGGTGCCCACACCGATAGTGAATGGAACCCTGTTGCCGCGGGTTACGTTGGCAGGTGTAACTGCAGTATAGTCAGAGTACAGGCTCTGCATGCTGCCGGCCGCGCCGGTAGTAAGGCAGGTTGAAGCCTGGCTCAGAGTACCGAAGCTGAACTGTGTGATCTCGCCATCAGCTGAGCCTGTTGCATAAGAAGCACAATAGCAGGTGGTCGCAGCATTCATGCTCACAGTAACCTCGTTGGAATTCATGCTCAGACCACTTCCGGCACAGGTTGTCACTACCCTGTACTTGGTAGCGCTAGCCTGGGTGGTTACCAGGTAGTTGCTGGTAGCTTGTCCTATCGGTGTCCAGTTGTTTGTGTTTGCCGGAGCGGATTCCCACTGATAGGAAATGCCCGCACCTGTGCTGAATCCGGTAAATGAAAGTCCGAAGGTTGTGGCGGCACATGCAGAAGAAGGTGCTGTAACCGTGCCTGCTGCCGGTGTACCGGAACAAGTAGCAACGCTGAACTCATAAGCACCGATATCAGGAGGGTTGTTGCGGACAGCCCCGTTAATATCTGTAGTAACCGACGTGCTGGTACCTGCATTGTCAAGCAGGTAGCTGGTAGGTGCCAGATTTCCTGCAGAAGCATTTACAAAGAAAGGATTCTCAGAGATGTTACCGCTGGCCAACATTGCGGTGTTCCAGGTTGCAGCCGTTGTGTAGTTAGTGCCATTGCGGCGACCAACAACACCCGGAGTAGCGGTGTAAAGATTGTTATAAGAAGCAATCATACCGGTTTGCGCGTTGGCAAACTCCATGGCTATCCTCGTTCCGGCACGGGTGATGGAAATATTATTGTTCGAGACCTGGAATGTGTTGCTGCCGGCGGACACTGCCTGGTAGAAGCCCCAGGTTGTGTGGGACGCATTATTCGAGGCAGGGTAATCAGAGTTCACCGTATTGTTTATCCAGTTGGCGATGCTTCCGTTATGATACATCATATACTGGTCGCCGTTGCCCTGGAGATTATACATGATATTGTTTGAAATCACATTGCCTGAGCCTGTGCTTCCGTTCAGACCGATCCCATAGAAGGTAAGGGAAGCAGTCGGAACCAGAGTAGCAGGATCATGGATCATGTTCTTGCTTACAGTAACTGAAGAGTTATTGTTATAAAGCCAGATGCCGTAGAAGGAGTTGATGTTCTGGCTGCGGGTCATACGATGTATGTTATTGCCCTCAATCGTGGCACCGGAAAGGGCCCCGCCATAGATACCGTACAGGTAGAAATCTTTCACGGTATTGTTCGAGATAACTGAATTGCCGGACCCCACTACTGAGATACCATAGAAACCGCCATTGATGGTGTTGTTCGTAATGGTGATGTTATCAGAGTTGGAGCCGGTTGCTGTCGCTGACATACCCGATCCGCTGACTACGATACCGGCGTAGTTTGATGATGCTGTGGTCGTGTTCAGATTGATGGTACAGTTGGAGATCGTGTTGTTATCAGCATTGTTAGTCATGAACACGCCCCAGCCATAACTTGTGTTGAGCGCGCTGGATGCACTGATGGTCAGATTGTTGATAGTAACCCAATCTGTTCCGTTCAGCGTGATAACACCCCGGTTGCTGTTCGTGACCGATACGTTGGAGATGACAGCGCCGTTTCCGTTGATCGTGATGGTATTGGTTGATGATACACCACCGATCTCACCGAGCGTCAGCTGCTCATTGTAAGTACCTGCTGTAACATTTACTGTCACCGGTCCGCCTATAGCACAGCCGAGTGCGTTGGCAAAGGCAGTGAAGGTCTGGAAGTTGGTACTGCTTGCAGGAGCACCAGGGTTGATGGTGTATGTTCCACCCGCAAACGGTGTATTTACAGAAATCTGAACCGGAGTGGACGCAGCGGTGTTACCATTACATGTAACCTCGGCGCGGTAATACTTGGTGCTCGTTGCAGATATTGTCGTGGCAGCTACTGTTGAAGAAGATCCGATATTGCTCCAGGGTCCGGAAGCAGAAGCAGACTCCTGCCACTGGTAGGTCTGCCCGCCGCCAACACTGTTGCCGGCAAGGGTGAGCTGAACGGTGGTACCCACACATACTGAACCTGTGGCGCTGGAAATTGCACCACCTGCTGTAGGAGTTCCGACGCAGTTGGCCGCCGGTGTATAGGTAATCCGGATGGTCGGACGGTTGTTCCCGTATGAAGAGGTCGTAAGACCTGTATTGCCGGCGATCGGGGAATTCGTAGCCCATCCGAGCGCTTTACCCGTAGCGGCGTTGACGTAGAAATTGTTAGGACCGGAAGCTGTGCCGTTCTTTACGAAGTCGGTCAGTACTTTCAGGTTGCCACCATTGTACACGAAAGGCGTAATATTCACAGCTTCCCAACTGTTGCTCATGGCAGTGAACGAATGGGTGGTCGAGGCGTAAACCTGTGTAGCACCATTCACCAGGGAATCCCAGGTAGTATTGTCGGTCAGCGTGTTTGCTGAGACGTTGCCAAGCCACACATTGAAGGTATTATTGCCACTGATTGAGCCACTGGCCTTCATCCACTCGACCTTTGTGATCGTAGCGCCTGCGGGGATTCCCAGCTCGGACGCGGTGTATAGATAAGCGTACCTTGAATAATTAAAAGATGAGGTTGCATTACTGCGGTAATAAGGACCGTAGACAAAATGGGAGGTTCCGCTGGTAGAACCTATCGTTGCCAACTGCCCAAAGGAGTAGTTTGGCGACATTGCCAGTAAAAGCAGCAATGCCAGCCAGGTTTTAAAAAGAACTTTGGGTTGTGTTTGTACCATAGTTTTAGATTTTGTTGCGCCTACTCTTTAAAGGATTTTCGGCTATCTCCGTCACTTCAAGCATAAAGAGAGTAATTCCACATTCTTATACAGTACAATTTTCATCAATAGGGTTATCCTTTGCATAAAAACCCACAGTGCTACATCCAGCGTTAAAACCTTATTTAAATTCCCTAAAAACCTTCACGAGCCAGCCATTTAAAGGCAGGATCAATCAAATTTTTGCTGCTTTCTAGTGATTGAGGAGGGCGCAAACAAACATCTAAAAAAATAGATATTGGTATAAAAGTAAAAAAGGGATCGTATTTTCCAAATACCCAATTAATAAAATTTCAAATTAAATAACATTAGGAAAATCAGAAACATAGCCGGGAAGGCTTGCAGACAGCGGGTTTCTACACATTCCCGGTGATCGTTGGATGTGGATAACTAAATCCCGGCAAACGGCTGGTCGCCGGAATTTAAGCAAGATTAATTACCGCCACCACCGCTGCGTTCATCTGCGAGCTCCTTCACCTGCGGTGTAATATCTGGCAGGATTTTTAAGCTCTGGTGTAGCATTGCTAACTAAAAATAATTCACAATGGCTACAAAATATTCAAAGGGCTCCGGTAAAAAGGTGAAGGACGCCATGCATGAAATGAAAGAAGGGAAGTTAAAGAGTGGTCGCTCGGGTAAAAAGGTAACCAGTCGTAAACAGGCTATCGCCATCGGGCTTTCGGAAGCGCGGGAAAAAGGTGAAAAAGTGCCTGCTAAAAAATCGGGTTCCAAAAAAGCTTCCGGCACCAAAAAGTCAGCTACTAAAAAGACAGCCACCAAAAAGACAGCAGCCAAGAAAACCGCGACCAAGAAAACCGCAACCAAGAAATCCGCGGGTACAGCAGCATCGAAAAAATCCGCTCCGAGGAAAGCGGCAAGCAAGAAAAGCACGTCCAAAAAGTCCGCTCCTAAAAAAGCTGCCTCAAAAAAACCGACAGCTAAAAAAGCTGCGGGGAAAAAAGCTGCGAGCAAGAAATCAACGGGCAGTTCTTCCTCTTCAAAGAAGACCGCGACGAGAAAATCCAGATAAAATAACAAATGGCTGCCGAAAGGCAGCCATTTGTACTTATACCATAAGCTTTAATTCTTATTCACCATAATAGGCTATCTCCAACAGCCCTTCGCTGTTCCGGACGCCGCGGTACATACCTGCGGAGTTAAAGCAGAACTGATGGGCACCGCTTGCATCCACAGCAATAAGCCCACCTTCTCCGCCCATCTTTACAAGCTTTTCCTTGATCACTTTTTCAGTTGCTGCTTTAAGATTCATCCCCTGGTATTCCATCAGGCAGCTCACATCGTAGGCAACCACGGCACGCAGGAAAAACTCGCCGTGTCCGGTACAGGAGATAGCGCAGGTCCGGTTATTTGCATATGTACCGGAGCCGACCACCGGACTATCCCCTATCCTGCCGAAACGCTTATTAGTCATTCCGCCGGTGCTGGTACCGGCAGCCAGGTTTCCGTAGGCGTCACATGCCACAGCTCCTACCGTCCCAAACTTATAATCCCCGTTAGGCACCATGCCTTTCAGATTATCCTCCTTATGATCGAGCTGGTAAAAATCGCTGTCCCTGATAGCA
>Ga0196964_10001449_pt1 | contig 12065 bp, 13 predicted proteins | sample S1_10metaG_FD_148615 | JGI IMG/M metagenome (GOLD analysis project Ga0196964, IMG submission 148615) | Soil microbial communities from Anza Borrego desert, Southern California, United States - S1_10 | ecosystem: Environmental > Terrestrial > Soil > Desert | place: USA: California | collected...
AGCGCGAGGATGCGCGGCAACAGGACCTTGTCGTCTGGCCCAATCAAGGCGCGCGGCCGCACCGAGACCGTGCGAAAGCCCGGCGTGTTCGCGCCCAGCACCAAGCCTTCGGCGATCCGCTTTGTGCGCGCGTAAGCGTTGAGTGAACGATCGGGAAGCGGGCTCTCTTCGGTCAACGCGGGCTGATCGCGCAGCGCAGCGTAAATCGAAGGAGACGACACGAACACGAACCCGTCGGCGCCCGCCTCCCGCGCTGACGCGAGGAGACGCTGCGTCGCTACGACATTCACAGTGTGAAACTCCGCTTCCGGCCCCCACGGGCTAGACAGCGCCGCGGCGTGGAAGACGACATCGACGCCATCGCACAGCGCGGTCACATCCATTTTGAGCAGATCGCCGCGCACGACTTCGTGGCTGGTCTCCTTGAGTCGCGCGGCATTCGTTTCGCTGCGCCCAGTTGCGCGCACCCAATAGCCCGCGTCGCGCAGCGTCGCACACAAGCTGAGACCCAAGCCGCCCGTCGCACCCGTCACTAACGCGCGCCGCGTACTCATACGCGCAGCACCATGGCGGCGGCGCTGATGCCGGCGGCGGTGCCGAGCAGGAGCACTTTGTCGCCGGGCCGCAGGCGGCCTTCGCGTTGCGCGCAGACAAGCGCCGTGGGCAGCGAGGCTGCGATCTGATTGCCGTGCGTGCCGAAAATATCGACGACGCGGTCGGGGTCGCCGCCCATGAGGCGGCGTACATGCTCGAGGCCCGGATGGCTCGCCTGATGGCACACGACGAGATCGACCGTCTCGCGCGTGACGCCGGCTTCGGCCAGCACTTCATCGACAATGCGCGGCAAACAGCGCGCGGCGGCTTTGAAAACGCCGAATGCGTCCATTTTGAATTTCGAGCCTTCGAGCAACGCTTCCAACTCGCTTGCGCGGATCCGCGTGCCGCCGGAGCGGAGAGTCGCCAGATGCTTGCCTTCGCCGTACGTCTCGAACCGGCGCGAGATGAGGCCGGGGCCTTCCTTGTCCGTCGTCGCTTCGATGCAAACCGCCGCTGCGCCGTCGCCGAAAATGGAAAACGTTTGCGGGTCTGCCTTGTCGAGCCCGGCCGACGCGATGTCGCTGGCGACGATGACGGCGCGCTTGAATCGTCCCGTCTCAAAACCCATCGCCACGACATCGAGCGCCGTCACGAAGGAGAGGCACGTCTGGTTCACGTCGAACGCCCAGATGCCGGATTTGCCGAGGCCGAGCGCGTCTTGAATGATGACGGACGTGCCGGGGATCGGTTGCTCCATCACGGCGCAGGCGCCGACGAGCACGTCGAAGTCGCCTTCGCCCCATCCGGCTTGGGCGATCGCTTCGCGGGCGGCGGCCGCGCCCATCGCGGAGCTTGTTTCGTCTTCCGCAGCGATGCCGCGCGAACGGATGCCGAATTTCTCTTCGGTCCAGCCCGGCGCTTCGCCGAACAGCGCATCCAGTTCAGTAGACTGACGCTGCGTCCGCGGCTTGTAGCTGCCGTAGCCGACGATTCTGAAAGGAGTCATCGTGCTGGGGATACTGGCGCAGCGCTGTCCAAAGGGCAAACGGGCGCTGCTTGTGACGTTTCCGTGAGGGTCAACCAAACCGCTACCGAACGATGAAATCTTCGCCCGAAACAGAGCCCGCGAAGAAAATTGTTACAGTCTTTGTCACCTGCCAATTGCGGCACAAACCGGCGCCAAATCTCGGGCGTAGTGACACACCTCCTCAGAGCGCATTCAGCGCTCGCGCGTCATCCTTGCACACAGAAGCGAGGCAGAGACCTCGTCACTGAAGGAGCAAGATGATAAAACGCTTTGCCACCACGACGCTCGTCGCGTTCGTCGTCGCCGGATCTCTCACCACCGGCGTCGCCAGCGCACAATCCCGCGACGTGCGCGATGCGCGCCGCGAGGTCCGCGAACAGCGCCAAGACCTGCGCGAAGCTCGTCAGGACCTGCGACAGGAGCGCCGTGAAGATCGCCGCGCCGCGCGCTGGGACCAAAGCCGTCACAATGGCTATTATGCCAACGGCCGTTATTATCGCGGCGAGCCGCCGGCTTGGGCGCGTCAACGCAGCGACTATCGCCCCGCGTACCAATCCTGGCGCCGCGGCGACCGTCTGCCGAGCTACTACCGCTCGCACTAGCGCGAAGTTGACTGGCGTCGTGCGCATTTGCGCCAACCGCCGCGCGGCTATCACTACGTGCGCGACAACAACACGGGCGAATACCTGCTCGTGGGTATCGCGACCGGCGTCATCCTGAGCATCCTGCTCAGCCAATAACCCCGTGCTGCGGGTTGAACGGAAACCGCTCCGAGTACGCTCGGGGCGGTTTTCTTATGTGCTGTTGTTCATCCAGCTGAACAGAGGCTTCAGCGGGAGAATCCACACGATGCCGGCGACGGCGTAATAGGCGAGTTCTGCCCAAGTCGGCAGGGCCGGCGCCAGCGCTAAGCCGAGGCTTGCGGCGAGCAGGGCGTAAACGGTCATGTACGCCAGAAGCCCAAAGCAGCCGATCGCCTTGCGCGTGCGCGTGTCCATGCTTGTTCCCGCGCGGCAGGGCGCCGCGTTTTCGCCAGAAGCCATGAGTTCTATGGGACGCGGCGAGGACCTGAAAGATGAGCACAGAGGACATTTGGCCGCCGCGCGAGCGCTGGGTCGGCATATGGCTCTTGGTGGTCTGCGCGCTGGTGTTCGTGATGGTGCTGGTGGGCGGGGCGACGCGGCTCACCGATAGCGGGCTCTCAATCACCGAGTGGGATCTGGGCAAAGGGCTGACTCCGCCGTTGACAGCGGAGCGCTGGGCCGAAGAGTTCGCGCTCTATCAGACGACGATGGAATACCAGACTCAGAACCGAGGCATGAGCCTGGATGAGTTTCGCTCGATCTATTGGTGGGAATGGGCGCATCGCTTCCTCGGCAAGATGATCGGCGTCGTCTTCGCGCTCCCGGCTTTGTTCTTTCTGTTGACTGGGCGGTTGCGCGGACGCTTCCGCGTGACCGGCGTTCTCTTTCTGCTGGGCGCGGCGCAAGGTGCGATCGGCTGGTGGATGGTGACGAGCGGCTTGTTCGACCGGCTTGACGTTTCGCCAATGCGGCTGGCGATCCATTTGGCCATGGCGTTCGTGATTCTGGCGCTTGGGCTGTGGGTGGCGCTGGGCGCGCTTGGGTGGCCAAAGAACCCTGGCAAACTTGGCGCGCCGCGCTGGGCGCCTGTCGTGCTGATGGGACTCATCTTCGTGCAGGTGATGTTCGGCGCGCTGCTCGCGGGCAGCGATGGCGGGCGCGCGTATGCGGACTGGCCGACGATCGGCGGGGAGTGGATTCCGTCGAGCGCGTTTGGGCTGGAGAATTGGTGGGCGAATTTCACGGAGGACCACGCGACGCAGCATTTGCTGCACCGATCCACAGGATATCTGGTGGCGCTCGCATCCCTGATCGTCGGCCTGTTCGCGCTGGGGTTCGGCAGCGGCGCGGCGCGCTGGGCGGGGGCGGCGGTGGGCGGCTTGGCGCTGGCGCAGGCGGCGCTAGGGATCCAGACCGTGATCTCGGTTTCGCCGCTGGGCCTGAGCCTTTTGCACCAGGCGGGGGCGGCGGTGCTTTGGATGACAGCCGTGTTTTGCGCCCACGTCGTTCGGCGGTAGGAAATTACCGCCAGTGCAAGCATCAGAAATATTGAGGAAAAACGCGGTCTCTTGACGCCGATTCGCGTCTCCACTACACGCGCGCCTTCGTTTTCGTCAGGACTTTTCCCATGCGCACCCAATCGACGCGCTCGGCCAAGGCTTCGGAGATCACCAACGGCTGGATCGTTGTTGACGCCGAAGGCGCAGTGGTCGGCCGCCTCGCTTCCTTCATCGCGCTGCGCCTTCGCGGCAAGCATCGCGCCGATTTCACACCCCACGTCGATACGGGCGATCATGTCGTCGTCATCAATGCCGAGAAGGTCGCGCTGACCGGCAAGAAGATGACGGACAAGATCTACTACCGTCACACCGGCCATCCGGGCGGCATCAAGGAGCGCGTCGCGGGCAAGGTGCTCGCCGGCAAGCATCCTGAGCGCGTGCTGGAAAAGGCCGTTGAGCGGATGATGCCGAAGGAAAGCCCGCTCGCGCGCAAGCAGCTGGCGAAGCTGCGCGTGTATGGCGGTGCCGAACATCCGCACGCGGCGCAGAACCCCGTCACGATCGATTTCAAGTCCAAGAACCGCAAGAACTCGAGGATCGGCTAAACCATGAGCGACGTTTCTCAGGGCCTTGAGTCCCTCGGCGAACTCACCGGCCGCCCGCCTGGCACGGGCACCGAACACATTGCCATCACCCGCGAGAAAAAGGTCGACGAGTTCGGCCGCGCCTACGCCACCGGCAAGCGCAAGAACGCCATCGCGCGCGTTTGGGTGAAGCCGGGCAAGGGCAAGATCACCATCAATGGCAAAGAGTCGGACGCCTATTTCGCGCGCCCCGTTCTGCGCATGATGATCAACCAGCCGTTCAAGGTCACCGAGCGCGAAGGCGAGTTCGACGTGATCTGCTCGGTGACGGGCTCGGGCCTCTCCGGCCAGGCCGGCGCGGTGCGTCATGGCATTTCCAAAGCGCTTGCCGATTATGAGCCCGCACTGCGACCGGCCCTCAAGCACGCCGGCTTCATGACGCGCGACCCGCGCGTGGTCGAGCGCAAGAAGTACGGCCGCAAGAAGGCCCGCCGGAGCTTCCAGTTCTCGAAGCGCTAAGAGCTTCATTCTGGTACAGGGGACGGGCGCTTCGGCAACGGAGCGCCCGTTTTGTTTGGAGTAGGCTATGGCCGACGCGCTCCGCGTGAAGACGTTCCGAAGCCCAGACGGGAAGCGCCGCATTGAGATTCTCAACGTCGGAAATGGGCTGTTCCGGTTCGCACGCTCCGAGTTTGTCTTGAGCCGAGATGAGATTGATCGGCAAAACCACGGCGAAGGATATTGGACGATTGAAACGCCATCGGGGCTATACAGTTCAGCTGAAGAAGCAGAGGCAGGAGCGCGCGCCGAAACGTCATGGATGCAGGAGTTGCCAAGGTGACTGCTAAGGTTTTCATCGACGGCGAAGCTGGCACCACCGGCTTGCAAATTCGCGAACGTCTTGAAGGGCGGCGCGACATTGAGCTTGTCTCGATCGATCCGGACAAGCGCAAGGATGCGGGCGAGCGCGCGCGGCTGCTGAACAGCGCCGATGCGGTGATTCTGTGCTTGCCGGATGATGCGGCGCGCGAAGCTGTCGGCATGATCCAGAACACGTCGGTGAAGGTGATCGATGCCTCGACGGCGTATCGTGTTGCGCCGGACTGGACGTATGGTTTTGCGGAAATGGCGAAGGACCAGCGCGCGAAGATCGCGACGTCCACGCGCATTTCCAATCCGGGCTGCTACCCGACGGGCTTTATCGGTTTGGTGCGGCCGCTGGTGGAAGCGGGGATCGTGCCGCGCGACTGGCCGCTCAGCGTAAACGCCGTCAGCGGCTATTCCGGCGGCGGCAAGGCGATGATCACGGAGTTCGAGGACGAAAAATCCGAGACGTTCACGCGCGCGCCGTATCGCATCTACGCGATGGCGCAGAAGCATAAGCACGTGCCGGAAATGCAAACCTATGCGGGACTCACGCGCGCGCCGATCTTCGCGCCGAGCGTTGGGCGTTACTACAAGGGCATGATCGTGGAAGTTCCGCTGCCGCTCTCGGCGCTGCCGTCGCGCCCGGAGCTCGGGCTGGTGCATGCGACTTTGGTTGAGGCTTATGCGGGCGAGGCGTTTGTCTCGGTGGCGTCGCTGACTGAGGCGGCGGCGGTGAAGACGCTCGATCCCGAAGGGCTCAACGATACGAACCGCATGAAGCTCTTCGTGTTTGGCCACGATGAAGAAGCACGGCTGGTGGCGTTGCTGGATAATCTGGGCAAAGGCGCGAGCGGGGCGGCGGTGCAGAATTTGAACATTGCACTGGGGCTGGAGGAGAGCGCGGGGTTGATTTGAGGTTGGAGCGCGCCGCTCCAGGCTAGCCGGAATACGGCCGGATACTCTCGTCCAGGTGCTGATTGTTCTCCTCGCGCACCTTGGCCGCTGCCTCATCATACAAAAACGGAAGGAACGCGTAGCGTTTCCCAGCGGTGACTGGCGTGGCTTCGTGCAGGAGCGCGCAGGCGAAGACGACGGCGCCGCCGGTGGGCGCGCGGTAAGTGCGTGAGCCGAATTCGGGGAAGCGCAGGTCGCCGCCTTCGTACTCGCCGGCGTTCAGATTGATGGTGACGGCGAAGCGCCGATGCGCTGTGCCGGCTGTGGTATTGTCGCGGTGGGGCTTGAAGAAGCCGCCGGTCTTAGCGTCGTAGCAGGCGACGAGGTAGCGCTCCATGCGCGTAGGGCGCCACATGAAGGCTTTCTCGATCTCCGGCGCGAGGCGCCAGTAGATGCGGTGCATGGCGGCTTCGCGGAGTTTTGCGTCTTCGAGCAGAACGTCAGCGCGACGTTTGAAGCCGTCGTCGAGCCGGACGAACGTCTTGCCGGTTTCGCTTTCCACGGTGACGCCGGACGGCTCGCCGCCGCGCACCTCATAATAGTCGATCAGCGCTTTGCAGAATTCCGGTTCGAAGATACGCGGGGCAATGAGGACCGGCGCGTTGAGGATTGCGCCAGCGTGCTGATCGGGTGGTGGCGTTTGCGCGAGCGCCGCGAGCGCGGCGGCGCTTTCGCTGAGCGGCCAGAACGCGAGCGCGCGGAGCGAGGGATCGAGCAGCACCCAGCGGCCGGGCGTGTTGGGTTCGAGTAGGCCACAAGCGCGGGCGGCGTCGGGATCGGTGAAGACGAGCTTGGTTTTGGCGATTTCGGCGAAGTCGCCGGAAGCATCCGCTGAAAAGATTGCGCCGAGGCGCGTCGATTCATCGAAGGGCTGCGAGGCGAACGCGTTAAGCGCAGCTTTGGCGTCGGCGTGCTGCGCATCGGCGATGGCGCAGAACAGTATCCAGCGTCCGCCAAGCGAGCCGGTCGCGAAACGCGGATTGCGGTTGGCGTTCGCGTGCACGAGCGCGAGCGGCTCGCCGTAGCGGAGTGGACGCGCATTCGTCAGCTGCGCACCTTCACGTATTCGCCGGGCGCGTCGGCGAGGGGTTTGAGTTTGCCATCGCCAGGCGTGCGGACGGGAACGTCGGGGCCGGAGCGTTCGGAGAGCCAAGCGTCCCAATAAGGCCACCAGGAGCCTTTGGTTTCGGCGGCGCTCTTGAACCAGGTCTCGACGCCGTCGGCCAGATGCTTGGCCGACCAGAACTGGTATTTTTGCGCATCGGGGTGATTGATGACGCCAGCGATGTGGCCGGAGCCCGCGACGATGAACTCGACGTCGCCGCCGAAAGCTTGCGCGCTTTTGTGCACGCTGGCGCAGGGCGCGATGTGATCTTCGCGCGAACTTTGCATGAAGATGGGGATTTTGACATCTTTGAGCGAGAGTTTCTTGCCCAAGAGCGTCAGCACGCCCTTTGCCAGCGCGTTCTCTTTGTAGAAGTTGCGCAGGTAGAAGAGGTGCAGCGCCTTCGGCATGCGCGTCTGATCGGCGTTCCAGTAGAGCAGATCGAACGGCGGAGGCTCTTTGCCGAGATAGTAATTATCGACGACATAGTTCCAGACGAGGTCGTTGGCGCGGAGCGAATTGAACGTGGCGGCCATGGTGTTGGCGTCCAAGACGCCGCCGGCGGCCTCCATCTTATCTTCGAGATATTTGAGGCCCGCTTCGTCGGTGAAAACTTTGAGGTCGCCGGCGAAGGTGAAGTCCGACTGAGAGGCGAAGAACGTGGCGCTTTGGATGCGCTCATCGCCGATGGCGGCCATATGCGCGAGCGTGGCGGCGAGCAGCGTGCCGCCGATGCAATAGCCGACCGTGTTCATGCGATCGACGAGGGCCGCGTCCTGGACGGCTTGGACCGCGGCATAGACGCCCTCGCGCATGTAGTCCTCGAACGTCGCGCTCGCGAGGTCTTCGTCGGGATTGACCCAGGAGACGAGGAACACCGTATACCCCCGGCTCGTGAGCCAACGGATCATGGAGTTCTTCGGCTGCAGGTCGAGAATGTAGAATTTGTTGATCCACGGCGGGAAGATCAGCAGCGGAACTTCGTGCACCGTTTCCGTGGCCGGATCGTATTGCAGCAGCTCAAATAGGCGATTGCGGAAGACGACCTTGCCCGGCGAGGTGGCGACGTTTTCGCCGACCTTGAAGGCGTCGAGATCGGTTTGCGAAATGGCGAGATGGCCGCGGCCCCGCTTCAAATCGTCCGCGAGTTGATCGATGCCGCGCTTGAGGCTTTCGCCGTGCGTGGAGAGCAGAGCGCGCAGGGCCGTCGGGTTGGTCATGAGGAAGTTCGACGGCGAAGCGGCATCGACCGCCTGCTTGATGAAGAACGAAGCTTTGCGCTTATCCTCCTCGTCGACGCCTTCGGCTTTTTGCACGAGGTCGGTGATGAAGTCCGCGGTGGCGAGGTAGGTTTCGCGTAGCATCGAGAACGCTGGGTTGGTGCGCCATTCGGGATCGCGGAAGCGCTTGTCGCGCGGCATGTCGGCTTCGTTGGGCGCCTGGCCGGTGAACATTTGCGCGGAGTGGCGCTGCCAGATTTCGCCGTAGCGCTGCCAGAGCTGCGCGTGCGCGTCGCGCAGCGTCTCGGGCTGCATGGCAAGGTGGGCCCACACTTCGTTGAGCGCTGTTTGCACGCCAAGCGGGTCGGGTTTCCAGGCGGTGGGGTCTTTCGATTGCTCGAGAAAGGCTGTGGAGAAGACCTGGTTTGCGCGCGTCATGGCCGAGGCCATGTTGGCGGAGAGCTGGGCAAGGCTCTCGGCCGTCTGCGCCATGATCACTTTGTTAAGCGCGCTGGCGGGGCCGGCCGGCGGCGCCGGTTGCCGTGGGGGTTCCGCCGTGACCGCTGGCGGAGGCTGCGGCGAGGCCTTCTTGGTGCGGCGGCGGGCCGGGGCGTTCGGGTCCGCGGGCGCGCGGCGGCGGGTCCGCTTCGGCGCGGGCTTGGCGTCGGGTTGCGCGGCGGTGTTATCCCCGTCCGTCATTTTGAACGTCTCCTCGCGCCCTAGGGTGTACCGCCTCGCGCGGTGGCGCAAATCCTGGCCTTGATATAGACCGGCTAAGAGACGGTTTCCGGGAGCGATTCATGCGGACGGCGGCAGCGATTTTGGCGGGGCTCGTGGTCCTCTGCGGCTGCGCCTCGTCGGCCGAGCCCCCGGTCGGGTCTCAGGCAGAGGCCGAAGGCTACCCGAGCCTCCGCGACGTGCCGCGGACCACCACGGCCAACACGAACGCCGCCTATTGGGCGAACGTCGAGCGCAATCTGGTCGCCCAGCGCGAAGCGATGCAAGCCAATCCACGCAATGAACCGGCGCCCCCACAGGGGACGGACGAGTTCGTCGAGCAAGCTCGTCAAGAGCTGGAAGAGTCGCGCCAAGCGCATCCCGACGAATAATCGCATTGGCGATGAGCACGTCCGAATTCCACAAAATCCGCCGGCTGCCGCCTTATGTGTTTGAGGAGGTCAACCGCCTGAAGGCGCGTCTGCGCGGGCAGGGCGTCGATATTGTCGATTTCGGCATGGGCAATCCGGATTTGCCGGTGCCCGATCACATCGTCGAGAAATTGTGCGAGACGGCGCGCAAGCCGCGCACCAATCGCTATTCCGCGTCCCGCGGGATTCCCGGTCTGCGCAAAGCGATGGCCAGCTATTACGAGCGGCGCTTCGGCGTGAAGCTCAATCCGGACACGCAGATCGTTTCGACTCTCGGTTCGAAAGAGGGCTTCGCCAATCTGGCGCAGGCGATCACGGCGCCAGGCGACGTGATCGTGTCGCCCAATCCGTCTTATCCAATCCACGCGTTCGGCTTCATCATGGCGGGCGGGGTGATCCGCTCAATCGAGGCGCATTCGCCAGAGCAGTATTTGAGCGGCATAGGCCGCGCCGTGCGCCACTCGGTGCCGCCGGCAATCGCCATGGTGACGTGCTATCCGGCCAATCCGACGGCGCAGACAGCGGACCTGAATTTCTACAAGGATGCCATCGCGTTCGCGAAGAAGCACGAGATGTTTGTGCTATCGGACATGGCGTATTCGGAAATCTATTTCGAAGGCGAGCCGCCGCCGTCCGTGCTGCAAGTTGAAGGCGCGGCGGATGTCGCCGTGGAAGTGAATACGCTGTCGAAGACGTATTCGATGGCGGGTTTCCGGGTTGGCTTTGCGCTGGGCAATGAGCGGCTGATCGCGGCTCTGGCGCGGGTGAAGTCGTATCTCGACTATGGCGCCTACACGCCGGTGCAGGTGGCGGCGGCTGCGGCGCTGAACGGCCCGCAGGAATGCGTCGCGGAGATGCGCGAGACGTACAGGCATCGGCGCGATGTGCTGGTGGATTCGTTTTCTAAGGCTGGCTGGTCGGTGCCGAAGCCGACGGCGTCGATGTTCTGCTGGGCGCCCTTGCCGGAGAAATTCGCGCACCTTGGGTCGGTGGAGTTCGCCAAGCGCCTGATGGAGGGCGCGGAAATCGCGGTCGCACCAGGCGCAGGTTTTGGCGAATACGGCGATGGCTATGTACGCATCGCTTTGGTGGAGAACGAACAGCGGATTCGCCAAGCAGCGCGAAATCTGAAGCGCTTTCTTCAATCCAATGCGGCGCCGGCGGCGGCAGAATAGAACACTTTTACGTTCGCCCTTGACGGTCGCCTCCCCGCATTGGAAGCAGCGCCCGAAGATTTCTGGAGCCTTCCATGCACAATATGACCGACGATCTGGCGTTCTCGGCGGTCCGGGTCCCGATCGCGGCGGCGATTGCTGCGGCGAAACTGGCCGGTCGCGGCGACGAGAAGGCGGCCGACCAAGCCGCGGTCGATGCGATGCGCACGATGCTGAACCAGATGCCGATGAAGGGCCGCATCGTGATCGGCGAAGGCGAACGCGACGAAGCGCCGATGCTTTATATCGGTGAGGAGGTCGGCAACGGCGAAGGCCACGAACTCGACATCGCGCTCGATCCGCTGGAAGGCACGACGCTGACGGCGAAAGCCATGGCCAATGCGTGCGCGGTGATCGCATTTGCGCCGCGCGGCGGCCTTTTGCATGCGCCGGATACATATATGGACAAGCTGGCAGTGGGCCCGGGCTTCGATCCGGGCATTGTCGATATCGACAAGCCGGCTGACGAAAACGCGAAGGCGCTGGCGAAGGCCAAGGGCTGCCGCATCGAAGATATCGGCGTGTGCGTGCTCGATCGGCCGCGGCATGCGGAGATCATCTCGGCGCTGCGGAAGGTCGGCTGCCGCGTGAACCTGATCACTGATGGCGACGTCGCCGGCGTGATCTATTGCACCAAGCCGGAGACTGGCATCGACATGTATGTCGGCCAAGGCGGCGCGCCGGAGGGCGTGTTGGCGGCCGCGGCGTTGAAGTGCGTTGGCGGGCAGTTCCAAGGACGCCTCGTGTTCCGCAACGATGACGAGCGCGCGCGCGCCGAACGCACTGGCGTGACGGATTTCAAGCGCCGGTACCTGTTGGATGAACTCGTCAGCGACGACGCGATCTTCCTGATGACGGGCGTGACCAATGGCGCGCTCGTGGATGGCGTGCGGGTGTCGAACGGCATCGTCACCACGCACACGCTGATCCTAAACTCCTACACGCGCACGGTGAGCGAACTCCGCGTGAGGCAGCCCGCCTGATGTTCAAGCCCTTCGATCTCAGCGGCAAAGTCGCGCTCGTCACGGGCGGCAATGGCGGCATTGGGCTGGGGATGGCGGAGGGCTTGGCGCAGGCGGGCGCGAGCGTCGAAATCTGGGGCACGAACGTCGAGAAGAACGCCGTCGCCAAGGCGAAGCTCGCGGCGCATGGCGGGCGCGTGAGCGCGCGGGTTGTTGATGTTTCGCAGGAAGAGGAGGTCGTCGCGGCGATGCAGGCGCTGCTGGCCGAGCATGGTCGGCTCGACGCGTGCTTTGCCAATGCGGGCGTAGCCAATCGCTGGAGGTCGTTCCTCGATATCGGCGGCGAAGACTATCGCCGCGTGAT
>Ga0196964_10001450_pt1 | contig 12062 bp, 10 predicted proteins | sample S1_10metaG_FD_148615 | JGI IMG/M metagenome (GOLD analysis project Ga0196964, IMG submission 148615) | Soil microbial communities from Anza Borrego desert, Southern California, United States - S1_10 | ecosystem: Environmental > Terrestrial > Soil > Desert | place: USA: California | collected...
AGAATGCTTTTGCGAAACAGGCCTTGTGTGGAATAGTACAAGAACTGCCTGTGTAGATCCACAGGAATTGGTAAAAAATACAGATTGTTCCAAATACCCGGGAAGCTATGCTGCCTGGAATGCACAAAACCAAAGAGTAGAATGCTGGTGCCCAACAGGCAAAAAATGGAATTCAACCATGACGGCTTGCATAGATATAGATAAGGTGGGGCAATCATCATGCAATGAAGCCGACGCAGCATCCTTTGCAAAGCTCACAGGCACATGGAAGTCTTATCGTATGCACGTCACCATTGACGGTTCCTGTGATAACGTGAGCGGAACTTATAAAGTAACCGAATGGTGTGAGGGCGTTGACGAAACCTATAACGCCAGCGTAGCCAGGGTTAATGGTACTTTTAGTGGCAAAATGCAAAACGGTTATTTGCAGGTGACTTTCGTATCGCCTCCAAGTCCCAACAATAGTAAAGGAGCAACAGGTCCAGGTACCTGCTCAATTAAAACTGACGGCTCCCTGAGTTGCAGCTTTGGTTGTACGGGTGACCTTAAGAAACAATGATTATATAAAACCCATAGCCGTTTTAACTTCGGGAAGCTGATCTGGGACAAAAAAAATCCCGTCGTGTGACAGGATCCTGATCGTTGGTCAAAAGTTTGCTCAGCTTTTTCTCTTGATCGTACAGCCTACCGAACGGGTCTCTTTCATCGAAACCTCTTTGCCCTCAGTCATTTCGTCTATTGCAATCACAGCGTGTTTCCGGCTTACTTCATCCGCGCTGCTGGAGTTATCATCAATAGCACCGTGGTAAGCGAGTTTGCCATCATTGTTGAATAGGAATATTTCAGGCGTGCGGTTTGCTCCAAACAGATCGGCCATTTTAGAATTTTCATCCAGCACATAATACCAGCTAAAGCCATTGCTTTTTGCATAGGCTTTCATGTCATCATACGAATCGCCATTATCCCGGTAGGCTTCGTTCGGGTTAAGCAGGATCACGCCGATTTCTTTATTCAAAGCGTATTTGCTTAATTCATTGATCCGGGATTGGTAGCGCTTTACCACCGGGCAGGTATTGCAGCTGAATACAACCAATAATCCGTTTTTCTTCATGGCATCTTTAAAGGATACTTCTTTTCCCGAAATATCTTTCATCTTCTCTTCGACCTTCGGGATTGGAGAACCAATGGGCAGGGGATCAGCGACTGGCCTTAAAGCGATCAGGGCCAGTGATAATACAGGGAAAGCGGCAAACAAGATTTTTTTCATTTTATAAGTTTATTGAGGCATCAAATTTCGGGAATTTCATCGGGGTTTCCATTGCCTTCCGCCATTTTATTCACCCGTTCATCTTCTAACTTCCTTAATGAGGTAATACTTACATTCAGCTCAAAACCAATTAATAGGACGAGTGAATTGAAGAAAATGAGCAACATTAGGATCAGTACAGTGCTAATAGAACCATAAAGTTCATTATAATTTCCAAAATTATTCACCCACCAGGAAAAGCCGAATGTAAAAACGATCATCAGGAAGGTCGCTAAAACCGAACCGGGAGTAAGATGCGGCCATTTTTTATGTACGGCCGGAGCATGTTTATATATAAAGGAAATGATATAAAAGAAGAGTAAGATGACCACAATCCATCTGGCATCCCGAATGATAATTCGGAGCAGTTTACTTTCTACTCCCAACCATTCAAGCACGGTTCCCTGTAACATAAGGACTAAAACAGAAGCTACCACGAGTAAATAAAGTACAATGGTTAACCAAAGTGCGACAACCCGGTTCTGCCAGGTTTTTCTTTTCCGGAAACCAATATAATTCTTGTCAAAAGAACGCATGATCCCCATCACCGCATTGGAAGAGAAATAAAGCGAGAGAATAAAGCCCAGGGATAACAATTCATTCCGGGGGTTATTGATGAAGTCGTGCAGGAAATTGATCAGTGAAGAATTATTCTTTTCCCCCGGAATAAGGTCACGGATCAGGTTATACAACGCCTGTTCAAAATTCTCAGAGATTGGCAAATAGGGAATAAGCGTAAACAGGAAAATGATCGCAGGTGGAATGGCCATGATAAAGTTGAAAGCAATTGAAGACGCCCGTTCAGTCATGCCAACTGTTTTCACCTGCTGGAAAAAGAAGGCCACTACATCAAACAATGAAATGCCTTTGAATCCCGGGAAATAGGTGGCCTTGCTTTTCCGGACAATATAAGTGGCCGGTTGAGAGGAGGAAATCTTTTTTCGTATCCGGATAAAAAAAGACATTAGGGTTGTTGAGGCTTGGCCTGTTTTAATGAATCCCAGCGTTTGTCCAATGCCTGCTGGTATGCTTTGGCAAGTTTCAAATGTTCTTGATAACTGGTGCTGAATACATGGCTCCCGTCAAAGTTACTGCTGGCTACAAAATAGATATAATCCGTTTTTGGCGCATGAAGTACAGCTTCGATACTTTCGATAGAAGGCGTGCATATTGGTCCCGGGGGCAAACCCTTGTACATATAAGTGTTATAAGGAGAATTTGTTTCCAGGTGAGCGTGAAGAATTCTCTTCAGGCCAAAATCGCGCATGGCAAACTTTACGGTTGGATCTGCCTGGAGTAACATTCCTTTTTTTATTCGATTCAGGTAAACGCTGGCCATGTTCGGTTTTTCGGGCTGATGATTGGTCTCTTCTTCAATGATCGAAGCAAGAGTGACCACTTCGAGCCGGTTCAGTCCCAGGCTATCGGCCATCATGATCTTATCGCGGGTCCAGTACCGTTTATAGGCAGAAAAACATTTATCAAAAAATTGTTTCGCATTGCTGTTCCAGTTTAACGTATAAGTATAGGGCATGAAGACCGCAATAACCGTATTGGTGTCCAGCCCATATTCACTCAACGTATCCGGATTATTCAGGTAATTGATCATTTGCAAGGAATCGAATTCAAAAGCATTCCCTGCTTTTCGTGCAAGATCTTCTTTTGTCCGGAGTTTTGTGATCACAAAATTCACCGGTACCTGGTCACCCGCTCTAAACATCCTGACTACGCTGAAAACACTCATCCCGGATTTAAGCTTATATCTCCCCGGTTTGATTACTCGGTATTTCAAAAGTCTGGAGGTAAGATCAAACCAATATGTATTCCGGAGGAGGTTTTTGTTAATGAGTTCGGCCGTTACTTTTTTATAATCGGCCCCAGTAGGGATATAAAAATAACCATCACCACTAGCCTTTATCGAAGGACCAAAGAATTTCCAGGCAGCCAGTCCCCCGATCAAAAAGGCGATCAATAAAAGAGAAAGAATGAATTTCTTCACAGGTTTAAATTCTCCAGTCCCACAATTTAATCGCTTAAATGCATAAAGAAAAACCTGCAGTTTGCTGTCTGGATTTCAGAGAGGTAATTGTATTATTATTGATTATTAATTATTCATTCTTTAAAACAACAAACGGAATTAGAAACTAAGAAGCTGTCAATCCCGAAAGCTATTGTGGAGTAAACTTGTTGCAGACAGATCGGCTGGGAACTGGCCGACTGATTATTTATTCGTATCCTGGGGAGGATTTAGCTGAATGGTATTTTGATTATTGCCTGCCGGCTGATTGGTTGCTGGCTGGTTGAGCGGAGCCTGGGTGCCGACCTTTTCCAGAGCATCATTGCTCCCACCAGTCCGGCCACTGATAAAAAAAGAGGAGAACAAGCAAAGAACGCCGATCACCGCAGCAAAGATCCAGGTGCCTTTTTCCAGTACATCAGTGGTCTGTTTTACACCCATAAACTGAGTACTGAAACCGGCAATGTTGCCTGCCAAACCACCACCCTTTGGATTTTGAACCAAAACGATCAATCCCAGGACAACAGACGCAAGGATCAATATTATCACGAATAGAATTGTCATCTTTTTAAATCTTCAATTTTGGCTGCAAAATAAGCGCTTTTAGCGGGATCAAGCAAACTTAATTTCTCATAAATACTGATCGCTTTTTCCTGGTTTCCCTGCTTCGCCCAGACTTCAGCCATCGCCTCGGTCACAACTTCACCCTCAGTTAATGATGCTTCAGCCATTTGTTCCACTTTTTGTTCTGTTGCAGGACTGGAATGCCTGACTATTTCGGAAACAGGCAAACGCTTTAAAGTTTTTAACCATTCGGTAAAACTTTTCAATTGCTGCCCGAATTTATCTGCTGGTTTTTCTTCCTCTTTGAACCGTATTCCCTGAGAAGCGAAATAATCTACCGTATGGTAAGGTTCAAAAACAAAATCGGTTGATTTGGATGTTTCTTCTTTCCGAAGAAGAGGTTGAGATTGAGATTGAAGTTTAGGTGGAGGTTCAGGGTTTATGATAAATTCTTCTTGTGATGCCTGGCCTTCATTCAGGCTATCGTGATCGAGCTTCCCACTTGTTGACTTTACATCATTCGCTTCCTCAACCTCTACTTTATTCTTGTTTGCCTCATCAATCGTGGTCTGGGTCTCGAACTTAATCCCGGTCTCAGTCTTAATCCTGGTCTCCGAAGTAACATCGCCTTTATCATTCAGTAATTGATCCAGCCAAAGCGGATTGTTGAAAAACAACGAAGTCTTTTCAACCTGGAAAGAATATTCAGGGGCATTTTCTTTTTGCAATTTCTTGGCAAACAATAATTGCGCAGCCCCGAAATAAGGATGATTGGTGGCCAATTCCTTGAGTTCCTGTAAACTACACTCTTCAAGGGATTGTTTTTGCAACAGGGACCGAACCAATTGATCAATATAATCCTTCATCGTTGCAAATTAACTTACCAGTTGGAAAAAAGTTTATTGAAGATATCGTCCGTTAATGAACGGATCATTTCATCTGCCAGCGAAGCTTCCGCTTGTTGAAGGGATTGATTGGCTGAAAATTCGAAATGGCGGGTCACGTCGTATTCACTGGGTTTATCCGCGATCCGGTCATTAAGAATGATGTGCACAGAAACTGATAACCTGTTCACCGTTTCGCGCTGGTTAGAAATAGCTGAAGTACTTAATGAATAATCTGTGACATACCCGCTGATGTCCCAATCAGCATTTTCACTGTTGGTTTGTGATAGCCGGGTTTGATTATTGATCTTTTGCTTCAGCCTGTCTGTCAGTTGCGGGCTGAGTTGCGGGTTCACATACCGGGCCCGGTTCTCTATAAAATTGATCTTTACGGTTTTTATTTCGGGTGGTATGGAAACATCCCTGAACTTATAATTACACTGGCTAAATATCGCCAGCAACAGGGGAAGAACGAAAGATATTTTTCCGCGGAGACTCATTCCTCGATGTCGTATTCTTTTAATTTCCGGTACAGCGTTCTTTCACTTATTCCAAGATCCAGAGCAGCATCCTTTCTCTTTCCCTTATGTTTCTTTAATGCTTTTATAATCAGTTCCTTTTCTTTATCCATGATATTCAGGCTTTCCTCTACTTCTACATGCTCATGGATCGGATCCACAATAAGCCTGCCTGGCTGTGAAGGATTTTGAATGGAAGCCTGGCCATGTTGAACAAGCATGGGGATCATCTTTTCCTCACCTTCCTTTAGTTCATTGATCATACCAGGGTTTTGCGATACCAGGTTTGGATTTTGCAGGATCTCCAGGAACATTCTCTTCAATTCAGTGACATCCTTTTTCATGTCAAAGAAAAGTTTGTAAAGGATCTCACGTTCGTTTGTAAAATCCTGTGCATTCCCATTATGATGCACGATGGCAGGCAGCCGATTATTGGGATAAACCTGAAGATATTTTTTCAGCTCCTGTGAACCAATGGATTTATCCTGTGAAAGAACTGAGATCTGTTCTGCAATATTCTTCAATTCCCTCACATTCCCCGGCCAGGGATAGCTAATTAACAATTTTGTCGCTTCCTCATCGAGTTGCACCGGCGAGGTCCGGTACTTATTAGCAAAATCCGCGGCAAATTTTCTAAATAGCAAATGGATATCCTGTGGCCGGTCATGCAAAGCCGGCACCCGGATCGGGACAGTACTCAATCGATAATACAGGTCTTCCCGGAATTTTCCCTGCTCAACCAACTGCAGTAATTCTTTATTGGACGCTGCAATAACGCGGACATCGGTTTTCTGGACTTTCGATGAACCTACCCGGATAAATTCGCCTGTTTCCAGCACTCTCAGCAGCCGGGCTTGCGTACCCAACGGCAATTCCCCGATCTCATCGAGGAAGATCGTCCCGCCATTCACGGTCTCGAAATATCCTTTCCGGCTATCCACCGCGCCAGTAAAAGAACCTTTTTCATGCCCGAATAATTCCGAATCGATCGTGCCCTCAGGAATGGCCCCACAATTCACAGCTATAAAGGGATTGTGTTTCCGGGCAGAGAGGGAATGAATGATGTTTGAGAATACTTCTTTTCCCACGCCGCTTTCCCCTGCGATCAAAACAGTCAGATCAGTATTGGCCACCTGCACAGCAACCTCCAGCGCATAATTCAATGCGGGAGAATTGCCAATGATGCCAAAACGATTTTTTATCGATTGCAAATCCATTTCTTAAATTCAAAAGCCAAAAATCAAAATTCAAAAAGGGGTAAGCGTCATACTTTTGGCCTTTTACTTTTTAATTTTGAATTACCCCTAACAAGGTGGCTTGCGTACAGTCCTTCACTAAAACATTTACATAATCACCTTTGTTCAGATCAGAATCCGATTTTGGAAATACGATCACTTTATTCTGGGTGTTTCTTCCCATCCAATCCAGGTTACTTCGTTTGCTATCCCCCTCGATGAGGACCCGGAATACCTTACCAACATCTTTTTTATTGCTCTCGAGTGACAACCTGTTTTGCATTTCAACTATTTCCAGTAATCTTCTCTTCTTGATCTCCTCTGGCACATCATCTTTATACCTCCGGTGTGCAAGTGTGCCCGGACGCTCACTATAAAAAAACATATAGCTCATGTCGTACTTGCAATAGTTCATGATCTCCAGGGTAGCCTGATGATCGGATTCCGTTTCTGTGCAAAAGCCAGTGATAATATCTGAAGAGACCCCGCAATCCGGAACGATCTCGCGGATGCGATCCACTTTCGCTTTGTACCATTCCCTGGTATAGGTACGGTTCATCAATTGTAAAATCCGGGTGGAACCACTTTGTACCGGCAGGTGAATGTATCTGCAAATGTTTTCATACTTCGACATCACCTGTAAAACATCATCTGTTATATCCTTTGGATGGGAAGTAGAGAAACGAACACGGAGCAGGGGAGAGATTTTTGCAACTGCTTCCAATAAATTCGCGAAAGTGAAGAACTTCTCAGTTCCTCCTTCAGAAAAGGGTGTTAAGGGAAGGCTATAGCTGTCAACGTTTTGACCGAGCAGGGTCACTTCCCGGTATCCATTATTGAAAAGTTCAGTGCTTTCACGAATGATAGATGCCGCATCGCGGCTTCTTTCTCTTCCCCGGGTGAATGGCACCACGCAGAAAGAACACATGTTGTTACAACCGCGCATTATACTCACAAATGCCGTCACGCCATTGCTATCTAATCTAACCGGCGAGATATCTGCATAAGTTTCATCCCGGCTGAGTAATACATTTACCCCCTTCTGACCACTTTCGGCATCTTTCACCAGTCCTGGTAATGAACGATACGCATCGGGCCCGATCACGATATCCACTAGTTTTTCTTCTTCCAGGAATTTGGATTTCAATCTTTCGGCCATACAACCCAGGACACCCACCAGCATACCTTTTTTCTGTTCTTTTAGTTTGCGGAATTCACTCAGCCTTTTGCGAACGGTTTGTTCCGCTTTTTCGCGAATCGAACAGGTATTGATGAACACCAGGTCTGCTTCTTCCGGGTTTCGTGTGGCTCCATACCCTTCTGCATGAAGAATGGAAGCCACGATCTCGCTGTCGGCAAAATTCATCTGGCAACCATAGCTTTCAATATAAAAGCGCTTCTGGTATTGGTTAAGATCCAGTTCAAAAGGCGCAAAAGTTTCCCCTTGTCGGGATTCATCATGTACCTTATCTGTCACGTAGTCAAGCATCCGGGCTAAAAATTGGAGGGCAAAGATAGGAATAAGCTACCGAATTGTGACAGTATGTCAGCATTTTAGCGAATGTATAGGATTAGTTTTGCGTCTAATGAAGGCTTTGAGAACCCTGTCATTGTTGATCATAGGATTGCTCCTTTCTAGCTTATCCATTGCCCAGGAAAACTCCGGGGGACGGGGGATCATTTCCGGCAACTTATTGGATGAAAAAAAGAAGGCCCTGGAAGGAGCCAGTATCGAATTGATTTCGTTAAGTGACAGCCTGCAACGGAGGGCCAGTATTTCCGATAAATCGGGAAATTTCCAGATTAACAATATTCCTTTCGGATACCATAAGCTTCGGATCAGTTATATAAGCATGCAAGTGAAACTGATCGATAGCATTCATTTCCGGTCTGAACGATTTGATTTCAATATTTCGGATATCATATTAACTCCAAAGACGGCTGAAAACCTCGAGGAGGTCATTGTTTATACCGAGAAGCCACTTATTCAATCCAAAGAAGGTAATATCACGTTCAATGCAGGAGAATCGGCCATCGCAGCAGGCAGCAATGCAAGTGAGTTATTGAATAATGTCCCTCTTGTAACAAAAGATCCTACAGGAAAAGTATTGGTAAGAGGCAAGGAACCAAAGATCCTGATCGATGACAAGCCTGTTGAATTGAACTTGCAGCAATTGCAGGATCTGCTGGAATCTTTACCGGGAAGCTCTATTGAAAAAATAGAGGTCATGACAAATCCACCACCCCAGTATGCAAATGAGCAGGGTGGTGTGATCAATATTGTCACTAAAAAAGGAAAAGTGGGTAAGACCGGGAGAATTCATTTTTCGGGTGGTACAAGAGGAGAGGCAAGCGTTGGAGGGAATTTTTCTTACCGAAAACAGGGGTTCGCAGTCAGCATCCATGCAGGGGCTGGGTACAATCGATTCGAAGGCAGTGGATATTCCACCCGCCGGAATATTTATACTGACTCTTCCAGTGTTTTGAAAACGCAAAACAATTCACTGAATAAAAATATCCGCCCGCATTTCAGGATCAATCTTGACTACGACCTGAACAAATTCCATTTGCTCAACCTGGTATTAAATTATAATGAAAATGATTTTAACAACCGGAATATTACCGAATATACAAACATCAACCGGTTTGATTCTATTTATCGCATCAGTGAGAGGACCATACAAAGTGCGGGTGAAAATTACAGTCCTAACCTGAACTTCACTTACACAATAAAAACAAAAACGGCCGGCGAGACATTGAAATTCATTTCAGGCTTTAATTTTTCCGACAACAGGAATGACCGGGAATTTTACCAGGAATATTTTAACCCTGATCATAGCCCAACGGGGGCAGATTCCACTCAAAGGCAATTGACCGATAATCAAACAAATGGGATCAACCTGCGGATCAATTATGACAAACCACTTTTCAATAACAAGACCTTTCTATCCTTTGGAAGTTTTTATAATCGGAGTAATAGCCATATAACGACAGACGCCAGTTACTTAAAGAAACCCGAGATGACTTTTATCAAGTCGGATCCGCTAAGCAATGATTTCAGGTTTCACCAGGGCGTGCTGAATTTCAGGGCCTCGATGAAACAAAACCTGGGAAAGAAATTCAGTATGAGTGCAGGTTTGTCGATCGAAAAGACGGATGTTTCTTTCGATCTTATCAAGGACCAGAGACAGGTGAGGAATGAGTATTGGACTGCATTACCATTCGGAAATATCAATAAGATCTGGGAAAATGATATTAACCTGACTGTTTCTTATCGCCGTACGATCCGCAGACCCGGGATCAATGAACAAAATCCTTCCATTGATTTCTCTGATCCGTATAATACCCGGTTTGGTAACCCGGATCTAAAGGCCTCCACAGCTCATAATTTCGACCTGGTAGCGGGCGTAACAAAACCGAAGTACTTTGTCAACTTCGGAGCTGGCTTCAATTCAGTAGAAGACATCTTCAGCATTGTTAGAACATTAATACCGGGTGAGAAGACCGAGATCACCTGGCAGAATATCAGCGGCAGGAAAGAATATGAGCTCAGTACATGGAATGGGTTTACGTTGGATAAGAAGATCAAATTAAATTTAAGCGCCAGTTATACTTATAATGTGTATGCTGCCTTTGACCGGGAAGTTAACCGCTACCGGAATGGTGGTTCTTTCACATCCAACATCAACGGTACTTATCATTCAAAAGATGTCTGGAACTTAACCAGCAGTTTTACGTTGAATCGATTTGCCAACCCGCAGGGATTTGCCCGCTGGAATGTGAGCATGAACCTGGGTGTGCAAAAGAAATTCTTTGACAAACGAATTATTGTCACGCTCAATGCGATCGATCCTTTCGTGGAACAGAAGACCCGAAATATCACTTATGGAACCAAATTCTACTTCGAAAGTTTTAATACAACTCAGACAAGGAACTTCAGGTTGAGTTTGGCGTGGAATTTTAATAATGCAGGGAAGAGTAATCAACAAAAAACAGGAAGTAAGAAATAATTTTGCAAACTCTGCTTATTTTTACTTCATTGTTGTTTAATGAAAAGCGGAAGTAGCTCACCTGGTAGAGCGACAGCTTCCCAAGCTGTAGGTAGCGGGTTCGAGTCCCGTCTTCCGCTCTCATCTAGGCCTTATTGAAGGCCTTAATTTTTTCTGAAAGCCAACTTTCTCTTATTGGTATGATCCACTGATTTTTTAATTCTTCTTTTGTTTGCACGAGGTTATTAAAATACTGTGTGTCAGCATTAATAAAACCATTGTCCGCGGCAAATTTTAATTGTGACATGGGCAAGAGCTGGACTTTATCTTTCACAATAAACGCGAGGTTGGTTCTATCAAACATATTTACTCCAAATCGATGTTCAATTTCCTTGACCAATCTAACTGAACTATCCGTACTGCAACCGCTGACACCGGTGGCTTGTTCATCTGCCATCAGGATGAGGAATTGTCCAAAAAACAAATAACCAGTTCCTTTTACTGGCACTCCATGACTTTTCCATTGTTCGGTGAAATCTTTTAGTTGTTCTTCGATTTCCAATGCTTCACCAATAGAGAATAACCGGTTGGATTGATAGACCCAGACCCGGGAGTCAGCTGAAAAATCAAGGTCAAGAAGATGTTTGTACTTGAAGTTCACAGGGCAAAATTACCATGGATTTATTTAATCAGATTGATTTTTAGGATCTGTAAAATTCAAAACATAGAAACATAGTGCACATAATTTGCACATAGACTATGTGTTTTTATAATACTATATACCTATGTGGTGAGATTTATCAAGCCATTGATTGCGCAATCAACTCAGCAATGTCCAAAACTTTTATGCTTTCCTCCTTTTCTGCATGCTTTACTCCATCAGTAAGCATTGTCATGCAATATGGACAGGCTGAAGTGATCACATTTGAACCCGTATTGATAGCCTCGTTTGTTCTTTCGTAGTTTACACGAGTGCTGCCAGGTTCTTCTTCTTTAAACATTTGTGCTCCTCCCGCGCCGCAACATAGTCCCTTACTTCGGCAGCGCGGCATCTCGAACAGTTCCGCGTCAAGTATTTCCAGGACTTTTCTTGGTGCTTCATAAATATCGTTGGCTCGTCCCAGGTAACAACTATCATGATAAGTGATCCGTTTTCCTTTGAAACTGCCCCCTTCTTTCATTTTTATTTTCCCCTCAGTAATCAATTGCTGCAGGAAGACGGTGTGATGTATCACCTCATAATTACCGCCCAGCTCAGCGTATTCGTTTTTGATGATGTTGAAACAATGCGGGCAGGTTGTCACTATCTTTTTTATACCATAATTATTTAGGGTCTGGATATTCTGGTAGGCCATCATTTGGAACATGAATTCATTTCCCGCCCGCCGCACAGGATCCCCGGTACACATTTCCTCTTTCCCGAGGATCGCAAAATTTATTCCAACCTTATTGAGTATCGTCGCAAAAGCGCGTGTGATTTTTTGGGCACGTTGGTCGAAACTTCCGGCGCAGCCAACCCAGAATATGATCTCCGGCGATTCTCCTTTTG
>Ga0196964_10001451_pt1 | contig 12061 bp, 9 predicted proteins | sample S1_10metaG_FD_148615 | JGI IMG/M metagenome (GOLD analysis project Ga0196964, IMG submission 148615) | Soil microbial communities from Anza Borrego desert, Southern California, United States - S1_10 | ecosystem: Environmental > Terrestrial > Soil > Desert | place: USA: California | collected...
AACATTTTGATATTAATAGCTGTGTTTAAACACCTTGTAAACCTTTTTTATCCAAATTTGTGTGTGGGTTGCAGGCTGCCTTTGCCTACGGGACATGAGCTTATATGCGTGGCTTGCCGTATGCAATTGCCTTACACAAAGTTTAATTCGGCAGTTGATAACCCACTGGTTAAAACCTTTTGGGGCAGGGGGAACATTTATGAGGGTGCAGCCTTGTTTTATTACCAGAAAAACACGGTTGTACAAGAGCTTTTACACGCCTTTAAATACCGTCAATATACAGCTGTTGCCGATGTTTTTGGGGGCGAAATAGGAAAAATCATACAGGAAAAAGGAATTTTTACCGGTTGCCAGGCCCTGGTACCGGTACCCTTGCATAAATCAAAATTAAAAGTACGGGGATATAATCAAAGCACCCTGCTGGCCAGGGGAATTTCAACCATAACCGGTCAACAGGTGAACGAAGAAATTCTCAAAAAAGAAACAAGTACCAACAGTCAAACCAAAAAGGGAAGGTTTGACCGATGGATCAATAGCGGTGAAAATTTTATAGGCGTAAAAACCAGTTTAAGCCACGTTGCGTTGGTTGACGATGTTATTACAACAGGTGCCACCGTTGAAGCCTGTATAAACGCCCTTAGAAAAGAAAACCCCGGAATTCAAATTTCGGTACTGGCCCTGGCGTATGCATACCGGTAGGAGAACAAAGAATGAAGGCGGGCAATGTGATATGTGAGCAGTTGACATTACCCATGTTGCACAAAAACCGGCCTAGAAATTCCCCGTCCTTGTTCTTTGTTCTATCTTTGCCCCCATGGCGGAAGATTTAAGCATTGATAAAACCCTTACCCGTGAAGAGCAGTACCGGCAATTGTTCCCACAAATTGAAGGGCTGATTGCAGGAGAAACAAATCGCATTGCCAACCTGGCAAACATTGCTTCAGCCATTAAATATGCATTTGATTTTTTATGGGTAGGATTTTACCTCGTTGAAGGTGATGAATTGGTTTTGGGTCCCTTCCAGGGGCCGCCTGCCTGTACACGCATAAAAAAAGGAAAAGGCGTTTGCGGAACAAGCTGGGAAAAGCAAATGACGCTGATTGTACCTGATGTGGAAGCCTTTCCCGGGCATATTGCATGCAGCAGCAATTCACGCTCTGAAATTGTGGTGCCTGTATTGCACAACGGACAGGTACGCATGGTCCTGGATGTTGACAGCGATCATTTAAATAATTTTAACGAGACCGATAAAATTTATCTGGAAAAAATCTGTTCTTTGATCCAGATTTAAAAGGATGATGCAATTCTACATGGGTCTTAGCCGCAGATTGCGCAGATTGGCGCGAATAATTCATTCTTTTATTTTCAGGTCATTCACATTAACAGGTTATTTTGGTCAAACCCATGCCCGACAGCTGCTGCCTGCCGCTGCTATTTTCTTTTTAATTACAATTGTCATCACTTCCTGCGCACAAATGGGCGAGCCAACGGGTGGCGAACGTGACGACAGGGCCCCGGAAACCATTCAGGAAAAAACGTTCCCGGCCAATCAATCGGTGAACTTTAATTCGGACAAAGTCATTATAACTTTTAGCGAATATGTCCAGCTAAAAAATCCACAAGTGAGCATTACCCCGGCCATGGATAAAAAACCCACCATGAAGGCCAGGGGTAAACGCATTGAAATCACCCTGCATGAAAAACCAGCCCCCAATACCACTTACACGATTAACCTTTCAGATGCCATAAGTGACATCACAGAAAATAACCCGGTTAAAAATTTTCAATATGTTTTTTCAACGGGCCCGTATCTTGATTCATTGTCAATAAGCGGCAAGGTGCTCAACGCGTTTACCCAAAACGGCATAAGTTCCGCAACCGTTATTTTGCACAGTACCGATACTGATTCGGCCATACTCAGGGAAAAACCGGCTTACTTTTTGAAAACTGAACGGGACGGTTCGTTCAAATTTTCAAACCTGAAACAAGGCCGGTACCGTATGTATGCCCTGAATGATAAGAATGCCGATTTATTGTTCAGCGGTTATCCTGAAGAAATTGGGTTCATGGACTCGGCCATTGACCTAACACGAAACGTTGCCGAAGTAAAGTTAAGGCAGTTCAAACCTTTGCCCGCAAAAGCAAAACTTTCATCAACCGCTTCCATATCCAAATGGATCCAGAAATTCTCCTACACCAGGACACTCAGCAACCTTGACATAAGGGCGCTTAAAGGAATTGAGGCTTCAAAGCTGGTCCTGTTAAAAACAAAACCGACTGATTCGGTGTTCATGGTGTTTATGAGCGATACTCTTGTAAAGGACACCGTTTCATTTGAGCTTCTTTCAAACAACAGCGTGGTTGACACGTTGAATTTTACTTCTCACCTGAACCGGAAAATGACCTCGCGGGCATCCTTTAAACTCAATGCAACAGGTGAAGTGTATGTAAACGACAGTATTTTTATTTCATCCAACATGCCCTTCGGATACGACCGTTCAAAAATTTCAATTACCGATACGCTTCACAAGAGCGATGTGAAATTTACGGTTAAAGAGACCCCGTTAGGACTTAAATTGTTCCCTCAAAAACTGACCGAAAAAGTACCGCTTAAATTTGTGGCTTTACCAGGTGCGTTTATATCAACGCTTAGCGGGGCAAAATCCGATACGCTTAAAGCAACAACCACATATTTACCCGAGGAAAAAACCGGGTCCATTGAGTTAAAGTTCCAGGGCTTAATGGAATTGTATTATGAAATTCCAACAGTTGTGCTCTTGCTTGACGGAAAATTTTTGCGCCAAAAGCGGTTGGACTACAACGAAAAAAAAGCGGAATTTAATTTGCTTAAGCCTGGTAACTACACGTTTTATATTTATGATGATGTGAACAGTGATGACACCTGGACACCGGGGAATTTCAATGAAAAACAACAACCGGAGAAAATTAAATGGTACACCCAGCCGGTTAAAGTTAAAGCCAATTGGCAACAAGACCTTACATGGATATTGTGAACTGGCCGCATACTTTTTTAAACGAATACGTGAGCCCAATGGTTCAGATGGTAACATTGTGGATCCTTATGTGCCTGCTTATGCGTTGGGGCAGTGGTGGAATGGTGTTCAGGGTTTATAATACTTTGTTTCATGAATTGGGCCATGCTGTAATGAGCCTGGCCACCTCAGGCAAGGTACACCGCATTGAACTGTTTTCAAATGCGGGTGGTGTTGCTGTTACCTCCAACAAAACATGGATATCCCGGTTCCTGGTTTCGCTGGCGGGTTATCCGTTTGCGGCTGTTATCGGGTGGCTGATGCTTACCCAGGCAACAATGTTAAGCGCTCAGTATCTTGCGTACGGCATCCTTGGTATTTATGTTTTGTCATTGGTATTGTGGGTGCGTAACAAATACGGTATTTTATGGCTCCTGGCAAACACGGCCCTGGTAGCGGTTGCCATTTATTTTAAGCAGGAACAATGGGCCGGGGTCTATTTTTTTATTGTGGGTTCTTTTGTACTGATCGAAAGTATATGGTCAACGCTCGTGTTGTTGTATATTGCAGCAGAAAACCCGCGTGAAGCAGGAGACGCCCAAAACCTGCGTGAACTTACTTACCTGCCATCGGTGGTATGGGCCCTTATTTTTTGCCTGGCTTCATTTTATTTTCTTAATTTAACGCTGGGCGCTTTAATTGGCTGGAAACTGGTTTAATGATAAAACTGTCAGTTGTTATAATAACATTTAATGAGGAGCACAACATTGGGCGCTGCCTTGAATCAGTAAAGGATATTGCTGATGAGGTGGTGGTGCTTGATTCGTTCAGCACCGATAAAACCGAAGAAATATGCCGCTCGTACGGGGTTCAATTCGCACAGCATGCATTTGATGGTCATATACAACAAAAAAACCGCGCCATTACCTATGCATCCAACCCTTATGTATTGTCACTTGATGCCGATGAAGCCATTGACCAAACACTTCAAAAATCCATTCTTGAAGTCAAAAACAACTGGCGTTACGATGCCTATAGCATGAACCGCCTTACCAATTATTGCGGTAAATGGATAAGGCATGGTGGATGGTACCCTGACCGTAAATTACGGCTGTGGGACTCACGTAAAGGTGCATGGGGCGGAACAAATCCGCATGATAAATATGAATTGTTTGATAAAAATGCCCCAACCGGGCATTTGAAAGGTGATATACTGCATTACAGTTTTTATTCGGCTGACGACCATTACAGGCAGGCAGCTTATTTTTCCGATATTGCTGCAAAGGCCATGTTTAAAGAAGGAAGGCGTTCCAATTTTTTCATGATTTGGTTTTCACCCGTTGTGAAATTTGTGAAGGACTATATTTTTAAAGGCGGGTTTTTGGATGGAAAGGCCGGTTATCAAATCGCTAAAATTTCGGCCATATACACGCGAAACAAATACCGTCAGTTAAAAAAACTTCAGCAATCCTGATTACTTCGGTATTATCAGTCTTTAAATCAATTTTTGTAATTTTGAATCCTGCACCCATATCCAGTATCCTGTTGGGTACTTCTGACAGCATATTTTGATGAACAGGCAAACCAATAACCAACACGCAATGTTATTCAACGCTTAACAACCGGATACGGAAGTAATTCAGGAAATCAATCTTGAAAACAAATCAGCATAATGTTTGCTGATAGTTTGCAACGAATGTTCTTCGGTAGCTTTTTTATAGGCTTTTTCCACCAGGTTTTGCCTTAATGCAGAATCGTTCAATATCTGATCAATGTTTTTGGCCAGGCTTTCGTGGTCTTTAACCCTGCTGAGCAAACCATTCCCTTCAACCACATCGGCAAGGCCTCCCGCATTGGTGGAAACAACAGGCACTTTATACATAAACGCATCAAGCACGCTGCTGCCGAGCCCTTCTTCTTCGGAGCTCATGACAAACACATCAAATACACTGAACATGTCTTCAACGTTCTGCATAAAACCGGCCACATGATAAAATGCTCCAATGTTGCTGTCAGCAATGGCTTTTTCTACATCGGGCAGCAAAGCTCCATCGCCAAAATGAATAAAAATAAAATCGGTGCGCAGTTCACTCAACTTTTTGATGGCCTTTACCATGGTGAGTGGATCTTTGTGTTGAACAAAGGCGGCCGTTGTACCTATTATTTTTTTATTTCCGGCATTTACAGAAGCAAGAAACTTTTGTGCACGCTCCTTATCCAATTCTTTTTTCTCCACTACTTCTGAAATCACCGTTATTTTTTTAATGCCAACGCCTTCCAGTATTTTTTTAATGGCGGGTGTGATGGCCACAACATGGCTCGTCCATTTATATTTTAGTTTAGAGAAAAAGCCCTTTGGAACAAAGTCAAGCCTGCGGGTATACACTACCTTGCGTCCATGAAACCATTTGGTAAAAACGGCCAGTTGCTGCGTTTTACTGGTTTGGCAGTGGATGATGTCAAACGACCGCGCTTTTACCAACATGAACCAGATGAGCTGACGGTGGGCGGTAATTTCTTTGTGTTCGAGGTTGTGTTTTTTGCACGCCTTGGCCAATGGAAAACCTTTGCGGCAAATTACCATTGATTGGTTGCCCTGTAAAGTATGGCCAAGCATATCATATACCGTTTGACGTTCACCGCCACGCCATGTACGTTCAGTATTTAATTCAAGAATGCGCATTTTGGCGTTTAAAGATAATTATTATTGGTTGCGCCTGGCCTATTAAGCAATCACACACATTGTTTTTTTTAGGTGCTTTAGCCGGATTTTATGCCTTTTAGGCCGAACGGAAGTGTCAAAAAAGGCAATTTAGGGTAAAGCGGTTGTGGTTTCCTTTTTTTCCATATTTTAGACATGCAATGAACCGTACCGTGATCATAGGAACCCGGGGCAGCGATCTGGCCCTTTGGCAAGCTAACCATATAAAAGCGCAATTGGAAGACCTTGGGTTGAAATGTCGCCTTGAAATCATCAAAACACAAGGCGATAAAATAACCGATGTAGGTTTTGACAAAATGAAGGGCAAAGGTTTTTTCACCAAGGAACTGGAAGAGGCTTTACTTGCTTCAACCATTGACCTGGCTGTTCATTCCTGTAAAGACCTTGAATCAACCAACCCGCCCGGCCTTACCATTGCCGCTTTCAGTGAGCGCGAAGAACCTTCGGACATGATTTTAATCCGAAAAGAATCGGTTGATAAAAAACAAAAATTTCATTTAATTGAAAAAGCGCTTGTAGGTACTTCGTCAAACAGGCGTAAGGCCTTGTTAAAACATTACCGGAAAGACATTCACACCATGGATTTACGCGGCAATGTACCCACCCGTGTACAAAAATTGCGCGATGGGAAATTTGATGCCATTGTTCTGGCAACGGCCGGACTTAACAGACTGAAACTTGATTTAAGCGAATTTCATGTGCATATAGCCGCACCCGAAGTGTTTATTCCGGCTGCCGCGCAAGGCGTTCTTGCCATACAATGCCGCGAAAATGACAAGCAATTACTGGAACAATTGTCAAAACTCAACAATCCGGAACAAACCATTTTAACCACGATGGAGCGTAAATTGCTTAACATTATGGAAGGCGGGTGTCAAAAGCCTTTGGGTATTTACGCTATGAAAAAAAATGATGAAATCCATTTGCACGCGGCATACGCCCCTTCGGTTGATGAAAACATGAAAAAAATATTTTTGCGTATAAGGCCCGGTCATAACCTTGAGAAAGTGGCTGAGCTGTTAAAGCCTCAGCACCGTACCTTTTCGGTATTTATTTCACGTTACCGCAAAGAGGCAAAATATTTTGCCGAAACCCTTTCAAATCTCGGCTACAATGTAATCTGCCAGTCACTCACGCGGTTTGAAAAAATCCCGTTTAAAGGAATCCCGGAAACAGAGTGGATATTTTTCTCGTCACGTAAATGTGTTAAGTATTTTTATGCGCAACACCCGAAAGTTCCCACGCATGTAAAAATCGGGAGCATTGGTGGGGCAACGGCCGAGGCGTTAATTAACCGTGGAATAGAAGCGCATTTTACGGGTGAAGGACCCGATACGGTTGCCATTGCCAATGAGTTTGTGAAAATTGCCGGGGCCGATCGCGTATTGTTTCCCATGTCAACGGCCAGTTACCGCACCGTTCAAAAACAGTTCGGCAACCAAAGCCAGGTTATTGACATGGTAGTGTATGATACCATTGAAAACGAACGGGCCGAAATTCCCGATGCAGACATTGTTGTGCTGACCAGCCCATCGAACGCCATTTTATATTTCCGTAAAAAACGCGTGCTGCCCGACCAGGTTTTTATTCCCATTGGTAATTCAACGGCCGAGATATTGCGGCAGCAAGGCATCACCAATTTTGTTTTACCCTGGAACACGAACGAGATTGCTTTGGCCGATGCAGTTATGAGTCTTGGATAATTTGCAAGCGTATGACAACGCAACGTAAAAGAAGCCCGAAGGAAATCCTAAAATGGGCAGCCTTTCTTAAAAAGAAGAAAAACGAAGAGATTTCAAAACGCGCGCAGAAAATACTCAAGGCAGCGCGCATTGCCGTTGTTTTTCTGATAATTGTCAACACGCTTTTATGCATTGATTTGCTTGTATTGAAATCGCAAACCCGGTATGATACCATTGAAGGGATTGAAAGCTATTATGCCAGGAGGAGGCGCGGTACCAGTAAACGCAGTTTTGTATTGCATACCACTTCGGGTCGCTATTGGGAAATTACCAACCGGAGCGGTTATGAAACGTATGGAGCCAAATTAAGGTTCAGGCAAACCCCGCTATTCAGGATTACGTTTGATTTGTACAACCAAACGCATGGTACCCCCATTGCAAAATCGTATGATGGAAGAAACACGGGTAAATACGTTTCGGTTATATTTTTGCTTGTAGCATTGGTTTCTTTTTTCACCCGCGCGTTACGCCATGAACGGTACACCATTTTAGGCATAACGGTCATTGTCATGATGGTTGGAGAGGCCGTTTGTTTGTTGTTGTTTTAATTTCCGAAATATTCATCGTAACAGTCCTGCTTTAATTTTTCGGTTTGGTCGTTTCCAGGAAGGTCTTTGGGATCGTCAACACCCAGCAACAATTCACGTTGTACATCATCATCCAGCATTTTATCAAACACGCAATAACAAAAATCGGTTGTTTTTTCACCGGTTGAATCAATGCCGTTCATTGATGGATGCGATTTAATTTCCTGTGCGCAAAACCGTATGTATTTTTCACGCAGCATGTGCAAATGCAGGTATTCATTGCGGTTGCGCATGTTTTCAGGAAATTTGGCTGACGTAGTGCCCATGGTACCAATTGCAAGTGCAGTGAATGCAATCATGGCCGTTTTTGCAGCATGGGTTGATTGTCGTTTCTTTAGAATGAAATACACCGCCCAGGTGATAATTCCTATAAGCAGGAAAACAAGGGAGCCGCAAAGCGCAACTACCAGGCCGAAGTCAGCAGGAGGTAAATATGTATTTTCGTTAACGTTTACAATGTAACTTAACCCGAAGCAAAACACCAGCAAAATAGCCAACCAAAGAATAAAGATTGATTTTTTCACCGTATAAAGCTAGGAATTTGACACGTTACCAATTATTTGCACGATAATTTTATTGCACTGCATACAAGTTTTTAGTTTTCGTCATACCTTAGTCGTGCATTAAAATTATCATGTCAGGTCAGCAACCAAAAGGAATCGCTATTTTAGGCTCAACGGGATCCATAGGCACCCAGGCCTTGCAGGTTATCAAAGAGGCAGGCGATTATTTTTCGGTGGAATTGTTGACGGCAAATGGCAATGCCGATTTGCTGATTGAACAGGCCCTGGCGTTTCAACCGAACACAGTAGTAATTTGCGATGAATCAAAATACGCCCATGTCAGGGAGGCGTTGGCTCAAACTGACACCAAAGTTTTTGCCGGGATTAAATCAGTTTGCGATTGCGTGCAAATGTCATCGGTACAAACAGTGCTTACCGCTATGGTGGGTTATGCCGGTTTATTGCCAACCATTGAAGCCATTAAGGCCGGCAAATGCATTGCCCTGGCCAATAAGGAAACGTTGGTAGTTGCCGGGCAATTGATTACTGAACTGGCAAAACAATATGCAGTAAATATATATCCCGTTGACTCGGAACATTCGGCCATATTTCAATGCCTGACCGGAGAGTTTCACAACAAGGTTGAAAAAATTTACCTCACTGCATCAGGCGGGCCTTTTCGCGGGAAAAAACTGCATGAGCTCAGCACTGTTACGCGTGCACAGGCGCTAAAACACCCCAATTGGAACATGGGCGCTAAAATTACCATCGACTCGGCCACTTTAATGAATAAAGGCCTTGAAGTCATTGAAGCGAAATGGTTGTTCGGACTAACTCCTGCCGAAATTGATGTGATTGTGCATCCGCAAAGCATTATTCATTCCATTGTGCAGTTTGCCGATGGAAGCATGAAAGCACAGTTGGGATTGCCCGATATGAAAATTCCGATTCAATATGCGTTGACATATCCCGACCGTATATACAATAGTTTCAAGCGATTCAATTTCATGGATTATCCCCAATTCACGTTTGAAAAACCCGATCTGGAAACATTCCGGTGTCTTGGCCTTGCTTTTGAAGCCATTGACAAAGGCGGGAATGTGCCCTGTGTATTGAATGCTGCCAATGAAATAAGTGTTCAGGCCTTTTTAGAAGATAAAATCAGGTTTACCGATATTGCGCGTATAAATGAAGAAACCATTGGTAAATCATCGTTTGTAAAAACACCTTCGCTTAACGATTATATTGAGTCAAACAAAGTGGCCCGGGAAATTGCGAGTGGGTTGATTTAAAGACTCAAAAATTTAAGATTTAAAGAATTGGATTAAGCCTCAAACCCCTAAATCTTTGAATTTTTTGAATCTTTAAATCTCCGAACCGGAACGCCATTTAACGTTTATTAATCTGTATATCCACCCCGTGGTTCGCATCAAACTTGTTCAATTTGAATTTAAACGAAACCATGAAATATTGCTGGATAATGGACGATTTTTTCTGCATGATATAATTTAATTCCGAAACACGGCTAAGGCCTTTGTTTTTATTAAGCAAATCAAACCCTTCAAACGACAGGGTTCCCCGTTTGTCCTTCAGGAAATAGAATTTAATCTCAGCTTTGAGTATGGGTATTATAATACTTTCGTTAAAGTTAGCCCCATTGTAGCTGTTTACATCGCCCGACACAAAAAAGCTGAACGAACGGGTTGGGGTATATGCAATTTCACCAAAATAGCCGTAATTATAGTAATTGACCGATCCCATATCACCAATTGAATAGGCGGCCTGGGTATACTGAATGGTTGCGCCTGCATTCAAATTCCATTTGTCCTTTTTCCGGTTTTCCAGAGTTATACCGCCACCGTGTGTTAGCGATGTGGTTATGTTTGGCTCACCGTTAATCAGGCTTATGTTTTTGTTCCAGGTTTCACTAAATTTGATACCCAGATTCAGTTTCAGTTGGCGGACAGGTGTAGAAAAGTTAAGGTTTCCGTTTAAGCGGTAATCATCAGGCACATTGATCATACTCATTTCCTGGCTTAAACCGGTAAGGATATTTCGCGCATAAGAAATTTTATCGTGCGTATATGTTCCACGTACGCCTGCAAAAAACGAGGTCATGCTGAACTGGTCAAATATCCACCAGTTCAAACCTGCGTCATGAACGTATTCGGGGCGCAGGCAGGCATTACCGGTAAACAATAGAAGCGGGTTTAACGGGTTGACAACCGGCATTGCCTGGTAAGACCCTGCCGTGTTTACGTATGAAAAATAATTAAACCCGATCCGTTTTTGCGAACGGTATTCATTTTCCCAATTTAGCTCAGGAAGTAAAAAGAAATAATTGGTGGCCCGTATGGTTGTTCCATTGAGAATATTGTGGAGCTGGCAGAATTCTGTACGCAGGTTGATATTGAACTCCCGCTTGTCGGTGTTCTTTTTGAAATTGATGCCCGGCCTGATGTAGTAATATAAAACATTGAAATCAGGACTCAATGAATCAACGCTTGCTGTTGTTTCGCTTGTAAAACCCTGCCTGCGCTTTAAGGCATCATTTTCAGCCCCGGCTTTTACAGCAAATTCGGTATAATAATTTCTTCCTGATTTGCGTGTAATGCTTGTGCCTGCCGTGTATTTTAATACGGCATTGGTGTTGTCCTGGAAAAGGTTTTGATTAAACAAAAGCGTTGGATTAAAATAGTAGGTGCTGTTGAAAAGGGTTGTATTGGCAACGTTATTAGCGTATGAGCCATCAAGCGTTAACTTAAACACACGCCAGGATGAGTACAGGCGTTTCAAATACGATGCATTCAACATTGAATTGAACTGGCCGTTATTGTCCTGGCTGGTATAAACGGCCCTGTTCGTCAACTCATTCCCTAACAGGGAACGGTTGGTTGAGTTGGACTGTTCGGCTGACAGTGCATACGAACTGTTCAGGCGGACAATTAAATTTTGCGTACTGTCAATTTTGTTCCGCCAGTTGAGCTGAAACGTATGACCCTGTTTTTTTGCAAGCGAAAGGAGCGTGTCATATTTGTCGAAATAACCATCGCCAAAAAAATTATGGCTGTAGGTTGTTTCTTCCAGTTTTTTTTGCGAACCGTTCCCGATATAACTTATATTAAACCGCTTTCCTTTTGTTTTTTCATATGTGTAATTGAGCCCGCCTGCACCCGATGTAATCAAGCCGGTAACCGGCTGGCCCATGTTTACAGGCACTGATGCGTTGTTAAGGAGCATGCCCATCCCGTCACCACTGGTCAGGCTTCTTAAACCACCGCTAAAACTCAGGTAGTCGGTCAAGGTAAACCCGAATTGGTTAATGTTGTTAAGCATTCCCAAAGCAGCAAACTGTGATTTCTTTTTAAAGCGGTATATTTTTGCGGCCGCCTGGTAATGGTTATTGGTTCCGTACCCTGCCATAAGATCGCCAATCATGGCGCTTTTTTTACCGTCTTTCAGCACCAGGTTGATGATTTTTTCGTTTGATCCATCGTCAATACCGGTTAATTCC
>Ga0196964_10001452_pt1 | contig 12060 bp, 10 predicted proteins | sample S1_10metaG_FD_148615 | JGI IMG/M metagenome (GOLD analysis project Ga0196964, IMG submission 148615) | Soil microbial communities from Anza Borrego desert, Southern California, United States - S1_10 | ecosystem: Environmental > Terrestrial > Soil > Desert | place: USA: California | collected...
AGCGACGCGCCGGTTCCGCTGAGGCTCCCGTGCTGCGGCTGCTGCAGAACAACGTACTGCAGGGCATCTCCATCGATGTCCGCTCCAGACAGAGTGATCGACGCGGCGGTGTCTTCCTGCGTCGAGACGTTAACGTTGACGGCGGTGGGCGCATCGTTCACGGGAGAGACATTCAACGTCACGGTGCCGTTTGTTTCGAGCGTTCCATCACTGGCGGTGAATGTAAACGAGTCGGAGCCGTGAAAGTCGGGAGCGGGTGTGTAGGTGAGATTGGGCGCTGTGCCGGAGAGCGTGCCGTGCGCCGGAGGCGTCGTCACGGCGAAGGAGAGAACGTCCCCGTCAGGATCGACTGCGCTGAGCGCCACGGCTTTGGCGGTGTCCTCAACCACCGCAGCAGTCTGCGAGGGAACAAGCGGCGCCTGCCCCGGCTGGGAGTACTGGCGGAGTTTTCCGTCCGATGTGGCGATGTAAAGGTGGCGCCCGGCAAGGCAGATCTCTCCGCCGAAATCGATCGTCTGGACTGGATCGGAGTTGTCGAAGCGGAAGATGTACGTCTTGGACGAAGAAGCGACAATAAGGCCATCGTTCAGGACGATCGGTTGTCCCTGCAGGTTCGAGTTCGCCTGGTAGGTTGCGATGAAGATGCCGGTCGCCGCATCGTAAGCGCGCACGGACTGCCCACGAATGAAGTAAACGACACCGTCCGCGACCGCGGGAGAACCGGTGAACGTGCCGGAGTCGGTCCACACAACCTGGCGGGTGGCGAGATCAATCGCGTAGATATCGGGATTGCCGACGAGAAAAGCGCGGTTATCGCTGAAAGCAGCGACACGGTTCATGGCGTACCCGCTCCAGTTCCACCCCAGGTCCAGGGTCCATTCGATGGCGCCGGTCAGTGGGTGATGCTGGCGGAAGCGGCCTTGAACAAAGCTGTAGATCTTTCCGTTGTAGAACGCCGGCGTCCACTCATCGTATTGTTCGAGGCTGCTATTGAAGAATCGCTGGGTTCCAGTGGCCTGATCGAAGCCGTACATGCCGCCGTAGCTGCCGCCATTGACGTAAATGTTGCCATTCGCAATGGTCGGAGAGAAATAAGTCTCCCACTGGCAACTGAAGGGCGTAGACCAGGCCACCTGGCCGTTTGAAGCCACCAAGCTGTAAAGCTGGGAGTCGCTCGAGTGGTTTCCGCGCTGAACATAAACGCGTCCGCTGTCATACGCCGGCGGGCTGATTTCGTAGGCCGTGTTGAAGGCCCTTCTCCAGCTTTCGAGTCCGTCGCCAATGTTGTAGGCAGCGGCGAATGTGCTGTTGAAGTAGATCTTGGGCGTGACGAAGACTTTGCCTTCAGCGACCGCCGGCTGCCGCAGCGGCGTCGTTGCGACGGTCGCCAACCAGCCGGCCGTGAACACTGTCTCGCCGATGTTGCCGCCGCAGAAGCCGGTATGCGCGGGATTGTTGCCGAACATCGGCCACACCTGCGTTCGAGCAGTCGGCAGAGGCGGCGAGTGCGCGACCATCTTGAGATCACGCGTGACCAGGTTGACGCCATCCGAGAGGCTCAACCGCACGACATACACGCCGGCCTGATCGAAGGTCACACTGGTGCTGCCGTTACCGACGGTAGATGCGGGCGAGAACGCAGCCGTACCGGGCCCCGAGACTTTGCTCCAGCTGAAACTGAGCGCCGCAGCCGAAGTATCCGGATCACTCACGCTGGCCTGCAGCGTGGACGCAGTGGAGACCGGAACACGCAAGGCTGAGGCGGTAATCAGGTTGATCGCGGGCGGCTCGAACTGCGGCTTCACCGTGAGCAACAAATCGCGAGTCGTGGTGTTGACGCCATCTGTGAGACTGACACGCAGCGTGTAGTCGCCGCTGCTTCCGAACGTTGCTGTCGTGGAGCTGCTGGTGGAGGCGTTGGTCGAAAACGTCACGGCGCCGGCGCCGACAACCTTTGAGAAGGTATACGTCAGCCCGGACGCGGCAGTGTCGGGATCCGTTGCGGAGACAGAGAGTGACGCGGTCTGCGGCAGCTTGACGGGGTTCGGATTTGAGTTGAAAGCGCTGATAGTCGGCGCTTCGAATTCAGGTTTGACGTTCAGTGTCAGCGTGGCCACGCGGGTGGACTCGCCGTCGGAAACAATCACGCGCAGCGTGTACCCGCCGGGGGCGCTGAATGTGGCGGATGTCGTGTTTGACGTACCGCTCTCCGGGGAGAACATCACGGTGCCGGGACCCGCAACCTTTCCGAAATTGTAGGTCAAAGGGTTCGGCCCGTCGGAATCGCTGGCGGTAACGCTGAGGGTTGCACTCGCCGGCATCTTGGGCGAGGCCGGCGTGCTGGTGAACGCGGTGATGTTGGGCCGGGCGGAACCATTCTGCGTGAACTTCCTCACGTAGCCGTCGCTGCAGGCAAGATAGAGGCTTTTGTTGACGAGCGCGGGAAACCCGCCATGAGCAATCTTCTGGGTATGGCCTGCGGTGCCGAGCTTGAACACATAGGTGGCGCTCGTCGAAGATACGATCAACGCGTCGTCTGTCACAATCGGCTGCCAGTGCAGGTTCGTATCCGCAACGTACGTTTGAACGATGGCGCCATCTAAGATTGATAGAGCTTTGACTGTCTGCCCGGAAATGACGTAAACAACGCTGTTGGCAACGCACGGAGTACCCGTAAAGCTTCCCGCCACTTTCCACACCAGCGACTTGGAGACAGTGTCCACACAACTGATGTGAGAACTCCCGGCGACGTAGCCGCGCAGGTCTTTCAGGACCGGGCAGGTTCCTGCAGTGTAGATGCTCGAATCGGTAGCGACCGGAACGGTCCACCCGATCGCGCCGGTCAGTGGATCATGCTCGCGGAACTTGCCGTAAACAAACGTGTAAACCTTGTTGTTGTGGTATGCCGGAGTCCAGGCATCTCGCTGTTCAAGAGGTAGGGAGAAGCGTTGTGCGCCGGTAGCCTGGTCGAAGCCGCGAAGGCCCCCGTAAGTGCCGCCGCAGATGTAAACGGTGCCGCCTCCGATCGTCGGCGGATACATCTCATCCCACTGGATCTGAAACGGCATTGCCTGGAGAACTTGCCCTGTAGAGGCGTTGAAACTCCATACCTGCGAGTCGTCGGTGTGGTATCCGCGCATGACATAGACGCGGCCGCTGTCGTAACTTGGACCACTGATACCATGCGCCTGGTTGAAATTGTAACGCCACTGCTGAATACCTGACCACTGATCCAGCGCCGACAGATACGTGTCGTTGAAGTAAATCTTTGGCGTAACAAATACTTTCCCGTCGGCCACAGCAAGCGGTTGCAGAACACGGGACGGCTCGATGAGTGCGTCCCAGGCAAGATTGAAGTTGCCAGCCCCTAAGGTTACCGGCGCGTAACCTTGATGGTCGGGACCATTCCCGACCATGGGCCACTCCGTCTGCTCCGCACGTGCACCAAAAGACAACAGAATACAGGTGAGCACACAAGCAAGGCGCATAGCTTTCTCCAGGTGATGTCTAGAAGGTGGTGATAGCTACGTTGAACTATAAACCCAGTTCAATGGACCACAACTATTTTCCAATGCGGCTTAGCGAAAGCAGAAGCGAAGCGCGATAGGGATACTAACTCTGCGTCGCCCATTATCGGCGAACGTGGTACGCTGAGATTTCAGCACCATAATACTAGCACCATAAAGGAGCACTTCAGACATGAGACCGAAGAACACGATCTGCCTCTGGTACGACAAAGACGCTTCGGCCGCGGCGCGCTTTTACGCGGCGACCTTTCCCGACAGCAAAGTCATCGCAGTTCACAAGTCGCCCGGCGATTATCCAGGCGGAAAGAAGGGTGATGAACTCACGGTGGAGTTCACGGTGCTGGGCATTCCGTGCCTGGGTCTGAACGGCGGCCCTGCGTTCAAACACAGTGAGGCGTTCTCGTTTCAGGTCGCGACCGATAACCAGGAAGAGACAGACCGTTACTGGAACGCGATCGTGGGCAACGGCGGGCAGGAGAGCGCGTGCGGCTGGTGCAAGGACCGCTGGGGCCTGTCGTGGCAGATCACGCCGCGAGTACTGATGGACGGGCTGGCGGCCGGCGGCGCGGAAGCGCAGCGCGTCTTCGCGGCGATGATGACGATGCGGAAGATCGACGTGGCGAAGATTGAGGCCGCGCGACGGGGGTGAGGAGCCGCCCGGTGGGCGTCTCGTCGGTTTGTGCGCGGAAGTCGTGAGACAACCCCGCGCCGCTTACACAACCTCAACACAGAGACACGGAGATCACAGAGCTCACAGAGACAGGGGATGTGGATGGGGACACTAGAATGCCTATGTGGAAGGTGAGCGGAATACGTTCGCTTCGCGCGCTCATCCGCGAAGGATGCAGACTGCCGCTGTATGGCAGACTTGTCGATTCTCAGACCTTGTTGGTATCCACAGACGAAAAGGTAAAAGAGAAGCATTTCCCCGGTTATGAGTGGCCAGTAAGCAGTGCGTTGGAGCTACTAGTGTTGCCCACCTTGGAAAATGCCGATGGCTGGTGGAAGAAGCTGCTTGCAAATGACGAGATTCATTACTGGGTACACTACAATCGTTTGATGGGCTTCGACGTTTGCTGCGCGGCGAAACGAGGAATATGGCACCGCCTTCCGCAGCTCTATATGAACCTTTCCAAAGACAATTTTCGGCGTGTAAGCACGAAGACGTTCCACAAACGCGTCGGTGCTAGTACCCACAAGGAGATGGACCACGACGTCTTCTTTTTTGGCATTTCAGTTCGCCGCGTAACGAACCTGTAATTTATTATAAATCGACCTGCCTCAACCGCGTACTAGTCGTGATAGCCCGGAACTCGGGATCAACTACTCGATACAGGTAGTAAGGGTCCTCGGCACCAAACCACTCCTTTCCGTTCTCTGCGAACTCTGCGAACTCTGTGCTCTCCGTGTCTCTGTGTTGAGGTCGTGTGAGAGGCTTTGGACGTCATGTGAGTCCCGCGCACAAACCCGTGGTCAGAGCAGCAGGACTGACCCGCTCCCTCACGGTCGCGGCTCGGGTTTGGCGGCGCGCTTTTCCAACGGCGGAGGGGGGCGAGACGCCCACCCTACGATCTTGTGCCGCTCCTCTCCCAACGGCGGATGGGGGCGAGACGCCCCCACGACGATGACGGGCAGCGCCCGCACTACGGTTCGATCCGGCGCACACTTCCGCGCACGATCAGCGTGCCAGTCTGGCGTTTGACCAGGCCCTTCGCGCCGCTCTTCCACAGCGTGTACGCCATGCGGCCCATCTGCGTTTCGTCGAAGGCGACGGAGTCGATCTTGATCGGCGACAGCGTTTCGCGGATCAGCGCGTCGCCGAAGCCGGAGAGGCTCACGTCTTCCGGCACGCGCAGCCCTGCCGCGCGGATGCCGTCGTACGCGTCGAGCAGATTGTGATCCATGAATCCGGTGAACGCCGTGGGCCGAACGTCGGCGGCTTGAAGCATGGCGTCGCGGACTTTTTCTACGAGCACCTGGCCGCGGCCGAGAATCACGGTGAGTTGGTTGGGATCGATTCCGGCGGCCATCATCGCCTGCTTGTAGCCGAGCAAACGTTCATCGGCGGGCTGGCTGACATTGTCGCTCAAGCCCACGTACGCGATGCGGCGGTGGCCGTGCGCGAGGAGATGTTCGACGGCGATCTTCATCCCGCCGATGTTGTCGAAGACGACCGAGTTGAGTCCGCGTTCGGGCGCAGCGTAGTCGAAGGCGACGATGCGGCGGCCTTCTTCGAGAAAGCGCCAGAGCCGCCGGTAATCCGGCGCGCCACCTTCGACGAAGAAGAGGCCTTCGATGTTGGGGCTATCGAACGCGTCGGCGGGCAGCGCGTCCACGCCGTTTACGCTGTCGAACGCGGTGGGCAGAATTTCGATTTCGTCGGCAGCGGCGGCTTCGCGCACCCCTCTATAATAGAGCTGGCTGTAGTACTGGTTGGGGCGCGTGAGCGTTTCTTCCGGATGGCGGACGACAAAGCGCAGCATCTTGAGGCCGCGCTCGGCGGCGGGGCGGCTGTGTGAGACGAATGTGCCGCGGCCGGTGCGGCGCTCGACGAGTCCTTCGGCGGCGAGCGTGGCGAGCACCTTGTTGACAGTCAGCAGGCTGAGGCCCGATTCGCGCGCAAGCTCGCGTTCGCTGGGGAGTTTGTCTCCTGCGGACAGCCCGGCGAGCTGCCGGACCAGATATTCGCGGAGCTGTTCGCTGCGAAGCTGTCCGGGAAAGCGGGAGAGAATCACGGGCGGAGCATCGGCGGCGGCACGCTTGCTGGATTTCGTCCTCGGCATGGTGGACATGACCCTCAACGCGCTGATTTAATCACTATGACACTACCATAACCCGCGTTTCCTTCTTTTGCCTCTCATTTTTGAGTCATCCTCACGAGGGACTCTAAGCTTCTGACCCGTTTGTTATTATAGTTTGTACATGTATAGTGAAGGGCGGAGGACACCTGATGGATTTTGAACTCAGTGAGATGGAACAGGCGGTTGTCGAGACCGCCCGCGATTTTGCCAGGAAGAAGGTGCGTCCACTGGCGCGCGAGCTCGACGAGACCGGCCGCTTTCCGCAGGAACTCGTCAAGGAAATGGGCGAGCTGGGCCTGATGGGCATCTACGTCCCCGAGCAATGGGGCGGCGCGGGATGCACGGCGCTGGCGTACAACCTCGCGATCGCGGAGATCAGCAAGGCCTGCGCGAGCACCGGCGTGATCCTGAGCGCGCACACGAGTCTGTGCGTTGACCCGATTCTGAAGCACGGCACGGATGCACAGAAAGAGCGGTATCTCAAGCCGCTGGCGTCCGGCCAGATGCTTGGCGCGTACGCGCTGACGGAGCCGGGCAGCGGCAGCGATGCGGCGAACCTGAACACGACCTTCGTCGATAAAGGCGATCACTACGAACTGAACGGGACGAAACTCTTCGTTACCAACGGCGGTTACGCCGGCGTCGTTGTCGTCTACGCGACCAAGGACAAAGGCGCGGGACATCACGGCATCAGCGCGTTTCTGGTCGAGCCTTCATTTGCGGGCTTCAAGGTCGGAAAGACCGAGCACAAACTCGGCATCAACGCGTCGAGCACGACCGAGATCATCCTTACCGGCTGCAAGGTGCCGAAAGCAAATCTGCTCGGCGTCGAAGGCAAGGGTTTCAACGTCGCGCTCGAGACGCTCGACGGCGGCCGCATCGGCATCGCCGCGCAGGCGCTCGGGATTGGCCGTGCGGCGCTCGAGACGGCGGTCCGGCACGTGAAGACGCGCGAACAGTTCGGCGCGCCGCTGTCGAAGCTGCAGGCGATCCAGTGGATGATCGCGGACTCAGCGACGGAACTCGACGCTGCCGAACTGCTGATCATGCGCGCGGCGAAGCTGAAGGACCAGGCGACGCGCCGCTACAGCAAGGAATCGGCGATGGCGAAGCTCTTCGCGAGCGAGGCGGCATTCCGCGCGGCGGACAAGGCGCTGCAGATGCACGGCGGGTACGGCTTCATCAAGGAGTACGACGCCGAGCGGCATTACCGGGATGTGCGCATCTGCCGGCTGTACGAAGGGACGAGCGAAATTCAGAGGCTGGTGATTGCAGCCAATGTATTGAAAGAGATCAGTTGAGGCAGATGCAATGCGCAGACGCAAATTGCTCAGGCTCAGCCGCAAGGATGTGACGGAGATTCTCGCGGATCACGCATGGCGTGAGCGATACGAACGGCTTGGCGTGGACGTGACACAGTTGCTGAATAATTTGACGTTGTCGCCGGAGGATCGCATCAAGCGGCACGCGAACGCACTCGCGATGGCATTGGCGTTTAAGAAAGCGGGGGAAGAGGCGCGGAGGAAATGAGCGAACAACCCGCCGACTTCGTCAAGATTTTGAATGTGCTCACGAAGCATCACGTGAAGTTCATCGTTATCGGAGGTTTGGCGGCAATTTATCACGGACATAATCGAGTGACTTTCGACATTGATATTTGCTATCAACGTGAGGCAAAAAATCTCGACAACCTTGCGGCAGCACTTCGGGAAATGGGTGCGACGTTAAGGGGCGCCGATCGGACGCTAAAGTTCAAACTCGATGCGCGAACGCTGAAGGCAGGGCTGAATTTTACGTTTGATACGAAGTACGGCCCGTTCGACATGCTCGGCGAAGTCGGCGGCGTGGGATTCTACGAAGATTGCGATCGTCATTCCGAGGAAGGAAAGATCTCAGGGCATTTTGTATCGATTCTTTCTCTGGACGACCTGATCAACGCAAAGAAGCATGCGGCCAGAGCGAAGGACATAGATGACCTTCGCGCTTTGGACGCCTTACAGGATGTGAAGAAGCGCAAACGGGGGGGAGAATGAGCCAGGATAAACTGCGCGGCGACGGCACAGCCGACTTCACCACCATCTCCAACTCGCCGAACAAGCCCGTCTACGGCCCGGACGATGTCTCGCACATCGATCACGATCGCGACCTTGGGATGCCCGGGCAGTTCCCTTACACGCGCGGCATTCATGCCACGATGTACCGGGGGCGCGTGTGGACGATGCGGCAGTTCGCCGGCTTCGGCACGGCACAGGAGACCAACCAGCGTTTCAAGTACCTGCTCAGCCAGGGCCAGACGGGGTTGAGCGTCGCGTTCGATTTCCCGACGCTGATGGGCTACGACAGCGACCACGCGCGCAGCCGTGGCGAAGTCGGCCGCTGCGGTGTCGCGATCTCCAGCACCGACGACATGGAGACGCTCTTCGCCGGCATTCCGATGGGCGAAGTCTCCACATCGATGACGATCAACGGCCCGGCGGCGATGCTGTTCGCGTTCTACATCGCGGCTGCGGAGCGCCAGGGCGTGCCGCTCGAGAAACTGCGCGGGACGATCCAGAACGACATCTTAAAGGAGTACCACGCGCAAAATTCGTGGCTCGTCCCGCCGCGGCCGTCGATGCGCATCATCACCGACATCTTCCGTTACGGCGCCGAGCACGTGCCGCAGTGGAACACGGTCTCGATCAGCGGCTATCACATCCGCGAGGCGGGCAGCACCGCCGCGCAGGAACTCGCGTTCACGCTCGCCGATGGCTTGTTCTACGTGGATGAAGGCGTCCGCGCGGGACTGGATATCGATGAGTTCGCCGGACGATTGTCGTTCTTCTTCGACGTTCATATTGAGTTCTTCGAAGAGATCGCGAAGTTCCGCGCCGCGCGGCGCATCTGGGCGCGCGAAATCCAGAAACGCGGCGCGAAGAATCCGCGTTCGATGCTGCTGCGCACGCACGCGCAGACGGCGGGAGTCTCGCTGACGGCGCAGCAGCCGGAGAACAACATCGTCCGCACCGCCATCGAGGCGCTCGCCGCGGTGCTCGGCGGTACGCAGAGTCTGCATACCAACAGCTTTGACGAGGCGCTCGCGCTGCCGACGGAGAAGGCCGTGCAGATCGCGCTGCGCACACAGCAGGTCATTGCGCACGAGACCGGCGTCGCGCACGTCGCCGATCCGCTCGGCGGAAGCTACTACATCGAGGCGCTCACCGACCGGCTTGAGAAGGAGTGCTACGACTACTTCAAGCGCATCGATGAGATGGGCGGCATGTTCGCCGCGATCGACGCGGGCTTCTTCCGCCGTGAGATCGCGAAGGCGAGCTTCACCTATCAGCAGGAGATCCAGAAAAAGCGCCGCTACATCGTGGGTGTGAACGCGTTCAACACGAGCGAGCCAGAACCGGAGCCGCCGATCCTGTACATCGATCCGCAGCTTGAAGAGCAGCAGAAGCAGCGCATCGCTCGAACGCGCGCCACTCGCGACGCGCTGAAGGTCGAGGCCGCTGTGCGGCGACTGGAAGAAGCCTGCCGCGGTGAAGACCCCGTCAACAAGAACATCATGGCGGCGCTTGTGGATTGTGCGCGTGTCAACGTGACGCTCGGCGAGATGGCTGACGTCTGCCGCAAGGTCTACGGCGAATACCGCAAGCTCGCGGCAGTTTGATGATGTCCGAGACCGATGAGGACGACGCGTACGTCACCTGCCACGCGTGTGGGCACAAGGTCTTTCACGACGTTAGCGAGTGTCCGTACTGCGGCAATGATCCGTCGGGCGAGTTCGACAGTTGCGCCTACTGCGGAAAGGTCATCGCGGTTGGCGTGGCGCAATGCCCGTACTGCAAGGAGTACACGGACGGAGATACCTTTGGCAGAACGCACCGCGGCAAAGGCGGCATGTTTCGCCGCGCGGACGGCAAGCTCTATCCAATCTACGTCATCGCGGCGTGGCTGGTTGTGATCATCACGCTGTTCCCATTTGCGTGGGCGCTGTATCGCTGGATAACGAAGTGAGTTCTGGTAAAAAGTACGCCATGTCCACACCCAACCGCAGACACCGAATTCTCATCGCCAAGCCGGGGCTCGACGGCCACGATCGCGGCGCGAAGGTCGTCGTCAAGGCGCTGACCGAGGCCGGATACGAGATCATCTACATCGGTCTGCATCAGGAGCCCGAAGCGATCCTGCAGGCGGCGCTGCAGGAAGACGTCGAAGCGATCGGGCTGTCCGTGCTCTCCGGCGCGCACATGACGCTCTTTCCGGCCGTCATTGAGCTGCTGAAGAAGAACAACATGGGCGACGTGATGGTCTTCGGCGGCGGGATCATTCCGCAGCGCGACATCGATGCGCTGAAGGCCGCGGGTGTCGAAAAGCTCTTCACGCCCGGCACGGACACGCGCGAGATCGTCGGGTTCCTCGACGAGTATTTCGCCAAGAAAGAAAGCGCCTCGAAGAAGTAATCCGCATCTTTTCCGTACACGATAGAGAAGGGGGAGGGGACATGGCCGACAATTCGACTGTCGCCGTGATCGGCGCGGGCACGATGGGCTCCGGAATCGCGCAGGTCGCCGCCGCAACCGGGCACTCGGTCGTGATGATCGACACATCGACGCAGGCACTCAGCAAAGGCACCGACCGCATCAAGGATTCGCTGGCGCGCGTGGTCAAGAAGGGCACGATGACCGAAGCCGACGCGTCAGCGGCACAGTCGCGCATCCGCACGTCGACAGAGCTGAAGGACGCTTCCGCGGCAGCGTTCGTGATCGAAGCCGTCTTTGAAGACGAAACAGTCAAACGCGACACGTGGAAGAAACTCGATGGCGCCTGCAGCGCGGATGCGATCTTCGCCACGAACACGTCGAGCATCTCTATCACGGCACTTGCCGGCGCAGTCAGCCGCCCCGAGCGCTACATCGGCATGCATTTCTTCAATCCAGTGCCGGTGATGAAGCTGGTCGAAGTCATTCGCGGCAACCGCACGAGCGACCAGACCTGTAACACGGTTATCCAGTTGGCGCAGAAAATGGGCAAGACCCCGATCGCCGTGAACGATTATCCGGGCTTTGTCTCGAACCGCGTGCTGATGCCGATGATCAACGAGGCAATCTTCGCGCTGTTCGAGGGCGTGGCGAAGGCCGAAGCAATCGACGAAATCTTCAAGCTGGGCATGGCGCACCCGATGGGTCCGCTGACGCTCGCGGATTTCATTGGTCTGGATGTGTGTCTGAATATCATGAACGTCCTGCACAATGGATTCGGAGACCCGCGCTACCGCCCGTGTCCGCTGCTGAAGCAGATGGTCGCTGCGGGAAAACTCGGCCGCAAGAGCGGCGAGGGCTTCTACAAGTACGAGGCGAAGTAATCATGGCTGGACTGCGAGTTGAAAAAGATGGGGCGCTCGCGCGGATCATTTTTTCGAGCGAGAAAGGCCTGAACATCCTCTCTTCGGGACTGCTGAAGGAACTCGAGGCGGCCTGGAAACAGGTAGATTCCGGCGGCACGCGCGTCTGCGTCCTGCGCGGCGAAGGCAAGGGCTTCATCGCCGGTGCCAACATCAAAGAGATGGCCGCGATGAACGGCGCGCAGGCTCGCGAATTCGCCGCCCTGGGGCAGAGCATCTTTCAAACCATCGAGTCATCAGATGTCGTCAGCATCGCCGCGATTCATGGCGCGTGCCTGGGCGGCGGTTGCGAACTGGCGCTCGCCTGCGACATACGGATCGGGTCGGCGGGCATGATCATCGG
>Ga0196964_10001453_pt1 | contig 12058 bp, 9 predicted proteins | sample S1_10metaG_FD_148615 | JGI IMG/M metagenome (GOLD analysis project Ga0196964, IMG submission 148615) | Soil microbial communities from Anza Borrego desert, Southern California, United States - S1_10 | ecosystem: Environmental > Terrestrial > Soil > Desert | place: USA: California | collected...
TCACCCGGGCCATTGCCGAGGAATGGTCCCGGCATGGCATCACCTGCAACGCGATCGCGCCGGGCTTCTTCCCGACGCCGCTCACGGCACCGGTCTTCGCCGATCACGAGCGGGCCGTCCGCAACGCGGCACAAACCGCCATGGGGCGGAACGGGGAACTCGACGACCTCACGGGTGTGACGGTGTTTCTCGCCTCGGCGGCATCGGCCTACATCACCGGCCAGACCCTCGCCGTCGATGGGGGCTTCACAGCAAAGTAAGGTTCACGCTCATGAAGGCTCTCGTCTATACCGGCCCGAACGCGCTCGCTTTTCGTGACGAGCCCGAGCCGGAAGAGGCGCCCGGTGAGGTTCTGGTGCGAGTCGAGGCTGTCGGCATCTGCGGCTCGGACATGCACGCCTATCACGGCCACGACACGCGCCGTCCCGCACCGCTCATCCTCGGGCACGAGGCCGCTGGCCGCATCGTGTCGGGACCCCGCGCCGGAACGCGCGTGACCATCAACCCGCTCGTCGTCGATCCGGCCTGCTCCTATGCCGTGGAAGGACGATGGCACCTATCGCCGACGCGTCAGATCCTGTCCATGCCACCCCGGCAAGGCGCCTTCGCAGAATTGATCCGTGTCCCCGACCGGAACGCGATCCCCATTCCCGATAGCCTGGCGGTGGAGCGCGCGGCTCTGGCGGAGCCGATCGCAGTGGCATGGCACGCGGTGCGCCTCGGCATGGAAAAGCTGCACCAGCCCCTAGCTGCGTGCCGCGTCGTGGTGCTCGGCGGCGGGGCCATTGGGCTTGCCTGCGCGATCGTGGGGCGCCATTTCGGCGCCTACTGGATCCTGGTGGGCGAAACGAACCCGCTTCGGCGCAGAACGATCGAGACGGCGGAGGGGCTGTCGCCCTACGAGCCCGGAAGTTCGGCCGAACCGGGGGAGAGCAGCGTGGATCTGGTGATCGATGCGGTCGGTGCCGCGGCGACACGGGCCGCCGCTTGCCGTATGGTAAGGCCGGGCGGTGTTATCGTTCACGTCGGCCTTCTCCCCGGCCACGAAGGCCTGGACCTTCGCAAGCTTACGCTTCAGGAGATCACTTTCACCGGATCGTATTGCTACACGCCGCAGGATTTTCTGCAGACAGTTGCGGCTCTCGCGGCGGAGCGCCTTGGCGACCTCGCCTGGTTTGAGCAGCGGACCCTCGCTGAAGGAGCAGGTGCCTTCCGAGATATTGACGCCGGACATGTCTCAGCAGCCAAGATCCTCCTCCGTATACCCTGACACCTGCCTACTGGCGAAGCGGCGCGATTAGACCGACTCCTAATCCCGTTTTTTCGGAGGCTGTGGACACGGGACGGCTCGTGAGCGCCGTGATTCGAACCGATTGGCAACGAATTGCTTCACTGGGCTGATTGAGCAGTAGCGGACTGGTGTGAGGGATCTCTCAGATGCCTGGCAAGTCGCCGCTAAGCAGCCGCTCCTCGCGCAACGGCCACTCTCTTCATGGCACAATCTGGGCGAGCTCGCCGCCCAGAAGGGCCGCCATGTCGGCCTTGCACAGGGCACTGCCGCAGATCAGCCGATGCGCCCCAAGCTGCCAGAGGTCGCCGGCACGCGTGACCACGAAGGCCCGCTCGGGCGTGCTCGGAACGTGGTCCTCGGCGCGGTCTCCTGCGCCCTTGACGTCGGCAGCCTCCTCGAGCACCCGATCGACCTCGCCGGTCTCGAAGCCCTGGAGCTCGATCTGGTAGTCAAGCGCGACCAGCTCCCCCAGCTCGAGCGCAAGGATCTCCTTGTCCCAGCCGGCCTTCTCGGCGAGCCGGTTGTCAGCAAGGATGTAGGCGCGCTTGTCCGCGGCCGAGAGATGCGAGAGGCGCAGGACCGGCACATTGGTGCGCTTGATCAGCCGAGCGGCCTCAACACGGCCGTCGCCTGCGATGATCCTGTTCCCGTGGTCGATCAGGACGGGGTTGTTAAAGCCGAAGCGCTCGATCGATCGCGCAATTTGGCGAACTTGCTTCTTCTTGTGCGTGCGGGCATTGCGCTCGTAGGGCTTGAGCGCCTCAAGAGGGAGGTGCTCGATCTGGGGACTGGTGTTCATGACGCTTTCCTTCGCGCCGCCTGAGGGAGCTCGGACGCGCGCCAGGGTTCGCGCATGGGGGCATGCGCGTCGCCGGGGAGCGGACGAGACCTGGTTCCGAGTGCTCGGGACACAGGCGGTGCCGCCCCGAGCGCCTCAAGAGAACAGCAAAGCGTGGAGCCGCCGACTACCAACGTTTCTCGTGCGCTGACATTCGTTGATGCGATAACGTCTACTCGTGAGGCCAGCGGAGGCGGCGCATGCCAACGAGACCCAAGACCGTTCAAGGATGCGCTGCCGAGTGCATCGAGCGCCTCGGCGTCGATCTGGCAACACACGAGCGGGTCCGCGCCTGCGTGCAAGAGCAGATGCCCGGCGCGAGGGTGGCACCGATCATGATCACTACCCTGTTGAAGAAGATGAGGCGGGGCGGGCCGGTCGCAAAGATCAGACCCGGTCACCACGTTATTATTGCGGGCCGGGAGTACCGCAGCGTCGCGCAGGCAGCCCGCGCCCTCGGCTACTCGAAGCAGGGTGTGATCAAGCGCCTCAGGAACCCGGCTTTCCCGGACTGGGCCTATGCTGCCGATGTCGCGCAAGACGGGGCGGGGAAGAGCTGACCGCTTCCCTGATTGTGCAGACGCCTTCCCTGTTGTGAGACGCTCGTTTCCCTGTTCTGCCGCGTCGGGAAACGGGTGCTAAGATGCTGAAAGATCGCGACTCCTCGTTGGGCGGAGACGCCCGGGAATGCGGGTGTTCAGATTTTTCGCTGTTTTTTCCCACTGAACAGGGAATAGTGGCTGGAGACGGGTTCGCACCCGACTGGCTCCACCACCAGGTCCTTTTTCTCTCCAGATTCATGAACGCTGTCAGGTACTTAACTTTGGTCAGACTTGGCCTGCGTACCCACGCTCGTACCCAGATCGCGTCCCCGTAATCCACAACGCCCGCAGCGCGGATTGGGCATCCGATCCTTGCTTGGGTCCCGGCGAGCGATGGCGGGGCCGCCGCATGTCATGGCGACAGCGCGAGTATCTCGGCGAGCACGCGAGGCATGCGAAGGTGGACCTCTGTCGGACCCTCGTTGTCGAGATCCCATGCGGCCGCCAGACCGGCATAGGCGAGTGCCCAGAGCAGCAGGCGCCCGCGGTCGAGATTGGCGGCCTCCGCTATGATGGTGGCCTGCCGAGCGAGCCGGGCGGGATCCCGCGTCATAGGGAGCTCCGGGTTGCATAGCAGGTTGGCGAAGTCGTAGGTCCGTTCGCCCCAGAGCCCCTTCGGGTCGATGGCGAGCCAACCCCGCTCCGGACCAAAATCGAGCACGTTGCCGTGGTGGATGTCCCCGTGGAGTACGCCGATCTCACGGGGCGCGGCGAGCAGGGTGCGAGCCGCATCGGCGCAAGCCCCGAGAATGCCTCCGTAGCGCGCCCCCACGGGCCATAGCTCGGCGAACCACGCGTCGAGCGGAACTAGATCCGGGGGCGGGCGATCCCTTGGCCCATGCAGGCGCGCCGCGACGGCGCAGGCGATCCGGCTCGCCTCGTCGTCCCTGCAGCTCGTTGCGAGGTCGAGCAGCGAGCAACCGCCAACGGCCCGCTCCAGCAGGATGGCCGCGCCCTCATGTGCCAGGACACGTGCGGCACCGACGCCCTCCCACCAGACCATGAGCGCCGCGCCCGCCCGCTCCTCGGGGGAGATCGCGACCTTCAACATGGCCGGCTCACCGGACGCGACCACTGGCAGGAGCTGGCTGCTGCGGGTCTCGACCGCCGGACCGTCCGGGCTCAGGTCCCATCGCCGACGGTAGCTGTCCAGGGAAGGCTGGATCTGGGCCATCACACCGTGTTGGCCTGCCGAGAGCACATTGTGAAGGCTCAACGACGGAGATCGGTCGCCGGTCGTAGGCGTGCGCCAACGCGTCATAGGCAGGGCGCCAGGAAAGGCGTAGGGTGCCTCCGGGTGTGCGGCGTGCGAGACGCCGCGGCCGGCGCCGGGCGCACCGCCCTGACGCCCGTCGAAGAGTTCCCGGAAACATTCAGCCGGGCGAGGGACGGGCCGATGGTCATCGACACAGGACAACGCGGCCGGGCCGCCAGGGGGCGAGCGCGGAACCCTTCCGCTCGTGAGGGGGAGGTGCCGACTCAGCTCGCGGCGACGCCGGGCGCCTTCGTCGATGCGGACCTCAAGGGCGGCATCCTCGACGCCAGCACGGACTGCATCAAGGTCCTTGCCCTCGACGGCACCCTGCTCGCCATGAACGAGAACGGCCGCCTCGTCATGGAGATCGACGATTTCGGTCGGCTGCGCGGACTGCCCTGGGTCGACCTGTGGCCGGAGGGGCAGAGGACCGCCGTCGAGGGGGCTTTGGTGGCCGCCCGGTTGGGGCTTGGCGGGCGCTTCGCGGGCTACCGCCCTACCGCCAAGGGCACCCCGAAGTGGTGGGACGTGGTCGTCAGCGCCGTTCGGGACGCGGCAGGGCAACCCACGCACCTGGTGGCGATCTCCCGCGACATGACCATGGACCGGCACCGGACAGAGGCTGGCGACCTCCTGAACCTGGAGCTCGCTCACCGCGTCCGCAACCTGTTCGCCCTGGTCAACGGCCTGATCACGCTCGCTGCGAGGACGGACCCGGCCGCGCAGCCCTTCGCGGCCACCTTGCGAGAGCGCTTCACGTCCTTGAGCCTCGCGCTTGAGTACATCCTCCCTTCCCCGCAAGCCGGCTCGTCGTCCCCGCACACGCTCAAGGGGCTCCTCGGAATCCTCCTCTCGCCCTACGAGGTCCCCGGCCTGGGCCAGCCCCGCTTCGTCATCGCAGGCGACGATGCCCCCGTCGGCTCTCATGCCACGACGAGCCTCGCGCTGAGCATCCATGAGTTGGCAACCAACGCAGTGAAGTACGGGGCCCTGATGCATCCCGGCGGGCAGGTGACGATCACCACGCGCCTGACCGCCAGCGACGAGTGCGAGCTATCCTGGGTCGAGCGGGGCGGGCCTCCGCTGGCGGATGAGCCACAGCGCAGCGGTTTCGGATCGCAACTGCTTCAGCGAAGCATGTCGGGCGCGCTTGGCGGCACGGTCACGCGGGCCTGGGCCCGCGACGGACTGGAACTCCGGTTGTCGATGCCGCTCAAGCGGCTCGCGGAATGATGTCGCAGGCCCGTCCCATCGGCGCCAGGCAAGGGGCGCGCCGGGAGTGCGGTCGGCCAGTCCAAGAACACGTCATCCGGGCGGGAGCCGTGCTCACGGTCGCTACTGACCCAGCAGGCGCTTGCGGCGGCGCCATCCCGCCGCAGTCCGCAGGACGCGGGAGAGGTCCTCGACCGAGTAGGGTTTGTGGAGCAATTCGAAGCCGGAGGTGCCGTTTGGCGCGAGGACGTGGCTGTAGCCGGACGTCAGCACGACGGGCAGGTCGGGGTGTCGCCCGCGGATCTCCTGCCCGAGCTCGATGCCGCTCATCCCGGGCATGACGACGTCGGAGAACACCACGTCGAACCGCCCGGCGTCCTTGGCCAGCTCGGCCAGGGCCTCGCCTGCGTTCGCCGCCAGCACCGTGTGGTAGCCCAGATCCGAGAGCGTCTGCCTGGCGAAGGTGCCGACGTCCACATTGTCCTCGACGACCAGCACGCAGGTGCCGTGCCCGTCGATGAGGACCTCCGGCTCGCGGTCGTCGACGGCCCCGGCCCCCGCGACGGTCCGCGGCAGGTAGAGCGTGAAAGTCGAGCCCCGCCCAAGCTCGCTCTCGACCGTGATCTCCCCGCCCGACTGCTTGGCGAACCCGAAGACCTGGCTGAGCCCAAGGCCCGTTCCCTGGCCGACGCCCTTCGTCGTGAAGAAAGGTTCGAAGATGCGGTCCAGCACCTGCGGGGCGATGCCGGACCCGGTGTCGGTGATCGACACCGCCACGAACTCCCCCGTCACCGCCTTGTGCGAGCGGATGGCGGGCATTCGATGCACCGGCCACACGGTCAACGTCAGGCAGCCCTCGCCGCCCATGGCATCCCGCGCGTTGATGGCCATGTTGACGAGCGCCGTGTCGAACTGGCTCGGATCCGCGTTCACGCAGCAGGTCTCGTCGGGCAAGCCAAGGGAAATGGCGATGCGCGATCCCGTGATCATCCCGAGCATGTCGGCGAGGTTGCGCACGCTGCGGCCGACGTCGAACACCTCGGGCCTGAGCGCTTGCCGGCGCGCGAAGGCGAGGAGCTGGCCCGTGAGCTTGGCGGCCCTGTCCGCGGTGTCTGAGATGGCGGCAATGTAGCGGGCGCGGCGCTCATCCGGCAGGTTCGGGCGCTTGAGGAGGTCGGTCGACGACTTGATGACCGTGAGCAGGTTGTTGAAGTCGTGGGCGACGCCGCCCGTGAGCTGGCCCACCGCCTCCATTTTCTGCGCTTGGCGCAGCGCATCCTGCGCGACTTCGAGCTCGGCGTCGCGTGTCCTCTCGGCCGTCCCGTCGCGGCCATAGGCGTAGATGAGGTCGCCCGCGGGCGCGGCGAGCCAGGAGATCCAGCGGTGCGAGCCGTCCTTGTGCCGGTATCGATTGTCGTAGAGCGGCAAGTCTTCCACGCTTGCGGTCGCGAGCGCGCCGCGGCTCGACGGTTGATCATCGGGGTGGATGAAGTCCAGGAAGCAGCGCCCGACGAGCTCGTCGGTCTCCCAGCCCAGGATGGACGTCCACGCCGGGTTCACGGCCTGGAAGATACCCTGGGTGTCGATCACCACGAGGAGGTCGCGCGAGTTCTTCCAGACCCGGTCCCGCTCCAGGGTTCGTGCGGCGACCCGGGCTTCCAGCGTCTCGTTCAGGTCCCGCAGCTCGGCCTCGGTGCGCTTCTCGCGGTCGATGTCGAGCGCGGCGACGACGCCGCCGGTGACCGCGCCGGTCTCGTCGCGGATCGGCGCCGCGATGAGGCGGATCCAGGTGTCGCGCCCTTCGCCCCTCCAGTAGAGCACCTCCAGCTCGGGGCGATCAGCCTCCCCACCGATCACCTTGGCGAGCGGGTACTCGTGCCCTTGCACCGGGCGGCCATCGGGATGCTGGGCGACCCACTCGCGATAGCTTTCGATGTCGGGTGAGGTGAGGACCGGGTGACCGAAGATGCGCTCGGCCTGGGCATTGCCGCCGACGATCCGGCCCGCGGGCGCCTCGGCGAGGACGACGCCGACGGGGACGGCGTCCACGACCGCCCGCAGCTTCGCCTCGCTGCGTCGCAGCGCGATCTCCACCTCCTTGCGCTCGTCGATGTCGATCACCGACCCGACGTAGCCCAGGAACGCCCCCTCGTCGTCGAAGCGTGCCGCGGCGGCATCTATCGCCCAACGGTAGGTGCCGTCCGCACGGCGCACCCTGAACTCGACGAAGTAGTCGCGCCGCTCCGCGTTCGCCGACACGAAGGCCTCCTCGGCCGCCGCGTGGTCGTCCGGGTGGACGGCATCGAGCCAGCCGTAGCCCTCCCCGGCCCGCTCTGCCTGCCCCGTGAACTCGTACCAACGACGGTTGAGGTAGGTGCATGAGCCGTCGGGGTCGGTGATCCACATCATCACCGGGGCGTTGTCGGCCATGTTGCGGAAACGCGCCTCGCTCTCGCGCTGGGCTGCCTGCGTGGCGCGCAGGCGGTCGATCAGGGCCTGCTGGTCCCGGGCGAGTTGGTCCCGGGCGGCGGCCTCGCCGCGCAGGCGCACCAGCTCCGTGACCTCCTCGACGCGGTGGATGATGAGCGCGACCTCGCCACGTGGGCCGAGCACGGGGGTGTTGATCGGGCTCCACCATCGCTCGACGAAGCGTCCGTCCGCGTCCCGAACGGCGTAGCGCTGGACCGCCATGATGTCGGGCACCTGCAGGGCGACAACCTCTCGAACGAGGCCGTGAGGTTGCGCACGCCGTCGGCGTCCGGGTCGTCGGGATCGTCGGGGAAGAGGTCGAAGAGCCTGCGTCCGATCTGCTCTTCCCTCGTCGAGCCGGTGAGGCTCAGGCGGGCATCGTTCACGGCGACGATGGTCCAGTCAGGCGGGGCTACGACGAGGAACGGGGTCGGCGAGGCTTCGAACAGGACGCGGAAGTCGGCGGACAGGCCAGCGGCATCCCTTGCGGTCGCCAGCCTGCGCTCGCCCTCGTTCCGCGCCTGCTCGGCGCGCACCTCCTCCGTCGTGTCCAGGGCGGTGAGGAAGATGCCCTCCACAGTGCCCGCCTCGCCGCGGATCGGCGCGAGGCTGTAGTACCAGAACGTCTCCTCGGCCCCGTTCCCCCGCTCCATGAGCAGGCGCTGGCGCTCGGCCACGAAGCCTTCTCCCGTGTCGAGGACAGCCTGGGCGGGCTCTTGCAGCGCCTGCCACAGCGTGGGCGAGATCTCCGCCATGGTGCGTCCGAGCGCCCAAGGGTGGCGCCCGTCCAGGAAGGGGCGGTAACCGTCATTGTAGATGAGGCGGAACTCCGGGCCCCAGTAGATGGCACCGACGGAGCGCGCGGCGATGCACATCGACACTGCGGAGCGCAGCGACTGCGGCCAGGTGGACGGCTCGCCGAGGGCCGTCGTCGACCAATCGTGGGCACGCATGATCGCGCCCATCACCCCACCGCCGGCGAGGAAGGCCGGCACGGGTCGGGCCTCAGATGTGCCTAGCATCGGGCCATCTCATTGAACGTGGCCTGGGTTGGCGGCTCGCGTGACCTACGCACTTCCAGGGCAGGCGGATGGCTGCCGGCAGCTGCTCACTGGTCGGGATCGGGCGGAGATGAGTTGCAGGTCGACACCCATCGAGCATGGGCGAGAGGGACATGTCGCACTTGGCTCGAACGGGCATGGCACAAGGCGTCGCACGTGCCATGGTTAGCGTCAATTCGTGTCGAGTACAGAATGAGTAAGGACCAGCCTTTCGTCACCGCGGAACGTTCTATAGGATGCAGCCTTTCCTCCGGCCCTGTGCATTCCTGTACCGTTCTGTGCGATCCCAGCGAACAAGCTGGGCTCCTGATCAGGCCTGTCGTTGAACAAGGGCTTGGACGGAAACGGGGCTTATTGCGGCAGAAAGGTGGCCGTTAAGCCGGGCTACGGAGGGCATCGAAAATCTCTCGATCTCCACGCCAGACGGGGTGAGCCTTCCGGCAAAACCGTAGCACATCAGCCGGGTCAGGGGTGGGCACCTCAGCTCCGGGAACATCCCGGGCAACCGGGAGAGCACCGCAGACGTATTCGATCATACCGTCTATGGCGTCGTGATCCCTCATGAAGAGTTCGAAGTTGGCTGCGAGCACATCTATCGTGAGCGGCGGATCGAACCCGACCCGACGTGAAGCATTTCTGATCCGCTGGCTCAGGTCCCCATCTCCCTTAGGCCACGGAAGCGGGTCTTCCGGCGCTGGCTGGAAGCCCAGAGCATCCAGGTAGCGCTCGACCGCCTCGACGACGATGGGCGGCGTCGGCAGCACACGGTAACGGCGGGCCATGCCGTGGGTAGGAGGCGTGCGGTGGTGCGCCGAGGCTTCGACAACGTCCACGCCGCCGGGCCGCCAGTGCCGTGTCTGGAGCCGGATCAGATCGGATGTCGCGAGGCCGCATCCGTATGCCAGCGCAACGACGGCAGGGCCGCGTGTCCGCACCCATACTCGATCCTAGGTACCCATCCGCGTACCCATGCTGGGCACCCGAACTGCAAGAAGGATCAAAGCCTTGATCTGTCGACAAGGGGGTGCGAGGGGCGGAAGTCGGTCTCCCCCTCAGCTCCACCAGACACCTTCGGGCGAATAGACGAACTCCCCAGCTATCCTGAAAAGCTGCGTCTTGGACGCCGCCCGGTCGGCTTGTCGCGGACCTGCCGCCGTCGTGAACCCGCGAGCCGGATCGCCTGCGGAGGCGCCGGTCCGCGAACGGGGTCCGGACCGTCACTGAACGAGCATCCCGCAAGGACCGCCCTTGGGGACGGTCAACTCAGGCCTCGCGATGGGGCCTCAGCATCGCTTCCACCCGCTCCCGAAGAAGCGTGGGGTCGAAGGGCTTCTCGACGACCGACGCCCCCGTGGCCTTCAGGAATTCCTCGAGCTGGTGGTGAAGGATGTCGCCCGTCACGAAGAGGATCGGGCAGGCCGTTCCCCCGGGACCCTGCCCGATGCGCGCGTGAAGCGCGGGTCCGTCGAGGCCCGGCATGCGCAGGTCGCTGATCACGAGATCGAAGCGCTCGCACGCGAGCCGCTCCGCCGCGGCCGCCCCGCTATATTGGACGTCGACCCGCCTCGCGAGCGGGGCCACGATCTCCGCGATCGCGTCCGCGACGTCGGGCTCGTCGTCGACCACGAGAATGGCGCGCGCGATCCTGTCCGCGTCCTGCGGCGAGGGAGCGTCGATCGCCTCGGGTCCCTCGGCCGGCGCCGCCGGCAGGCGGATCACGAAGGTCGCCCCGCCGTCGGGCGTGGGTTCCGCATGCAGGGCGCCCCCATGGGCGTCGACGATGCCGCGGCAGACCGACAGGCCGATCCCGGTGCCCAGGCCCTGCGGCTTGGTGGTGAAGAACGGCTCGAAGATCCGCGCCGCCAGCGCCGGGGGGATCCCCGGCCCGTTGTCCGCGACCCGCACCGTCACGTCGCCCCCGTCGATCGCGGTCGTGATCCGGATCCGCCGGTCGCCGGGCCGCTCCTGGAGCGCATGCTGGGCGTTGATGAGGAGGTTCATGAAGACCTGGGCCAGGTGGTCGGCGTCGCCCAGCACGGGCGGAACGCCCGGCCCGGCGGCGATCTCGACCTCGATCCCGTTCGCCTTCAGGCCGTAGCCCGTCAGCTCCAGCGCGGAGCGGATCAGGGGTTCGATGTCGAGGGGCTCGCGGGTCGGGGGCTTCTGACGCGCGATGGCGAGGAAGGACCGCACGATCCGGGCGCAGCGCTCGGCGGCCGCGCAGATGCGCTCGCTCCGGCGCCTGGTGGACTCGTCCTGCGCCAGCTCCTGGAGGAGGACCGCCTGGGCCAGCACGATGGCGAGCGGATTGTTCAGCTCGTGGGCGACGCCGGCGAGGAGCGAGCCCAGCGCGTTCAGCTTCTCGCTCTGGTAGAGCGCCTCCCGCTGGGCTTCCAGCGCCTGCTCGGCCTGCTTCTGCTCGGTGAGGTCCAGGGAGAAGATGAAGTAGCCGTCGATCACGCCGTCGTCGCGGACGCTGGGCGCATAGGTCCGCTTCACGTATCGGCGGCCCGCCGACGTGTAGGGAAGCCATCCCTCCCAGTGCTGGACCTGGCCCTCCATCGCGGCGGCGCCCAGCGGCTCGATGGTCCTGTAGGCGGCCTCGCCGATGACCTCCTGGACCGTCTTGCCGATGATCTCGTCGGGCCTGTAGCCCGACAGCTTCTCGAAGCTCCGGTTCATGTACCGGAAGCGGCGGTCGGCGCCGATCCAGGCCATCCGGCCGGGAAGCGCGTCGAGCACCCAGCGCAGGTTGGCCTCCCGGGCCTCGAGCGCGCGCTGGAGGGCCTCCGTGGCGGTGGTCCGGCGCAGCGTGAGGCAGAACAGGTCCCCCTCGACCGGGAGCCTGGTCGTCCTGGCCTCGGCGAGAAACGTGTCGCCGCCGAGGGTGCGGAACCGGGCGACGCCGACCGCCTCCTCGGGCCGGTCCTCCATGATCCAGGTGCGGTCCCGCCGTCCCGTGTCCAGGAGCGCGGAGAGGCCCGCGTCGAGCAGGCCCGCCCGTCGGCCGGGGGCGAGGAGCTGGACGGCCGCGTCGTTGCAGTCCAGCAGCCGGGCTCCGTCGTGCAGGATCAGCGCGTCGACGGAGCTCCTGAAGACGGCCTCGAAGACGGCGGGCGTCGGGTGCACCGGATTCTCGCCTCGAACATGAACCGCGCCACGCTATGCCCTGGAGCCGAACGGGCGCAAGCCGGCCCGCGCCCGGGTTCCGTGAAGCCGCGCGGTCCCTGGAGGACGGCCGGCACCTCCTCGATCGCCGCATGCGATTGGATGTTGACCTCGCGGGGCTCGCGGGAGCATCCCATCCCGATGGTCACCTCCACCCTCGCC
>Ga0196964_10001454_pt1 | contig 12050 bp, 13 predicted proteins | sample S1_10metaG_FD_148615 | JGI IMG/M metagenome (GOLD analysis project Ga0196964, IMG submission 148615) | Soil microbial communities from Anza Borrego desert, Southern California, United States - S1_10 | ecosystem: Environmental > Terrestrial > Soil > Desert | place: USA: California | collected...
GAGAAAGACCGGGAGGCAGGCGAGGCCAAGCGCGAACGCCACGGGGACGCGCAGCGCGAGCAGCGCGAAGAAGCCGCCGAACAGGATGAGGCTCGCCGTGCCCGGGTCAAGTACGGTCGCGCCGGTCATCGGTTGGCGAGGACTTTCATGTCATCCCACATCTGCTCACCGAGGAACACGATCCAGGTCAAGCCGGCGAGCGGCCATGGCAGATGGATGTACCAAAGCGGAAGCTCGGCGAGCTCGGAGATCCGGTTGAGCGCGAAACGGGTGAAGTCGATGCCCCACCACAGGAAGACGAATGCGAACACGAGCACGAAGATGCTCGCCACGATGCGCAACAGCGCTTGTGCGCGCGGCCCGAGCGGCGGCCACAGGTCCACGACGAAATGGGTGCCTTCGCGGATGCCGACCATGGCACCGAGCAGGATCGACCAGATGAAACAGAAGCGCGCCAGCTCCTCGGTCCAGATGTAGCTCGGGATGAGCTCGGTGTAGCGCGAGAAGATTTGCAGTGAAACCGGAACGATCAGCACGGCGACCGAAGCCACGAGCAGCCACGAAAGCAGCCGGCTGTACCAGTGCGTTATTTTTCTAAGCACAAAAAAACGGCGGCACGCGCGGCGCCGCCGTTTCCTCTCCCCGAGTTACTTGATGCTGTTGATCTTGGCGAGGATCTGCTCGGCGCCGATCTCCTTTGCATAGGCGGCCATCACGGGGTCGACCAGCTTCTTCATCTGGTCGCGCCCTTCGAATGCCACGCGCTTGAGTTTGCCCTCCTTTTCGAGCTTGACGAGCTTCTGCTCGTCCTCGGAGGACTCGATCTGCCGCCCGTACGCGCCGGCTTCCTTGCCCGCCTTGAGCACCGCGTCCTGGAGCTGCTTGTCGAGCTTCTTGAAGGTCTTGCCCGAGAAGCAGAGCGGCCGGATGGTAATCGCGTGCTGCGTCATCGAAAGGTGCGGCGCCACCTCGTAGAACTTCATCTGCTCGACGCCCGCCGCCTCGTTCTCGCCCGCGGCGATGACGCCGTTCTGGATTGCGTTGTAGACCTCGTTGTAGGCAATGACCGTGGGCGCCATGCCGGCGGCCTGGAATGTCCGGCTCCAGATCGGCGCTCCCTGGACGCGCACTTTCAGCCCCTTCAGCTCCTGCATGTTCTTGACGGGCTTATTCACGAAGATGTTGCGCGTGCCACCGCCGGCGTAGCCGATCAGCATCACGTCGGCCTTCTGCGCGATCTCGTCGGCGATCGGCTTGAGCACGTCCTGGTCGAGCACCGCGTTCCAGTGCTTGAGATCCCGGAACAGGAACGGCGCGTCGATGAACGGCGCGGCGCGCGAGAAGGTCGACATGTGCGCCGGGGAGACGATCGCGTAATCCACCGCCTTGCCCTGCGCCATGTACTCGAAGTACTGCTTCTCCAGGCCGAGCTCGCTGTTCTTGTGAAGCACGAAGTTGACCGCCTTGCCCCCGGAGTACTTCTTCACCAGCTCCTCGAACTTCACCATCGCCTTGGTGAAGGCGTGGTCGTCGTTGAACTGCGATGCGCCGTGCAGCGTGAGCTGCGCGTGCGCGGGCATGGCGAAAGCCGCGGCCACGGCGGCGAAAACAATCCTCTTCACGTTGGTCTCTCCTCCTTAATGGTGATACGCCAAAGTGTACGCGGGTCCGAGGGATCGGTGAGCGTCGCGGAGTGAAGCAGCGACGCGTTATCCCAGATGACCACGTCGCCCACCCCGTACTTGAGCCGCAGCTGGTACTTCTCGTGCGTGGCATGGCGCTTCAACTCGTCCAGAAGGTCGCGCGCCTCATCATCGGGCATTCCCTCGATGCGGAACGAGCTGCCGGATACGGCATAGAGCGCGGTGCGCCCGGTGATCGGATGCTTGCGCGCCACCTTGTGGCGTACCCAGGTCAACTTGTGTTCCTGGTCCTCGGTCAGCACGGACGCCACGGTGCGCGAGGTTTTATCGAGGTCGTCGCGGTTGCCGTAGTGATGCAACGCAACAAGGCCTTCGATGCGCCGCTTCATGCTTGAGGGCAGATCGTCGTAGGCCGCGTACTGATCGGCGAACAGGGTGTCGCCGCCTTTCTTCGGCACCTGGATCGAATAGAGCGTGGTGGCGCGCGCCGGGACGTCAAGGTATGAGTAATCGGTATGAAAATACGTACCGGCGTCGGCGAGTCCGATCGGCTTGCCGTCCTTTTGCACGTTCGAAAGGATGAGGATGTCGGCGTGCTCGGGATGGTGAAACTGGTCGATCACGTGGGGCTCGGGCCGGCCGAAGCGCCTCGCGAACGCGAGGAAACCCGCCGGCGTGAAGCTCTGCGAGCGGAATACGAGAACCTGGGAAGCGAAAAAAGCATCCCATACTTTGCGGAAATCCGGATCGATCGCGTCGGCTTCCGCGCCGAACGAACCGAGCTTCCTTAGCTGCATCCGTGCACCGCCAGCAGTTGCTTCATGCGCGCGCACGCGAGCGGCGGGTCCGCGAGAAGGCCCGCCGCATCCGCAAGACGGAAGAGTTCCGCGAGGTGCCGAATGTTGCGGGCCGACTGCTGTCCACCGACCATCACAAAGTGGTCCTGGTGGCCGTTCAGCCAGGCCATGAACACCACGCCCGTCTTATAGAAACGCGTTGGCGCGCGGAAGATGTGGCGCGAGAGCGGCACGGTCGGCGCCAATACGTCGTGGTACTCGGCACGGCGCTCCTGCGAAAGAAAAGACAATGCCTGCGACGCCGCCGGGGCAATTGCGTCGAAGATACCGAGCAGCGCGTCCGAATAGCCAAGTTCGTCGCCTTCGATCAGCTCGGCGAAATTGAAATCGTCGCCGGTGTACATGCGCACGCCCTGCGGCAGTCTGCGGCGCATGTCGATCTCCTTTTCCTTGTCAAGGAGCGAGATCTTGATGCCGTCGACCTTGCCGGCGTGCTTCTCGAGGATCGAGAGGCATACTTCCATCGCGGCGTAGTGGTCGCGCTGACCCCAGTAGCCTTCGAGCGCCGGGTCGAACATCTCGCCGAGCCAATGAATGATCACCGGCTCCTTCACCTGGGACAGGATGCGGTCGTAGACCTTGCCGTAGTCCTCCGGCGAGCGCGCCGAGGCCGCGAGCGCGCGGCTCGCCATGAGAATGATGCGGCCGCCGAGCTTCTCGATCGCCGCGCATTGCTCCTCGTAGGCCGCGACGATGTCCGCCAACGAATGCGCGCCCGGGGGCAAATGATCGGTACCCGCGCCGGAGGCGATGAACCCGCCGCCTTCGGCCACCGTACGGCGGATCAGCTCGAGCGAGTTCTTCCAATCAAGACCCATGCCGCGCTGCGCCGTGTCCATCGCTTCGGCAATGCCAAAGCCCCATGACCACAAGTGACGCCGGTAGGCGAGCGTGGCGTCCCAATCGATCGCGGCTTCCAGCCACGGCTCTTTCGTCGATAGAGGATCGGCGACCACGTGCGCGGCGGCGAGCGCGCGGCGGTTGAAAGGCGCCTTGGGCTTCGCGAAGTGCCCGGGCTCGCGCACCGCGTAGTCCCCGGTCGGCAGCCTGATCGTGAAAACGGTATCGCGCTTCATGGCCTGAGCCTCGGAACGTCCAGCCATTTTCGTTGCTTCCAGCTCTTCAGGCCAAGCTCGGCGAGCTGCACCCCCTTGGCGCCCTCGAGCAGGTTCCAGCGGAAAGGCCCTTCGCCGGCGACGTGCCTGAGAAAGAGCTCCCACTGCACCTTGAAGGCGTTATCGTAGTTCTCATCGGGCACTTCGTCCCAGCCCTCGTAGAAGTTGATGGGCTGTGGAATGTCGGGGTTCCAGACCGGCTTGGGCGTCCTGTCGTAGCTCTGCACCAGGCACTTGCGCAGCCCGGCCACCGCGCTGCCTTGCGTGCCGTCGACCTGCAGGGTGAGCAGGTCATCGCGCCGCACGCGCACGTCCCAGGAACTGTTGAAATGGGCGACGACATTTCCCTTGAGGAGGAAAGTCGCGTACGCCGCGTCGTCAGCCGTGGCCTTGTACTTCCTGCCGTTCTCGTCCCAGCGGTATGGGATGTGCGTGGCGCCGAGGCAGCTCAGCGCCTGGACTTCGCCAAAGAGGTCGTCGAGCACGTAGCGCCAGTGGCACAGCATGTCGAGGATGATGCCGCCACCATCCTGCTTGCGATAGTTCCACGATGGGCGCTGCGCCGGCACGCGATCGCCTTCAAAGACCCAGTAACCGAATTCGCCCCGCACCGAGAGGATGCGGCCGAAGAAGCCGTCGTCACGCAGCTTGCGCAGCTTGAGGAGCCCGGGAAGCCACAGCTTGTCCTGCACCACCCCGTGCTTCACCCTCGCCTTCTTCGCCGCCGCGTATAGATCCTTCGCCTCGGCGAGCGTGACCGATACCGGCTTCTCGCAGTAGATGTGCTTGCCGGCGGCGATCGCCTGCTTCAGGAGCTTCGGCCGCAGCTGCGTGGACGCGGCGTCGAAGAACACAGTGTCGCCTTTGTTGGCGAGGGCCTCCGCGAGGTCGTCGGTCCAGCGTTCCACGCCATGCTTCTTCGCGAGCTCCGCGACCTTGGCGGCGTTGCGCCCGACGAGGATCGGATCGGGCATGACGCGGTCGCCGTTCTTCAGCGCGACGCCGCCCTGCTTGCGGATCTCGAGGATGGAGCGGATGAGGTGCTGGTTCATGCCCATGCGTCCGGTCACGCCGTGCATAATGATCCCGACGCGCTTCTCACTCATTCAATCGACTCTCCTCATCGACTCCCAGTCCGGCGAACTTCATCGCTCCTCGATCGCCTCGAGAATGCCCTTGATATAGCCGATTGCGCGCGCCGCCGCGCCGCGACCGTCCGGCACGTAATCAAAAGGCTCCACCGCGACGTCGCCCGCGTAGCCATGGCGCTTGAGAGCCGCGAAGAGCGGCGCGAAGCGCTGCTCGCCCTGGCCAGGGCCGCGACGGTTGCGGTCGTTCACTTGCACGTGCGCGATCACGCCCTTGGGCATCCAGCGATCGACGAGCGCGCTCAGCGGCTCCTTTTCCATGCGGCCGGCCGAGCTGCAGTCGAGCATGCTGCGCACCGCGCGGTTGCCGATCTCCTCGACCATGCAAGCCGCTTCGTCGAGTGTGTTGATGAGCGGCGTTGTATCGGAAGCCAGCGGCTCGATGCAGTAAAGGACGCCGGCCTGCTGCGCGCGTTCAGCCACCGCCGCGAAGCATTCCTTGGCGCGCGCCATGGCAGCGGCGCGAGTTTCGCCGGCCTCGACGCGCCGCTGCTGCGGCGAACCATGCACCAGGTACCTGCCGCCGAGCTGCGCGCAGAGCTCGATCAGCGCCAGCATGACGTCGATCGTCTTCCTGCGCACGCTCTCGTCTCTCGCGCTGATGGAAAGACCGTAGGGCCGGATCAGCAACCAGTGTAGGCCGGTCACTGCGATGCCGGCGTCCTCGGCCGCAGCGCGCGCCGCGGCGATCTGCGCCGCCCCCATGCGGTGCGGCTCTTCCGAGAGCGTGTAAGGCGCGATCTCGAGCCCGTCGTAGCCAAGCTTGGCCGCGTACTGGCACTGCGCCGGAAACGGCATCGGCGCTATCACTTCATTGCATAGCGCGATGCGCACGACGCTTATCTCAATCGGCGAATACGCCGGTCTTGCGAATGATTGGCCCCCACTTCTCCACCTCTGCTTTAAGCAGCGTGGCGAGCGACCCTGGATTCGCCTTGGCGAGAGGCACGGGCTCGGCGCCGAGTTCCGCTAGACGGGAGCGAAACGTCGCGGATTGCACGGCGGTCTGCAGCGCGGCGACAAGCTTGTCGAGCGCTGGCTTCGGCGTTCCCTTCGGCGCGAACACGCCGTTCCAGACGACAAGGTCGAAGCCTTTTAGGCCCTGCTCAGCGAGCGTCGGCAGATCCGGCATCGACGCGAGGCGCGATGCGGTAGTGACACCGTAGGCTTTGACCTTGCCGGCTTTGATCTGCGGCACGGTGTTCGTGGTCTGATCGCACATGAAGTCGACCTGGCCGCCGACCAAGTCGTTCATTGCCGGCCCGGTGCCCTTGTACGGCACCATCGTGAAGTTCATCTCCACGGCGCTCATAAAGAGGATGCCGCAAAGGTACGAAGCGGAGCCGAGGCCGGCGTTCGCATACGTCAGCTTGTCCTTGTTGGCCCTCGCGTAGGCAAGGAACTCGGCGAAGGTGCTGGCCGGGATGGTGCTCTTCGCGATCATCATCATCGGCACGTCGGCGACCTGGCCGACATAGTCGAAGTCGTTCAGCGTGTCGTACTGCAGCTTGCGATACAGCGCGGGCGACGTCGCCATGCCGATGTGGTACAGGAGCAGCGTGTAGCCGTCGGGCCGCGACTTCGCCGCGCGCGCGATGCCGATCGTGCCGCCGGCACCACCGACGTTCTCGATGATCATCTGTTGCTTGAGCGTCTCGCTCATCTGCGCGGCGAGGACGCGCGTCAGCGTATCCGTGGGACCGCCTGCCGCGGCAGGCACGATGATGGTGATGGGCTTCGAGGGGTAATCCTGCGCAAGCGCGGCCGAGCAAACGGTAAGGAGGAAAAGAACGAGCGACCTCATCGCTTGCCCCACGTCGTGCTCCAGTCGCGGCCAAGAAAATCGGTTACCGAACCGTCGGACTGGAAGAACTTGTTCGGCGCCTGGAAGATCGCGAGGAACAGGCCGCCTTTCGGCCCGGCCCAGGCGTGGTGCCGGCTGCCCGCTGGGCGCCACACGAATTGCCCGGCCTTGCATTCGCCCTCCGGGCACATCAGGCTGCCCTCGAGAACGTAGGTTTGCTCGATCTTCACGTGCTCGTGGTCGGGCAGCTTCGCGCCCGGCGCCATGCGCATGAGCGCGGTGAGCAGGCCGGTTTCCTTTTCCACGAGGAGCGTCTTCTGCTCCACGCCCGGGTAGCGCGTCTTTTCCCATGGCAGGCTCTCGACGTCGACAAAGCGAGAGGCGAGGTGCGAAAGGTCGGCTTTAGGGTTGGCTTGGCTCATCGGATGCCTCTCAGGTTAGACGGTAAGTACGGTATGTCAGGGCTTCAGATGCTCGCCGACTCGTACGATTTTCATGGTGTTGGTGCCGCCGGATTTGCCGATCGGCTCGCCGATGGTGAGAACGATGAGGTCCCCCTCCTTCACCACCTTGCTCGCCACGAGCACCTTTTCCGCCTCGCGCAGCAGCTCCTCGCGGTCGTGGCCGATGTACTTGACCATCAGCGGAAACACGTCGCGAAAGAGAGCGCAGCGGTAGCGCGTCGCGGTCTGCGAGGTGAGCGCGTAGATCGGCACGCCGCAGTTGAGGCGGCTCATCCATAGCGCGGTGGAGCCCGACTCGGTGAGCGAGGCGATGCACTTCACCTTAAGGTGGTAGGCGGTAAAAAGCGCCGCCATGGCGATTGACTGGTCGACGCGCGTGAACACGCGGTTGAGGAACTCGTGCTCTAGGTTGAGCGGCTGCGTCTGCTCGGCCTCGCGGCAGATGCGATCCATCGCCTCGATCACTTCCACGGGGTAGCGCCCGCTCGCGGTTTCGGCGGATAGCATCACCGCGTCGGTGCCGTCGAGCACCGCGTTCGCGACATCGGATACTTCTGCGCGCGTCGGCACCGGGCTGGAGATCATGGACTCCATCATCTGCGTGGCCGTGATGGTGAGCTTGTTCTGCTCACGCGCGAGGCGGATCATCTTTTTCTGCAGAGCGGGCACGGCGGCGTCGCCGACTTCGACCGCCAGGTCGCCGCGCGCCACCATGATGCCGTCGGAGCCGCGCATGATGTCGACGAGCGCGTTCTCGGCCACGGCCTCGGCGCGCTCGATCTTCGCGATGAGGAATGCCTTGCCGCCGGCCGCGCGCATGAGCTCGCGCGCCATGTACATGTCGGCGCCGCTCTTCGGGAACGACACCGCCAGGTAATCGGCCTGCAGTTTGGTGGCGGTCTTGATGTCCTCCATGTCCTTCGCGGTGAGCGCCGGCGCGGTGAGGCCGCCGCCCTGGCGGTTGATGCCCTTGTTGTTGGAGAGCACGCCGCCGTGACGCACCACGGTATGCACCTCCTCGCCCTTGACGCCGGTGACTTCGAGGACGATCTTGCCGTCGTCGAGGAGAAGGAGCGAGCCCTCGTCCACGTCGCGCGGCAGCTCCTTGTAGTCGAGGCCCGAGCGTTGCGCGTCGCCCATCTCGGCGGTGGCGTCGAGCACGAAGGGCTGGCCTTTTTCCAGCGTGACCCGGCCTTCCCTGAACTTGCCGACTCGGATCTTGGGCCCCTGCAGGTCGCACATGATCGCCACGGTGCGGCCGACCTTGGCGGAAAGCTCCTTCACCAGCGCGGCGCGCTTCAGATGGTCCTCGGCGCTGCCATGCGAAAAGTTCAGGCGCACCACGTCGACCCCGGCGCGGATCATGCGCTCGAGCAGCGCCGGCTCGCTCGATGCGGGACCCAGGGTGGCTACGATTTTGGTACTGCGCAACATGAAGGAAACGTCCGTTCGAGTTTAGCTTATCCAGCCGCGGTCGATGACCGTCTCGCCGCGCTCATTACGCGTGGCGAACGCGATGGCGTCGCTCTGTCGCGACGCGTGCACGGTGAGCGTGCTCGGCATGAGCACCATGCCGGCGAAGCGGCAACGCACGCGATGCACTTCTGGTTTCAGCACGTCGAGGATCTTGGAAACGGAAAGCGCGAGTGTCGCGGTGCCGTGCAGGATGATGTCCGGCAGTCCCGCCGCACGCGCGTACGCGCGATCGGTGTGAATCGGGTTCCAGATGCGCGCGCACTCGGTGTAAACATGCGCTGCGGTTGCCGCCACGGCAAGTTCGCCGATTTTTTCCAGCGTGCCATCGTACCGCGGCGGATCGTCGACGGCCGCGACGCTGCGATCGGCGCCATCGAGCTTCACATCGCGGTAGAGAGCGCTGAAGTCGGTCGTGCTGACCAAGCCTTGTTCATCCTGTGCGGTAAAGCGGAACACCACCAGCACGCCCGGTTTCTTCTGCGTTACCGCCACGACCTTGCCCGCGACGCGCACGCGCCCGGGCTGCGGCTTGCGATGCAGAACGAGGTCGTGCTGTGCATGCACCAAACGCGCGTCCAGCGGGACGAGCCCGGCGCGCTCCCGCAGCAGGCGCGTCGCCGGCCATTCGTAGCACACCGGAAACAGCGGATGCGGCTCGAGCGCCACCTTGCCGAGCGCTGCGTTGTAGGCCATCAGCCAGCGCTCGTCGACGATCTGCTCGTCCGCACCGACCTCGCGGCCGACGATGTCGGATGAAATCCTCAAGCGCCGATATACACCACGAGTTCGCGGCGCGAGCCGCGGCGCCGGTGCTCCCACAGGTAGATGCCCTGCCAGGTACCGAGCGCGAGCCTGCGGCGCTGGATCGGAATCGATAGCGAGGTCGCAGTCAGCGCGGCCTTGATATGCGCGGGCATGTCGTCCGGGCCCTCGGTGTCGTGCTCATAAAACGGATCGCCCTCGGGCACGAGGCGCGCTAGCCAGCGCTCGAGGTCGCTCTTCGCGGTCGGGTCGGCGTTTTCCTGGATGAGGAGGCTCGCCGACGTATGTCGGACGAATACCGTGCATAAACCGTCCTCGATGCCCGCCCCGGCGACGAGCGTGGCGATGCGGGAAGTGACTTCGTGCAGGCCCTGGCCCGGGGTGTCGACGTGGAACTGCTTAACCATCGGCCCGCGCTTCTAGCGCGGCCACCGCGGGCAGCTTCTTGCCCTCGAGGAATTCCAGGAACGCGCCGCCCGCCGTCGAGATGTAATCGATTTTCTTGTCGACCTTGAACTTGTGGATCGCCGCCACCGTATCGCCGCCGCCAGCGATTGAATAGGCCTCCGAGCTGGCAATCGCCCGGGCAAGCGCCTGCGTGCCCTTGGCGAACGCGTCCTTCTCGAACACGCCCACCGGACCGTTCCACACGATCGTGCCCGCGCTCTTCAGCGCCGCGGCGAGCGCCTTGGCGCTCTCCGGGCCGATGTCGAGGATCATCTCGTCCTTCGCCACCCCGGTCACGGGCTTCGCCTTGCCCGAGCCCTCGTCGAGCGATTTCGCCACCACCACGTCGGTTGGCAGCGGCACCTCGGTCTTCTTCATGATGCGCTTCGCCTCGCCGGCGAGATCGGCCTCGGCGAGCGACTTGCCGATCGGTTTGCCCGCGGCAAGAAGGAAGGTGTTGGCGATGCCACCGCCGACAATCAGGCTGTCGACCTTTTCCGAAAGCGCTGCGAGGATAGTCAGCTTCGTCGAGACCTTGGAGCCGCCGACGATCGCGACGAGCGGCCGCGCCGGGTCGGCGAGCGCTTTGCCGAGCGCGTCGAGCTCGGCGGCCATGAGCGGTCCGGCGCACGCGACTTTGGCAAAGCGCGCCACACCGTGCGTCGTGGCCTCCGCGCGGTGCGCGGTGCCGAAGGCGTCGTTCACGTAGACATCGCAAAGGGCGGCGATCTTCCGGGCGAGGCCTTCATCGTCTTTCTTTTCGCCCTTATTCACCCGGCAGTTCTCGAGCATCACCACCTTGCCGGGCTTCACGTCGACGCCTCGTACCCAGTCACGCACGAGCGGCACTTCAACCCTCAGAAGATCGGCCAGCCGGGCTGCGACGGGGGCGAGCGAGTCCTCGGGCTTGAGCTCGCCTTCGGTTGGACGGCCAAGGTGCGAGGTCACCATGACTGCCGCGCCCTGCTCGAGCGCGTGCTTGATGCCGGGGAGCGAGGCGCGGATGCGCGTGTCGTCGGTGATCTTGCCGCCCTCGATGGGGACGTTGAGATCGCAACGAATGAGCACGCGCTTTCCCCGGAGGTCGACCTCCGACATGCGCTTGAACTTCGTCATCTACTTCGCGGCGACGGCTCCAACCTCCGCAAAAACCGCCGCCACGTCGAGCATGCGGTTGGAAAAGCCCCACTCGTTGTCATACCACGAGGACACTTTGACGAGCGTGCCGTCGGAGACGCGCGTGAGCGTCGAGTCGAAGATGGAGCTCGCCGGGTTGTGGTTGAAATCGGACGAGACGAGCGGCTCGGTGCTGTATTCGAGGATGCCCTTCAGGTCCGCGTCGCTGGCCTGCTTTACCGCCTTGTTAACCTCGTCCACCGTGGTGGGTCGTTTGGCGACGAATGTGAGGTCCACGATCGAGACGTTGATCGTCGGCACGCGGATCGAGTAGCCGTCGAGCTTGCCATTGAGATGCGGCAGCACGAGTCCGACCGCGGCGGCGGCGCCGGTCTTGGTCGGGATCATGTTGTGCCCGGCGGCGCGCGCGCGGCGCAGATCCTTGTGGAATACGTCCGTGAGCACCTGGTCGTTCGTGAACGAGTGGATGGTGTTCATCAGCCCGGAGGCGACGCCGATGCGCTCGTCGATCGCCTTGACGAGCGGCGCCAAGCAGTTCGTCGTACACGAGGCGTTGGAAATCACCGTGTCGCTCTCCTTGAGCGAGCGGTGGTTGACACCGAATACCACGGTGCGATCGACGTCTTTCTCGCCCGGCGCGGAAATGATCACCTTTCGGGCGCCCGCCTGAATGTGCGCGGCTGCCTTCGCCTTGCTCGTGAAAAGCCCGGTGCACTCCATGACGACGTCGACGCCGAGCGTGCGCCAGGGCAGCTTGGCCGGGTCGCGCTCGGCGACGACCTTGATGCGGTCGTTGTTGACCACGATGCTGTCGCCTTCCACCCGTACGTTCGCCGGAAACGGGCCGTGCGCCGTGTCGTACTTCAGGAGGTGCGCGTTGGTCTGCGCGTCGCCGAGGTCGTTGATCGCGACGAACTGGATGCCGTGCTTCTTGCCGCTTTCATAATGGGCGCGCAGCACCATGCGCCCAATGCGTCCAAAACCGTTGATCGCCACCTTGATCACAATATGCTCCTTACAACGTTCGCTATGTTGTCCGCGGTAAAGCCGAAATGGCGGAACACCTCCGCCGCCGGTGCCGATTCGCCGTAGCGGTCGATGCCGACCACGGCGCCAGCGGGCCCGACGTACTTGCGCCAATAATCGCTGACGCCGGCCTCGACCGCCACCTTAGGGAGTGCCGCCGGCAGCACAGAG
>Ga0196964_10001455_pt1 | contig 12047 bp, 12 predicted proteins | sample S1_10metaG_FD_148615 | JGI IMG/M metagenome (GOLD analysis project Ga0196964, IMG submission 148615) | Soil microbial communities from Anza Borrego desert, Southern California, United States - S1_10 | ecosystem: Environmental > Terrestrial > Soil > Desert | place: USA: California | collected...
TAGTCGCCGATCACCTGGCTGGGACGCAGGCCGCCGCAGTGGCCGATCATCAGCCAGGCGTGCGGGCGCAGCACCGCCAGGTGGTCGCAGATGGTCTTGGCGTTGGACGGGCCGACGCCGATGTTGACCAGGGTCACGCCCTTGCGGCCGGGCGCGATCAGGTGCCAGGCCGGCATCTGGTGCCGCCGCCAGGCGCCCTCGGCCACCACCCGCTCCGGGTCCGCGGTCTCGGGCGTCACCACCACCCCGCCGGCGCCCGACAGGGCCGTGTACGGCGAGCCCTCCTCGCGCAGCCGCGCGCAGGCCCAGCGCACGAACTCGTCCACGTACCGATGGTAGTTGGTGAACAGCACGTACTCCTGCACGTGCTCGGGCGGGGTGCCGGTGTAGTGCTTCAGCCGCGCCAGCGAGAAGTCGGTGCGCAGGCCGTCGAACAGCGACAGCGGCCGCGGCGCCTCCAGCGGCGCGTCCCAAAGGCCGTCGGCCACCTCGTCGCCGATGTAGGCGAGCTCGGTGGTCGGAAACCACCGCGCCAGTTCGGAACTGACCGCCCCGTCAAGATCGACTCCGTCCAGCACGTAGGGGTAGGGGATCTCCTGGGTGGAGGGGCCGACCTCGAAGGTGGCGCCGTAATCGCGTTCCAGAAGCTCCAGCTGCTCCAGCAGGTAGTCGCGGAACAACTCCGGCCGGGTCACGGTGGTGGCGTAGACGCCGGGGCGCGACAGCCGCGCGTAGGCCCGGTTCAGCCGCGGCGGCGGATTGTCGGCCAGCCAGGTCAGCCGCAGCTGCGGATAGGAGAAGGCGCCGGAGGCGCGGGCCTCGGGATCAGGCCGCACGCCGTGGTCGAGATAGGCGCGAAGCGCGGTGCGGAGGGTCTCGACCGACTGATCGAAGCGGGTCTGCAGGGCGGCGACGATCGCGCGCGCGTTGGAAGGTTGCGTCATCGCCAAACCCTATAGCGGGACCAGCCCGCGCAGGGAAAGCGCCCGACGCGGGGCGCCCCCGACCGGAACCCGCCCGCGAACCCGCCGTTACCTCCTGTCTCAGTTGCGTGCGTCATTTGCAAAGGGGCCTTCATGGCCGCCATGCCTTTACCTTTCCTGTTCGGCCGGTTGTTCGGCCTGCTCTCCCTGATCGTGCTCGCCACCGGGATCTGGTTCGTCGTCGACTGGCTCGACGAGGACCTGAGGAGCGACGCCTGGTTGTGGACCGGCGCGGCGCTGATCGCCCTGTCGCTGTTCGGCCGGCTGCCGATGATGCTGATGTTCCGCAAGGAACAGGACCGTTCGCTGGACATGCCGCAGGGCACGGTCGAGGCGGTCGGCGGCGCCGGCGGCAGCCGCATCCACATCGAGTGCTTCGGTCCCAAGGACGGCAAGCCGATCGTGCTGACCCACGGCTGGGGGCTGAACCGCACGATCTGGGCGCGCACGATCCGCAACCTGTCGCAGCACTACAAGGTGGTGGTCTGGGACCTGCCGGGGCTCGGCAAGTCCAGCCGGCCGCTGGACGGCGTCTATTCGCTGGAGCGGTTCGCCTGCGACCTGAAGTCGGTGCTGACCCTGGCCGACGGCCAGCCGGCGATCCTGGTCGGCCATTCGATCGGCGGCATGACCATCCTGACGCTCGCCCGCGACCACCCGGAACTGTTCCGGCGCGAGGTGGCGGGGGTGGCCCTGGTCAACACCACGTCGATGATGCCGCTGCGCACCGCCCTGATGGACAAGTTCCTGCTGGCCGCGCGCAAGCCGCTGATCGAGCCGATGCTGCGGGTCGAGATCTGGCTGTCGCCGGTGATGAGCTTCATGAACTGGGTCGGCTACATGAACGGCACGGCCCACCTGCTGGCCCGCTTCTTCGGCTTCGGCGACCACCCCTCGCGCCAGGAGGTGGACCACGTCGCCCGCCTGTCGGCCAAGCACCCGGCGGGCGTCCAGGCCAAGGGCATGTGCGCCATGCTGCGCTGGGACGCCGAGGAGGTCCCGGCCCGCCTGCAGGTCCCGACGCTGGTGATCGGCGGCAAGCGCGACCTGCTGACCAGGTTCGAGGCCAGCGAGTTCATGGCCCAGGCCGCGCCGCAGGGCGAACTGGAGACCATGGAGGAGGCCGGGCATTGCGGCCTGCTGGAGCTGTCGGAGCTGTACGACGAATGCCTGCACCGCTTCTCGGAGCGCGTGTTCGACCGCATCGACCAGCTGAACAAGGCCCGCCACGCCGACCAGCTGCGCCGCTCGCCCGAGATCTGGGACGAGGCCCACCGCGAGAACCGCACCTGGGACGACGAGGCGCCGTCGCGTCGGGCGGACGAGGACGGCCGGCCGCACGGTCGGGCCTGAGGTCCGCCGCGCCCGCGGGCGCGGCGTAGACCTTTGCTTCGAACCTCGCCACAACAGGCGATCGGCCGCGGAGTGAAAAGACGGCCGCGAGGGGGCTCGCCGCATGAACCGTATCTTCACCCTGCTGATCGTCCTGGCCATGGTCGGGGGCGTCGCCGCCGGCTACGCCGCCCACACCCAGCTGGACGCCGACGGCGCGGCCCAGGCCGCGCGCTGGTTCGACCTGGCGACGGCGGTGTTCCTGCGGCTGATCAAGATGATCATCGCGCCCCTGGTGTTCGCCACCCTGGTCTCCGGCATCGCCCACATGGAGGACGCCGCCCAGATCGGCCGGGTGGGCATCAAGACCATGTTCTGGTTCATCCTGGCCTCGATCGTGTCGCTGAGCATCGGCCTGGTGATGGTCCAGGTGCTGCAGCCGGGCGTGGGGCTGAACCTGCCGCTGCCGCCCGCCGACGCCGCCGGGCCGGGCACGGTGGACACCGCCAAGTTCACCATCGAGGAGTTCATCACCCACCTGTTCCCCCGCTCCATCGTCGAGGCGATGGCCAACAACGAGATCCTGCAGATCGTGGTGTTCTCGATCTTCGTCGGCACCGCGGTGGCGTCGATTGACGACAAGGCGCCCGCCGTGCTGGCGGTGGTGGACCAGGTCGCGGCCATCATGCTGAAGGTCACCGGCTATGTGATGCGCCTGGCGCCGGTGGCGATCTTCGCCGCTCTGGCGAGCGCGGTGACCAAGCACGGCCTCGACATCCTGTGGACCTACGGCCAGTTCGTCGGCGGCTTCTACCTGTCGCTGGGCATCCTGTGGGGGGTGCTGATCTTCGCGGCCCTGCTGTTCATCGGCTTCCGCGCCTTCCCGCTGATCGCCACGGTGCGCGCCCCGATCCTGCTGGCCTTCTCCACCGCCAGCTCCGAAGCCGCCTACCCGCGCACCCTGGAGCAGCTCCAGAAGTTCGGCGTGTCGCGCAAGATCGTCAGCTTCGTCCTGCCGCTGGGCTACTCGTTCAACCTGGACGGGTCGATGATGTACTGCACCTTCGCCACCCTGTTCATCGCCCAGGCCTACGGCATCGAGATGAGCACGGCCCAGCAGGTGACCATGCTGCTGCTGCTGATGGTCACCTCCAAGGGCATGGCCGGGGTGCCCAGGGCCTCGCTGGTGGTGATCGCCGCGACCTTGGCCTACTTCGACCTGCCCGAGGCGGGGCTGCTGCTGATCCTGGCGGTGGACCACCTGCTCGACATGGGCCGATCGGCGACGAACGTGGTCGGCAACTCGGTGGCCTCCGCCGTCGTTGCCCGTTGGGAAGGTCAGCTGGCCAAGCCCGGCCAGGCGGCGACCTGACAGGGACGGCCTTGAAGCGGCGGCTTCCGGGGCCATCTCTGTTTGAGAACGATTCTCAACTGGAGCCCGCGCGATGGCGATGAAGAAGCTGGCGCTGAAGACCATGACCTATTCGGTCATGCACCTGGTGGTGGCGGTCAGCGTCGCCTACGCCCTGACCCGCGACTGGCGCATCGCTCTGGCGGTGGGGCTGATCGAGCCGGCGGTGCAGACCGTCGCCTTCGCCCTGCACGAGCGCGCCTGGGCCAGGATCGAACGCCGGAGGGCGGAAAGTCCGGGCCCGGACGTTCTCCCCGCCGCCGCCTGAAGCGCCCGTCGAGCCGTGATCGAACCGTCGCAGACGCCCCCTAGATTGGCGCGGCGCATTCGAGAGGTCCGCCCGTGTCGCACGCCGTTCCCGCACTCCTGGTCGTCGCGGCGCTGGTCGCCGCGGCCTGCACGGGCGTGAGCGGGCCGCCGCCGGAGCGGGCGGACGGCGCGCCGCTGGTGATCGCCCACCGCGGCGCCTCCGGCGAGCGGCCGGAGCACACGCTGGAGGCCTACCGGCTGGCGATCGCCCAGGGCGCCGACTTCATCGAACCGGACCTGGTGCTGACCAAGGACGGCGTGTTCGTGGCCCGGCACGAAAACGAGATCTCCGGCACCACCGACGTCGCCGCCCGGCCCGAGTTCGCCGCCCGCAAGACCACCCGCGTCATCGACGGCGAGACCGTCTCCGGCTGGTTCACCGAGGACTTCACCCTGGCCGAGCTGAAGACGCTCCGGGCGAAGGAGCGGCTGCCGCAGCTGCGGCCCGCCAACGCGCGCTTCGACGGGCGCGAGCCGATCCCGACCTTCGAGGAGGTGGCGGCGCTGGCTCGCGCCGAGAGCGCCCGCACCGGCCGCGCCATCGGCGTCTATCCGGAGCTGAAGCACCCGGCCCACTTCGCCGCCGCCGGCCTGCCGATGGAGGTTCGCTTCGCCGAGCTGCTGAAGCGGCTGGGACTGAACGGGGCGGACGCACCGATCTTCGTCCAGTGCTTCGAGGTCGGGCCCCTGAAGACCCTGAACGGCCTGGTGGAAGCGCCGCTGGTGCAGCTGGTCTCGGCCTCCGGCGGCCCGGCCGACCTGCCCGGCCGGACCTATGCCGAGATGCTGACGCCGCAGGGTCTGCGCGAGGTCGCCGCCTACGCCGACGGGATCGGGCCGGAGAAGACGCTGATCCTGCCCCGCGACGCCGAGGGCCGTTCGCTCGCCCCCACCACCCTGGTCGCCGACGCCCATGCGGCGGGGCTGAAGGTGCATCCCTGGACCTTCCGGGCGGAGAACTATTTCCTGCCGCTGGAGCTTCGCCGGGGTCTGACCCTGCGACCCGACTACATGCGCCTGCACGGCGACCTGGAGGGGGAGCTGAAACAGTTCTATGCGCTGGGCGTCGACGGGGTGTTCAGCGACTTCCCCGGGCGGGCGGTCGCGGCCCGCGATCAGCGCCGGGCGCGATAGGGAATCGCCGAGGTCAGGACCGGCGCGTCGGCCCAGCCCTTCGCCCCCAGCACCGCCAGCATCGCCAGTCGCTGGACCCCGGCGGTGTTCGAGGGGCCCAGGATGATGCGGTCCAGCGCGCGCCTGAGATCGAAGGCGGCGCCCAGCTGCAGCCGCAGGATCGGCAGGATGCCCCCCGCCTCCTCGCGCAAATCGTAGCGCAGCCCCCCTGGGTTGTCGGCGAAGGCGCCCCTGACGTGCAGCAGGCGGATTTCGTGCTCCTCGCCGAAGGCGGGGTGCTTGTGCGACACGGCCATGGCCATCAGGGCGTGGGCCGCCAGGTCCAGCACCTCGCCGGCGTCGAAGCCGTCGCGGCCCAGCACCGCGAAGAAGTTGGCGAAGAAGGCGTCCAGCCGCGCGTGGAACTGGGCCTCGCTTTCGTAGAACATCGCCGTCCAGATCACCGGCAGGCCGTCCAGGCCCTTCAGCAGGCCGGACTTGTCGAACACCAGGCAGGCGCCGTCCCCGTCCGCGCCGTAGGCCCGCCACATCGCCAGCCGCCCGTCCTGATGGCTGGAGCGGTCGTGGCCGGACAGGCAGAAGACGAAGGCGTCGCCGGTCACGTGCTTGAAGGCGTGGTGGAAGCGTTCGAGCAGGGCCGCGTAGGTCTCCCGGTCCGGCCCTTCGGCGCGCGCGGCGGCCTCCAGCCGGGCGCGAACGAACTCGGCGCCGGCGGTCACCTCGCTGACGTCGTTGAGGGTCTGGACGTGCGACAGCCAGACCTCCTCGCTGAGCACGATGGCCGAGGCGGTCTTGGACGTGGTGTAGTGAGCCAGGGCTTCGTAGCGGGCGAGCACGCCCATCGAGGCTTCCCGCAAGGGCGCCTGCAGCTCGTCCAATAGTTCCTGGCGCTTATCCACCCAGCACCTCGTCCACCCAGGCCGGCACGGCCTCGCTCGCCGGACCATACCGCTTTTCGTCGAACACCCAGGCGTTGTCGGATGGTTCCAGGTTGATCTCGCAGGTGCGGACGCCGGCCGCGCGCGCCTCCTGCACGAAACCGGCGGCGGGATAGACCGAGCCGGAGGTGCCGATGGAGACGAACAGGTCGGCCTCGACCAGGGCGTCGTAGATCGCGTCCATGTGCATCGGCATCTCCCCGAACCAGACCACGTCGGGCCGCAGGAAGCCCGGCGTCCCGCAACCCGCGCAGGGAGTCTCGACCGACAGCTCGCCGCCGTCGGGAGTCACCGTCCCGCAGTTGGCGCAGCGGGTCTTCAGCAGCTCGCCGTGCATGTGCACGACCTCGGGCCAGCCGCCGCGTTCGTGCAGGTCGTCCACGTTCTGCGTGCACAAGTAAAGCGAGCCGCCGCTCGCCTTCAGCCCGCGACCGAGCCGGGACAGGGCCTGGTGCGCGGCGTTGGGCTCCGCGCCCGCCAGGTTCTTGCGGCGCGCATTGTAGAAGTCGTGCACCAGGCGCGGATTGCGGGCGAACCCCTCGGGCGTCGCCACCTCGTTCAGGTCGTACTTCGCCCAGATCCCGGCCGCGTCGCGGAAGGTGGACAAGCCGCTTTCGGCGGACACGCCGGCTCCGGTCAGGACGAAAACCTTCACCAATTCCTCGCGACGGCTTATTGCGGAGCGACTTACACCCTCGGAACGGAGGCGGTCCAGCCGCGTTCCGCGCCTTCGGGGGCGAAGGCTGCACGGAGACGTCCATGCGTTCGACCGTTCTCGCCCTCGGCCTGAGCCTGGCGCTCGCCGCGCCGGCGTTCGCGGGCGCGCCCGCCCCCAAGAAGCCAATCGACATCCAGCGCTTCATGGGCCGCTGGCACGAGATCGCCCGCACTCCCAACGCCAACCAGAAGGGCTGCACCAAGGGCACGATGGAGTGGGCCTCGCTCGGCAAGGGCCGGTTCTCGGTCGTCCAGGCCTGCACCAAGGGCTCCGGGCGCAAGACCTGGAAGGGCACGGCGACCGTCGCGGACGCCCGCACCAACGCCAAGCTGCAGCTGAGCCTGATGGGCGGGCTGATCAAGCAGGAGTACTGGGTGCTGGACCGCGCCGACGACTACTCCTGGGCGATCGCGGGCACGCCGGGCGGCAACTACGTCTGGGTGCTGTCGCGCAAGGCCTCCCTGACCGACGCCGAACGCGCCGCGGTGCTCGCGCGGGTCAAGGCGCTGGGCTACGACACCGCCCGGCTGGAGCAGTCCTGACGTCCTGCGGCTTGATCGCCGAACGGATCGGGAACAAGGTGGCGGCCGCATGGACGCCGCGATCGCCCTGGTCTTCAGCCGCCCGGAAACCACCGAAGCCGTCACCCGCGGTGCGGCGCGGCTGTTCGCGGCCTTGGGCTATGCGCCGCTTTACGAGGTGGGCCTGCCGAACGGGCGGCGGGCGGACGTGATGGCCCTGGGCCCCAAGGGCGAGGTCGCCATCGTCGAGGTGAAGTCCGGCGTCGAGGACTACCGCACCGACCGCAAGTGGGGCGAGTACCTGCCGTGGTGCGATCTGTTCTATTTCGCGGTGGCCCCGGAGTTCCCGCGCGAGATCCTGCCCGAAGGGCCGGGGCTGATCGTGGCCGACGGCTTCGGCGGGGCGGTGCTGACGCCCGCGACCGCCACGCCGCTGGCCGGCGCGCGCCGCAAGGCGCTCACCCTGGCCTTCGCCAGGCTGGCGGCCTCGCGCGCGACGGCGATCTAGCCAGTTACTTCTTGGTCGGAGCCTTGACCGGAGCCGGGGCGACCGCCGGCTTCAGCGCCGAGGCGGGTTGAGCCTTCGCCTTGGCCTGGGCCAGGGCGGCGTTCAGGTTCTGTTGGAACACGCCCAGACGGGCCTGAACCGCCTTCTGCTCCTCGGCGGTCAGCTGGCCTTCCAGCATCCGCAGGCGGAACTGGCCCTTGTCGATCTCGAGAGACGCCAGGCGGGCGGCGTCCTCGATCATGAACGGCTTGCGCGCCAGCACGATCACGCGGCCGTCGCCCTGGGTCGGCACCACGGTGTCGCGGGTGCAGCGCACGGCGATCACCTGGCCCTTGTCCGCCGGGACGGCGAGCTGGGTCGGACCGCCCATGACCTTCAGGCCCGGCGCGGCGACGTATTCGGACTTGTCGCCCTTCTGCACGAGCACGCCGCAGGCCTTTTCGACCTTGGGACCCAGCTCCTTGGCCGGAGCGGAGACCGGCGCGGTGGACGCGGCGGCCAGGAAAATCAGGGAAGCGATCGCAGTCGTCATCTAGGAGCCCGTTTGGCTAGGATGCGCTGCAATGTACGACGATGCATGTTCAGCCGTCTCGCGGTTTCTGAGACGTTGTGGCCGCAGAGCTCGTAAACCCGCTGGATGTGTTCCCAGCGCACCCGGTCGGCCGACATGGGATTGTCCGGCGGTTCCGGCTTGTCCTCGGGCCGCGCCAGCAGGGCCTTGACCACGTCGTCGGCGTCGGCGGGCTTGGACAGATAGTCGATGGCGCCCGCCTTCACCGCCGCCACGGCGGTGGCGATGTTGCCGTAGCCGGTCAGCATCACGACCTTGGCGTCGGGCCGGCGTTCCTGCACCGCCTCGACCACCTGCAGGCCGTTGCCGTCGTCCAGCCGCATGTCCAGCACCGCGAAGGCCGGCGGCTTGGAGCGCACCTGCTCCAGCGCCTCGCCGACGGTGCCGACCAGGGTCACTTCGAAGCCCCGCGACTCCAGGGCCCGGCCGAGACGGGTTCGCAGCGGCGCGTCGTCGTCCATCACCATCAGGGTGCGGTCGGACAGGGAAGCGATGTCGTAGGATTGTTCGGACATCCGTCGAGGCTCCTCGAACGTGGTTCTCGTTGAGAATAGCGGGTCAGACGCCCCCTCGGCGCAAGCCCTCTTCGGGCGCTTCGAGGGCCTCGCGCGGCCATTCCACCTGAATAACGGCTCCGCCGGGCCGTTCGTTTCCGAACGTCACCTTCGCGCCGGTCCTTTCCAGCAGGGTCTTGGCGATGAAGAAGCCCAGGCCCATGCCCTGGTGGTGCGAGCGCGAGCCCTCCCCGTGCGGGCGCGAGGTGACGTAGGGCTCGCCCAGCTTGGCGAGGATGTCGGAGGCGAAGCCCGGCCCGTCGTCGGCCACCTCGACCGAGATGGTGTCGGCGTCGAACCGGCCGGTGACCCGCACCTCGGAGGCGGCGAAGTCTGCGGCGTTCTCCACGAACGAGGCCAGGGCGTGGATCACCTCCTGCAGGCGGCGCACGTCGGGGATGAACTCCCCGGGCGGCCCCTCGACGCGGTCCACGATCTTCGGCCCCATCTCGCGGTAGGGCTCGGTCACCTCGTCCAGCAGCTGCGCCAATCCCAGCCGGGCGTGGACCACGTCGCCGGTGTCCGGCCGAGCCGACAGGCTACGGAGGATGTCGCGGCACCGCTCGGCCTGCTGCAGCAGGAGGCGGGCGTCGTCGGCTACAGGGTCGTCGGGCGGAGAGGAGCGCAGCAGCTCCTTGGCCACGACCTGGATGGTCGCCAGCGGGGTGCCGAGTTCGTGCGCCGCCGCCGCCGCCAGCCCGCCCAGCGCCGACAGCCGCTGCTCGCGGGCCAGCACCCGCTGAGTCGCCGCCAGCGCAAGCTCCATGCGCGAGGACTCCGCCGCCGCCTGCCAGGCGTAGCCGGCGGTGAAGGCGATGCCGACCAGGATCGCCGCCCACACGCCGATCTCGTAAAGCCGCGGCAGGTCCAGCGTCTGGCCGGGGAGCCACGGCAGGTCCAGCGACACCGTGCCCAGGATCGAGGCCGCCGCGATCGCCACCGCGCCCACCGCCAGCCCCTGCCGGGTCGGCAGGGTCGCCGCCGCCACCGTCACCGGCGCGATCAGCAGCAGGGCGAACGGGTTCTCCAGCCCGCCGGTCAGCCCCAGCAGCACCGACAGCTGGACCACGTCGAAGGCCAGCTGGCCCGCCGCCTCCCAGTCCTTGGCCAGACGCTGGCCGGGGCTGAGGAAGCTCAGCACCACGTTCAGCCAGGCGCTGACCGCGATCACCGCAAGGCACCAGCCGAGCGGCGCGTCGAAACCGAAACCGAAATAGACGATCAGCAGCGCGGCGGTCTGGCCGGCCACCGCCAGCCAGCGCAGCAGCACGAGCGTGCGCAGCCTCAGCCGCCCCCGGCGCTCCAGGGTGGCGTCGAACTCGAGCGGCTCGACCGGCGGCGGTTCGGGGGTGCGGAACCGCCCGATCACACGCGACAGCGCAAGCTGTTGGGCTGTAGCCATGGTGCGCCTATACCTGCGGCCGGACGACAAGCAACCTGAGCCGAAGAAGAGGCGAACGCGTGACCCGGTTCCGCATCATCCTGACCGTCGTGTGCCTGACCCTGGCCGCAGGGCTGGCCTGGGCGGCGTTCAAGGCGCCCCGTCCGCAGGGCGCCGCGGTGTCGAGCTCCGGCAAGGCCGCCGTCGGCGGGCCGTTTCGCATGGTCGACCAGAACGGCCGGCCGGTGAACGAGAGCCTGCTGGAAGGCAAGTGGAGCGCGGTGTTCTTCGGCTTCACCTACTGCCCCGACGTGTGCCCCACGACGCTGCAGACGCTGGCGGCGGCGAAGCAGAGGCTGGGGCGGAAAGGCGAGGACCTGCAGTTCGTCTTCGTCAGCGTGGACCCGGAGCGCGACACGCCGGACAAGCTGAAGGCCTATCTGGACAGCGACGCCTTCCCGCGCGGCGTGATTGGATTGACCGGGACCCCCGAGCAGGTCGCCGCGACCGCCAAGGCCTATCGAGTGTGGTTCCAGAAGGAGGGGGAGGGCTCCGACTACCTGGTGAACCACTCCAGCTACGTCTATCTGATGACTCCGAAGGGCGAATTCTCGCGCATTCTCAGCGCCGAACAGTCGCCGGAGCAACTGGCTGAACTCGTTCAAAAAGCCATGCGCGAGGAAAGCTGATACTGCGACGCTTATCCTTTTGCAGACTGGCGCGTTTTGTGCTGCGGTCCCCACCCTGTTTCGGGGCTGCTTGAGTCGGTACTAAATGCTCTACGCGCTTCACGAGTACGCCTATTACACGACCTCACCGCTCCGGATCGCCGCGCAGATGACGCGCGATTTCTGGGGCTCTCCGGCCAATCCGGCGTCCGACACCCATCTGGGCCGCACGCTGTACGCCTCGGCGGAGCTGTTTTCGAACCTGACCCGCCGCTACGGCAAGCCGGGCTGGAACATCGACAAGGTCGAGATCGACGGGGCGGACGTGAAGGTCCGCCCCGTTTCGGTTTCGAAGTCGCCCTGGTGCGACCTGGTCCACTTCGCCCGCGATCCCGACGACATGCGCCGCGCGGGGCGCACGGGGCTGGAGCCCGCGGTGCTGATCGTGGCGCCCCTGTCGGGCCACTACGCCACCCTGCTGCGCGGCACGGTGCGGGCGTTCCTGAAGGACCACGAGGTCTACGTGACCGACTGGGTCAACGCTCGCCAGGTGCCGATGCTGGAGGGGCGGTTCGACTTCCACGACTACGTCGATCACGTGCGCAAGATGCTGGCCGCGATCGGCCCGCGCACCCACGTGGTCGCCGTCTGCCAGCCGGGACCGCCGGTGTTGGCCGCCGCCGCCCTGATGGCCGAGGACGAGGACCCGCACCGGCCCGCCTCCATGACCTTCATGGGCTCGCCGATCGACGCGCGCCTGTCGCCGACCGCGGTGAACAAGCTGGCGGAGGAGAAGCCCTTCGCCTGGTTCAAGTCGAACATGATCCACACCGTGCCGCCGCCCTATCCGGGCGTGGGGCGGCGGGTCTACCCGGGCTTCGTCCAGCTCTACAGCTTCATGTCGCTGAACGAGGACCGCCACCAGGACGCCCACTGGGAGTTCTTCAACGACCTGGTGGCCGGCGACGGCGACGGGGCGGCCAAGCACCTGGAGTTCTACGACGAGTACCTGTCGGTGC
>Ga0196964_10001456_pt1 | contig 12043 bp, 7 predicted proteins | sample S1_10metaG_FD_148615 | JGI IMG/M metagenome (GOLD analysis project Ga0196964, IMG submission 148615) | Soil microbial communities from Anza Borrego desert, Southern California, United States - S1_10 | ecosystem: Environmental > Terrestrial > Soil > Desert | place: USA: California | collected...
AAGGAGATGGATTTGAAAGCGGTTGTTATGTGAAGCCCTGCATTGCAGAAGTAGATCCCGATCTGGAAATTGTAAAACAGGAAACCTTTGCTCCCATACTTTACCTGATGCGTTTTAAGAATATCGATGATGCGATCCATATTCAAAACAGCGTGCCGCAAGGTTTGTCTTCGTCGATAATGACCAATAGCCTCAGGGAAGCTGAAAGATTTCTTTCACACGCCGGGAGTGATTGTGGTATTGCAAATGTGAACATCGGAACGAGCGGAGCCGAGATCGGTGGTGCGTTTGGTGGTGAAAAAGAAACAGGAGGTGGTCGCGAAAGCGGCAGTGATGCCTGGAAAGTGTATATGCGAAGACAAACTAATACCATTAATTATAGTAATGATCTGCCACTTGCCCAGGGGATAAAATTCGATCTTTAATTTTTGAACCTCCAAATCACGAAGCACATCAAACCACACAAAGGATCATCTTAGTGAACCTTCTTTATTTTAATGGTTCGGCTCTTGATTATGTTTTGTGCGAAATATTTAGCAATTTTGGCGGAGTAAAACCAATTATGAAAAAACCATTTATCCTTTTTTCCGGGTTATTTCTTTCCTGTTATTCATTTGCCCAGATCCGGGTCGCCATTTCCGGCGGCGCTCATTTATCTGAGATCATTGAAAACAACAATCTTCCTGGATGGGATTCAGCCAAAAATGAATTCAAGCCCAGAACCGGTGCTCATTTTGGCTTTATAGCTAATATGCCTTTGAAGCCGGGAGGGAAACTATCTTTTCAGCCGGGCATCCTTTATTACAACAAAGGACGTAAGTTGGACGCAGCCTTCGATACTTCAACCAGCGCACTAGCCAGAACTACATTTACCCAATATATTAACTACATAGACGCCCCACTGAATCTTGTTTTTCGTGCAGGGAAAAAAATTAAGTTCCTGGTTGGCGCAGGACCATATCTTTCATTTTTCTTTTCCGGAAAAGTAAATGTTCAAAACTTTTACAGTGATGGAACAGGGGAAACTTTTGAAAATGATGATTTGCCTGTTGGAAAGAAACCGGGACAGTATAAGATTTTCAATTTAGGAGGAAATGCACTGGCAGGATTTGAATCCGGCAGATTGTTCCTAACGGCTAACTATAGTCGAGGATTATATGATTTTTTCACACCGCCAAACTATATCGCTACGGATTATAAACACCAGGTCTATGGTGTCACGCTGGGTATTTTCCTGGGCAAGCCGGTGATCGCCGAAAATCAACCGGTAATAAGAGACAGGGATAAAGATGGAATTGCGGATGATAAGGATTCCTGTCCCAATGAACCCGGGACTTCTGCCAGTAATGGTTGCCCTGATCAGGATGCTGATGGTATCGCCGACAAAGATGATAAATGCCCAGATGTTACAGGTAGTGCAGTGCTGAAGGGCTGCCCATTTGTTGATAATGATGGAGACGGGGTATCTGACTCTGAGGACAATTGTCCTTCAGTAGTTGGCACAAGAAAATACAACGGCTGTCCTGTCCCTGATACGGATAAGGACGGAGTAAACGACGAAGATGATGTTTGTCCGACTGTGCCAGGCTATGGCCGTTATGCAGGGTGTCCGATCCCGGATACTGATGGGGATGGCGTGGATGATGAAAAAGATCATTGCCCGAATGTCAAGGGTTTAAATGAAAAAAATGGTTGCCCGAAAATTGAACAGGAGATCGTGGAAAAAGTGAATCTGGCCGCCCGACGCATTCAATTCACCAGGAATCAAGCCGAATTATTACCAGAATCTAAAAAAGTTTTGGATGAGATCGCGGAGATACTTAAAGAGAAAAGAGATCTGCGACTCCATATCGAAGGTCATACCAGCAATGATGGAAACCTGGCTGCGAACATGCGTTTGTCCCTGGCCCGGGCCGAAACTGTTAAATTCTATTTACAATCGCGGGGAATTGAAGGTCACCGGCTTAAAGCTCAGGGGTTTGGACCAACCCAACCTATTAATTCGGGTAAGACGGAATCAGAAAAATCACAAAATCGTCGCGTTGAATTGAAATTAAGCAACTGAAACGCACCAATTAACATCCCTTAACTGCCTTTATTCCTTTTATTTATCTAAAAGTTATGAATGGTATTGAATAATTTTGCGCCTTTATCAAATTTGCATCTAAATCTGAACAAATGAATTCATTGCTTAAACGTACCTTTTTCATCGGGTTATCTGTTCTTATCCAGTTTCCCCTTTTCGCACAAAAAGATGATGTACCCAAAGGCTGGCACCTGCTGGACAGGCAGGCTGATGGTTTTTACGGAATTAGCCTGAAACAGGCCTATGACTTTATCAAATCAAAAAAACTGAAAAGCAGAACCGTTGTAGTCGCAGTGATCGATTCTGGCATCGATACCACCCACGAGGACCTGAGACCTGTTTTATGGAGAAATCCCAAAGAAGTACCTGGTAATTTTATAGATGATGATAAGAACGGCTATGTGGATGATATTTATGGATGGAATTTCATTGGGGGAAAGGATGGGAAGAACGTAGAAACCGATAGCTATGAGGCTGCCCGTGTTTACCACAGGTTAAAATCTAAATGGGAGGGAAAGGATATTAGTACAATGAAATTGTCCAAAGACGAGTTGGACGAATATAACATGTGGAAACGCGCTGAAAAAAATATAGTCGGAGATACGAAAACCAGCAGCCTTGAAATGCTTTTTCTGAAAAGAGCATACAGTTCAGCCATGAAAAGCGACAGTATCCTGAAAGCTGCGTTGAACAAAGAAAGATATACGGGGAAGGATCTGGAATCCTTCAATCCAACTGAATCAGAAATAAAAAAAGCCAAAGCAATGATGCTTTCGCTGTTCCAGGGCAATGAGGCAATGGAAACTTCTAATAAAGAATTCCTCGAAGGATTTGGCGATTATGTAAATGGAGAAGAGAAAAAAGCCGAAGCGGGTTCTGTTGCACCGAAAGAATATCGGGCTGAAATCGTAAAAGATAATTACGCCGATTTCAATGACCGTTTTTATGGAAACGGGGATGTAATGGCCAGCAGCAAATCGGCTTTACATGGCACGCATGTGGCTGGTATCATTGGCGCAGCACGAAATAATGGTATCGGAGTAGATGGTATTGCTGATAACGTGAAACTCATGATGATCCGTGCCGTTCCAGACGGTGATGAACATGATAAAGATGTAGCCCTGGCGATTCGTTATGCTGTGGACAATGGAGCGCAAGTGATCAATATGAGCTTTGGTAAAGGATTTTCTCCCGAAAAAAGATGGGTTGATGAAGCAGTGAAATATGCGGAGACCAAAGGAGTGTTATTGGTCCATGCCGCGGGAAATGATGCAAAAAATATTGACACGACTTTTAATTATCCCGGCCCGGTGTTCCAGGTAGATAATTATCGTTCACCCGTTTGGATCACTGTAGGGGCAAGTGGGGATCCGAAGATCGGAGGATTCACTGCTGCATTCTCGAATTATGGGAAGCAGGAAGTAGATGTGTTCGCTCCTGGTGTAAGAATTTATTCTACCATTCCGGGTAGTAATACATATGGCAACCTGCAGGGTACCAGTATGGCTTCTCCAGTAGTTGCCGGGCTTGCCGCTTTGATCATGCAATATTTCCCGACCCTATCTGCCCAACAGGTCAAAATGGTGATCGAAAAATCTGCCCAGGCTCCTGGAGCAAAAGCGAAGAACCCGGAAACGCAGGAACTGGTCGATCTCACTGATATCAGCAAAACTGGTGGTATCATCAACGCATACGAGGCAGTTAAACTGGCTTCAACCTTGAAGGGCGAAAGAAAGGACCCGGCAAAGACAAAAGCATTCTGATTCGGCTTATGAACTAAACCCCGCTTGTTAAGAGCGGGGTTTAATATTTTATTTATCTTACTTGCCTTAACCAGATTAATCGACTTATCATGGCAAGACCCGATCTCAACCGCGTCCCTGATTTCTATCATAACTATATTAACCAGGTGAAAGAAGATAACATTCGGGATGCCCTTGAGAAAAATGCAAAAAGTTTTTCAGGCTTACTAAAAGAGGTTCCAAACAAAAAAAGGGATTATCGTTACGAACCCGACAAATGGACCATTAAAGAGGTATTACAGCATGTGATTGATGCGGAAAGGGTCTTTGCTTACCGGGCTCTTTGTTTTGCCAGGAAGGATGCCACCCCCCTGCCAAGTTTCGATGAGAATAGTTATGCTGATAATTCAAAGGCCAGTGAAAGAAAGTGGAAAGAGCTTGTAAAGGAGTTCAAGACAGTGAGGGAATCCACTATCCAGCTTTTCGATTCATTTGATGAAGAGCAACTGGAAACGACAGGAATAGCAAGTGGAAAATCGAATTATGTACTTGCGTTGGGTTTCATTATTGCCGGACACACCGAGCATCATGCGACTATTCTGAAGGAGCGGTATCTTTAAAGTTGAAAACTCGATTTTAATTCATTCATCATCAACCAAATAAAAATACCCGCCTCAGTAAGAAGCGGGTATTAACTAGTTAATAATTTTTATTAGAAGGCCTTCTTCGGTTCTTCACCTGATTTAGCTTTTACTAAATTCTGCTGGGTGATCATATCGTTCACCACTTTCACCGCCTGGTCCAGGTAAATATCTTTTTGCAGGTTTTTTAACCACTGGTTGAATCGATCTTGTTTGGTCTTATCGTTGGCCCAACGATTTGTTTCGCTGGGAAGAGCCCCTACATCAAGTTGTCCATTCAATTTCATCAGGGTTTCGACCTGTTTGATCGTGGCCCTGATCATTTTTTGTTCTTTTTTATACTTCTCGATCTGCAGCGTGTAGGTCTTATCATTTTTGTTGGCCAACCAATCCGTATTTTCCTTGATCAAACGAAAGGCAACATCATTTGACAACCGTTGATTACTCAATTGCTGGATCGTTTTGATATCATAACCTGCAGACCAATTAGTAAAAGGCGCTTTATTTATTTCATCCCAGGGTAATGCATCCGGGTCATCTTTTTCCCTGACTTTAAGATATTCCAGGTTATCCGGAAGGATCACATCAGGTGTTACCCCTCTCAATTGGGTAGATCCGCCATTCACGCGATAAAACTTCTGAAGCGTGAGTTTGACAGTGCCCAATTCGGAATTAGACATGGAGAAACCAGTCTCGGGATCCAGCCCAATATTTCTTTGAACCGTTCCTTTACCATAGGTGGACGTACTTCCAATGACCACTCCCCTCCCATAATCCTGTATGGCCGCTGCGAAGATCTCAGAGGCAGAAGCGCTGAATTCATTGACCATTACTGCAAGAGGCCCGGTATAAAGAACAGAACGATCTTTATCTTTCAGCACACTGGGTTTATTCTCCCGGTCCTTGACTTGTACGATCGGGCCATCTTCAATGAACAACCCGGCCATTTGCACAACATCGTAAAGTGAACCACCGCCATTATTTCTAAGATCGATGACGATACCATCCACTTTTTGGTCCTTGAGTTTGATCACCTCTTTCTCCACATCCTTCCAACTGCGATTCCCGTTGGGATGATCGAAATCAGCATAGAACTCAGGAAGAAATATATACCCGATCTTGGAAGTTGGTGATTTTACAATCGCGCTGCGGGCGAAAGTTTCATCTTGTACAATCTCATCACGGATCAGGGAAACCACTTTTAAAGTTCCATCTTGTTTTTTCAGCGTTAATTTAACTTCTGTCCCCTTCTTGCCCCGGATCAGTTTCACCGCGTCTGTGACTACGAAACCGGTCAATTCTACTGGGTCTTCCTTCCCTTGTCCTACTTTTAAGATCACATCACCAGCTTGTATTTCTCCTGATTTCCAGGCGGGGCTGCCAGTCAATACGCTGCTGATCTTGATATTACCATCATCATATTGCAATGATGCGCCGATACCAAAGAAACGACCGCTCATTTCCTCATCAAAATATCTTTTATCAACGGGGGGGAAAAATTCTGAATGCGGATCCATCGTCGTGGTGATCGCATTCACAAATAAGTTGAACTTATCATCATCACTGAATTTAAAACGGTACCGATCGAAAGTCCGGTCCATCAATTTTTTTACTTTTTCGCGGGCTTCTTTCTCCAACTCTTCATCCGTTTTCACAACAAACCCTTCTTTACCCTTATTCTTTTCCCTGACATCGAGAAGATCCGTATATCTTTCGAGCGTCATGAATTTTAATTTCTTTTTCCAGCGCTCTTTTTTTTCGGCTTCGGTGTGTACAAAATCGAGTTTGTCACCATCCAGGATCACTTCTTCGTCAATCGTGAAATCAAATGGTTGAGTCAGGATGTCATTATACATTAGGGCCGCTTGTTCCATCCGGCTGTTGAATACCTTTCCTGCTGTAAGGAAAAATTCAACGGGTGCACCTTTTAACTCATCGTCTATCCTGCTATCGTGTTTTTTCAAGGCTTCGATATCAGACTGAAGTAACATGTTCTTTTCACCGTCTAAGTCACCTAAGAATTTTTTAAATACCTTTTTGGAGAAAGCATCGTTGACGGATTGCGGGCTGTAATGCGCTTGAGTAAGCATTTCACCAACCAGTCTTAATATCTTTTCATATTTGGTAGGAGGATTTTTAGGGCCGGTTCCCATGGTTTGAAATGCCAGGAATGATCCAGCTACAACCATCATAATCACGACAGGGAGTCTTTTCATATTCAAAAGGTATTTAATTGCTTTACGCATGTCCAAAATTAACGCAAAATCGAGGCTTTTCTTGCCTTTAACCCCTTTTAACAGAGGTTTTTGACGTACGGGAGAAGACCAAAGGGTTTTCAACCTTTAAATGGTTGGAAACCGCATGTCCGCTCTAAAAAAAACCCCGACAAGTCGGGGTTTTGGAAGTCCAGGGTGGCCAATGGGGCTCGAACCCACGACCCTCAGAACCACAATCTGATGCTCTAACCAGCTGAGCTATGACCACCGGGTTTAGGAGACAAAAATAGCAAAAATCAAGGCAGGTTGGAAAGTTGATAAGTTAACAGGTTGATAAGTTGACCAGGTAAAACTCACCGCAGTCCTGTGTGCATAGTGCTTCACGGCAATGTGATAAAAAATCTGCCAATGACCATGCTTCGCTGTGTATTTTAAGGTTAAATTTTTAGCCGATATCTTTTTCTAGCACTCCGAATCTTGGCTCTCAAATTATCAACTTATCAACTTATTAAGTTCCAACTTATCGACATTTCAACTTTTCGTTTCTTTGCCCATTTATTAATAAAACGCGTCGATGAATTATTGGTTGTTTCTGCTTCCTTTTCTTTCCGCAATAGCGGGATGGTTCATTGCCTGGATGGGACTTCACTCTCTATTTAACTCTCCGAAACTTCACCTGAGATTCCTGGTTGAATTAAGTAAGTTGATACCAACACTTTTTGCCAATAGCGGTCAACTTGAAGAAAAATTCAGCGATCCTCATCTGATCCGATCATCGGCCCCCCTAATTGAAAAGCACGTAGATGAGTTTCTACGAGTGCGATTACAGCAAGAAATGCCCTTTATTACGCCGTTTATTGGCGAAAAGACAATTGGGACGTTGAAAAATTTATTCATGCAGGAGCTGGAAACACTTTTCCCCGAAGTGATGAAGGGTTTCCTGACTCAAATCAGAAATAATAACAGTTCCAATCACTTGACTAATGAGCAACTGGTAAAGTTTTCCCCTGATAAATTCAGAAAAATTCTATCTGATTCTCTTTCCACAGACCTGGTCAAAATTCAATGGATCGCCGCTGGGCTTGGCTTTCTTTTTGGAGTTCTGGAGGCAGTGATATTAATGCTGTTCTTGTGATTATCAACATAAAAAACCTAGGAGTTGCCGCTCATCCATTAATTGAGGAATTGTGCAGGTTGGTCCGTGTTTAAACGTCTAATGAACAAATTTGACTGATGAGAAGGATTCTTGCAATTACCACCTGTTTATTAATTAGTTATGTCCTTGTCGCTCAAAACCCAATGAACGGTAACCGGGGTGGAAATTCACAAATGACCGGTAGATTTTATGGTAAACTCGTAGAAGCCAGATCCGGGAAACCGGTTGAATATGCTTCCGTTCAACTTGTCCAAAATAAGTTCGACTCTGTTTCCCGCACTCGAAAAGAAGTGGTCATAGCAGGTATGCTTACTCGTACTAGTGGGGAGTTCAGCCTGGAAAATGTTCCTGTATTTGGACAATTTAAACTGAGAATATCTGTTGTTGGGTATAAATCTTTTGAACAAAATGTTTCCTTTGATTTGAAGCCAGGCGGAATGAGCGGTGATCCTTCAGCGATGTTAGGGAGTCTTGATAAAGACCTGGGAAATGTAAAGATCACGATCGAAGAACAAACGTTAAGCAATATAACGGTTACTGCGACTAAACCCGGTTTACAATTAGGTATAGATCGAAAAGTATTTAATGTTGATAAAAACCTGGTATCTGCAGGGGGAACAGCAGTAGATGTAATGCGTAATGTGCCTTCTGTAAATGTGGATATAGACGGGAATGTCACGATGCGGAACAATACTCCACAGGTGTTTGTAGACGGACGTCCAACCACGATGTCGCTTGACCAGATACCGGCAGATGCCATTGAAAGCGTCGAGATCATCACTAACCCTTCTGCAAAATTTGATGCGTCGGGAGGTACGGCAGGTATATTAAACGTAGTATTGAAAAAAAATAAACGTATCGGGTATAGCGGAAGTGTGAGAACCAACATGGATTCAAGAGGAAGGGTTGGAATCGGTGGAGATATTAATGTAAGACAGGATAAAATAAACGCATTCCTCGGCGGGAATTTCAATCAGAGAAAATCGATTAGCAGTGGCCGGACCGACCGTCTCACTTACGGCACTCCGGATGTATCTCTTTTTCAGCTTGACAAGAGCACTCACCTTGGCAATTTTGGATTTTTTAGGGGAGGTCTCGATTATTTTATCGACAACCGGAATACCATAACAGTTGGTGGAAATTTTGCGCGGGGTAAATTCAACCCGCAAACAAGCAGTGAGATGCTCACACAATATCTTTCTGATCCCGGTAGTTACGCTCTTACTGACCGGTTTTCAAATACTGAAGGAAAGTTTCGGAACTCAGGTACCATGCTGAGTTATAAACATAATTTTCCGAAAGCTGGAAAGGAATTAACCGCAGATGTTACTTATAATAAAAGTCGAAATTCAAATATCAATAATATCCGAACGGATTCATTGAATGGCAGCGGGGAGTTTGTAATGAAATCCTCTTCCCAGCGCCAGGAAGGGACCGGCATGAATGAGAACCTGATCATCCAGGCAGATTATACAAATCCTATTAACGAGAAATCTAAGTTCGAGATTGGTGGTCGTACTTCGATACGCAAAGTGAACAACCGAAATGATTTCTTTCTAATTAACGGTTCTGGCGAGGGCATTCATATCCCGCTACTATCGGTTAATTATAAAAGCAGTGATAATGTATATGCTGGTTATGCCACCTATTCCAACCAAATGAAAAATTTTGGATATCAGCTTGGGCTCCGACTGGAAAGATCAGATTATGAAGGAAATCTTCCTGACAAGAATCAACGATTTCACATTCAATTCCCGGTCAGCCTGTTTCCGAGTGTCTTTTTGAATCAAAAAATGAAGAATGACCAGGAATTGCAATTAAATTATACCCGGAAAATCAATCGTCCGAATTTCTTTCAACTTTATCCATTTACAGACTATTCCGATTCGCTGAACATCAGCCGGGGTAATCCGAGCCTGAAACCGGAGTTTACCAATTCGGTGGAGCTTTCTTACCAGAAAACATTTGAGAACCGGGACAACTTCATTGCCTCGTTATATTATAAAAACACTGAGGACCTGATCACTCGCTTCCAGGTAAGAGATACGAGTGAAGTCAATGGTAAAGAGATCCTGGTAAATACATATATCAATGCCAATACCAGTTATGTCACAGGTTTGGAACTGGTATCGAGAAATAAGATCGCGAAATGGTGGGATCTAACCTCGAATCTGAACTTATTTACCTCGAAGATCAACACGGGTGTGAGCGGGCAACCCGAACAGGATCAGTTTGCCAGCTGGTTCGCCAAGATCAACAATAACTTTAAGTTCCTGAAGAATTTCACACTGCAATTATCCGGTGATTACCAGTCCAAAACGATTTTACCTCCGGGTGGAAGTGGTGGCGGTGGGGGCGGTCGAGGCGGCCCATTTGGTGGAGGTGGCATGTTTGGCCAGGCCACTTCCTCACAGGGATTTGTGAGAGCTAACTATGGAGTTGATGCGGCTTTACGTTATGAATTCCTGAAAAATAAACAGGCTTCTCTATCATTAAATGTAAATGACGTGTTCAGAACCCGTCGTTCAGATATTCATTCAGAATCCCCGTATTTTATCCAGGATGTATTCCGTCGCCGGGATGCCCAAGTATTACGTTTGAACTTCAACTGGCGTTTCGGAAAATTCGATGCCTCACTTTTCAAGCGGAAAAATATGCGGAACCAGGGTGAACCGAATATTGAAGGAGTGAATATGCAATAGCCAGCCGGGCCGCCAGCAACCGGCAGCCGACAACCTTTCAGTTCCCAGTTCCTGGAAGTCTAAAGTTACCTATTGTTAATTGCCAATTGCCTATTGACCATTCACCATTCACCACCAAATCCGTTTCTTTGTCAATTAACCCCGGTTTTGAAACGGATCTATTTCACAGTCACCAATGATCTGACGTATGACCAGCGAATGCATCGCATTTGCGGATCACTTGCCCATTATGGTTATAAAGTAATACTGGTTGGCCGGAAGCTTTCCAACTCTCTTCCTTTAAAAAAAGAAAATTTTGAGCAAAGAAGGTTGAACTGCTGGTTTAACAGGGGAAAATTGTTTTATGCTGAATACCAGTTACGGCTTTTTTTCTTTTTATTAATCCGGAAAATGGATGCGATCTGCGCGATTGACCTGGATACCATTTATCCCTGTCTTTATATTTCGAGACTAAAAAAAATACCCCGGATCTATGACGCTCATGAATTATTTACTGAATTAAAAGAAGTCGTAACCCGCCCAGGGGTGAGAAAGACCTGGATGGCCATTGAGAAAAAAGCTGTACCGCAATTCAGCAAGGGATATACCGTGAGTGAAAGTATCGCTGAAGAATTTCACCGAAGATATGGAGTGAATTATAATACGATCCGGAATGTCCCAGTACTAAAACATTTCCCGGGGTCAACGTCAGGGGAAAAATTCCTGCTTTATTCCGGCGCTGTGAATGAGGCCAGGGCCTTTGAGCAATTGGTCCCGGCCATGCGGGAGATCGAATGCAAGCTTGTGGTTTGCGGTGATGGTAATTTCATGCGGCAATTAAAAAGTTTGATCAGGGATAATCAGCTCGATGAAAAAATAGAATTGAAAGGCATGCTCCCTCCTGAGGATTTGTGGAAGATCAGTACGAAAGCCTACATCGGCTTAGGGGTGGCAGAAAACACAGGCCTGAATCAATACCTCGCTTTACCCAATAAATTTTTTGATTATATCCATGCGGGCTTACCGCAAGTGGCGATGAACTATCCTGAATACAAAAAGATCAACAGACGGTTTGAAGTCGCCCTCCTGATTAATAATATTTCTTCTGAAACAATCGCCCAGGCCATAAACAATTTGTTACAAAATGATGTTTTATACATGCGGCTGCGGGAGAACTGCCTTAAAGCCCGGAAGGAACTTAACTGGCAGCAGGAAGAAAATAGATTACTGGAGTTTTACAAATCGGTCCTTGGATATTGAATCGCCAATTACATATAGTTTGCCTGGATGTGCCATGGCCGCCGGATTATGGTGGCGCTATTGACATGATGAATCGCATCAGGGGAATGCACGGTGCAGGCGTAAAGATCAAGCTCCATTATTTTAGTTACAATGAGCGGGGCACTCCAACCGAACTACAACAATATTGTGAATCGGTCCACGTATATGAACGTAAGACCGGGAGTCGTGGATTATCCATGAAGATCCCGTACATCATTGCCTCCCGGATCAACCAGGAAT
>Ga0196964_10001457_pt1 | contig 12035 bp, 11 predicted proteins | sample S1_10metaG_FD_148615 | JGI IMG/M metagenome (GOLD analysis project Ga0196964, IMG submission 148615) | Soil microbial communities from Anza Borrego desert, Southern California, United States - S1_10 | ecosystem: Environmental > Terrestrial > Soil > Desert | place: USA: California | collected...
GAGCGGCCCGTCCGCCGTCTGAATCGAGGCTTCAAAGTCCGGCGTGTTGGTGAACCCCGGGCCCACACCTTCAGTGGCAGACTCGCCTTCGATTTCCTGGAAGCGCTGCTCGCGCTCGGCCTGGATGCGCTCTTCTTCAATGGGATCCCGCTGCCCGCTGCTCTGGCGTTTCAGATTCGCTTTCGTCTTACGCATAAAAATAGCTCTCCCGAATCGTTCGGAAGGTTACCCGCGCAATGAAAGGGCCAGCGGAATTTCAGGCCGGAAGATCCGCCCAGTTCCCGTCTGCGTCCATGATCTGCAGGGGCCGGAAGCGCGCCTTATATTCCATGCTCCTGCAGCCGGAGACATGAAACCCGAGATAAACCCACGGCTTTTTCAGCGCGCGTGCAAGCTGAATGCAGTTGAGGATACAGAACGTTCCCAGTCCTCGCGCCGCGTGATCGGGATCGTGAAAGTGATAAACGGCCGAGACCACATTCGGAGTCAGATCGCAGATGATGGCCGCGCGCAACTCGCTGCCTTCCCACACACTGATTTCGGCACTGGGAACGGGGTTTTCAACCAGCGACAGAAAGTACTCCTCGCGGCTGCTGGACTGCGCCGGCCAGCCCTTCAAGCGCGCCTGCGCCTCATGATAACGGTTGTACAAGTTCAGCCGCTGTTCATCGCAGGAGGGAGCGGCGATCTGCACGCTTAAGTCCAGGTTCTTTTTCCATGTGCGCTGCTGGCTGCGATCCGGATTGAAGCGCTCCACGGGAATTCGCACCGGGCGGCACGCGACGCAGCCGCTGCAGACTGTTTTGAAAAACGCCGCGCCGAACTTGCGGTAGCCGCTGTTCATCAGGTCTTCATATTCCTGCGCCGCCATGGAGACGGCGAAGGAGTACTCCAGCGTCGCTTGCCGCTCGGGCAGGTACGCGCAGGGATGCGGTTCGGTCGTGAACTGATGCGCGACGATCATACGGTTCATCATGCCGCAGATGGGCGCAAAGTAAATGCCTCGGTATCAATGCATCATAAAACAACCGGGCACTGCTTTGAATGACGACTAAAGGCAGGAGCTATCTGCATAGATGCATAGCTCGGATTCTGAACTGTTTGGGGACGGCAGGGTGAAAAAAGGCCGCCGAAACGACATTCGTTCCGGCGGCTCTGAGACAGGATTGACGAAAGCTTATTTCTTGATGCCGAGCAATTCGACTTCGAAAATAAGGGTTGAGTTCGGGCCGATCTTGCCACCCGCGCCCTGTTCGCCGTAAGCGAGTTTGGACGGAATGAAAAGCTGCCACTTCGAGCCGACCTTCATCAGCTGCAGCGCTTCGGTCCAGCCGGGGATCACGCCCTTCACCGGGAACGTGGCGGGTTCGTTGCGCGCGTAGGAGCTGTCGAATTCGCTGCCATCCAGCAGCGTGCCGCGGTAATGCGTGGTGACCTGATCGTTGGCCGTCGGCGTCGGGCCATCGCCTTCCTTAAGAACTTTGTACTGCAGTCCGCTGGGCAGAACCTTGACGCCTTCCTTCTTGGCGTTGGCTGCGAGGAATTCTTCGCCTTCCTTCAGATTCTTTTCGCCGGCTTTCTTGGCTTTCTCGCCCTGCTTGGCCATGGCGGTCTTCTGGAATGCCATCAGCACTTCGCGAATCTGCGCATCGCTCATCAGCGGCTTTCCGCCGACGGTGTCCTTGATGCCATTAGCAAGAACCGCGATGTCGAGGTCTTCCGCGAAGTCCTTGATCGAGCTGCCCATGCTCACGCCGATGGCATAGCTGATCTTGTCTTTGTCCGTCTTCAAGGGGCTGTCCTCGCCCGCCATCAGCGCGGCTGAAAGCAATAAAGTTCCCGTCAGTACAATTGCCCTGCTCATTTCCAACTCTCCTTTTTCTGCAGAAACTGGCCGCGCTGGAGCCTGCTTGCGATCACGCGTCGGAAGAGGCGCACGCCAATAGGACACTTTTTCTACTTCGCTTATTCACTCCCTACGGCTTTATTCGGTGATTGCCGAACAGAAGGGGCTATAAATACTACACAAATTCAGACTTAAAGAAAGTCCAGACCAGACCATTCCGCTGCCGGCGAATTAAGCCCATTTCAGTCCGGAAATGAACTTCCGCCCCGCGCCCCGCAGGAACTCGGCGACGCTCATTGGGCGTTTTCCTTCCGGCTGAATCTCGCGGATCGCGAGCGTCGTGCCGTCCCCGGCCGTCGCGAGCAGAACCGCGTCATTTCCTTCGCCGCGCACGCGCCCGCTGCAGGCGCATGTACCGGATTGCGCTCCTTCAAAGCTCGCCCGCACGACACGCAAGCGGACAGTCTGCGAACCATCGGGCAGGCTCAGCGCAGTCCATGCTCCGGGCCAGGGGTTCATCGCACGGATGAAGCGTTCGAGATACGCGCCGTCTCGATTCCAATCGATGCGCCCGCTGTTCTTCTCGAGCTTCGCTGCGTAGCTTGCCTGCGTCTGGTCCTGCGGCGTGAACGTGACCGGCCCGGTAGTGATTATTTCAACGGCTTCGACGAAGCAATCCGCGGAGAGTTCGGCCAGCCGGTCATGTAATGTTCCCGCGTCGTCACTCGGTAAGATGGGTGTCTTGCGGCAGAGCAGCACCGGACCGGTATCCAGGCCCAGTTCCATCTTCATGATGCACACGCCCGTCTCGGTGTCGCCGGCGAGCAGCGCGGCCTGGATCGGCGCTGCGCCGCGGTGGCGCGGAAGAATTGATCCGTGCGCGTTGATCGGGTAGAGCTTCGCTAAAGACAACGCCTTCTGCTTGAGCAGCCCGCCATAGGCGACCACGCAAAGCAGGTCGGGACTGAGTGCCGCGAGCGACTCGAGTATCTCACGCTTGTTGATCGACTTCGGCTGGAAGATTCGTTCATTTGGAATGCCTAGCTTGCGTGCAGCATCGACGACGGGCGGCGGGGTTGGGTGGCCGGAGCGGCCTTTGGGCTTGTCCGGCTGCGAAACGACTGCAACGACCTCGTGCCGCGGCGCGAGCGCGTGCAGTTTTTTGAGGGAGGGCACAGCGTAGTCGGGCGTTCCGGCGAAAATGATGCGCATGGATTGAAAAGTAGTCTCTGGCGTTGCATTAACAAAGCGCAAATCCACCGCATAGTTGACGGATGAGTCTGCCACGCGGTATCGTACTGCTGAACGGCTGCGGAGCGTCCAGCTATGCCATATCTGATCATGCCGGCCTGTATGAGTGGTCCTGATATTTTGATTCTTCTTGCTGCAATCACGCTCGCACCAACAGGCCTCGTTTTTCTGACATATTGGCCCTACCGCTGGGCGATGAACGCTTTGGCATGCGGCCCACTCTTTGGAAAGCCGCTCGCGCTGTTTGCAGCTGCTATTGGAGGCGCAGTTCTTTGGATCGGAAGCGTGGCGGGGATCACGACATCGGTGATCAGCGCCGGCGGAAATGGCTTTGTAGCGCTCGCGATTGTTGGCGCTGTCGGCTCTCTCTGTTTTTTGGTGTTCATCATCGCATGGTTGCTCCGGCCCAGGAGTCAAGTCTCAGCGCCGACAAATGGCAATGCAACGCCGCCCCTGCAGGTTTGGATGCAGGATCTAATTGTCGCGCTGCTCTGCTATGGAGCAGGGCTGACCATCATCTCAGCCGTAAACAATTTCGATCGCAATCGTGCCGACGAGGTTCTGCCTTACGCCATTTACCTGATGGTCGCCGGAACATTCGGTCTTCTCGCGGCTCTCGATGTCTCACGCCACAGCGAAGCCGGACAGCGCGCGCTGCCGCGCGCCGGCATTTTCGTCGGCATCTTCACGCTTTTCCCGGTAGCTCTCCCCGTTGCGCTGCTCGCCTGGTGGCGCTGGCGGCGGGCGCTGACGCGCAGTGCGGTTTAGGTTCATTTCACCGCAGAGACGCTGAGGCGCGGGGGGGGAACAACAGGGTCTAGGGGCCAGGGTTCAGGGTTCAGAAAAAACGCAGACCCTGACCCCTGAACCCTAGACCCTCTTTCTCTGCGTGTCCGCGCCTCTGCGGGGAATAAAAAGCGGTTCCTGGCCGGCGTCTTAGCGGTTCAAAAAAAAACAGCGCGGACTTTTCAGTCCGCGCTGCTTTACTTCTGAAGAGTGTTCTTTCCAGATCAGCCGAAGATGCCCGGGACCGGCTTGGCGCCGCGGTCGACGACCTGGATCGGGCGGCCGTCGGACGATTCGCGGATCTTCGTCGCATCGATGCCGCAGGCTTCGCAGATCGAGTAGAAGAAGTCGGGAACCACGATGCCCTTGCCGTCGGCCGGCTCGTGACCGGAAGCGTTCGACTTTCCGACCTGCGTGCCGCCCTTGACGCCGCCGCCGGCCAGACAGGCCGCGTAGCTGCGCGGGTAGTGATCGCGGCCAGCGCCGCCGTTGATGTCCGGCGTGCGGCCGAATTCACCGGCCCAGATGATCAGGGTCGATTCGAGCAGGCCGTCTGCAGCGAGCTCTTCAACCAGGCGCGCGAACGGCTGGTCGATCGTGGCACACAGACCCTTGGCGGCCATGTCGATGTTGGCGTGCATGTCCCAGCCGCCCTGGTCGATTTCGATGAAGCGCACGCCGCCCTTGCTGATGAGCTGCTTGGCGACGTAGCAGGCGCGGGCGAAACCGCTGGTGCCGTACGCGGCGCACTTCTGCTGGTCTTCGCCGCGAATTTCGAACAGGCGCGACAGAGGCGAGCGGGACAGCTTGATCGCACGCTCATAGGTCGACCAGTGTTCCTTGGCCAGCGGAGCGTTGTTCAGGCTGGCGTAGTACTGATCCAGGCCCTTGAGCAGCTCGCGGCGCTGATCGATGACGCTGTCGCCCATCGGGGCTTTCAGGTCCGGAATTCCCTGGCCGGCGCCGACTGAGAACGGACCATAGGCCGCACCATAGAAACCGGGGCCGCCGCCGCCGCCGTTGATCGCGACGTAGCTGGGCAGCTCGCTCATCGGACCGTCTTTGGCTTCAGCGCAGACGATCGAGCCGAGGCTCGGGAAGGCCACGCCGGACTGTTCGCGGTAGCCGGTGTGCATCAGGTGGCTGGCCTGGCCGTGATCGCCTTCGCGGGAGGTCATGCCTTTGATCACGCAGAGGTGTTTGCCCTGCTTGGCCAGCAGCGGGAGGCGCTCAGAGATCAGCACGCCGTCAGCGGCTTCGATAGCGCCCAGGCCGCCTGACTGCGGAGTGCCGGGCTTGGGATCGAAGGTGTCGAGATGGCTGGGTCCGCCGCCCATCCACATGAGAATGACGTGCTTGGCCTTGCCCTTGGCCGGAACGTAGGCCGGACCGGCGGAAACGGGCTTATCTTTGCCGGCGGCTGCGGCCTTCTTGTCTTCGGCAGCCCAGGCAGCGGGAATGTAGTTGCGGCCGAGGGCGTAACCCAGTGATGCGGCCAGCGTGCTCTTGATCAAACCTCTGCGCGTTACAGGTCCCGGACAGGTTACTCGATAAGACATTTTTCAGACCCTCCCTTTTCTCTGTGCCGGCTGACCTGCCAGCAGTGCCGTCCTCGGTTGTGCAGCGGTTTCCCCGCTACGTGTGCCGCCGAGTCGGCGGCCTAGCAAAACGTTAGTGAATCGTCACAAATTCCGCGGAATTGAGTAGAACCCACATCACACCTTCCATCCCGGCCTTGCCTCCGGCGAAGGAAGCAAAAGCATTGCTTTCCGGTCCTTGCGGCGGGCGGCCCAGACAGGCGGCGAAGACGTACACCATGTCGCCCTGTCCTTTCTTCTGCAGCCGTGCCACGCCATTTCTGATTGAGCGGTTCATAAAGTCCGAGTGCATCATCATCAGGGCCTGCGCTACCGTGCCTTCGAACTGCAGCTTGCCAGCCCTATCTTCTGCAGTGGACGTATTAATGAAGCGCTGCATTAGACCGTAAAATTCATTCACGTCCTGATTCATCATCTCCATCTTGCCTTCGGTCATCGCCTGATCGCGGCTGCGCAGACCGGCCAGCAGAGCCTTGGACTTCTCTTCACCCCCGGTGGCCTTCTGGATAGCCATGAACAGCATCTCAGGAGTCATCGGGCGCACTTCAGCGCGGGCGGCATAGCGCACGGCCTTGTTGCGGTCGATCTTGGAGGAGTCGCCGTTGGCGGCGCGCTGGTAGGCGCGGGTGTTGGCGATGATCATGCACAGGCGTTTCCAGTCGCGGCCTGAAGCGGTGAAGTCGTCGGCCAGGATTTTCATGACTTCCGGGTGTGACGCCGGGTTCTTCGGGCGGATGTCGTCAACTGGTTCGACCAGGCCGTAGCCGAACATCGCGCGCCAGATGCGGTTGACAGCGGACTGCGCAAACTTTTCGTTCTTCGGATCGGTCATCCAGCTGGCCAGAGCGTGACGATACTGCAGGCCCAGATTGCCGTCGGCGCCAGCCTTGGTGCCACCCATCATGCCCATTCCCATCATGCCGTCCATGCCCATGCCTTTGTCCATGGCCATGTCCTTGCCCTTCATGTCGCCCTTCTTGTCCATGGCCATGTCTTTGCCATCAGGCTTCTTCATGTCGCCCTTCATGTCCTTGCCGGAACCCTTCTTCAGGTCGCCGCCGAGGTCCTTCTTCGGGGCCGTCGCGGTGAATACCGGGCCATCAAGAGCCTTCGGGGGCAGGCGCAGATCACCCTGGGGCGGATCGTAGCGGCCGCCGCCGTTCTTCTCATTCTGATCGGTCAGAACGTGCCAGGCCTTGGTTACGCGCATGGGATCCTTGGGATCTTCGCGCAGTTCGCGGCGTTCGCTGCGGGTGTTGGCCAGGAAGGCGGCGAAGCCCCAGAAGTCCTGCTGCGACCACTTGTCGAAGGGATGATCGTGGCACTGCGCGCAGGCGATACGCGCACCCAGGAAGCTCTGCGTCAAGTGGCCGATCGTGTTCGGCAGCGTGTCGTCCATGTGGTAAGTCAGGTAGTTGACCGGACCATTCTTGTCGTTTTCGCCCGTGGCTGTCAGGATCTGGGTGACGATCTTGTCGAAGCCGACGTTCTTTTCGAACTGTTCACGCAGCCAGGACTTGAACGGCGCAATCTTCACTTCCGGATTGTCGCGTGTGCGGCGGCCGAGCAGGATCACGGTCCAGAACGTGGCGAAGTGGTCGGCGAAATCCGGGCGATTCACCAGTTCTTCAATCTTCTTGTAGCGCTTCTCTCCGCCGCTGCCCGCACGGTAGAACTCGATGACTTCTTCCGGGCTGGGAATCTGGCCGGTCAGGTCCAGCGAGACGCGGCGCAGGAACGTCGGATCGTCGCACAGGGGAGCGGTCTTGATGCCCATGTCGGCGAGATTGATTTCGATAGCGTTATCAATGGCCGCGGCAACTTCTTTGATCGGAGCCAGGTAGCCCTGCTCAGAGGCCTTGAATGCAACCTTTTCAGGTGCCTTGTACGGTGTGCCGTCAACTGGGCCGCTCGATGCCGAGCTGCTTCCACCCGAACCGAGGCCGGCGGCAGCGGCGGCGTTCACTGTTGGAGCGGCGCCGGCCATGCCTTTGACGAATTTGATGCGGTCGGTGAGTGCTGCTCCGAGCGTCTGGCTGGCCTGGGCGGCCAGATCGAGCGCTTCATCGGCTTTTTCGCGGAGCTCATTGGCCATACAGAAGTCGGCGACGATCAGCGCGCGCTTCGCATCACCGTGCACGCAGTTCTTGCCAATACCGGCGATCTCATTGACAGCCACTTTCTCCCAGTTCTGCGGGAAAGGGTTGCCCTGCACTTTGACGGTCAGCATCTTGGCATCAGCGCCGACCAGCTCGACTTTCTGCAGCGAGCCAAACAGCGTGACCCATACTTCCGTCTTCTTGGCCTTCGCGGCCTCAGCCACCATCTTCTTCATGGCTTCAAGCGCGGCGGCCTTGTCAGGCGGCGCGAAGTCGGCGGCGCGGGAGGATATGGCGGCAAGCGCCAGAATGCAGATTGCGGTCATGGTCCTGACTGCGCTTCGAACGGTGCGATCCATTCCAATTCCCTCCCAAGGCGTCCGCCAGCTTGATAACTGGCCCTGCTGCGATGCGCGACTCTTAACGGCTGCTCATTAAGGTGAGTCGCTTGAGATGATCGGCCTACTGCACGAATCCTGTCGTTGAGTCTTTCCTGAACTTACGAAGGTTTAAGGGCTCAAATTATTAGAATCATTAGCTTCAAAATTCGAAATGTTATGGCAACTTGCGAATGCACAATATGTGGGAAAGAAGCTCTAAAAGCAACGCACAATGTATAAAAAAAGAAGCACTGCCCATGCAGTGCTCCTCTTCATACGATAACATCCTGATATATTTGAGTTTACGCTAAGTCAAACAGCAGAACCTCAGCGCCGCCTTCGGTCTCAAAAGTCAGTTTGGTCTCGCCTTCGACAGATGCTCCGTCGCCCTGCTGTAGGGGCTTACCGTTCAAGATCGTTTCCGCTTTGAGCACCTGAACCCAGGCATAACGCCCTAATTCCAGCGGAAGATCCTGCTTTTCGCCCGCCTTAATACGCAGGATCGCAACGCGCGCATCCTGATTGATCTTTAGCGAGCCGTCACGCGCATCCGGCGACGCAATGAACTGCAGGCCGGCTTTTTCAGTGCCGAAGCTCTTGTCTCCATAGCCTGGCGTCAGCCCCCGCTTTTGCGGCTTAATCCAGATCTGCGTTAGATGGACGGGTCTGGTCTTCGAATGATTGAACTCGCTGTGCGTGATGCCTGATCCGGCGGTCATCACCTGCACGTCGCCGGCATTGAGCACTGCGCCATTGCCCATGCTGTCGCGGTGTTCCAGCGCGCCATCGATGACGTAGGTGATGATCTCCATATCGCGGTGGGGATGGGTGCCAAATCCTTCTCCCGGAGCGATGATGTCTTCGTTGATCACACGCAGATCGCGGTAGCCCATGTGCCGCGGATCGAAGTAATCGGCAAACGAGAACGTGTGGTACGTGTCCAGCCAGCCGTGATCGGCATGGCCACGTTCGTTGCTGCGGCGTAAAGTGATCATCAGTATTGTCCTTTCCGTAGCGGTCCTGCTACCTCACTGCCGCTAGTGCTCACGTCCGGCGCCTGGCACCAGCTGTTAGTTCACTGCCAGTCGCGTTTGTCCGTCAGCGGCCGCAGTGTTCCTGCTGCCAAACAGAATTGAATCCAGCGAAAAGCGTCCGGGCCCGGCCATCAGAAGAAGAAAGGCGATGGCAAAGTAGACGGTCGCCAGTTCGTAGCCTCCGACGAACGGATCCCCTTTAGAAATATGCGTAAAGGCGGCCACGGCCATCGTGGCCAGCAGACCCAGACAGGCCAGCGGCGTCAGCAATCCAAGCACCCACGCCAGACCGCCGCCGAATTCGGAGATTGCCGCAAGCGCCTGGAAAATTCCTGGAACGGACGCGTTCGGTCCCATCCAGCCCATTGGATTCTGAATCTTGCCCCAGCCGTGCAGCATAAAGGCCACGCCGGCTACCAGGCGCAGCAGGAGCAGCCCGGTCGAAACGCGCGCATCCACGTCCTTGTACAGGTATTTGATCATGGTCTTTTTTCTCCTTCAAAATTAGTCGTGATAACGACTATTTTGCCAAAATAAAAACCTACTCCGCCGCTTCCCGCGCGGCCTCCAGCAGTTCGATCAGCTTCTTTAAACGGGACTCTCCCAAATGCCCCAACTGCCTGCGGTGCTGCTCCAGCAGCGGTCCATCCATCTCCGCCGCAAGCCGCGCGCCCTTTGCCGTGACGCGCACCGTCACCACGCGGCGGTCTTTCTCGCTCCGTCCGCGCAGCACCAGGCCGCGGTCAACCATGCGATCGATCAGGCGCGTGATATCCGGATCTTTATGAATCAGGCGCTCTGCAATTTCGCCACACGCAAGCCCGCTCTCGCCGGCGCCGCGCAGGATGCGCAGCACGTTGTACTGTGTGGGTGTCAAGTCGGCGGGCTTGAGCACTTCTGCAGCGGCGCGTTGCAGGACCTCCGCCGTGAAAACAATGTTCAAAACGGCTTCCACTTCCAAGCTCGCAAAAGGCTTCGTCTGCTTGATTTCGTCTCTCAGCTTGCTCATGCCAAAAGAATACTCGTTATAACGACTATTGTCAACAACGATATTTAGTTCGGCCCGTTTTTATTCGTATCACAAACCGGAAGCGCGCTTCATCAATGCGGCCGTTTCACGTGCGGCCGCATCGGAGCTCTGCTCCAGAGCAGCGATGACGCTGGGGATGTCTTTGGGACGGTTCTGGCTGAGCTTGAATTTTCCTTCGACCTTCGTGATCTCAATCTCAAAGGCGACGATCTGCGGCATGAGCTTCCTTAAAAACTCCTCGTCGGCCTGCCAGGGCTTTGCAAATGAGGACTCATAGAAGCGAACCATCTTTACGAGCAGTTCGTGAACCGCGCTTGCCTCTTCAATGAGGCTTGCACGTCCGCTGGCGTGCACGGCGGCATAGTTCCACGTCGGCACGCTGGGCTGTGTCTGGTACCACGACGGCGAGATATACGCGTGCGGGCCGTGAAAGATTGCAAGCGTGTCCGCGCCTGCGGCCAGAGTCTTCCAATGTTCGTTGGCGCGCGCCACATGCCCGACCAGCCTGCCGAGGCGTCCGCCATCTTCAATCAGCAACGGCACATGGCTGACCGCGCACTCCTTTCCGTGCGGCGTCACGAGGGTCGCGAAACTGTGCTGGCGCATGAACGCGTGCAGCGTGGGCAGGTCATCGACGTTAAAGGCCGCAGGGATGTACATGCGGCCAAGCTAGCAGGCTTAAGACGAACACGCAAGAATTCAGCGCCCCTCCGCCAGGCGCGCAGCGTCGGGCTCAAGACGCTTGGCCAGATAGCGGCTGAACACCCTGGCGCCGTCGGGTGTGAGGTGGACATTGTCCTTAAAGTCCGCGCGCGAAATACCGGGCACCTCGCGACAATCCAGGATCGGAACGCCCGCTTCGCGGGCAGCGATCAGGATTTCGGAGTTGATTGCATACGGATGCTTCGTCGGCATGGCAACAAAAACGAGCCGCGCACGGCTTTCGCGCACAGTCTGAATGAACCGTCTCAGACGCGTGTACGTTGGGGCCTCGGGCACCGCCTTTTGTGTGCGGAGCTGCAGGTCGTCATGGACGCGCTGCTGCGTCTCGGGATAGTTGTCGGCCACGCGCATCAGGTAGCGGTGGCGAAGCCAGTCTCGGTGAGCGACCGATACCAGCGCCATGCCCTGAAAAAATTCGACGCGACCGCCGAAATCGGTGATGTCTTCGCTGAAGACCTCCGGCGTATCGCACATTTCGCACGAATAGGCGCCAAGCCGGCCCGGAACGAGCCGGTTCTGATCGTCCAGGTGACGGCGGGCAAAGCCCACCACAACCAGCTCGGGCACGCGTTCTTTGCGACTGAAGTAGGTCCTGAAATAATAGTACCAGTCCGTAATCGTGGTGCCTGAGGCTGCCAGGCGGAGCACCGGCCGTCCGGGTTTTTCGAGCGTGCTTTCAAGGATCTCCGGGTCCAGGCCGTCGCGAAAGAGCGAGTTTCCGAGAAATAGAACGCCTTTAGGCTGGGCGCCCTGCAGCTGCGCTGTTTGCTCCGGTAGTGCACGAAGTTGCCGCGGATCCCACATGCCCCGCGACAGGTGCCGGGCGTAGAGCTCAACCAGGACCAGGCTCAACAGCACAAAGAGGATGACTTTGCATTCCGTCTTAAAACTGGAAGTAGATGAATTCATGAGCGATCTCCGGAGCAAAGCAGAGCAGCATGGCAGCGCAATACGAATAGACCGCGGCACGCCGCAACCAATACGCGCGAGTCAGGGCCAGCAGATCGTCCTGCATATAAATCCAGAACTCGAGCAGCAGCAGCGGCGTGATGAAGAAGGCCATCACGCGCGCGTAAACGGAGACAAACGGAGTGACATCGAAGTTGGTGAACAGCAACGACGCCATCGTCCAGGCCTGTGAAGCGGACTCGGCCCGGAACAGCAGCCAGCCAACACAGACCAGATGGAACATCAAGACCATCATCGGAAGCCGGTAGAGCAGCGAGGGCTGTTCTTCCGGCTCGAGCTTCTGCCCCGGTTCAGGCTCATTGACCCAGCGCCAGGCAGC
>Ga0196964_10001458_pt1 | contig 12031 bp, 10 predicted proteins | sample S1_10metaG_FD_148615 | JGI IMG/M metagenome (GOLD analysis project Ga0196964, IMG submission 148615) | Soil microbial communities from Anza Borrego desert, Southern California, United States - S1_10 | ecosystem: Environmental > Terrestrial > Soil > Desert | place: USA: California | collected...
ATTCGCCGCCCTGGGGCAGAGCAACTTTCAAACCATCGAGTCATCAGATGTCGTCAGCATCGCCGCGATTCATGGCGCGTGCCTGGGCGGCGGTTGCGAACTGGCGCTCGCCTGCGACATACGGATCGGGTCGGCGGGCATGATCATCGGGCAACCGGAAGTGAACCTCGGATTAATCCCGGGGTTCGGCGGTTCGCAGCGTTTGCCGCGCGTAGTAGGTAACGGCTGGGCGCTGCGCATGATTCTGAGCGGCGAGCCGCTCAACGACTCGCAGGCGTTACAATCAGGTCTGATTACCGATAGCGGCGACGACGCCGATCTGCCCGCACGCGCCGACAAGCTCGCACAGACGATTGTCTCGCGCGGGCCGCAGGCGATTCGGCTTTCCAAGAAACTCACGCGCGCAGCTCTCGACAGCAAGCAGAGCACCGGGATGGAGGCCGAGCGCTACGCGTTTGGCGAGACCTTTGAAAGCGGTGAAGGGCGCGAAGGCATGAGCGCGTTTATTGAGAAACGAGCGCCGAAGTTCTAAGAGACCCCGTGGAAACGACAGACGGAAAAATCGAGGGCGCGAGCGCCCCTTCAGTGGTGACGCGCATCTGGGCGAGCGCCGCCGCGCGCGACGCGATGCTCGTCCTCGGCGCGCAGGCGATCGGCACCATCATCGCTCTGGTCACCGACGCGCTGCTCTTCCGGCGCCTCTCCGTTCCTGAACGCGGATTCTTCTCGGCGGCGCTGGCGCTCCAAGCGGTTCTGCTGATTCTCTCTGACCTGGGCGTGTCGCTCACGACCGTGCGCGTCGGCGCCGAGTACTACGCCAAGGGCCTCGTTCAGGAAGCGCATGTCGTCTTCCGGCGGGCGCTCGTCACCCGCATGATTCTCGGTTTCGGAGTTGCCGGCGCCGCATTCCTTTTCTCCAGCGCGCTGGTTCACTATCCGATGCACGCGGGAAAGCGCGTGGAACTCGTCTGGGCGGCGGCGTCAGGAATTGTCGGCATCTCGATGATCGCGTGGAGTGTCGATGTCGCGCAGGCGCGCAGGAGATTCGGTCTGTATTTCGCAACTCAGGTCGCGGCAGCAGTCATGCGCGGATGGATCCTGATCACGATGATCACTCGCTTGACTCCGGATCCCGAAAGCGCCAGTTCGGCGACCGCGGACATGTTGACGTGGGGCGTCGCGGCGGCGGCGTGCCTCGCCGGAATTTTGTCGATCATTATGCAGCGCGAGGTCCTCGAATCGCCGAAGCTTTCCGATACCGCGTACGACTCGGTCAACGCGGAACTTTCGCGCTTCGCAGGATATGCGGCAGCGACCGTCGTGCTCGCGGGGCTCGGCGGCTATGTCGAGTTGCTGCTGATTCAACAATGGCTTGGCGCTGAGAAGACCGCGGTCTTTGACGGTGCGCGCAAGCTCGCCATGCTCCTCCCGCTGATCAGCACTGCGACGACGACGGTGTTGCTGCCACGCGCGGCAGCGCTCTCGTCGGTTCAAGCCTGCGAGGAGTACGCCGCGAAGGCATTCCGCGTCTCGCTGCCGCTGGCATTCGCGACGGCCGGCGGGCTCGCGGTCTTAAGCGGACTTCTCGTTCCGCTTTTCTGGGGCGATAAATATGAGGCGTCGATTCCGTTGCTGCGATGGCTGTGCCTCGGGTTCTTCTTCAACGTGCTCTTCAACCCACTGTCGTTGGTGCTGTATCCACTGCGGCGCGAGAACCTCCTTCTGGCTTTAAACGCGTTGAGCATAGCGTTGTCGCTGGGTCTTGGTTTCCTGCTCATCCCGAGTTTTGGCCCATCTGGTGCGGCATGGTCGGTCGCCGCAGTGAAAGTGGTCATCATGCTGCTCTGCGGCGCGGCGGTCTGGTGGTCGTTGAATCATCCAGGCGCCAATGCGTTCAGTACGAACACTGAGAGAACATCATCATGAACGTGGTCGTTTCTGGTCCGTTTGGCGTCGGTTCGCTGGCGGATGAAGCGTTGCTCGCTGGTTTTCTGGCGTACCTCAAGTCCGCGAAACACAATATCACGGTGCTCTCTCCAGAGCCGGCGAACGTGATCGAGATGCATGACGTCGATGCGCTGCAGTTGCCGTCTCCCGGCGCGATACTCTCGGCGCCGAAAGTCTGGGCGGCGCTGAGCAAATCGCACCTCTTCATTGTGACCAGTGCCGGCATCATCAACGAGAAGGGCGAGGTTCCCGCGCGCACGTGGCTTGGGCAAGCCGAGCATGCGCGGAGAGCTGGCGCCCGCACCGCGATCATGAGCCTTGGCGCGGCGGAGATAGCCGATCCCCGCGAACGCGTACGCGTCCAGCGGCAGCTCCATAATTTCACCGACTATATTTCGGTGCGCGACGCCGAGTCCAAGCGCATCGTCATCGGCTATGGCATCAGTGCGACGCGAGTCTCGCACAACGGAGACTTCACGCTGACGCTCGCATCGCAGAAGGTGAGCACATCCGCGGCTGATCGCGACCGCTGCGTCGGAATCTTCCTGAACGCCACCGTGCCGACGCGATCGGAGTTCGGAGCGTCCACCGCGCCGTTCAGCGAGGATGCGATCGGCATCTACCGAGATCTGATCCAGCGCCTGCAGGAGAAGAAGCGACGCGTGCGGCTGTTTCACGATGATACCGATTTGGCGCGCGAAGCGGCCGAGCGCATTTGCGAAGATTTCGATGAGGACCAGATCGATCTCCCCGATCCCGGCGACGACATCGAGACGACGCGCGAACGCCTTGCCGCCTGCGGGGTTGCGTTCAGCCCCTCGCTGCATGGACTGATTCTGGCGGCGACGTGCGGCGTCATGCCTATCGGCCTGACCCCGGAGCCGGGCGCAGAACCTTTCCTGGACTCACTCGGATTGAAGACGAACGCGCTGGGAGAGTTTACGGCGGACGCAGTGATGAAGGCCGCTGAAGACGCGCTGCCGGAAGCCGCAGGGGGATTGGAGAAGATTCTCGCGAAAGTTCAAGGCCTGTTGAAGAAGCAGGCGCAGGATGCGCGCACGCTCGAGCTTCTCGTCCCGCGCCGCGATCGCCGCGATACGAAGGGCGCTGGTGATGACGAAGATGAAGACGGCGAAGACATCGGTGAGCCGCGTGCTCACGGCGGCCGAGACCGGGACCGCGGCTTCCGGGGGCGGAGTACGTCTCGCGCGAGGCAGGCTGGTGCGCGCGGTCGCAGCCGCGGCGAACGGCCGGCGCGCAAGAAGGCCGACGCCGATCCGTGGTTCAACGAATAAGTTTGTCGTACTGCGCGAGGAACTGCTCGGCGGTGCGGCTCCATGAAAACTTCTGCGCCTGCGCCAATCCCTTCGCGCTCAGCTCATGGCGCAAGTCGGCATCGGAACAAATGCGAGTGAGCGCCGACGCGAACTCTTCCGTGTTCTCCGGCCTCACGTACAGCGCGGCATCGCCGCAGACTTCCGGCAGCGAGGTCTCTTGCGTCGTGATCACGGGGCAGCCGAGCGCCATCGCTTCCAGCGGCGGGAGGCCGAAGCCTTCGAAGCGCGAGGGATAGACGAGCGCGAGAGCCGACGAAAGCAGCTGGGCGAGCTCATCGTCGCTGACGTAGCCGCGTTCCTCCGCCGCCCCGGACGCCAGAGCTTCAGCAACCAGCGCCTTGAAGTCAGCCGAGTAATAGTTCTGCGACCCCGTCAGGACCAGCTTCGCGCTGGTCTTCTTCTCCTTCCACAGCGCCGTGTGGATGCGCAGTAGCGTGTCGAGACCCTTTCTCGGATCGTAGCCGCCCACATAGAGCAGGAACGGGACGGCTGCTTCCCCGCGCTGGCGCGTCGGGCTTCCATGTAGCGTCGCCGCAAGATAGAGCACGTACGGCTCGGTCTTAGGATTGAAGTGTTTCAGGATTTCGCGCTTCGAGAACTCGGAGTCCGTGAGCAGCAGATCGCTGCGTTCGACATCGCTTTGCACGCGCTCGCGGTATTGGCGCTCGTCTTCGGATGTCTTGAAGAAGTTCGGGATCGTGAGCGGCAGGACGTCGTGGAGCGTCGTGATGACTTTCACGCGGGCCGGGAGAGTGGGGATGTTGCCGTTCCATGGGAAGTGGACCGCGCGAGGCCGTGCGCGGCGGACACTCCACGGCAGAACGAAGCGGCGCCACCATTTTGAAGGCAGCACGGTGCCGCGCTGGCGCGAACTCATCGTTTGGGGAATCGCACACTGAAGCGTTTTGCGATGAAGAATCGAGACAGACAACGCGGGCCGCTTCTCGAGCGCGTGCGTATATGTGAGCAGCGCTGCTTTACCCACGCCTGTGAGCGGCATCTCGAAGACCGCGCCGTCGAGAAGAATGTCCATCAGCGCTGGCCTTCCTTAGGCAGGGCGAGGAAGTTTTCGTCACTGCCGGCGACGGAAATCTCATAGCCCAAAGTTTTCAGGAACTCATGGAGTTCGGTGGCCTTATAGCCATACGCGGAAGTGTTCTTGTCGCAGGCCTCATACAGGATCGTTGGACGCATCTGCCGCAAAGTATTCGTGGCGCCTTTGAAGAAGCCGAGCTCGCCGCCCTCGATGTCGAGCTTGATGAAATCGATGCGCGCGATCTTCTCCCTCTCCACGAACGCATCGAGCGTCATTACGTCCACATCGACTACGCGGTCCAGCGGCGCGCGCTGCGTATTCTTCAAGCCGCCGACACCTTCGTGGCCAGCCACCGGACAGAAGAACTGCAGCCGGCCGGCTTCCCCGCCGAGCGCGAACGAAGCGCACTGTAGCCGGCCATCGTTTAACTCCGTATTCAGCGCGATGTTCTCGGAGAGGGTCGCGTGCATGCGCGGATTGGGTTCGAATGCATACACGCGTCCGGATTTTCCGACGAGGTTCGCCATCAGCAGCGTGAAGTAACCGAGGTTGGCGCCGACATCCAGCGCGACCATGCCCTCGCGCACGCGCGAAAGGATGACATGCTGCTCGTCGCTTTCATACGTGCCGTAGTACATCATACGGGCGGAGACGTTGCTGAATTCGAGATTCAGCCGATAAGCGCCGAGATCCGCGGTAATTGCGCGGCGGCCGAGCCGCTTCAGCAAGGACCAGCGCAGGCGATACATCAGCCCGCGCGGTGGTTCGATTGTGCGCATTGAGGACATGGCGTGCGGAGAGTATACTCGCACGAAATCTTACATCCAAAGCAGGTCGCGCGTGTCTGACTGGAAAGTCTCCCTGATTGCCACTGTCCGCAACGAGAAGGCGTCGCTTGCCTCGTGGGTCGAGGCTCTTGCGAGGCAGACGAAACTCCCGCACGAGGTCGTGATCTGCGACGGTGGATCTGCCGACGGCACTGTCGAGGAACTGCAGCGGCTGTCCGGACGGTTTCGCGAGCTCAACATCACGGTCGTGTCGAAAACCGGCGCGAACATCGCTGCCGGGAGGAATGCAGCGATAGCCAACGCGCAGGGGCCGATCATCGCCGTCACGGACGCCGGATGCGTGCCTGAGCCCAACTGGCTCGAAGAAGTCGTGAAGCCGTTTGATCGAAGTCTCGATCCGACGGCGCCGCAGCTTGTGGCCGGCAGCTACCGTTATCGGGGCGACTCTACGTTTCAGAGGACGGCAGCCGCGTACCTCGGCCCCGCGTGGCTGCATCCTCGTTTTCGGCCATCATCCCGATCCGTCGCGTTCACGAAGTCGGCATGGGCGGCTGTAGGCGGGTACCCGGAGTGGCTCACACTCGCGGCCGAGGACACGCTCTTCAACGAAGCGGTGTACAATCTGAAAGACGTGCGCATTCACGCGGCGCCGAATGCGATCGTTCACTGGGACATGCGGGCGAACCTCGGCTCCTTTCTACGCATGATCCGTCGCAACGCGTTTGGCGATGCCGAGGCGGGGCTCGGCCGCACCGCGTTTCTCGTCACCGTCACACGTTTGCTCGCTCTGATTTTCGTGGTGATGATCGCGGGCATGGAAGTGGCGCTCGCGCCGAACCCGTTTCAGTCGCCTGTCATTCCAGTTGCCGCGGCGGTGCTGATTTTCGTTTCTGTGCTGTGGACGCGGAAGCTGCCGGCCGGTTCGAGTCGCGTTGCCTTTCTTTTGTTGAAGCTGCTGGGCGGACCGTCGTACGTGATTGGCTATGTCCACGGTCTCGCCAAAGGCAAAAGGCCGCCCCGGGTAGTCACGCCGTCCGCGGCGCGGTGATCTCACGGCGGATGCGGGCGATCTCCGAGTCAATCGACGCCGGCGTAGCGCCGACTTCGTTCAACAGTGTCTCAGCAAGCGACACCGCCACTTCGGCTTCCTCATACGCGATAGCGGAGGCGCCGGCTTCCTCGAGCATCCCGCGCTCACCGAGGTATCTGGCGCGCGTGAACACCTTCAACTCGGGGTTAATGGTCTTTGCGGTGGCGATCACCGGGAAGCGCGCGGCAAGATCGGGGAGAGTGACCAGGAGATAGCGGGCGCGAGCGATATCCGCGGCCTGCAGAATTTCGCGGCTGCTTGCATCTCCGTAGATCGCGGTATGGCCGGACGCGTTGAGCTTCTTCACCGTATCGACGTTCAGATCGATGATCACGGGACGTATCCTGAAATCTGCCAGGATGCGTGTGAGTGTCCTGCCTACGGGCCCATAGCCGACCACAACAGCCCGGACTTCCGCGGGAGATTCAACGAGTAGCTCCGTCGGGACGGGGGCCTGCTGTGCATCGCGGCTGCGACGGTTCAGGAAACGCCAGACGGCCGGGCGGCGCTGCAGAGAGGCTTCGATTCTGTTCAGGCCACGGAAAAGGGGAGGATTCAGCGTGATCGAAATGAGCGCGGCGGCGACAAGAATACTGTGCCCCTCCGTTGGCAGGACTTTCAGCGCTCTACCGAGGTCCGCTAGAATGAATGAAAATTCGCCGATCTGCGCCAGACCGATTGCCACCGTGAGCGCGGTGCGGACGGAGTGACCGAGCACGAGGACAATGAGAAGTGCCGCCAGTGGCTTGCCGAGCAAAATGATGCCAAGCACCACCGCGACGAGACCTGGTTGCTGGAGGAGAATCCGCGGGTCGAAGAGCATTCCAACAGAAACAAAGAAGAGCACGGCAAACGCGTCGCGCATCGGCAGCGCGTCTGACGCGGCCTGATGATGAACTTCAGACTGGCTGACGACCATGCCGGCGAGGAACGCGCCCAAGGCCATCGACGCGCCGAAGAACTTTGCTGAGCCGACAGCGATGCCAAGCGCGAGGACGAGCACCGTCAGTGTGAAAAGCTCGCGCGATCGCAAGCGCGCGATCCACGTCAGGAGCGCGGGAATCACGCGGCCGCCGGCCACAAGAACGATTGCAACAAGAGCTGTGAGCTTTGCCATGGCCAGAAACAAGGTCCACGCAATGCTCTCGGATCCTGCGCCGGTAGAACTCTGCATCGCGTGCACGAAAGACGGCAGCAGCACGAGAACGAGAACGGTGAAGACGTCCTCAACAACCAGCCACCCAACCGCGACATGGCCCTCGCGGGTGTTCAGCATGTTGTTGTCGATCAGGACACGAAGCAGAACCACGGTGCTGGCGACTGAGATCGCCATGCCGAGAACGGCGCCGGCGAGAATGCCCCACCCGGCGCCGAGGGCCGCGATGATTCCGAGCGCGGTCGCGACGACACTCTGTACAACCGCGCCCGGAAGCGCCACGTTGCGGACGGCAAGCAGGTCCTTCAGGTGGAAGTGAAGGCCGACACCGAACATCAGCAGCACGACGCCGATCTCGGCGAGCTGCGCGGCGATGTGCGTGTCTCCCACGAAGCCCGGCGTGTGTGGACCGACCGCGATGCCAGCCAGCAGATAGCCGAGGATCGGCGAGAGTCCGAGCTTGTGTGTAATGATGCCGAAGATGAGTGCGGCTGAGAGGCCTGCGGCAATCGTGAGGATGAGTCCGATATCGTGCATGGCCGATTGATAACAGCGGAATGCAAAACGGCAATGGTTCTGTAAAAAGAAAGCGCCGCCTGGACGCGGCGCTGCGATGATCGCGAACTCGGTCTGCTTTCCTAGAGGCCCACGATATCCTTCTTCAGTGACTCGATGTAATTCACGACTTCCTTCGCTTCCTTCTCCGGAAGCTTGAACTTCGCGGCGGTGTCGCCGAGATGTTTCATCATCCGCGTCCAATCGTCCTCGGTGATTTTCAGGCCAGTGTGCACGGTCTTCATGCTTCGCCCGGTGTACTTGGCGGGACCGCCCGTGGCCTCGGTGAGCTGGTCGACCACGTGCTGGCGCAGTTTCTTGAGCGAGTCCTCGCTCTGTCCAACAAAGTAGCGGCCGATCTTCTCGTCTTTCGAGAGGCGGCCGAGAAAATCGTCGACGACGGCCGCGATCGCATCGTAGCCGCCGAGGCGCTTGTACAGTGAATCTTCTGCCTGCGCGTATGGCGCAAGACAGACTGCCGTGAACAGCAGACAAAGAACGGTCAAGCGTGCATGCATATTTCTTCCCTCCCCATTTGAATGACTTCGACGCCAAAATAATGTATGCGGCATCCTGGCGATGGCAAGACTTCAGGGTGGCGCTGCTGAGATTCGAACATTTGCATCGGCGCGGTGTATGAATGACATGGCAACGATTCGAATTGGTTCTGATGAATTCAGCGGCGAGGCCGTGCTCTACGAAAAGTTTTCCGATCTGCGCCGCTGGCGCACGCTCGAGAATCACGGCGGCTGGACGCCGGGAACTGACGGGCTGCTGGCCGAGTGGCTCGAAAAGAGCCCGTCGCTCTTCCTGAAAGAGAAGATCAGCGGCGATTATCTCTGGCAGACAAGACTATCGCGCCTATCCCCGGATGAAGAATTCCTCAGGCGCTTTCAAGCCTCATCGCACGCGAAGGGCGCCGATCCCGAACGCTTCTACAATTTTAATTTCTGGCTGCGCGCGGACGCTCCGCCAGCAGAAACGTTCTTTGACGCGTATCCGAAGTATCTCGGCACCGGCTGGAACGGGATGGGCGACGATCACTGGCACTCGCTCTTCAACACAGTCGTGTGGTGGGACAAAGGCAACCCCGACAACTGGGTGCGCCTGCGCCGCAGCCCCGGCTACGAGAAGATGCGGGACATTCAAGGAATCGTGCCTCACCTGCCGTACGGCGAGCCGCACGAGTTCTCATTCGCGTTGCAGGGCGGCCGCGTGCGGATGTATTTTGACGAGACGCTCGTGTACGACTTCGCCGACGAGCGCGCGTACGCGAGCGGCTACCTCGGATTCTGCGTGTGGCTGTGCAGAATCCGGTACCATGAAATGAAGCTGTACAGGCTATGACCAGCCGGTCTTGCGGTCGCGAAGTTCAGGTGTTTCGACAACGGCAATACTTCGCGCGCGCCCGTTCACATCCAGAATGAACCGCACCCACGTTCGAATTTTCGGCTCCGGCACCTCTTCCGGCCGCGCGAAAACCCTCGGATCATAGATCAGGATACGCGGAAGATTTCCTTTGGCCTCAATCACGCACGCTGGCGTTCCGAGGGACTGCCGGATCTGCTCTTCGCCTTTCAACGCAAACATGTCCCTCGCGTGCTCAGCCAGGGCGTTACGCGCGAGCCACAACGGGCGCGGTATCGTCTCAAGGGCGAGGTGCTTCACGATCGCAGCTCGAACGACTGGATTCTTCTTCTGCGCTCCGAGCGTACAAACGGTACTGCTTCTCACGCTGGGATCGCTGTCGTTGAGCATCTCGACGGCGATGTCCACGACCGCGGGATCCAGGGGCACGCCTTTGCAGCGTTCACAGGCGATGGCGTGCGCGGCCATCGCTCGGACGGCCGGCGCCGGATCGCGAAGGGCCGCCTTCAATACGATTCCGCTTTCCGCATCGGCGAAGTGATCCAGATACTGCGCGCACGCTTTGCGGACCTTCACTCGTTTGTGCTGCAGTCCTTTCTCGATGGCGCGCAATCCAGCGGGACCGGCAGCTTTGATCAAACGATCGCCGAGTGCCATGTGTCGCCAGTCCAGGAACAGGAGAGGCGCGATCTCGAGGATTTCGGCCGTGGGCGGTCCCTGATGGGCATAAGCGGCGTTGATGCAATCCACGTACGCTTTCAGACCGCGCCAGCTTCTAAACGAGTAGTGCCGCGCAATGGCGCGCTGGGCAAGGCCGAGCGAGAGTTCCTTGTCGGGACTCTTTTTGCCGAGACGTTTCAAAGCTCGCAGGTCGCCTTCGCGGCATTTCTTGAGCAGGGTCTTGGCTTGAAGGCGCAGGTGACGGAGATCGGGACGCGACGGCAGCCGCTGTACGGACATGGTACTCCTCCTTTCAAAGGCGCCTGGCGTCCGCTGCAGGCATGAAAGAAGGCGTCAGATTGTACGGCGGAGGTCGAACCCCACGTGGACTTGTGTCCTTCGCGCGGACGGCGAGCGTCGTGGAGACGCAGGAGCACTCTACCCCGCGAGAAGCGGGGTTGTCAAATCTCCAGTTACTTTGCTGCCTCCGGGGCTGCTAGCGCTTCGATCTCTTTCTCGGTGAGGAGGCCTTTGTAGAGCCGCACATCGCGGATGGCACCCTTCGCGGGCCAGGACCATTCAGCCGCACCCGGAGCGGCGATGCCGATCTTCCAGGTTGTATTTCCATATGGCCGTGTCGGCGTGCCTGCGGGCCAGACTCCGCGTCCGAGCAGTTTGCCATCGACGTAGATGAGAGTTTCGCCGCGAGTGACGCTAAGGACGCCAGCGACGTGATAGAAGCGCTGCGGCGGAAACGTTCCTCGCGCGACCGCCATGGCGCGCTTGTTATCGCGCAACCAGTGATCCATGGTCAAATAACCGTCGTGGTAGTAGTGCAGACCCGCGTGATTGCCGGCTTTGGCAATGATGCTGTAGCCGCAATGGTTGCGGTCATCTTCGCTGACCGGGTTGCTGTCCGGGCGGAACCAGGCCGCGACGCTGTAGTCGCCATCCTGAAGGGTGTCGAGCGCCGCCGAATTCGGAAGCTCGACGTAATGCGCGTCATCTTTGAAATGCAGCGCGCTCTTGCCGTCGATCTTGACCCACTCAGGCCCGTTCATCAGAACGCCGTTGCTCTTGCCCGCTGAATCGAGCGCCGCTGTTCCCTTGCCATCGTCGAGCCTCCACCAGCCGACCAGTTCCGCGGGCGCGTCCTTCACGGGGACCGCAGGCGCGTTCGCCTCGAGGTTCTTCAGAGCTACTCTGGCGCGAGAAGTGACGAGGAAGTCCGGCGGCGTCGTCGCCACAAACTTCTTCATGCTGTCGATTCTCTGTGCCACGTCAGCGATCTTCTCGATCGCGTCAAACTCCTGCTGCGCGCGAGCCTCGTCCTGCGAAGGGGCCTGCAGCAGCATTGACATGGGCGCCGTTGCCCGCTCGGGTTGCGTGTTCTTTGATGGTCTCTTTTGCGGCGGAGGATCGGCATCAGCAGCGCGCTCGCGAATGGGCGCCGGTCGCGGCGTTGGCGTGTTGCTCGCGCTGTAGAGGTAGAATCCCAAACCGATCAGCGCCAATGCAATCACGCTCAAAATGACAGCGGCGGTTGAGTTGCTTTCGGCCGAGGGCTGGCGGCCACTGGTGCGTGAAGCACGTTTGATCGCTGTCGTGCCCGGATTCACGCCGGGGATGCGGCCGCTGCCCTTAGCGGACGCCTGCACGGGTATGACACGGTTGCGGCTGATCTTCGCGGCTGCGGGCGTGCATTTGTGGCAGAGAATCTTTCCATCGACGCGATAGCCCTTGCCGTCGTGAAAGTCATCTTCGGAAAGCTTGTAGCCGCACTGATCGCAGTACTCGATCACCATTGTTCTTGCACACCCTCATGGCAAACGGAAACGAACATAGAACGGGGCTGCCGCTCAAACGTTTGTGAATTTCTCCATAGTGCTACTTCGGATCAAAGTGACTGCGTCCCTTCGGAAACGATGCCGTTGAGATGCTCGGCGTCGTTCATGCACTTCACATCCCAGCGGCCGGCGTGGAACTCGGCGCGCGTGATCGAGCAGTTCTTCATCAGGCCGAGTTCGCGGCCCTGCTCGACGGTGAGATTCTTCATCAGCATCAACGCTGCCCGGATCACGCCATTGTGAGTCA